>Ga0208195_1000048_pt1 | contig 154785 bp, 134 predicted proteins | sample AD_UKC077_MetaG_FD_184441 | JGI IMG/M metagenome (GOLD analysis project Ga0208195, IMG submission 184441) | Active sludge microbial communities of municipal wastewater-treating anaerobic digesters from USA - AD_UKC077_MetaG (SPAdes) (version 2) | ecosystem: Engineered > Bioreactor > Anaerobic...
GACGCCGGCGGCGGAAGCGCTCACGCCCGGCCTCCACCAATGGGACATCGAGTTCGCGTTGTTGCAGGGAGGGTTGCTGCGCACCAGCGTCACCTTCAGCGTCACGGAAGCATTGCCGGCTCCGCGCGCGGTGCGGGCGGTGGCGGGGCTGCAGCGCGTGGCGCTCCGCTGGGATGCGGAAGCGCTGGCCTGGGCGCGGGGCGGCTTCCGCGTGTACCGGGCCGCTCCCGGCAATCCTCCGGTCCTGATCAGCGGCCCCGCGCCGTTGCGGCAGCCCAACTTTGTGGATCTGGCGCCGCTGGCCAGCGGTAATTATGAAGTCGCCGGACTCGACGCCGCGGGTAACGAAGGGCCGCGGAGCGCGCCGGTGACGGTGCTCTTCCCGGGCAGCGCGCCGCCCGTGCCGCAGGCGGTCGCTGTGACGGTGCAGGCCCGCGAGGCGCAGCCCGGGTTTGCGCTGGGCATTGATGATTTCACCCCGGGTTTCACGCTCTGGCGCATCGAGGCCGCCACGAATGCCGGCGGCCCGTTCACCGACGTTCTGGAGGGCGAATTGACCAGCCTGGCGCTGTGGCCGGTGCCGCGGCCGTTCGAAGAGACGCGCCCGTGGTACCGCGTCACCGCCCTCAACGTGGATGGCACCGCCGGCCCGCCCGTGACGGCCGGGCCGCTGGCCCTGCCCGTGGCGCTTCCGGGCGTGGCCGGCCTGACCGCCCTCCCCAATTCCAACGGCACGGTTCAGGTTCGGTGGGATGCCTGGACCGCGCGGGCGATCCTCGGCTACCGCGTCGAGCGCGGGCTCGACGGCAATTGGACGCCTGCGGCGGACGTGGATGCGTCCACGCAATCCTGGACGGAGACGCAACCCGGCGACGGCGTCCGGCGGCAGTGGCGCGTGCGGGCCCGGTTGACCGACGGCGCGTTGTCGCCCGCCTCGCCCGCAGTGGAGTTTCGCCTGCAACCCGCCCCCGCGCACCCGGGAAACATCCGTTTCGCCAATGCGACCGTAACGGGCGTTGAGGGGGAAAGTCTGCCGGTCCGCGTCGTCCGCGAAGGCGGCAGCGACGGCCCTGCCTTTGTCACCTGGTCCAGTTGGGGTTGGGCCGGAAGCGCCACGCCCGAGACCGACTACACTCCCGGCGCGGGCCTGCTCATCTTCGCGCCCGGGGAAACCGAAAAGACCGTCAACGTAGCGCTGCAGGCGGACAACCTCCGGGAGCAGCCGGCGGAGAGCTTCTACGTGTATCTCAATAAGGTCGAAGGCGGTCCCGGCCTGGCGGAGCCATCCATCACGCAAGCCTTCATCACGGACGGGCCCGAACTGGCCTGGGAATCCATCTGGCTGTATGCGTCTGAAAACGATCCGCCCGAAGTGCGCTTCCGCGTGCGCTTGGATCCGCCCGCGAATCATCCCGTCAGCGTGGGCTACGAGTTTCAGGCCGGCGGCAGCACCGCCACCCCCGGCGCGGACTTCACCGGTCCCCTGACCGGCACGCTGACTTTTGCCCCCGGACAAACCAACCAATTCTTTGCGGTCCAGCTCATTAACGACACACTGAAGGAGGGCACGCAACCCGAAACGGTGCAATACCGGCTGACCAATCCCCAGGGCGCGGCCATTGACGACCGGGATCCGTTCCGGCTGTATGCCACCCTGGAAATCCGCGATGACGACACCCGGCCGGGCCGGGCCGTTTTTGCGGACCGGACGGTGCGGTTGCGCGAGGGCGAGAGCCGCGCGATCACGCTGCGGCGCGAGGGCGGCGCCGACGGCGAACTGGGCGTATTCCTCTTTGGGATGGGCGGCAACGCGCAACTGGAAACGGATTGGGCCATCAACCCGAATTTCCCCAGTTTTGCCGACGGGCAGACCAACCTGAGCGTGACCCTCAGCGCGTTGACCGACACCGAAACGGAGGGGGCGGAAATGGCCATTCTCGGGGCGCAAGCCATGGGGGGATTCCACCGGATGGCAACCCTGTTCGTGGTCATTGAAGATGCCACCGCGCCCGCCTCCGGATTCGCCGCCTGGGCGGCGCCGCGGCTGGCGGCGTTCCCCGCGGAACAACGCGGTCCCTATGCCGATCCGGATGGTGACGGCGCGCCCAACTGGGCGGAGTTCCTCTGGCGGACCAACCCCGCGCAGCCCGACCGTCCCGCGCCGCCGCAATCCAGCTTCACCGAGTGGGGCGAATGGCTGCTGACCGTCACCGTCACCGAGGACCCGGCCCTGCTGGTCGTCGCCGAGTTTTCCAAAGATGTTACCTGGACCGAACCGGAGTTCCTCGCCGGCAACTGGGAGACGAATGGTGACGGCACCCGCACCGGAACCTTCCACAGCTTCAATTTCGGCGGCTCCGCCGGGTTTATCCGCTTCCGGGGCGAGTGGTGTGGTTCCCCGTAATTCCGACGCCAGCTCCGCACCGATGTCCGGTCCCCGATAGGAGAATCCCGGCCAGTCTCGGATTGGCGGGTGTTAAATAAACCCGTCGCCATTTTTATCCGGGGGACGGGAGGTCCGCGCTCTTGATTGGGCGTCCTGGTTGCTTCAAGCGCCGGCACGAATCCGTAGCATTGCGGATAATTTTCTTGTTGTTGTTTTCATGAAGTGTGCTAGTTTCATTACGCGTCCTAAACCCATCATTCTACTGGCACCTTATGAAACATTGAAAATATTCGCGTGCATTCCCCCGCCCGTCCGCCCCGCCGGCCAACGCATCACGCGTTCATTGACTGTGGCGTTCGCGTTGCTGCTCGCAGGCGTCGCGGGGGCGCAGCCCGTCCCCATTCCCGATCCGAATCTGGAAGCGGTCTTGCGCGAGGCGGTCGCCAAACCGGACGGCGAACTCACGGCCCTGGACCTGCTGGTGCTGACCAGCTTGGATGCCCCCGGGCGGGGGATTGTTGACACCACCGGGCTGGAAGCGGCCGGGAACCTTGTTGAACTGAATCTCAACGATAATCCGGTGACCAACTATTCTGGTGTTGCGGGGTTGACCCGCCTGCGCCGACTTTTATTTGACAACGCCGGCATCCAAGACCTCAGCTTCCTTGCCGACTTGGAGGATTTAACCTCCCTCGAGATTTACGGAAACGCCATTCAGGACATCTCCCCCCTGGGCGCGCTGGCGGGCCTTCAATCGCTGCAATTGGACTGGAATCCCGTCACGAACCATTGGCCGCTGACCAACCTGATGCAACTTGAGCGCGTCAGCCTTGCCGGCAACGGCGTCACGAATCTGGATTTCACCCAGTTCATGCCGGCGCTCCGGCATCTCGGGCTTTACTGCGACCAGGTGAAAGACCTCTCGCCGCTGGCGGGGCGCACCGAGCTCTTGTCGCTGGGTCTGGGGTGGAGCGGGGTCACGAATCTGGCCGTGCTGGCCACGTTGACCGGGTTGGAAGAACTATTGCTGAACGGCAATCCACTCACCAATGTGGTATATCTGGCGGGGCTCACCAACCTCACCAGCCTCGCTTTGGATTACACCGAGCTCGTGGACATGTCGCCGGTGACAAATTTGACCCGGCTCGCCTGGCTCAACGTCGGCGAGACCGGACTGGCCGACCTGCCCGACCTTTCTTCCCTGACGAACCTCCATACCTTCATGATGGCCGGCAATCAGATCGGCGACCTCTCGCCCGTCACCAACCTGACCGCGCTAACCCAACTGCACGCGCAACGCAACCGGTTTACCACCATCGCGCCGCTGGCGGACTGCCCGCTGCTGGAATGGCTGCTGCTGGGCGGCAACTCGCTCACCAATGTGGAACCTCTGGCGGGTCTCACCAATCTCATGGGCCTCGCTTTGGATTACACCGGGCTCGTGGACGTGCCGCCGGTGACCAACGTGCGGGAGCTCGATCTTCGGGGGAATCGCCTCACCGACCTTTCCGGGCTCACCAACTGCCCGCACCTCTGGCGGCTTTCGCTCCAGGAGAACTACTTGACCGAGATCGGTCCGTTGCTGGATTGCCCCGCGCTGGGCTACGTGAACCTGAAGCAAAACCCCCTGGACCTCTCCCTGGGTTCCCCGGCTTGGAATGTCATCTCGAACCTCCTCGCTCGCGGGGTGCAAGTGGAACCCGGCGCGCCGCAACCGTCCATCCTTCTGTCCCGGCCGGCCAACCGCGCCGCGCTGGCTGGCGACGACGTGGTGTTTTATGTTAACGTCCTCAGTGCGCCCGCTTCTCTCGAAGGCTACCGCTGGCAGAAGGACGGCGTGGATTTGGCCGACAACGAGCGCCTTTCCGGCTCGGACTCCGACACTTTGCGGATTTCCAACGTCACGCCCGCTGACGCCGGTCTCTACCGGCTCCGCGTTTGGGACGAATGGACCGCTGCGGTCAGCGCCGTCGCGGAGTTGAAAATCATTACCACCGTTGCGTTCGCCGATCCGAACCTGGAGGCGGCTGTGCGCGATGAACTGGGCATTCCCACTGCGCCCCTTACGCCGGAGGACTTGGCGGCCCTGACCCGTTTGGACGCCACCAGTCGTGAGCTTGCCAGTTTATCCGGCTTGGAAGCGGCCGTGAACTTGGAGTCGCTCTGCCTGACCGACAACCGCGCGATCCAGAGCTTTGAGCCGCTCAGTTACTTGCCGGAGCTGCGCGTGTTACTCGCGGACAATTGCGGCTTGAGTGACCTGGGCGGGATCGGCCGGTTAACCCGACTGACCGAATTGGACATCGGCGTCAACCTCATCCGCGACCTCACCCCGTTGCGCGATTTGACCGAGTTAAACTATCTGACCGCCGACTGGAACCACGTCTCCGAAATTGGCGTGTTGACCGAATTCCCGAACCTCTTGGAGGTTCATTTCAAATACAACCATGTGGATACCAACTCCGCGGCGCCGGCTTGGGCGGTCATCACCGAATTGATTGGAAGGTCCATTGATGTGGACTACGACCCGCAGTTGCTGCCCTTGGCACCGCCGGTCATCATCACTCAACCCCGAGGTCAAGCCGCGGTCCCCGGCGACAACGTCAATCTTTATGTGGAAGCCAGCGGCGACGACCTGGAGTATCAGTGGCAAAAGAACGGGGTGAACCTCCCTGAGGGCGGCCACTACTTCAACACCTGGGGCGACAGGTTGTATGTGGACGATGTGACCGCGGCGGAGTCCGGCAGCTACCGGGTGCTGGTCTGGAACGCTTACGGCCTGACCAACAGCCGCACCGTCCAACTGTATGTCGCAACCCAGGTCGCGTTCGCCGATCCGCAGCTCGAACAGGCCGTCCGGGAAGCGCTGGGCATTCCGGATGATCCGCTCACCTTGGACGACCTGGCCACGCTGACGGGGCTGGACGCGAGCCGCCGTGGCATCACCAATCTCTCCGGCCTCGAAGCGGCCATTCACCTCCAGTGGCTGAACTTGGGCGGCAACCCTCAAATCACCGATCTCAGCCCGCTGCGCCGGCTTGCGGCGCTCACCGACTTGCAGCTCTACGAGTGTAATCTGGCCGATGTTGCCCCGTTGGCCGAGCTATACTCGCTGACCCGGCTGGACGTAAATTGGAACCGGCTGCGCGACCTCGCGCCGCTGACCAACCTGACCGACCTCACGGGTCTCTTTGCCAGCTACAATGCGGATCTCACCAACCAAGCGGTGGTGACGGCATGGCCGAATCTGCGGGAATTGGGTCTCGCAGGGGACCGGCTTGCGCGATATCAGCTTCCTGTCCGGGATGGGCGCGCTCCACGGGCTGGACCTGTTCAACAATCCCATCGCGGATGTATCTCCGCTGGCGGAACTGGACGGTTTGATCTGGCTTTGGCTGGGGCAATGCCAGATCACCGACGCCTCGCCGTTCGCGTCGCTGACCAACCTCGTGTCCCTCTGGCTGTCCGGCAACCAGATCACGAACATCAGCTTCCTGACCAACCTCACCAGCCTGCAATTACTCGCCCTGGACCGGAATCCTCTGCCGGACCTCGAGCCGCTGGCCGGCTTGACGAATCTCTGGCTTCTCGACATCAGCGCCGTCACCGCCACCAACCTTTCGTCATTAACGACGCTGACGCGGTTGACCGAGTTGAGCGTGGGCACACTGGGTCTGTCGGATCTCTCCTTTCTCGCCCCGCTGACGAATCTGGTCCGGTTCCGCGCGAACGATAATTTCGTCACCGATCTGCCGCCGTATCCGCACCTGAACCAGCTTCAATACCTCAACCTGCAAGGCAACCCGCTCACCCGCATCAATTTCGTCGGCGGCATGACAAATCTCGCCGACTTGGTCCTCAACGGCACCGGCATCCGCGACCTGAGTCCGTTGACTGGGCGCACGAATCTGCATAGCCTTGCGCTGACCGGCAACGGGATCACCGACCTTTCACCGCTGGCCACCCTGCCGCATCTCCAATGGGTGTCGTTCTGGGGTAACCATCTTCAGGACATCGCCGCGCTCGGCGGGTTGACCAACCTGACTTACGCGGACCTGCGCCACAACTGGCTCAACATCAACGACGGGGCTCCCGCCATGACCGTCATCGCCGCCTTGCAGGCGCGCGGCACCGCCGTGGAATACGTCCCGCAAGACGTTCCTTTCCTGCCGGTCACCTTGGCGGATCCCGTCTGGCTCGGTGGCGGAAAATTCCGTTTCACCATCCACAGCACCCCCGGGGCCGTGCTGGAAATCTGGAGTTCGGCTGATCTGCAATCGTGGACCCTGCTCGGGGCCGTAACCAACGAGACTGGGGCGACGAGCTTCACCGACACTGCCGCAACCGCCGTGCGGACCTTTTACCGGGCCCGATCGCAATGATCTGCCAGCGGAAACGGTTTCGCGGCGCGCACACGTCTCGGAACCGGTTCAGCCAATGCTGATGGCTGGTGCCATGAGTTCAGGTTGCCGGTCGGTCGGCCTTGCGACAACGCGCTCGAGCCGCGCGCCGTATTTTTTTGCGGGTCGCGGACCCTACCGGTTGCCCGCGTGATTTTGTCTGTGGGCATTGAAGCGGCGTCAACGCCGCGCTCCTCGGGCAAAGGCAAATCGGCCACCGTTATCGTTGATTTGCTCTATACACCGCCGAAGGATGGCAGATTTTCCGCGCCGCTGTAGCGCCGCCTCCGGAAGAGGCGCCGCAACTCCCTTCTGCGCTGAGTGCTCAACACCTTGAGCTTCACCGCCGGGGGGACACGATGTCCTCAGTCTTTCCCAGTTTTGTCGGAGGTGGAATTGGCATGCTGTCGTTTGATCTGGAGAGCGAGACGGAAACCATCAGTCTGAGATTGCAGGAGGCGGACGAATGGGAGCCGGGTCTGTTCCGCCCAATTCCGAGGTGGTTCCGAGGCTTGGGTTGGGGGCTCCGATCAGGTAGCATGGGCGCATGCTGATTCCAGAGGCGATTTGGCTGGGCCTTCTTTTCGTATTGGTGTCGCTGGGATTTGCCGACACACCCGGCGACCAGGCAACGGCTGGGGCGCCGTCGGGCGACGGGTTGCCGGAGGATCAACCCCAATCCGACGCGACGTCCCCGCAATTCAACGCCTGCGAGCGTCGTCAATTGCTGGCGTTGGCCCGGCGGGTGGTGGAGGCGGTGGTGCGTTTCGGCGAATTGCCGTCGTTGGATGACCCAACTCTCCCGGCACTGGCGGCGGTGCCGCGGGGATGTTTTGTGACCCTCACGCGACGGGGCCAATTACGCGGTTGCATCGGCAACCTCTTTCCTCGGCTGCCGCTCGTTCAGGCGCTCGCCGAGAATGCCAGGGCCGCAGCGCTTGAGGATCGTCGTTTTGAACGCGTCACCCCGGATGAATTGCCGGACTTGACCATCGAGATCAGCGTGTTGACCGAACCCCGGCCGCTCTCGTTCACATCTCCGAACGAATTGCTGGCCAAACTTCGGTCGCATCAGGACGGAGTGATCTTACGGCGGGGCGCGCAATCGGCCACGTTTCTGCCGCAGGTTTGGGCCAAGCTGCCCGAGAAAATCACGTTCCTGAATCACTTGGCGGGCAAGGCGGGTTGGTCCAGCGACGCCTGGCGGCAACCGGGAATCGAGGTGCAAGTTTATCAAGCGGAAGCTTTCGCGGAAGATCAGGGGACGCCGGCGTAACGGGATTGACTGGCGCCCGCGCGCTGACTTCCAGTGGTCCCCGCATCAGATGAAAAATCCGGCAGTCAGAGGGATCGCCGCTCTGTTCGTGGATCGTAGGAACTTCGGTTGTCTGTGCCGCAGGAACGCGCATCGGGGAACGTGCGTTGACACGTTTCCGGAGAAAATGTTAGTCTCGCCCCGTTGCCGACGGAAATGACCGCGCTGTTGAACCAACAAGTTTTAGTGCTCAACCGCTTGTGGCAGGCCGTCAACATCTGCACTGCCCGGCGGGCGCTCACGCTTTTGTTTCAAGGCCACGCCCAGGCGGTGCTCAACCGCGACGACGGTTCGTTTCAGACCTTCAATTTTGCCGAGTGGCACGACCTGTCCCGGACCGAGCCGCACCCCGAAAGCATTGCTACCGTCAGTTTCCGAATCCGCGTCCCGCGCGTGATTTTGGTTTTATTTTTCGACCGGGTGCCGAAGAAGGAGGTCAAGTTCACCCGGCAGAACATTTTCGAGCGCGATCAAAACACCTGCCAGTATTGTGGGAAAGTGTTTGATCGGAAGGATCTGAACTTGGACCATGTCATCCCGCGCGATCGCGGCGGGCCGACGTCGTGGGAGAACATTGTGTGCTCCTGCATCGGCTGCAACACCCGCAAACGGAACCGCACGCCGCGCGAGGCGCACATGCAACTCATCCGCCGGCCCAAGCGTCCGAAATGGCGTCCGTTTGTGCAGATCAACCTCAGCCTGGCGCGGCACGATAGTTGGAAGCACTTTATTGATCTGGCCTACTGGAACGTCGAACTGGGAAGCGACAAACGATAACGTCCCCCGGCGGAGACGCGCTGCTGGAGCGGTCGTGAAAAACGGGGCGTGAATTATCCCCGGGCCGGCGCGCGGGCGGCCTCGATCATCTCCCAGAATTTTGGGTTTTGTTGGAGGACCTCGTCTTCCGACGCCTTCAGGCCGGAGCGGAAAAGAAAATCTTTCAACGTGTGCCGGCTGAGAATCCGATGCACCAGCACCCCGAGTTCATGGCGCTCGAAGTACACGCGATAATCGCCCACCCGGAAGCGGTGCAGCGTGCGTCCGCCCCGCTCCAGTTTGCCAAAGTCGGCCGGCTGCGTGCCGACCACCTGTCGCGGCAATCCACGAAACTCCCCCAGGATCTGGAGTTGTAATTCCTTGGGCATGCGCGCCAATTCAGCCGCGCCGGCGGGCGTAAAGATGATTTGAAACGGATTCATGGTCTGCCATCGGCGGTTGGTAGCGCGTACGGGAATCGAACCCGTCTTTCAGCCTTGAGAGGGCCGTGTCCTAAACCGATAGACGAACGCGCCAAACCGACCTGTCGTCATGCTACCGTCTGCCCGCCCGTTGTCAATGCCAGTGCGAGGTTTTCCGGGTTTCCCGGCCATTGCGTTTGGCGCCGGGCGGGAGACGCTTAAACTAAGGCCGTGATTCGCAACGTAATTTTTGATTGGTCGGGAACTCTCGTGGACGATTTACCGGCCGTCTGGCAGGCCACCAATCATGTGCTGGCCCGCGCGGGACGGTCGCCGTTGACCCTCGAGCAATTCCGGGCGGAGTTCTGCCTGCCGTTCACGATCTTTTACGATAAGCACACGCCGGACGTTCCGGGGCCGCAATTGGAGGCCTGGTTTCACGATCATTTCCGGCAGGCCCAGGCGTCGGTGGTGGAACTGCCGCACGCCCGTGATTTTCTCGAATTTTGCCAGGCACGCCGTCTGCGCACGTTTGTGCTCAGCACGGTTCAGCAGGATTACTACGCCGAGCAAGCCGGCCGGATCGGGTTTGACCGGTATCTCCAGACGCCGTATGTCGCGGTGCGGGACAAGCGGCAAAAAATCCACGCGCTACTGGAGGAACACGGCTTGCGCGCGGAGGAAACGCTGTTCATCGGCGACATGGAACACGACATTGAGACGGCGCGGCATGGCGGGGTGCATTCGTGCGCGGTGCTCACCGGCTACAACACGCTTGACCAATTGCGCGCCGCCGCGCCGGATTTGGTTGTCGAACACTTGGGCGAATTGCGCGAGTTGCTGGAGGTTGCCGATCTGCATCTGCCCACCGCGCTCCGCGCCTTTGAGCAGGCGCATCCTCCGGTGGTCACTGTTGGCGGTTTGATTTCCGACGACGCCGGCCGGGTGCTGTTGGTCCGCACGCATAAATGGTCGAACCTGTGGGGCATCCCGGGCGGCAAGGTGCGTTATGGCGAAACCTGTGAAGCGGCGTTGCGCCGGGAGCTCAAGGAGGAAACCAACCTAGACGTGACGGAGATAGCTTTTGTCCTGGTGCAGGATTGCATTCACTCGAAGGAGTTTTACCGGGACACGCATTTTGTGCTGCTCAACTACACCTGCCGGGTGAATGGCCAGGCCGAGGTCCGGTTGAACGACGAGGCGCGGGAGTATCGCTGGCTGACGCCGGCGGCGGCCCGGACGCTCCCACTTAACCGGCCCACCCGGGTGTTGCTCGACGCCGTGGACCGTCACTGACCGTTTGAACCAAAGGCATGGCCCAGATCCGCATTGTTGACCTTGAAGTGCGTTACTGTGTCGGCGTGACCGACGTGGAACGCGCCCACCCGCAGCGCCTGCTGCTGACGGTGGAGATGACCGCCGACTTCGCCCGCGCCGCCCGCAGCGACAGCCTGACCGAGACGATTGATTACTACGCCGTGGCGCAGGCTCTGCTGGCGTTTGGCGAGGGGCGCCGTTGGCGACTGATCGAAAAGCTGGCCTGGGACCTGGCGGATTTCATCCTCGCCGAATACCGTCCGCGGGCGGTACAGGTCGAGGTGAAGAAATTTGTCATTCCCCAGGCGCGGTACGTGGCGGTGAGCCTGGTCAAAAAAGCGCGCCCGGCACGGGTCAGGTCGGGTACCCGCCGGTGATGTAGCTTTGTAATTGCTGGATGGTGTGGCTTTGCGCCGAGATGATCCAGTTGACCAGGTCCCCAATCGAAACGATGCCGAGCAGTTGATCGTTGTCCACCACGGGCAGGTGGCGGATATGACGGTCGGTCATTAGGCGCAAACCGTCCTCGACCGTTTGGGCGGGTGTGATGCACACGACCGAGCCGGAGAGAATCTCGCTGACGGTTGTCTCCTTGGAGGCTTTGCCCTTGAGAATGACTTTCCGGGTGTAATCGCGCTCGGAAATGATGCCGGTCAACCGGCCATCCTGCACCACCACCAACGCCCCGACGTTTTTTTCGGCCATCAATTGAATGGCCTCATACACCGTGGCGTGGGGGGGCGTGGACCAGACTTGGCTGCCTTTGTATTTGAGAATGTCGCTGATGATACCGGTGGTTTGCCGCATGAGATTTTCCGGGGTTGACGGGCTATTCGCTTTGGGGACCGCCCATGGATGGGGCCGAAGCTGTCACTCGTATGTTCATTGCGAGGGCAATCTAGCACGACCCTTGAAGCGCGCACATTAAATTTTTCCGGGCGACCGCAAGGGATTCGCTGCGAACAGGCGCAACTATGGGTCATTCCCTCACTCCACTCCCCGCAGATTCCAGATGAAGTGAACCAGGAAAAACGCCATAACCACCAGGGGCAGGTAACCAAAACGCAGCAGCTCGATGTCGGTCTTTGTGGGCGCCAGTGGCCGGCGCCAGATCATGACCGTCGCCCCGCCCCAAAAAGCGACCAGGGCAATGCCACAAATCCGCGCCGTTGTGCCGCCATCCAGAATCAGCAGGCTGAGCAATCCGAGCACGCCTTGCAGCACCAGTGCCTCGAAGATGGGCTTTCGGTAGCTTGGCGATATGGGCAGCGAGCAACTCATATATGCGTTACCGTCCAACGAATCAACTTCCCGGCGACCTCCGGGGACGAACGCTGGCAGCGCATCCCGCGTCCACAGAAACTTGGCCCATGAAAACGGAAACGCAAGGGGCAGTTCGATGGGGCGCGGGGGCGACATTTTCAAAGTTTGTTGAGCGCCGCATCAAGAGTGGCCTTAACCTTCTTCTTCTCAATCTCTGGATCGGCCTTTTGAAGATATTCGACAGCGGCAAGATCATCGCCCCGCTTGCGGTTTTGACGCGGTTCAAGGGCCTCAATCAAAATCGCCTCCAACGCAGGAATGAGTTTCGCGGCGGCGTATGACTCCGGCAAACCACCCAACTGCCCTGACTCCGCAACGGGAAGCAGGCCAAACCACGAAAACCGATCCCACCGGGCCGACATTCGATCCAGTGTATGCTCGTAAAGTCTTTTACCAAGGGGACGATCCGTCGTCCTTCCGACATAAATTACTTCCCGACCATCATAGAGAAGATAAATCCCAAGTTGCTTGTAGAAATCCACCGGCGTTGCGCCGATCTGCTGCATTCCGAGAATCTTGGGTGTCGTCACCCACTCAATGGCATCCTTGCGCCAAAACATGCCAAAGGAAGTGACCACTTCATATTGTTCCTCTTCCTCTGATTCCTGTATTTCTGAAGTACGCCCCGGACCGGCTGCGGCCGCGACTGGACCGCTTCGTAATGTAAACACCCCCTTCGATACTCGGATGTAGGGGGATGCCTCGCCCTCGTGCTTGATTGTGCTCGCAATACGCGCGTTGACGGTGGCCGAGGGGGTTGCGCCGAGGCTCTTGCGATATCCCCCGGCGATAATCCGCTCGGTAATTTCGTTGTAATGTAGGGGGGTCGGGGATGACCTCAAGACCTTCTCAATGGCTTTGCGCCAGGTTAGTTCAGATGCCATATAACGATACTATTTTTATCGAACTCTGCTTGTCCCTTGAGTTAATCCAATGCTATGGGACACGGAGCGCCGGGCCGCTGTATTGACCGGCTGCCCGATCCTGTAGCATCCGCCCGAGCCTATGGGCGGAGAGAAGCCGGGGCAAGGTCAATCAAGCCGCGCTTTGAGAAACGGAGGGTCGCCAGCAATGCCTCCGGCGCGGCTTGGGTTGGATCCCGTTTCGTGAAGCGTCCGGCCTTGGAGCGCCCCCGTTCTTTCATGAGGGGCTCAGCGCACTTTGACGTCCACCGCTCGCGGGCGGAGTTCGAAATAGTTGTGGCTAACGCGCCGCTCGAGCACACTCAAGCGCACGTGTTCTCCAGCACGCTTGGAGGTTAGCAGCATCGCCGCGCGATTCGGGCTGTCGGTGAGCTGGTCGTTGATCGCCGCGAGCAGAACGCCGCGCGGCAATTGGGCTTTATCCGCCGGACTGTTCCGTTCGACTTCCTGGACGAACACGCCTTCGCCCGGATTGACTTTGAAACTGGCGGCGTCTTGCGGCGTCAGGTTGCGCAACTTCACTCCGAGCTTTTGTTGGAGGAGATCTTCGAACGGCATCAGCCGGACCGTCACGGTGCGGGTCCCGCTGCGGTCTAGCACCAACAAGCGGGCGGTGTGATCGGCGTTGGCGGTGAGCAGACGGTTGAAGTCCACGAGATCGCGGGGTGACTGACCGTTGACCTGCAGGATTTTTTGGGCCGCCTGCAAACCGGCTTGCTCCGCCGGGCTGCCGGGTTGCACCTCGGCAAAACGCAACGGCGCGCGCAGGCCGTCAAGCCGGGCGCCGAACCATTGGGCATCTTTGATCTCGGGCGCAAAGAAATCCAGCAGCGCCGCGGTAATCTGTTTCACTGGAATCGCGAATCCCACGCCCATGCCTTGGTCCTCGCGGTACACGGCCACATTGATACCGATGAGCTCGCCCCGGAGGTTGATGAGCGGCCCGCCGCTGTTGCCGGGGTTGATGCTGGCATCCGTCTGCAACCAGTCTTGGTTGCTCAACCGTTCGTTGGCCTCAATGAGGCGACGCGCCTTGGAACTGAGAATCCCGCGCGCGACGGACAATCCCAAGCCGTAGGGATTCCCCAGCGCCAGCACGGTTTCGCCCAACAACAGGTCGTCATCCGCCGCAAACTGGATGGCGGGAAATTTCTCACCCGCCGGGGCGCGCAGTTTGAGCAAGGCCACGTCTTTCTGTTTCGTGGCGACGAGCGGGTCGGCCTCAATCGTCCGGCCATCCGATAGTTTCACGTAAACCCGCGAGGCCCGGCTCAGCACATGGAAATTGGTGAGGATGTAGCCTTCCTCGTTAATCAGAACGCCGGAGCCGATGGCTTCCGGATCTTCCCGCCGCTCCACGGGCGCCCGCCGGCCATAGAACCGCAAAAACCAATCCTGATACGGGTCGCGATACTCGACGATCCGGGTCGTGGCGATGTTGACCACGGTGGGCAAAACTTTTTCCGTGGCCGCCACCGTCGCGTCCCGCCGGATGTCGGTTTGGGTCACGCCCGTCAGGCAAGGGGTCAGGATCATCGCGCCCAGAAAAGCGCTCCAGCGGCGGAGCCGCCGAAGAGATTTCCATTTGGTTGTCACCGTTTTTATCGTGGTCATAACCGGACCGGTGCGACGCCGATTTCGTTTGCAGATCACCCGCGTTACGTGTGCAAATCGCATCGGGGTCGCCGGGCTTGACTTTGTACAAATCCTTGCCTAAAAGCAACGCCAGTGTCGTTATTCCCCGCCAATGCTTATGCCGTCGCCCGGGAACAGTGCCGGGCGCCGCTGGGTCTGCGGGATGTGGGCGATGCGCCCTCCGAACGGCTGCTTCAGGCGATCTGGCTGCATCAACGGATGCGGCGCGACCAGTTACAGACGGTGGACGGTCAGTCGGTGCAAGTGCTTCATCCAGGTTTTCTCAATTGCGAGGGCGGTCCCGATTTTTGTGATGCCTTGATTCGATTGGGCGACTATGCGCCGCAACGGGGGGACGTGGAGGTGGATCGGCATGCTAGCGGGTGGCGTGCCCACGGACACGACCGGAACAAACGTTTCGAAAAGGTCATCCTGCGGGTGATCTGGGATGGTGGAGCGACCGCAAAACCGGTTGCGGCGGCATTGCCGGTCTTGCCGTTGCGGCCGTTTCTCGATGCGCCGGTCAGTGAACTGGCGCGCTGGCTCGGAACGGATGAGGGGCGGGCATGGCCGGAAAATTTACGGGGTCGTTGCAGCGCGCCCTTACGGGAGCTTCCGGAAGAAAAATTGACGCTCTTGCTTTATGAAGCCGCCTTGGTGCGCCTGCAGAGCAAAGCCGCGCAGTTTCAAGCGCGGGCCCGGGATGCCGGCTGGGAGCAGGCGTTGTGGGAGGGGCTCTTTCGCGGGTTGGGATATAAACACAACACGTGGCCGATGCAGGCGTTGGCCGAAACCCGGCTCCGCTGGGCCGAGGGCTGCACCGACGTGATGGCCTTCCAAGCGCGCTTGCTGGGGTTGAGCGGATTGCTGCCTGCGGAGCCGGTGGCGGGAGCCACCGCCGCGCAACGTTATCTCCGGTCTATTTGGGATCACTGGTGGCGGGAGCGGGATGCGCTCGCGGATTGCGTGCTGCCGCGGGCGGCTTGGCGTTTGCACGGTTTGCGTCCAGCCAATCATCCCCACCGGCGCCTCGCCCTGGCCGCGCATTGGCTGGCGGCAGGCACCTTGGTGAACCAGCTTCAAGCGTGGTGCGTGTCGCCGTTACCGCTCGCCCGTTGGGCGGCGTCCTTGTTGGACCAGTTGCAACCGCCACGCGATGCGTTTTGGTCCTGGCACGGCACCTTGCGCTCTCCCCGACAGACCCGACCGCAGCCGTTGCTGGGGGCCGCCCGCCTGACGGACCTCGCCATCAACGTCATTTTGCCGTGGCTGTGGATGCGCGCGGCCGAGGGCGGCAACGAACCACTGCGGGAGCAGTTGGAAACCCGGTATCTGGGATGGCCGGCGGCGGAGGATAACGCGGTGTTGCGCCGGGCGCGCCAGCGGCTGCTCGGCGGCGGGCGGCGAAGCAGTTTCCGGCACGCGGCAGCCCAACAGGGATTGTTACAGATCGTGCGGGATTTCTGCGACCACACCAACGCGGTCTGCGACGCCTGTCCCTTTCCCGATGTGGTGCGGCGTAGTTATGCCGCGGGAAAACCAACCTGAAATCGTGGATGAGCCGGCGTCAACCGCACCCCGGCCTTGAGGCGGATATTGTTCCCCTGGCGCTTTATCGGCTGGAGGTCGGTTACCCGGGCTTCAACCCGATTTGACTTCGAGTTGAGAGAACGGGTTGTTCACGAAACCCGCCGCCGGAGGCGCGGCCGGTGTTGCCGGGAGCGGGACGCGCAACGGCGTGGTTGTCTCTTCCGGTGGTGGTTGCGCGGCGGATGGTTTCTCGTCCCCTTCGGCGGCGCGCGGGTTTTTGGCGCGCTTGTTCCGGGGCAACGGACTCACCATGAGATGAATGTTGCGGCCCGTGAGTTTGGGCGGGAAATCGGGGTGGCCGTACGGCGCGATTTCTTTGATGAATTTTTCCACGACCTGAAAGCCAAATTCGGTGTGCGCCATTTCGCGTCCCTTAAAACGGAGGCTCACCTTGACCTTCATATCGTCGCACAGGAAATCCACCGCATGCCCCACTTTCACCCCCAAATCGTGGGCGTCAATTTTCACGCTGAGCTGGACTTCTTTGACCTTGTTGGCGTGCTGGTGCTTTTTGGATTCCTTTTCCTTTTTGGCTTGTTCGTAACGGAACTTGCCATAATCCACCAAGCGGCAGACCGGCGGGGTGGCCGTGGGGGCTATTTCGACCAGGTCCACCCCCTGTTGGCGGGCCAAGGTCAGGGCTTCACCCAGCGAAAGGATGCCGATTTGTTTGCCGTCCGCACCAACGACCCGCACCTCGCGGGCACGAATTTTCCCGTTGACCCTGACAAACGAACGGGGTGCGGAAGAATAGCGGGAGGAGAAAGGGCGACTCAAGACACCCTCTTCGGTTGAAGCTTAATCATGCGTATAACGTTGCATCATTGGCGGTCCGTTTTCGGCTCCGCGATAGCTGTAAGTAACCCGTGTCCGCTCAAACCGCAACAAGAATCTTCACTTTTGGCAAAACTCTTGGGCAAAGCCCCCGACCGCGCAGAGGGACACGTTTCTTGGGTTGTTAGTGTTCCCTGCGCTGGACGGTCGGCGCCAGAGGGTGGCTTTTGCCGGGAGGCCAGGCAAAGGTGGGGGGGGAAATCCGCTGCCAGGCTTTCCCAATCACCACCCGTTTCCGTGTGTAAAATAGAGGCTCGCTGTTGCCGCCCAGCCCGGCGGACCTCAGTTTTTCACCTGTTGGATATGATAAAACCGCTGGCTGGCGCCGTTGGCGTCCGTATCGGCAACGGTCTGTGAACTCGCGCTCAGGGTGAAATTCGTCCAAGTGGTCCATCCGGACGGATCCGAAAGCGCCTCCGCCACGTCAATGCGGTACTGTGCGCCCACGGGACCGTGCAGGGTAATCTCCGTAGATGGTACCGCCTGCACGCTGGCCACTGACAGGATGCTGGGCTCGCTGGTGACGCTGTCGTCGTCATTGGAAACCTCCACCGTGTACGCGCCGACGTGCGACGGGCTGACCGCCGGGATCACGTAAGTCCGGTTGGTGGCGTCTTCAATGGGCGAATCATTGAACCGCCATTGAAAGCGGACTTCCTCCTCGTTTTCGACCGCCACCGAAAATTCGGCGGGACCGCCCATCATCGCCAGGGTGAACGGTTGGGGATCTTCCGTGATGGTTGGCGGCTGTCCGCCTGCGCCAATGACCAGATCGTCATAAGTCGCCGCCGGACTGGCCTCCCCGGTGGCCGGGCCGAGCCAGACTTTATCAATGGGCGAGCCATTCCACGGAGAGCTGCTGGAGGCGCTGGTGTTATCCGGAAAAACCACCGTGTAGGTGATGGTATCCCAAGCTGCGTTGATGTCGAAAATGAGTTCATGATAATTCTCGCCGGCACTCGGCACAAAACCTGCCAACATGGTCCCGGAGGGTACCAAAATTCTGTAAGTGCCCGCATACAGATCGAACAGGATCCCCCGATTGGCGCCGCTGGCGGTTGTCTTCCAGCCATTCCCGATCCACACCCCTCCGTACGCGGCGAATTTGGTGCTGGGATTCGACGGGGTGCCCGGCGGGTCGTACTTCACAGAAATGCGTTGCGCTCCATCTGCGGAAGTCAAGGGCTGCGGAAGCAGATAGACCGCCTCGTCCTCGAAGAACCCGGTATAGGGCACTTCCAGGCATTGCGAACCGCCGATTCCCCGGTCCGCTCCGACCTTAAAGGGAACTCTGGCCGTTCCTTCCCGGGCCTCGTAGCTATCCGTCCACGGCGAGGGAGGGCGCTCGCCGGCCACGTAACCGGGTGCATCAAACGTGATGGTTTCCGCTTTCGCAACGGTTGCAAACACGGCCACTGTGAGGCCAACCGCCCAACGGTGCGCCGTTGTTCCCGAACTTCTCGATCCGTTTCGCTTGATCATTTTCATTATCTCTTTATAGCAGTGTTGTTTTTCAACTCCATACGCGCGGCCGCTTTCGGGCGATACACAGATTTTGGCATTTGCCGGCACTTTCTGGCGACGCCCGGCTATTTTTTCGAAAGAAATCCAACAGCCGACGATGGCCCGGATTCCCCGGTCGGGTCAGTGAGTGGCCCGGGTTATTGGCCGGCCACGCCTTTCAGGTAGGCAAAAATGAGTTCGGGGAGATCATCGCTGTACCCGCCTTCCAGCAGATGGACGGTGGGTGTATTCAACTGGCACAGACGCTCCCCCAGCCAATGAAAATCTTCGATCTCCAAGGTTTCCTGTGCGATGGGATCGTGCGCGTACGCGTCGAACCCGGCCGAAACCAACACGACATCGGGGTTGAACTTCTGGAGCGCTTCGAGCGCGGTTTGCAGCACGCGCCGATACTCGGCGCGCGGGGTGTGCGGCGCCACACAATAGTTGAAACAGTTGCTGCCCCGGTGCCGCGTCCCCGTGCCGGGATAGCAGGGATGTTGGTGAATCGAAAAAAAAGCCGCGCCCGGCCGGTCCAACAAAATGTCTTCCGTCCCGTTGCCGTGATGCACGTCGAAATCATAGACGGCGACGCGCCGCGCGCCTGTGGCCAGTGCCTCCAAGGCGGCGATGGCGATGTTGTTCAAATAACAAAAACCCATCGCTTGGTTGGGGGTGGCGTGATGTCCCGGTGGACGCATCAGACTGAAAACCATTTGTCCGGCACGGGCGGTTTGGAGCGCCAGGAGAGCGGCGCCCACGGATCGCCGGGCGTGTTCGGCGATGTCGGGAAACCACGCGGTGTCCGCGTCAAAATCACGAGCCTGGTTCAACCGGGCCAGATGCGCCGGGGAATGCGCCCGGAGGATGACCTCATCGGCGGCCAGGTCCGGCCCGGTCCATTCCAGTGCCAGGTCCTTTTGCGCGCGCAGTTTTTCGAGGGTGGCGGTGATGCGCGCGGGCCGCTCCGGATGTCCCGGCGCGTGATAAACCGTGCAGCGAGCGTCGGTGATGATTCGCATGCTCCGCATTGAAGCATGAACCGGCGCGGGCGCACGCGTTTTTTTTGTGCGGCGCCAAAGAAACGGGATTGTGTTTTTGCGCGCATCCGCTATGGTCGGGTCATGCGCCGTTTATCCTGTCTGCTCGTTCTGGTCGCCGTGGCCGCGTGGTCGCCGGCGGCATCAGCGGCGAGTGGCCGCGTCATCAAGGTGTTGCCGCACTTTCTTGATCAACGGGGGCGGCACACGCCGTCGCCCAGTTTGTATGACCGGGATGCCTACCAAGCGCAATTGCGACGGCACCCCGAACAACGGGCCGGCATGCGGTTCGACGTGCAGTGGAAGGGACGCAGTGATTCCGGTCAACCGCTGCGGCTGCGCGTGGAACTGCGCGGCCTGGCGCGGGGCGAGTTGCCGGCGACGCATGTTCTGGAAAAGGTGGTAGCGGCCCGCACGACTTGGAGTCGCTGGACGCATCTATCCTTTACCGGTGCGGCGTATCAGGAGTTCGGCGAAGTCACCGCGTGGCGGGTGACGTTGCTGGAGGGCGAACAGGTGTTGGGACAGCAACAATCGTTTCTATGGTAGGCCGGCTTCCATTGGCGCTGGGCGTGGGATTGGCCATGCTGGTCCGCGCGGTGGCCGCGCCGTTCCCCGCTTATCAAATCGGCGACGTGGCGGAGGCTGACATTGTTACGCCGGTGCCTTTGGTGCTCGCGGGCGGTGACGCTTCACCACGGGAAGCGCAAGCGCCGTCTGAACCGACGCAGTTGGTCCGGCTCCAAGTCGGCGCGGCGGCGGCGGTCGAGAGCGATTTCCTGACCACGCTGACCCAGTTGCGCAGCAATTTTTTGGTCGCCATGAAGGCGGCTTATCCGCTGACGAAAGTGACCCTCCGGAATCTGCCTTCCGACCGTTTCCGCAACCTGACGAACCAGTTTCAGCGGGCGCATCAGAGTTTTCCCTTGGACGCGGAAATCGTGGGCATTTGGGCTTTGGGCGGCGATCACGACGCCCTCTTCCAACCTTTCGCCAAAAAACTGCGCGGCATCATGGAGCGGCCGTTGCTGCCCGACACGGCTGGGGAGGTCATTCAACCCGGGGAGCGGGTGCATTTGATTTACGGTTCAGGCGACGCCGACGCGGCGGGGGAAAACCATTGGGAAAACAACGGCTGGCGGGTGTCCCCCTCCAACTTGGTCACGTTGGGGCGGGCGCGGGAAAAATTTGTGGAAGATTTCCCCGCCCAAGAACGCGCCCGGGCGGAGTTTACCGCCTCGTTTCTGCGCGAGAATTGTTCCCTCGAATCTAGGTCCGCACCAGTCGCCCGCGCGGCGTCGGCCAAACGGACGATACATAGCCCCGATCGTTACGCTGCGGGCGAAGTTGTGGTGATGCGGGGGCAGGTCGTTGATGAGCGGGCGCTTGCCGCCCTGGCTTTGTTACGCGAAAAAGCCGCACGAGGGGAACTGCCCAGCGCCGCCGCTTACGCCCAGCAGGAAGTCCATCGCGCAAACCGGCTGAACGCATGGTTGCTGGGCGGTATTCTGGCGTTGTCGGGCGCGTTGGTTTTGTTGGCCGCGTACGTGTGGCGTCGGCGGCAACCGGTCACTTTCCTTCCGGTGCGTTTGGGCGGCGCGGATAAAATTTTATTGGTCCCGGAAACCGCCATCGTTACCCCGCCACCCGCTCCCGCGGAGGCCGTCCCCTCCGGATTTGCCGCGCATCTGGCGCGGCTCCTGGGGCACAGCGTGGTGCAGCGTCTTTTCTCCCAGCGCGCCGGTTTACTGGACACGCAACGACTCGCGGCCGAGGAAGTGAGCGAACTGGAGCAGCGCCTGGAACAGTTGCAGACTCCATTGCAGGAACGCTGGCAAGCCTACGAACAGCGCATCGCGGAGCTGGAAAAGCAACTGGCCCAGAAAGGCGCGGAAAACCGGGAACTGTTGAAGGCTAAAATTGATCTGACCCGCCGCCAGCTCAACGCCGAACGCGCCCGGCACGACGCCATGTACAACTGAACGCGCCGCGGCGCGTTTCACGCCGGCAAAATTTCCGTCCCGCTCCGGACTTTACAATTTTTCCTCCCCGGCTGCCGCCGCCTGTTGCTCCTGCGTTTTCAAAGCCAGCTCGTAACACTGCAGTGCGTCCTGATGGCGCGCGAGACGATTACACAACCCGCCCTTGTGCAGGTAGGCCATCGTGAACGTTTCGTCCGCGGCGATGGCGCGGTCGTAACACGCCAGAGCGGCTTCCGGTTGCTGGGTCTGCTCCAAGGCCAGGCCTTTGCGAACCATGGCTTCGGGATGTTGCGGATCAAGTTTCAAGGCGGCCTCAATGCACGTCAGCGCTTCCTCGGGACGCTGTAAATCCAGTAAAACCTGCCCTTTGCCCAACAGAAGTTCGATTTGAGCGGCTCGATGGTCGGCGGCTTTTTGTTCCGCATCTTCCGCTGGCGGAGGGAGGGGCGCCGGGGCAAGTACCGGAGATTCGGCGGGGGTCACGCGTGGAGCAGCCGATGGCGGCAACTGCTCAAATTGTTGAATCCGTTTCTCCAGTTTTTCGATCACGCTCAGCAAGCGGGCGTTGGCCGATTCCGTGACGTCCAGCGGTCCGGGCGAACCCGTTCCGGGACCGAGCGCGGGGAAGTTGGGATTCACGCCCAAAGCGGGGGGCAAGGACCCGCCCGGGCCCAACTGGGTCAGCCGTCCGGCGACGCGGGTTTGCATCCAAGCGATGGCCAGCCCGCCCAGCAATCCCACGCCCGCGAAGATGGCGGCAAAGGTCAGCATCAGTCGGTGCATCCGTTGCCAGGCATCCAGGGTGCGCTGTTGTTCGGTGGCCAGTGCTTGTTCCAGCTTCTGCATCTGGCGGGTGAGCGCCTCGGCATGCCGTGCCGCCGCCGCCTCGGTTTCCTGCCGATTGCGTTCGATGGCCAGTTGCGTGGCGTGGAGCTGTTCCTGAACTTGCAGATAAGCGCGCAGCATCTCGTGCGAGTTCGTCGTCTCGGGTTCAGCTGGCGCGGGCAAATCGGATTGAGCAAAAACCATCAGCGCAGAGGTCAGCAACAGTCCCGCCACGGCGGCGAACAATTGTCCGGTGCGGCTGCGGCGGATGGAGTTTCTGCTGGCGCGAGTGGCTTGCTGGGAAAACGACGATGTCGCGGACCAAGACTCGACCGGGATGGCGGAGTGGGGGGATGCCGAGGAGTTTGGCGCCTCGACAATTTGTTCGGTCAAAACGGGAATGTCGTGCCGTTGCCCTCCACGATCGGGCACGAGGCCAGCCACCCGCGGTCCGGGACCGGTGCTGTCGGCGAACTGGAAAATCCCAAATTGCGCGTTGTTCATGTCAGGCTGAAAGCGAGGCTGTAATCCGGTCGGTCCTTTGTCAAGACGGGGAGTTATGCAATTTCTTCGCACGGTTTGGCCCGTTGGACCTGTTCGCCGGGGTTCGGTTGCGCCCGCCTTGGGGCATCAATCTTCCGGGCGTTCCCCGGGCGGCGCCATCTTCACCAGTTTGGGATGAAACTCGCCCAGAATGGTCACCAAATCACTTTGTGCCGCCATCACCTCCCGGATGTTTTTATAGACCATTGGGACTTCATCCAACCCAGCGGAAATCAGGGTCACCCCTTTCGCGCGCAGAAACCGGTTCACCTCTTTCCAATTGAATTTTTTCTTGGCGGCCGCGCGGCTCATCACCCGGCCCGCGCCGTGCGCCGCAGAGTTGAGCGATGCGGGATGTCCCCGACCTTGGACCACGAAAGCCGGCGACGCCATGGATCCGGGGATGATGCCCAACACCCCTGCGTCCGCGGGCGTCGCGCCCTTGCGATGCACGATGACATCGCGTGCCGCTCCGTCAATCACATGCCGCTCTTTCCAGGCAAAATTATGATGGTTTTCCAAATCGAGCAGCACTTGGGCGCCCAGATGTGCCGTCAGATGGCGGTGAATGAGCGCGTGATTCGCCGCCGCGTAACGCCCCATCAATTCCATGGCCGCCCAGTATTCCTGACCAAGGTGTGAATCGAGGGACAGCCAGGCCAGGCGTTTCAGTTCCCGGGGCAGATCAGGGGATTGTTCAACGGCCCGTTTGCTGTAGTAATCGCACACGGCGGCCCCCGTGCCGCGGCTGCCGCTGTGCGAAAGCAGCGCCACGTATTCGCCGGGTGGCAGATCGTGTATTGGTTCGTGCGCCGTGAAGAGTCCGAATTCCACAAAATGATTGCCGCTGCCGCTGGTGCCCAATTGCGCCCAAGCGCGGTCCTTGTTCTCCCGGGTTACCGGACTGACATGCCAATCCGCGTCCAGCACCTCGTGCTGCCGGCGCTGACGAAAATTCGCGCCCACGCCGAAGCGCGTTTCGGCCTGGATGGCGCGAATGAAACGTTCCGCCCGGCGCTCCAAATCGCGCGGCGGCACATCCCACACCGTCATTTTCACGCGGCAGGCGATGTCCACGCCCACCGCGTAAGGAATCACCACGTTGTCCGTGGCCAGCACGCCGCCGATGGGCAGTCCGTAGCCCACGTGCGCGTCCGGCATCAACGCACCCGCCACCGTCACTGGCAGCCGGCACGCCTGTTCCATTTGCATCACCGCCTCCGGTTCCAATCCGTGCCCCCACAGGCGATATTTCACCGGTTCGGCGCGCGGCGGAGGCGGTGCGTTCAATAGGGATTTGGCGAATGCGCCTCGCAGCGGGTCGTTCACAAAATTTTCCGGACAAGCGATGACCGCCCGCACTTCCGTTTCCAGCCGGGCCTTGTCGCCGCCCGCCAGGAGAAAGCGTTGAATGAAATCCATGCCGCGCCGGGTGGCTTCCCCCTGCGGCACGTTCAAACGGAACAGATCTTGGGCGTTCATCTCGATCCCGTCTTACGATACCCCCGAATGACGCAAGGCAGAAGCCCAATTCTGTTGGAGCCGCACCCCGTTTTCAGTTGCGCCTGCGGCAGTGGAAAGCCATAAGAGCCGCATGTCGTATGGTGTTTTGATCGCCCCTGATAAATTCAAAGGCACTCTGACCGCCCGGGAAGCGGCCCGCGCCATGGCCCGGGGATGGGCCCGGACGCGCCCGACTGACACGGTGGAAATTTTCCCGATCAGCGATGGCGGCGACGGGTTCGGGGAGACGCTGGGGGAACTCGTGGGCGCGCAACGCCGGCGGGTGCGCACCGTCAACGCCGCGCATCAGCCCTGCACCGCGGCGTGGTGGTGGGACGCCCGACGGAAGACGGCCATCATTGAGTCGGCCCGCGTCATTGGGCTGGCCATGCTGCCGCCCGGGAAATTTCATCCGTTTGACCTCGACACATTCGGGCTTGGCGCTGTTGTGCGGCAGGCTGTGAAGGAGGGTGCGGAGCATTGCGTCATCGGCATTGGCGGCAGCAGCACCAACGATGGCGGCTTCGGGCTGGCGCGGTCGCTAGGCTGGCGGTTTTTGGATGCGAACGGACGGGAGCTCGAGCGTTGGACGGAACTGGATTCTCTCGCGCGCCTTGTGCGTCCCCCCCGGCGGCGCTGGTTCAAATCGTGGGTCGTCGCGGTGGACGTGCGCAATCCTTTGCTCGGGGCGCGGGGGGCGACACGGGTTTATGGTCCGCAGAAAGGATTGCGGCCCGCCGATTTTCCCGTGGCGGAACGGTGCCTGAAACGGCTGTCGTTCGTGGCGCAGCAAGCCCGGTTCACGGTATCCCCGGCGAACCGGTCGCAACGCCTGAAGCCCGGCCGGCACACGCAACCGGGGGCCGGGGCGGCCGGGGGTCTTGGCTTTGGGTTGACACTGTTTTTCGGGGCGCGTTTCACGCCCGGATTTGACCTGATCGCCCAGCGGGGCGGGCTGGCCGGTCGTTTGGCGCGGGCGGATCTGGTCGTGACAGGGGAAGGCGCGATGGATCGTTCCACGCTGATGGGTAAGGGCGCGGGGCAGGTGGCCGCGTGGTGCCGGGCCAGGGACATTCCGTGTGTGGCGTTGGCGGGCGCGCTCGAACGCTCGCCGCAACTGGCGCGTCATTTCACCCGGCTCCACGCCTTGACCGATTTGACGACGGTCGCGGAAGCCAAAGCCCGGGCGGCGTTCTGGCTGGAACGCCTGGCGGCCCACGCGGCGGGTCAATCAGCTCTCGTTTAAGGAGGGTGGAAAACCAACGCGGTCGCGCCATCCATCGCTGATGCGCTCGGATGAAGGTGATTCTTCAGCGGCCATTTCCTGTTCTGGTTTTGTCGCTTGCGCCTCAAGCGCCTGCGGCTAACGTCCGGTTATGCAGCTCGAAGATCATTTGGGTGACATCATCCGCAAGGGACGCTTGATGGCGGGCGTTTCCGCCGCCGCCGCGGCCCGCGCCGCAAATTTAACCGAAACCGAACTCGCGACTCTGGAAGAATCCGGTCAATGGAGCGGTCCGCCGCCCCAATGGGATGCCCTGGCGCCGTTGATTGGGTTGGATGCAACGAAGTTGAAAAGTATCGCGGCGGGGTGGCAACCGGTCGCGAACGATCTGGCGCGGTGGCGCGAACTGAGGCAGTTCACCACCAGCGACGGGGGCATGGCGGTCAACTGTTATCTGATCTGGGACATGGAGACGCGCGCGGCGGCGTTGTTCGACACGGGCTGGAGTGCGGCGGAAGTCCTCACCACCATTGCAAAAAACCAATTGGCTTTGTGCCACCTGTTCATCACGCATACGCACCAGGATCATATTGCCGCCGTCGCCGAGGTGCGGCGTGCGTTTCCGGAAGTGACCTTGCACAACGATGCGAAAAATCCGCTCGCTCCGGCGGATGCCACAGCGAGCGCGAGTGTGTCATTGGGGCGTCTGCGGATTACCCATCGCAGCACACCCGGACATGCGCCCGACGGCGTCACGTATCTCATTCACAACTGGCCGGAGGACGCGCCGCCGGTGGCCATCGTCGGGGACGCGATCTTTGCCGGTTCCATGGGACGCGGCAATCAATCGTGGGCGCTTGCCCGGGAGAAGGTGCGCGCCCACATCCTCACCCTGCCTGGGGAAACCCTGCTGTGCCCCGGCCACGGGCCCGTGACCACCGTCGCCGAAGAACGCGCGCACAATCCGTTTTTCTAACAAGCGGCTTCAGGCCGCTCCACGCCGTGGCGGACACGGCCATTGAATCAAAAGCCCGACTGGGCCGAGGGGCGATGAATCTGAGTTCGATTGCAGGCTCGACACGCGGCGGCCATCGGCCAGACTGTCGGCATGAAGAATAAATCGCTTCTATCCGGGCTTCTGCTGGCCGCCGCCGCCGCGCTTCTCATTCTGACGGTTAACGGTTTTGCCCAGCCGACGGCAGAGACTTGGCAAACTCTTTTCAACGGCAAGGACCTCACCGGGTGGACGCCGAAAATTAAAGGCTATGAACTCGGGGAAAATTTCGCGAACACGTTCCGCGTGGAAAACGGCATATTGCGCGTGGTCTATGACGGGTACGAGAAATTCGACAACCGGTTTGGCCACCTCTTCTACCAGATTCCCTTTTCGAATTATGTGTTGCGGGTGGAATACCGCTTCGTTGGCGAGCAGGTGCCGGGCGGGCCGGGGTGGGCCTGGCGCAACAGCGGGGTGATGATTCATTCCCAGTCTCCGGCCACGATGGCCAAGGATCAGGATTTCCCGGTCTCGATTGAGGTCCAACTGCTCGGCGGCGACGGCCAGCACGCGCGTCCGACGGGCAATCTCTGTTCGCCCGGCACGCATGTCGTGATGAAGGGGAAACTCATCACCCAGCACTGCACGGACTCGCGCTCCAAAACGTTTCATGGCGATCAATGGGTCACAGCGGAAGTTGAAGCGCATGGTTTCGGTCGGATTATTCATCGCATCAACGGCGAAACGGTCCTGGAATACGAACAGCCGCAGTTGGATCCGGGAGACAATGACGCCCGGAAACTTATCAAGGATGGAAACGTCGCGCTGCATGGTGGCTACATTTCCCTCCAGTCGGAGAGTCATCCGGTTGAATTCCGCAAGATCGAGATCCGGGTGTTGCCGGAATAATCCGGCCATCTGCCTGACGCATTACCGGCATGCGTTCCCGCAGTGAGAAAAGCCGTTTTCCGAACCGGCAACGGCCCTTGTTGGGCGGGCATTGCCAGCGGAAAATCACTGCCGACTCCGGGCAGTCCGTCTCCATGTCGCATCCACCGGTGCCGTAGTCAGGGCTTGAAGTGTCCGGAGGTCTTCGCTGAATATGCGCGGGCGGTTGCCGCGGGAAACCCCGTTGCGCCGCGCGTGCATTATTCATTGGTGACCAGGCTATGAATCCAAGTGAAAAGGCGGCATCGTCTCATCCGGTTATTCGGACGCTGACCAGTCCGGCTGGCCGGGCTTTACTGGCGCTGTTGCTGGTTTTGTTGGTGGGGTTGATTTTCAACGCGGACGGCGCTTTTTTCCGGCCCGGAACGCATCGTGACGCGCTGCGCCAGGCCTCGGTATATGGGATTCTCGCGTGCGGACTCACGCTGGTCATCATCACGGCGGGCATTGATCTCGCCGTCGGGAGCGTGCTGGCGCTGGTGGCGGTTTGCGGTGCCAAGATGGCCATTCACTGGCACTGGCCGGCGGTGGTGGTGGTGGTGGCCAGCCTGCTCGTGGGCGCGGCGTGCGGTGGCACCTGCGGTTTCGTGGCGGCGCGCCTGCGCGTGCAACCGTTCATCGCCACGCTGGCCATGATGGTCTTCGCGCGCGGCCTGGCCAAATACGCCTCCGGCGGCATGAAAGTGTCCCGGTCGTTCGGAGGGGAATTCGTGGATCTCCCGCCGTTGTTTGCCTTCATTGACAAGCGCATCTTGGGAGACAACGTCTCGATGGTGTCGGTGATCTTTTTGGGATGCGTGGTGCTGGCGTGGCTGGCGCTGGACCGGCATCGTTGGGGGCGGCAACTCTACGCGATCGGCGGCAATGAAGACGCGGCGCGTTTGTCGGGCGTGCCCGTGGTCGCGGCCAAGGCGGCGGCGTATGTGGCGTCGGGGGTGTTTGCCGCCATTGCGGGTTTGTGCCAGGCCGCACAGGAACAGCAGGGGGATCCCGAAACCGGGGGCGGCTATGAATTGATCGCCATTGCCATGGTTGTCATTGGCGGCACCAGCCTGATGGGCGGGCGGGGCGGCATGGGGTTGACGTTGCTGGGTGTGCTCACGATCGGTTATCTGGAAAAAATCCTCAGTATCAATGCCGTCCCCGAAGCGGGCCGGCTCATGCTTACCGGTTTGATTATCGTCGTTGCCGTATTGACTCAGCGGCGGCGACCGGCTTGAATACGGGCTCAGAGAATCAACGCTGGTACGACCATACGCACATGCAAACCAAGACATTGTTTTCCTCCCTCCTCACTGTGGTTTTCCTGGCCGGATTCACCGGCTGCAAGCCCTCGACCGATTCATCCGATACCCCAGGCGCGGCCCGATACACCATCGGCATGAGCCAGTGCAATCTTGGCGAGCCGTGGCGCGTGCAGATGAACGCCGACGTGAAAGCCGCAGCGGACCAGCATCCGGAACTCAAGGTCATTTTCAAGGACGCCCAGAACGACACGCTCAAGCAGCGCGCGCACGTCGAGGAATTCGTCAGCGCGAAGGTGGACTTGATCCTCATCAGCCCGAAAGAGGCCGCGCCCTTGACCGAACCGGTGGCGAAAGCCATGGCCGCGGGCATCCCGGTGATTGTGCTCGACCGCGCGTTGCTGGGCGACCAGTTCACGTGCTTCATCGGGGCGGACAACGTCAAGATCGGCCGGGCGGCGGGCGAGTGGATCCGCCAGACCCTCGGCGGCAAGGGCAAGGTGGTCGAGTTGAAAGGATTGATGACCTCCGTGCCGGGGCAGGACCGCCATCAAGGTTTCCGCCAAGGCATCGCGGGGTCGCAGATCGAAATCATCTTTGAGGCGGATATGAAGTGGCTGGAACCAGAGGCGCGCAAGGAAATGGAATCGGCCCTGGCGCGGTTCGATCAAATTGATCTGGTGTATGCCCATAACGATCCCGGCGCGCACGGCGCGTATCTGGCCGCGCAGGCGACGGCCCGCGAGAAACAGATGAAGTTTGTGGGCATTGACGCCCTGCCGCACGAAGGCGTGGCTTACGTAAAAAAAGGCATTCTCGACGCCACGTTCCAATACCCCACCGGCGGCGCGGAGGCCGTGGCCACGGCATTGAAAATTCTGCGGGGCGAATCCGTGCCGAAAAAAATTGTCCTCGGCTCCCGTGTGTTTGATAAAGCGAATGTGGAGCAGGGCGGCCGGGAGTTGCCTTGACCCGCGGCGCCGGACCGACCCTTCCCGCTCAACTCACCCATGCGTTGACCTATGACCAAGAAAGCGAAATCCCCCAAGAATAAAACCGTCCTTCTCGTTGCCAGCGGTGATTTGCGGTTGTCCGCCAATCAAGTGTGCTGGCCGGCCCAGCGCGACTTGGAGCGGGCGCTGACCGCTGCCGTTGCCGCCGAGGGTTTCAACGTTGTGCGCGCCCATCCATATAAAACCGGCGAACGACACGGATTCCTCGCCTCCCAACGCGAGGGGATCGAAGTGTTCAAACGTATTCCGCCTGAGGCCCCGCTGATCGTTGCCGAAGCGGTGTGGCAATACTCGCATCACGTTTTCCCCGGTCTGACCACGCACCGGGGACCGATCCTCACGGTCGCCAACTGGTCCGGGCAATGGCCCGGACTGGTGGGGATGCTCAACCTCAACGGTTCGCTTACCAAGGCGGGCGTGAAATACTCCACCCTCTGGAGCGAGGATTTCACCGACGATTATTTTCGGACCAAACTACGGACCTGGCTCACGACGGGTCGTTGCGCGCACAAGACTGATCACGTCCAGCCCCTGGCCCGGATCCAGCTCAGTGCGAGCGCGCGGCGGACGGGTGAAAAGTTGGCGGCGCAGTTGCTGCGGGAGAAAGCCATCATGGGCATCTTCGATGAAGGCTGCATGGGCATGTTCAACGCCATCATCCCCGATGACCTGCTACATCGGGTGGGTGTCTTCAAGGAACGCCTGAGTCAATCCACGCTCTACGCGGAATCATGCACGGTGGACGACGCCGAAGCCGCCGGGGTGCGCGCTTGGATGGAACGGCGGGGCATGAAATTCCACACCGGCCCCGACGAAGCCACGGATTTGACCGACGCACAACTGCTCTGGCAGGGCAAGATGTATATTGCCGCCGCGCGGTTGGCCGATGATTTCGGCTGCGATTGCATTGGCATTCAATATCAACAGGGATTGAAAGATTTGATGCCCGCCAGCGATCTGGTCGAAGGCACGCTGAACAACACGGAGCGGCCGCCGGTGAAATCGCGTTGTGGGCGGCGGGTGTTGTTTCCGGGCCGGCCACTGGTGCATTTCAACGAAGTGGATGAATGCGCCGGCCTTGATGGTTTGCTCACGGATCGCGTTCACCAAGCGCTTGGGCAACCGGTCGAAAACACGCTGCATGATGTGCGTTGGGCGGATTGGGATCAGTCGGGCACCACGGGCGAATACGTCTGGGTGTTCGAGATCAGCGGTGCGGCGCCGCCGGCGCATTTCACCGGCGGATGGGCTGGTGCGGAGGGATTCCGGCAACCGCCCATGTATTTTCCGAAAGGCGGCAGCACCCTGCGCGGCATCGCGAAACCGGGCGAGATCGTCTGGTCGCGCATCTATGTGGCGAATGGCGGGCTGCACCTGGACATCGGCCGCGGAAAAGTCGTGGCCCTGCCCCGTGCCGAGACCGAGCGCCGCTGGCAAGCCACCACGCCGCAGTGGCCCATCATGCATGCGGTGACGTATGGCGTCAGCCGCGATCAGATGATGGCCAAGCACCAGGCGAATCACGTCCAATGTGTCTATGCCCACACCGCCAAAGCAGCGGATACCTGTCTGATGACCAAAGCCGCTCTGGCTGCCGCGTTGGGACTCCGCGTCAACATCTGCGGCACCCGCGCGAACGGCAAACCATGGGCGTAAAACGCCGGACGCGGAAAAACCAACTGCCTCCGTCGCTTGTCCAGGCGCTGCGGCGCGCCTACCCGCTGATGCGGGCGCGGTTCGGCCATCTACACTGGTGGCCGGGCGACTCGCCGTTTGAAGTCTGCGTTGGCGCCATCCTCACCCAAAACACCGCTTGGACAAATGTGGAGCGCGCCCTGGCCCGGCTCAAAGCCGTGCGTTGCCTCGAACCCCGGAAGCTGTACGCCCTGCCCGAACACCGGTTGGCCGAATACATCCGTCCCGCCGGTTATTTCAACGTGAAAGCCCGCCGGTTACGCGCTTTTTTGCGGGTGTTGGTTGAGGATTGTGACGCCGACCTCGACCGGTTGTTTGCCGGCCCGCGCGCCGCCGTCCGCGCGCGGTTGCTGGCGATTCCGGGGATCGGCCCCGAAACCGCCGACAGCATGTTGCTTTACGCGGGGGGCCAACTCAGCTTTGTCGTTGACGCCTATACCCACAGGATCTTTGCCCGCCATCAATGGCTGGCACCCCAATTGCCATCGGCGCCGCGCGGGCGTGGACCATCCTTTCAAAAGCCAACCGCTGTGGTGGCGGAGCGGGGGAATGGCCGGCAATCCAGCGGCGTCCGGTCGTGGTACGCCGATTTGCAGGCGTTGTGCGAAGCGGCGTTGCGCCATAAAACCGGGCCGGCATTGCTGGATTACTGGCAGGATTATCACGCGCAACTCGTCCAGGTGGGCAAACATTTTTGCCGTCCCCGCGCCCCGCGCTGTGATACTTGTCCGCTGCAACCGTTATTGCCCCCGGGTTGATGCGGTCGCCAAGCGACGCGTGCGCAAAAGCGCGTCGCGGCTCGGACATTTCCTGTTTCCTTGCGTCCCATCTTGCCGCATCTTGATCATTGCGAATTTCTATGGCGGCCAAACCAAAACACAATTACGACGAGAGCAAGATCAAGACACTGAGTTCGCTGGAGCACATCCGGCTGCGCACCGGCATGTACATCGGACGCATCGGCAACGGCAACCATTACGACGACGGTTGTTACATCCTGCTCAAGGAGGTCATTGATAACGCCATTGACGAATACATCATGGGCCACGGCAAGGAGGTCGAGATCTCGATTGACGGCACGCACGTCTGCGTGCGCGATTACGGGCGCGGCATCCCGCTGGGCAAGGTGGTGGATTGTGTTTCCCGCATCAACACGGGCGCCAAATACAACGACGACGTGTTCCAATTCAGCGTCGGCCTCAACGGCGTCGGCACGAAGGCGGTGAATGCGTTGTCGAAAAACTTCATCGTGCGCAGCCATCGCGACGGTGAATTTGCCGAGGCGCAGTTCAAAGTGGGCAAGCTCAAGAAGGAGGATGCCGGCAAAACGCGTGAGCCGGACGGGACGTACATTGAGTTCGAGCCGGACCCGACCATTTTCAAGGATACGGAATTCAAACTGGAACACGTCGAACGCCGGCTGCGCCATTACAGCTACCTGAACACGGGGCTGAAGTTGATTTTGAATTGGGAGGGACGCGTTCCACCACGTCCCAAATCAGATGGGGACGGCGTGGAAGCCGTCCCTCCCAGCAACGGACCGATCATTTTCCAATCGCGTCACGGTTTGATGGATTTGGTGATGGAGGATTTGTCGAGCGACGGCGGCGAACCGCTTTATCCGCCGCTGCATTACGCGAGCAAGACGTTGGAGTTCTGCTTCACGCACAGCAGCTCGCGCTACGGCGAGACGTTTTATTCCTTTGTCAACGGCCAATACACCAGTGACGGCGGCACACACTTGAGTGCGTTCCGCGAAGGTTTGCTCAAGGCGGTGAATGAGTATTGCGGCGGCAAGTTCGACGGCGACGACGTGCGCGAAGCGATGGTCGGCGCGGTGGCGATCCGACTGAAAGATCCGATGTTCGAATCGCAGACGAAGAACAAACTGGGCAACACGGAAATTCGCACCGACCTCGTCAACAAGGTGCGCGAGGAGTTGCTGCACTTCTTCCAGCGCAACAAGCAGATCGCCGAAACCATCGTGGCCAAGGTGAAGGACACACAGGAGTTGCGGAAGGAATTGCAGAATGTGAAGAAGCTCGCACGCGAACGCGCCAAAGCCATCACGTTGCGCATCCCGCAGTTAAAGGACTGCAAGAACCATTTCGACAAGAAGAAATGCAAGGGCAAGGGCACGATGGTCTTCATCTGCGAAGGCCAGTCCGCCGCCGGCTCGATCACGAGCTGCCGCGACGTGAACAATCAGGCCGTGTTCGTGCTCAAGGGCAAGCCGCTCAACGTCTGGGATCTCAAGCGCGACGTGATGTACAAGAACGATGAGATGTACAATCTCATGCAGGCGCTCAACGTGGAAGACGGCCCGGAAGGTTTGCGTTACGAAAAGGTCATCCTTGCCACCGACGCGGACGTGGACGGCATGCACATCCGCAACTTGATGATCACCTACTTCTTCAAGTTCTTCGAACAGCTCGTGCAAGCCGGTCACGTTTATGTGCTGGAAACGCCGTTGTTCCGCGTCCGCGACAAGGAGAAAACGATCTATTGCTACAGTGAAGCTGAACGCGACCAGGCCGTGACCGAACTCGGCGGCAAACCGGAGATTACACGCTTCAAAGGCTTGGGTGAAATCAGCCCGAAAGAGTTCGCGCAATTCATCGGCAAGGAAATGCGCTTGAGCAAAGTGGAATACGCCCCGCGCGTCGAATCCGTGCCCATCTTGAATTTCTACATGGGCAAGAACACGCCGGAACGGAAGGATTACATCATGGATCAGCTCGTCGTGCCAGTGGAGGAGTGATGCTCCCGCTCCGCATAGGGGAAAGTCCTGGGGTGGGGTGGCTTGAACCGCGAAAGACGCGAGCAGAATTTAACGCAAAGACGCAAAGACGCCAAGGAAGTAAGGCAGCAACGCGTGATGCATCAGAGCGTCAAGCTGGTGCGCGCAGAGGATGCGGCATGCTTGCTCACAGTTACCTTTGCGACTCTGCGTCTTGGCGTTAAATCAAATCCAGGTTCGCCTGTGCGGCCACACACGTCTGGCGTGCTCAGCGGTTTGCCTTGTTTGGCGCGCTGCTGGCGCAAGGCGGCGACCCGCGCCGAATCCTGAAAATTCAGTCCCCGCGCGAAATGCACCCGCGCCAGCGTCCGCTGCCGCGCCGCGCTGTGGCCGCGCGAGAGAAACTCCGCGTGGCTGACCGGGTTGACATGCACGCGCGTCCGCCGGGAGAACTGCTGGCCGCCGAAATACAGGTTGCCGACGAAACTGGTATCCGCGTAAAACTTCATCGGGCCCGCCCCTTTCTCATCGCCTCTACCACCCGGGATCCGCGCCGACCCAAACGCTCCAAGTCCGCGTTCAATTGCGCCAGTTCGGCCTCCGTCAGTGCCGGCGCGGCGGGCGCCACCGCCGGGCCGTCCACACCGGCGCGCAACTCCCGCTCAGACCGGATGAGCCGACTGGCATTAGCGATCTGCTTTTTCATCGCGGTAGATGCGCTTCAACTCTTTGACAAACGCGGGCTCGGACAGCGGCGGAAAAACGTGCGTCTTGATTACGTCGCTCCAAGTGTCGCCGGGCCGTTTCCGGCTGCGGAGAATCCGGTAGGCTTCGATGTCCACCGTAATCGTGACTCGTTTACGCTTCTTCATGCACGCAATTTGCACGCTTCCGTCGCCAACAGGGCCCGAAGCCGCGCGGGAGGAACTTCCGGCATCGTCACAGCGTTCGCCCAAGGGGCGGTATCCAGGAGGTAGCGCATCAGTAGTTATCCCCCCATTCATTCCTGGGCACGGGCGCGGTGGAGAGCGGCCGGCCCTTGGCCAGATGCTTGCCGGCGCCCACAAACGCGCGCGGCTTGTCGCCGGGCCGTTTCCGGCTGCGGAGAATCCGGTAGGCTTCGGTGTCCACCGTAATCGTGACTCGTTTACGCTTCTTCATGCACGCAATTTGCACGCTTCCATCGCCACCAGACAAGCGTGCGCTTCACCATGCCAGCCCGCGCCGCTGACGATCACGTTGGCATCGAACACCACCGGAATCATGGCTGCCACTTCTCCTTGAGCATCTGCCGCCGGACGCGCCGGGCGGTGGCCACAATGTCTTTCACCGGTTCGGGGCCGGGCGGCGCGCCCTGGATGGCGTCGGCCAGAAATTTCACATCCGCGTCAATCTGGGCCTGGCGCCGTTGCCGGCGCAGTTTGGAGAAGGAGGCGCTGGCGGTGCCAGAGCCGCCCTCGCGAATCTCCGCCTTCGCAAAATCCGACAACACCGGTGCCAGCGGTTGGTTGTCCAAGGTGACTTTAGCTTTCATCCAGGGCGGTCAGCGGATGGTCTTTGGCTTTGCCGGCCCGGGCGCGGCGCACGGCTTTCATCGCCTCCGGGTTGGCGAGAATTTCCATTTGCTCCAATAATAATTGCATCCGCGCCCGCGGCACCACGAACGCCACCACTTCGCCGTTGCGGGTGATGGGCGTGGTTTCCTTGCGGCGGCACACGGCGGGAAATATCGCCTGTCCCTTGCTCACACTCAACGTAGTTTTCATGTCAAAAACTGCGTAGCGCACAATCTCGCCGGGATCAATCCCGTATCCAAACGTGCCGGGTGTGCGGGGTATCGTGATACACCGCCACCAGCCAGTTCGCGTCGGCAAAGGCTATTCGGGGGCCAGGCGTCGTTGGAAGTCGGCCGCCGAAACCTTCGGCCGGGCGCGTTTCAGGATGTCCCGCCAGCGCCGGGCGCGCGGTGGAGTTCGCGTTCGATTAACCCGTTGCGTTTTTCCGACACGTTACCCCGGGCGGCCCTGATACCGTTGGTACGGGCGAAGGCGACCAGTTTCTGATGCAACCCATGACGGTCGGTCCGCATACGATACAATTCAAAGTAGGTGCTGTGCACCGCTAGAGGATGGCCGATTTTCCGCGCCGCGGCAGCGCCTCCTCCGGAGGAGGCGCTGCAGTTTCCTTCTGCGCTGGGCGCTTAACACCTTGAGCTTCACCATCGGGGGGTCACGATCTCCCCAGTCTTTCCCATTCCACCGGATTTATCGGCTTGCCTTTCCCCGTGCGGCCCGGAACATTGGCGGCCCTGTATGGATGCAAGTGTTACACAATCACAACCAGCTTGGTGGATGCAGTTTTACGCTTGGGCGGAGGCGCGCAAGCAGCAACTCATTTACGGAGGAGCGGGCGTTTTGCTTGTCGGCGTGATCGTGGCCTATGTGCTTTATCACCGGGCGGAACGGGAAAAAGAAGCCGGCGCGGCTTTGTCCCGGATTGTGTCGGCGGCCCAAATCAGCGGGGACCGGCGTGAAGATCCCGCCGAGTTCCTGAAAATTGTGACCCGCTATCCCGGGTCCAAGGCGGCGGGCCAAGCGGTATTGCGCGCGGCCACCGCGTATTTTGCGGACAACCAGTTCACCGAGGCGCAGACGCAATATGAGCGGTTTTTGCGCGAGTACCGGGAAAGTCCGCTGGCGGGGCAGGCGGCGTTTGGGGTGGCGGTTTGCCTGGACGCCCAAGGGCGGACGGCGGAAGCGTCCGAGCGTTATCAAAACCTTATCGAACGGCGGCCCTATGACAGCATGATCCCGCAGGTGCGTCTCAAGCTGGCGCGGATTTACGAGGCGCAAGACCAACCCGCCAAGGCCCAAAAGCTTTACGAAGAGGTGACCCGCGCTTCCGCGTTTGGGGCCACGGGGGCGGAGGCCCATTCCCGGCTGCAACGATTGCTGGCGCAACATCCGGAACTCGCCGCCCCGCCGGCGGGCGTGACGAATTCGCCGGTCATCAATCTCAGCCAGCCTTAACTGCGGAGGATTGGCGTTGTTGCGATGCCACCCGCCGGTGCCGCCCGGCGGCCGGCCCGAAAGACCGTTATGAAGTTGAGCATCATTGGCACGGGGTACGTGGGGTTGACCACCGGCGCGTGCTTCGCGGAAGTCGGGCACGAGGTGATCTGTGTGGACAACGACACCGCCAAGGTCCAGATGCTGCTGGACGGCGGCATTCCCATTTACGAACCCGGCCTCGAAGAACTGGTGCAACGAAATGTCGCCGCAGGGCGTCTGCGGTTTACCACGCACATCGCCGAAGGCGTCAGCCAATCCGGGGTTGTCTTCATTGCCGTGCCCACACCACCGCAACCCGACGGCTCAGTGGATTTGAGTTTTATTGAACGGGTGGCCCGGGAGATCGCCGGTGCGATGACCAGCTACAAGATCGTCGTGGACAAAAGCACCGTGCCCGTCAACACCGGCGATAAAGTCGCCGAGACGATCCGGCGCTACGGCAAAACCGGCGTCGAGTGCGACGTGGTCAGCAACCCGGAATTTTTGCGCGAGGGCTTCGCGGTCGAGGACTTGATGCGGCCCGACCGCATCGTGGTGGGGGTGCGCTCGCCACGTCCGGTGGCCACGATGAAGGAAATCTACGCGCCCTTCGACGCGCCCGTGCTGGTCACCGACATCAATTCGGCCGAGCTGATCAAACACGCGTCCAATTCATTTCTCGCCCTGAAAATCTCCTACATCAATGCCATCTCCGTGCTCTGCGAGGCAACCGGTGCCAACATCCAGGAAGTGGCCAACGGCATGGGCATGGACGTCCGCATTGGCCGGCGTTTTCTGCAGGCGGGACTGGGCTTCGGCGGCAGTTGTTTCCCCAAAGACCTCAGCGCGTTCATCAAGATCGCCGAACAAATCGGCTACGATTTCCGTCTGCTGAAGGAAGTCCAGCGCATCAACACCGAACAGATGCAGCGCTTTCTGCGCAAAATCACCGACACCCTGTGGGTGCTCAAAGACAAAACCATTGGGGTGCTGGGGCTGGCCTTCAAACAAAACACCGACGACGTGCGCATGTCGCCGGCGATCGAATTGTGCCAACGGTTGCAAAAAGAGGGCGCGCGGCTCCGCGTTCATGATCCCAAGGCGATGGATAAAGCCCGGGGCGTGCTCCAGGACGTGACTTTTGTGGACGACATGAACACCGTGGCGGAGGGGTGCGACGCGCTTGTGGTGGCCACGGAATGGGATGATTTCAAACAGCTTGACCTTGAGCGCGCCCGCAAAGCGTTGACGCATCCCATTTTGTTCGATGGACGGAATCTGTTTGATCCGGAGGAAATGGAACAACGGGGCTGGATTTACAAGAGCGTGGGACGCTGACCATGCCGCCCAAGTTCCTAAGACGTTCCCGTGTCCGAACGGCGGGGCGTTGCCGGAAAATCCGGTCCCGGACTGAATACCCCCAGCTTTTTCACTACTCCATGAACCCTCCGATTGAAGTCAGCGCCGGCTTGGTTTTCCGCGATGGCCAGTTGCTTATCACACAACGCCGGGCGGGGTCGCACCTCGGCGGGTTATGGGAATTTCCCGGCGGCAAACGGGAAGCCGGGGAAACCTTGGAACAATGTCTTGCGCGCGAGTTGCGGGAGGAACTGGGCATCCAGGTGCGGGTGGGCGTGCGGTTTGATACGGTCACCCACACCTACCCGGAAAAGAGTGTACGATTGGAATTTTTCCTCTGCCGATTGATCGCCGGCGAACCGCAGCCGTTGGGCTGCGCGGGCCTTCGCTGGATTCGACCGGAGGACTTGGACGCGGTGGCGTTTCCGCCGGCGGACGCCCGGATCATTGAACGGTTGAAATCCACGCCCACCCTTTGGCAAACGCCAGCGTGACGGAGCCGAAAGAGTTTTTGCCGGTGCCGCCGTTACGGCGTTGTCGCAGGAGCGCGGAGGGCTTCGATCTGTTTTTCAATCGCGTCTGGCTTGGGCGAAATGCCGCGTAACCGTTGCAGATAAAAGATGGCCTTCTCCCGATTGCCCGCGGCTTCTTCCGCGCGCGCCAGGTGAATCAAGATCGGCCGCAAGGTGGCGAGATTGGGCGTCGGCTGGCCGCCTTCGTTTTGATCCCAGAGTTGCAACGCGCGTTCCCAGAGATGACGCGCGCGGTCGGTATCATGACGGTAATCCGAATACACGCAGCCCAGTTCAAAGAGAATCTCGTGGCTGTTCGGATTGGCGCGCAATCCCTCGCGCAGGAACGCCTCGGCTTCCGCCGCCTTGCCCAGGCGGTTGCGCAACCAGTAGGCGGCCACGGTGTACGTGTCCACCTGTTGCGGGTCGAGTTCCGTGGCCAGCTTCAACCAAGGCAATACCTCGCGCTCGTTCCCCTTGTCCAAGTGGGTGTGTTCCGTGATGCGAAAGCGCCACCGGAACCGCTCCAGCCAATCCCGGGGTTTGCTGAACAGTTCATCCCCATGCTCATGCTCATGCTCGTGCGCGTGCTCCGCGTCATGATCCTCGTCTGGGGACTCAGGATCGTGGCCGCAATGTTCGTCGTGTTCGTGGTGCTCGTGCCTGGCGTGCGGGCTTTCGCATTGCAGCTGAGCCTGGTCAAAGAGGGAGGGATAATAGCCGCTGTGCAGATAGACATCGGCTTTGGTGAAGAAATGATTGGCAAACATACGCCGGCCATCCCCCAGCAGCACCTTGAGCAGGGTATCCGCTTGGGCGCGTGGACCGCGCCAGGCCTGTGCCCGCGGATGCAGCCACGCGGCCAGACTGAAGCTCGCGCTCAAACATAAGGCCAGCAATAACAAGGGGGTGCGGGGCGTCATGCGGACAAAGGTTTGCGGCGGAAGACCAGCCAGGCGGCCAGGAGAAAGAACCCCGTATAGACCGCGGCATACAGGGAGGCGCCCAGACAATCCAGCCAGCCCAGCAACTGCTGGTCGTGGATCACCAGGTCGCGCACGTCGAAGATTTCCAGTTGCGGAATGATGAAATACACCGCGTAAATCAGGGAGGTGAGCGGTTCGGTTTGTTGCAACGCAATGGCGTTCAGGTGGCCGCCCAACAGCAAAATCCCGGCGACGACGACGAAGCAAATGGTCGTATTCGAGGATGGCGCGGCGAAAATCAGCGAGCCCAGCAGCGCCAGCGCGATGACGATGGCCAGCATCATCCATTGCAACCACAGGGCCTGAAGATTACCGCCCAGGGGCCAGTGGCCCTCCCGCGAACACGTCACCACGGTGAAGAAAGCGTAGAAGATGAGCAACGCCAAGCCGCAGGCAAACCAGCAGCCCAGGAACTTGCCGAGGATGACCTGTCCGCGCGTGACCGGTTTGGCCAGCAACGGAAAGATCGTGCGGCTCTCACGTTCCGCGGGAATCTGCCGCGCCGTGGTGACGATGGCGATGACCAGCATGGAAATCCAGATTAGCAGCAGGCAGATCTCCTTCAAATACCGCACAATTTTGTCATCGTTGAAAAAATTGACGGACGCCAGCAGCAGCGTGATCACCGCGGTCAGCACGAACAACACATAAAAATCCTTGCGCCGATACAGTTCCTTGAGGACGACGCCGGCCAAAGCAAGCGGAGTTTTCATGACAACGAAGACGGTTGATAGCCGATGATGCGGAGAAAAATCTGTTCCAGATTCGCCTGGTGTTCGCGCACGAGATCGGCCACCCGGCCTTCCACCCGCAACTCGCCCTGGCTGACGATGGCCACCCGGTCGCACACCGTTTCCACCTCGCCCAGTTCGTGCGAGGAGAAAAACACGGTTTTCCCCTCCTCTTTGAGCCGTTGAATGATCTCGCGCACCTTCATGCGCCCCAACGGATCGAGGCCGCTGGTCGGCTCGTCCAAAATCAGCAAATCCGGGTCGTTGATGAGCGCCTGCGCCAGGCCGACGCGCTGCTGCATGCCTTTGGAATAGGTTTTGATGAGCCGTTTGCGGGCGGATTCGAGCTCCACCAGTTTCAGCAGCCGGTCAATGCGGCGTTCGGTTTCCGCTGGGGTCAGGCCGAAGATGCGCGCGTAAAATCGAAGCAACTCCTCGGCGCTCAGAAAGCGGTAGTAATAAGTCAATTCGGGCAGATACCCGATGCGTTGGCGGGCGATGGGTTCGCGCACGTTGACGCCGAACAAATGCGCCTCGCCCCGGGTGGGGGTGACGAAGCCCAGCAACACGTTCATCGTCGTGGTTTTGCCCGCGCCGTTCGGGCCGAGGAACCCAAACACTTCCCCCGCTTGCACGTTCAGATTGAGGCCGCGGACGGCGACCTTGGCGCCGCCGCGTTGACCGGCGCGATATTCCACCCACAGATTATCGGTCTTCAGAATCGCATCCACGGCGCGACTATAACAAAGCTCCGCCCGCGCGCCAGTCCCTCTTTGCGGGGCCGGCGCACCAAGACGGAAGCATCAAGCGGATCGTTCAATCCCTGCTACCGTCAGTGGTGGGGAGGGAACAGGTAGCGCGGCGGATAACGATTCATTCGCGGATCTGACCATTCCCAATGCCCACCCATTTATAGCTGGTCAATTCCTCCAGGCCCATCGGCCCGCGCGCGCCGATTTTGTCGGTGCTGATACCGATTTCCGCGCCCATGCCGAATTCGCCGCCGTCCGTGAACCGCGTGCTGGCGTTCCAATACACCGTCGCGCTGTCCACACCGGCCAGAAACCGCTCCGCTGCTGCCGCGTCGGCGGTGACGATGCTGTCGGAGTGCGCCGAGCCATACTGGTTGATGTGCGTAATGGCGGCTTCCACACCGTCCACCACGCGCACGTTCAGGATGTAATCGTTGTATTCCGTAAACCAATCCGCCTCGGTCGCCCACTTGATTTCCGCCTCGGCCAGGACCGGTTTCAAGATTGCTGCCGCTTGATCGTCCATCCGCAGTTCCACGTGTTGCGCGCGCAGTTGCCGGGCAATTGGCGGCAGAAAAGCGGGCGCCAGCTGGCAGTCCACCAGCAGGGTTTCAATGGCGTTGCAGACTGCCGGGCGCTGGCATTTGGCGTTCATCACGATGGCCGTCGCCATCTCCAAGTCCGCCTGGCCGTCCACATAGACATGGCACACGCCTTTGTAATGTTTGATGACCGGCACCTTGCTGCATTCGGCCACGGCGCGGATCAGACCCTCACCACCGCGCGGCATGCAGAGATCCACGTATTGCGTGAGCGACAGCAGGGCGGGAATGGCCTCGCGATCGGTCGTGGGCACCACTTGAATGGCGTGTTCGGGAAACGTCGGCAGCGGACCGCGGGCGGCGTCAATCATGATCCGCGCGATCAGCTGATTCGAGTTCAGCGCTTCCTTGCCGCCGCGTAAAATCGTGGCATTACCGGCCTTGAAACAAAGGCTGGCGGCGTCCGCCGTGACGTTGGGGCGCGATTCATAGATGATGACCACCACGCCGATGGGGGTGGCGATTTTGCGGAGCTGCAAGCCGTTGGGGCGCACCCGTTCATGCAGCACCCGGCCCACTGGATCGGGCAGGGCGGCGACTTCCCGCAATCCCCGGGCCATGCCGGCGATGCGTTTGGCGTCGAGACGGAGACGGTCTTGCATGGCGGCGCTGAGGCCCAGTTGGGTGGCGACTTCCAAATCGCGCGCGTTGGCGGCCTGGAGCGCGGTCGTGTTTTGCTCCAGGGCATCGGCCATGGCCTGCAGGCAGGCGTTCTTTTCCGCCGCATGCAGTTTTGCCAGCTCCCGGGAGGCGTGCTTGGCTTGGATCGCCAGTTGCGTCATTTGCTCGGTCAACGTCATGGCCCCAAGTTAAAACAAAAATGACGCCTGAAAAGCGGGAACTCACCCGTCGCCGCCGGGTCCGCCGCAAACCGCCCCAAGAAAACGCCGGTTGTCCGCGGGATTAAACGTCTATGACCGGCTGGTCGTCGGGGGGTTCCGGGGGCGTTTTGGCAGGCCCGGCGGGCGGGGGGACAGATTGACCCCGCCGGCGCAACATGATCACCGTAATCACGCAACCGGTCCAGGTTGGTAAAACTTCAACACCCGGCAGCAATTCCAGAATAAACGTGGGCAACAGCAGCAGGTTAAATCCCAAAGCCCAGACCATCACCCCCATGGTGATGAGATCGAGCACTTCATCGAAAAAGGTCCAAGTCAGGGGGAAGAGCGGGATTTGCAGCGCATCCACCACCACCGCCACCACGACCGCCAGCACGATGCGCGGACGCGTCAGCGGCGGCACGGGAAAAGGGCCGTTGAGTATATCCAATAATTTCATCCCGGATTCAGCGTGTTGACACGGAGATAGTCTGGCGTCAACCGGCGGCAAAGGCGACTGGGAATTTTTCAACGGACGCCCAGCGAGGCAACATCCTGTGGAGCGCTGGGGAGGCCGCGTCCGTAAGGATCAATGCGCCGGGCTGGAAACCGTGGTCGCCGGATGAACGGCGGCGACTTCAGGCAGAACGTCGAGCCGACCGATGGCGAAAATCACCCCGCCGGCTGCCGGGGGTTTGGGTCTTTTTGCGGACAGAGATCCCGGACATGACCGGACCGGCGTCCTGGGGTTTCAGTTGGGCCGGCGGGAGTTTTTTGCGGACGACGGGCCCGGGATTTGCCAGATTTCCCATGACTTTATGCGAACACGAAATGATCTTCTGGCCGGCTTGGTTGATCCGGGCATTATCGCCGTGGTGCGGGCGCAACGGCGGGATCAGGTGCTGGGCTTGACCGAAGCACTCCTGGCCGGCGGTGTCCAGGCCATCGAAATCACCCTGACCACGCCGGACGCCTGTGCCGCCATTGCGGACATGCGCCGGCAATTTGGACGCGCGGCGATGATTGGCGCGGGTACCGTGGTGACGGCGGATCAATGCCACGCGGTCCTGGCGGCTGGTGCGGAATTTGTCGTCACGCCATTGTCGCGCCCGGATTTTGTCCCCCTGATTCACGCGGCGGACCGGGTCGGCATCATTGGGGCGTTCACGCCCTCCGAGGCGCAGACGGCGCACGAGGCGGGCGCGGATTTCATCAAACTGTTTCCGGCGGAAGTGCTCGGTCCCGCCTTCATCAAAGCCCTGCGCGCGCCGCTGCCCCAGTTGCGTTTCATCCCCACCGGCGGGGTGGCGTTGGACAATGTGGGCGTCTGGTTCGCGGCGGGTTGTCCGGCGGTGGGCGTGGGTTCCTCGTTGCTCACCCGGGAAATCTTGGCGAAAGATGACTGGCCCGCGCTGACGCGGCGGGCGGGTGAGTTTGTGGCGGCCGCCCGGGCGGCGCGGTCGGGTTGAGGACCGGCCCGGGCAGGCTGCGAACGCCGGGATTTGCCGTTGAACTTTCCGGGAACCCGGCTACGCTGCCGGCGATGCACGCAGGATCGTATCGAATTCGCCGGGCCACCATTGACGATTTGCCCCAGCTCAAGGTGTTGTGGGGGATGATGGGCTTTACGACCCCGGACTTGGACAAGGGGCTTACGGAATTTCAAGTTGCGGAAACGGCGGCGGGCCAGCTCATCGGCGCGATTGCGCTGCAGGTGAACAACCGGCAGGGATTGATTCATAGCGAAGCGTTCGCCGATTTCACCGTGGCTGAGACGGTGCGGCCGTTGTTGTGGGAACGATTGCAGTCGGTGGCCGGCAACTTCGGTTTGGTTCGTTTGTGGACACGCGAGGAGTCTCCCTTTTGGGGGCGCTGCGGATTTGTGCCGGCCACGGACGCCGTCCTGCCCGGGCTGCCGGAGGTGTGGCGTCCGGGGGCGGCCCGATGGTTGACGCTCGTGTTGCGGGAGGAAACCGCGGGGGCGATCTCCGTGGAACGCGAGTTCGAGTTGTTTATGGCGGCGGAACGCCAGCGCACTCAGGCCACCCTGGGGCAAGCCCAGTTCTTAAAGACCCTCGCCACGCTCGTGGCGATAGTCTTGGGTACCATCGTGGCAGTGGCTTTGCTCTATCTCTGGATGCGGCAGCCGCAAGGGTTGACGCCCTGAATCCGGGGAGAAATCTTCCGCGTGATAGGAGCTGCGCACCATCGGTGCGCTGGCCACGTGCAGGAATCCCAGTTCCCGCGCGCGTTCGCCCAGCCAGGTAAACTGTTCCGGCGGAATGAAGGCCGCCACCGGCAAATGTTGCCGGCTGGGCCGCAAATACTGGCCCAAAGTGAGCAGATCGCACCCCACCGCCCGCAGGTCGCGCAACGCCGTGAGCACTTCCGCCTCCGTCTCGCCCAAACCGAGCATCAACCCGGACTTGGTATAGACCCGGCCGGCGCCCATCGCTTTCGCGTTGCGCAGCACGCTGAGCGAACGGTCATAAGTCGCGCGGGAACGCACCTGCGGCGTCAGGCGGCGGACGGTTTCCAGATTATGATTGAAGATGTGCGGCCGCACCGAAATCACCCGTTCCAACGCCGCGCGGTCGTCCCGGAAATCCGGAGTCAACACCTCAATCACAACTCCCGGACTTAACCGGCGCACCGCTTCGATGGTCTGACGGAAGTGATCGGCTCCACCATCGAGGAGATCATCACGGGCCACGGCGGTGATGACGACATGCCGCAGACGCAACCGGCGGGTGGCCTCGGCCACGCGTTGGGGTTCCTCCGGGTCGAGCGGCAGCGGTTTGGCCGTGCTGACCGCGCAGAATTTACAGGCGCGAGTGCAATGGTCGCCGCCGATCATGAACGTGGCGGTGCCCTTGCTCCAGCATTCCCATTGATTCGGGCACTTGGCGCTTTCGCACACTGTGTGCAGTTTCAACGCGCCAAGCACGGCGCGTGTCTGCCCGAACGATTCGGAGGTCGGCAAATGCCGGCGCAACCAGGCCGGCAGACGCGGGCCGGGTGTGGTCGGGGTCGTCGCCGCTTTGTCCCGCGCGGATGGGGGCGGGGCCGCTGGAGAAACGGAGGATGAGGCAGTCATGGGACCTCACCGGGCCGCGGTATCCCGCGCTAACCGCTCCCAAAACACGGCCAGTTCGTCAGGGCCGAAATCTGCGAGGATTTGTCCATCCACCTCAATCACGGGCGCCAAGGTTTGGCCGGAGAGCCGTCGCATTTCGTCAAAGGCGGCCGGGTCGGCGATCACGTCCAGGGTGGTGTAGGTGATCCCCCGTGTTGCCAGCCATTCCTGGGCGCGGTGGCACCAGGAACAATACGGTTTGACGAACAATCGGATGCGCTTTGGATTCACGGGGGAAGTGTAGCCGAGGGATGGGCGGAGCTCAAATGGCGCGCCCGCGCCTCACGCCCCGCCGATTTGCGCGGCGTATTGCGCCGCCGTCAACAAAGCGTCCATTTCCGCCGGTTGGGTGGGTTTGATTTTGAAGAACCAGCCTGCGCCAAACGGTTCGCGATTAACCAGACCCGGATCATCTCCCAACGCGGAATTGACCTCGACCACTTCGCCGCTGACGGGGGCGTAGATGTCGCTGGCGGTCTTGACGGATTCCACCACCGCGCAGGCTTCACCCGCGGCGAGGGTACGCCCGACGGCGGGCAATTCCACAAACACGATGTCGGTCAACTCATGCTGGGCATGATCGGTGATGCCCACGATGGCCAGATCGCCGCTGACCTGCACCCACTCGTGGGATTTGGCGTATTTCAACTCTGCTGGAACGTTTGCCATGCGTTCATTCAGGCAGAGCGCGCGGCGTTGGTCAAACCGCTTTTCAACCGGTCGGACGCAACGCCATCAATCACACAATTTCGGCAAATCCCTTTTCCGGGTCCACTTTCAGGTCGTGGATCGCTTTTTGCACGAAGGCGGGCTTGATTTTACCCTGTTTCGCCAGCGCCCACAGGGTGGCGATCACGGTGCATTCGGCATCCACCTCAAAGAAACGCCGCAACGCGGGCCGGGTATCGCTGCGGCCAAAGCCGTCGGTGCCGAGGGTGGTCAATCCGCCGGGCACCCACGGCGCGATCTGGTCCGGCACAAGCTTCATGTTGTCCGAGACGGCGACAAAGACGCCTTTTTCCTTCGCCAGCGTGGTTTCGAGGTAGGCTTTGCGCGGGGACGCCGTGGGATGCAGCATGTTCCAGCGCGCGCACCGCAGCGCGTCGGTGCGGAGGGCCTTGTAACTTGTCGCGCTCCAAACATCCGCCGAAACGCCGTATTTTTCCGCGAGAATACCCTGCGCTTTGAGCGCGGATTGCATGAGCGTGCCGCTGCCAAAAATGTGGGCCTTGAGCTTCTTGCCCGTGGGCCCGGCTTGGAATTTATACAGCCCCCGCAGGATGCCTTCCTCGACGCCCTTGGGCATGGCCGGCATGGGATAGTTTTCGTTGTAAAGGGTGAGGTAATAAAAAATATCCTCGCCCACGGCGAACATGCGCCGCATGCCGTCGGCCACAATGACGGCGATTTCGTAGGCGAAAGCGGGGTCGTACGCGTAAAGCGTGGGCACGGTGCTGGCCAGTAACAGGCTGTGTCCGTCCTGGTGTTGCAAGCCCTCGCCATTGAGGGTGGTGCGGCCATAGGTTGCGCCGAGCAGAAACCCGCGCGCCTTGATGTCGCCCGCCAACCACATGAGATCTCCCACGCGTTGGAAACCGAACATCGAGTAGTAGATGTAGAACGGAATCATGGGCAGTCCATGCGAGGCGTAAGCCGTGCCCGCCGCCACAAACGACGAGGTCGCCCCCGCCTCGGTGATGCCTTCCTCCAGGATCTGGCCGTCTTTCTTTTCGAGATAATAGAGCAACGATTTGCGGTCCACCGGCTCGTAGAGCTGACCTTTGGACGAGTAGATGCCCACCTCGCGGAACAAGGCGTCCAACCCGAAGGTGCGCGCTTCATCGGGAATGATGGGCACGATCCGTTTGCCAATGGTCTTGTTGCGGAGCAACAGCGCGAGCAACCGCACAAAACCCATGGTGGTCGAGGCGGCCGCCTGGCCGGAGCCTTTGAAGAACTCGCTGAAGTAATCCCGGGGCGGAATGGCCAAGGATTCCGTGCTCACGACGCGCCGCGGCAGATAGCCGCCCAGCGCCTTACGCCGCGCCTGGAGATAAACCATTTCCGGACTGTCATTCGCCGGGCGGTAGAATGGCATTTCGGCGATGGCCTCGTCCGGAATCGGCACGCCAAAGCGGGCGCGGAACTCGCGCAGCTCTTTTTCGTTCAGCTTCTTTTGTTGATGCGTAATGTTGCGACCTTCGCCGGCCTCGCCGAGGCCGTAGCCCTTGACTGTTTTGGCTAGGATCACGGTGGGTTGTCCCTTGTGGGCGAAGGCGGCGGCGTAGGCGGCGTAAACCTTCAATGGATCATGCCCGCCGCGGGTGAGCTTGCGGATCTGCTCGTCGGTCAGGTGATTGACCAGTTGCAGCAGTTCCGGGTACTTCCCGAAGAAATGCTTGCGGGTATAACTGCCGGGTTCGACGGAGTACTTCTGGTAATCGCCATCCACGGCTTCTTCCATACGCTTGAGCAACAAGCCGGAAGTGTCCCGGGCCAGCAGGTCATCCCAATCGGTGCCCCAAATGACCTTGATGACATTCCAGCCCGCGCCGGAAAATACCGCTTCCAATTCTTGAATGATTTTGCCGTTGCCGCGCACGGGTCCGTCGAGGCGTTGCAGGTTGCAGTTCACCACCCAGAGCAAATTGTCCAACCGCTCCCGCGCGGCGAGGGTCAAGGAGCCCAGGGTTTCCGGTTCATCAGTTTCGCCGTCGCCAATGAAACTGACCACCTTGACCTCCGGGCCCTGGATCAATCCGCGGTCGCGCAGGTAGCGATTAAACCGCGCCTGGTAGATCGAGAGCAGCGGCCCCAGCCCCATGGAAACTGTGGGGAACTGCCAGAAATCCGGCATGAGATACGGATGCGGATAAGACGACAGCCCGCCACCCTCGGCCAGTTCCTGCCGGAAATTCCGCAGGAGTTGCTCGCTCAAACGGCCCTCCAAAAACGCGCGCGCATACATGCCCGGCGCCGCGTGGCCCTGAAAATAAATCAGGTCGCCCGGGTAATCGTCGGTGCGACCGCGCAGAAAATGGTTGAACGCAATCTCCAGCAAGGTGGCGCTGGAGGCGAAACTGGAAATGTGCCCGCCCACGTTGGTCTTGCTGTTGGCCTGCACCACCATCGCCATGGCGTTCCATCGCACGAGACTTTTAATGCGCCGCTCCAGCTCGCGGTCGCCCGGGAAAGGCGGTTGCTGGTCGGCGGGAATGGTGTTCAGGTAGGGCGTGCTGACGGGACGGAATCCGCTCTGGCCCGGGGCAATCAGCCGTCCGGTCAGGCTTTGCAAAAACCGGCCGGCGACCTCCGGCCCGCGGCTTTTGAGCGCGAACTCCAGCACGGAGTCCACCGATTCATACCAATGTTGCGCGCCGCCGGCGGTCGGCGACGCCGCCGACGATTGTGTTTTGTCTGATGCGTTCACGTTGCTCGTTCAGTTGGATTTCGATTCCGCGTCCAGCCCCCGCTGACGGCAGAATCCCGTGACATGAAACCGGAAGTAACCCGGTTTGTCAGGCGTAAAGGTAGCCGACGTCGGGCGTCCTGCAAAGGGTTTGCGCGAAGGGCGGGGGAATGCCGCCAGCGAATACGGTGGGCGCAACGGATGCGTGGTCGCGGTTTAAGTTGGACAAGCACCGGGATTTTTGCGATGTAGGCGGGGGCATTCGAATGGGGCATGGCCAAGGCCTGGTTGATTTCGCCGGCAGGTTGTGTCATCCCCGGTCAACCACCCACACCGATAAGTTTATGCGACCTGAACAATGGCAACTCTTCAAAGCCGCCGCCAAACGTGAGAACCCACGGGGACCGATCCCGGTTTCGTTGATCGTGGATTGCCCGTGGATTCCGCCGTATTGCGGCGTGGGACAATGGGATTACTTCTTCGACGTCGAGACTTGGTTCCGCTGCAACGTCCAGGTGCAACGCGATTTCCCGGACGTGATTTGGTTCCCGTCGTGGTGGTCGGAAGTGGGCATGGGCGCCGAACCCTCGGCGCTGGGGCCGCGCCTGCGCTTCAATCGCAGCCGCGTTCCCGACGTCGAACCGCTGCCGTTCCCGATGGAGCGGCTCGCAGAACTCACGCTGCCCGATCCGCGGACGGACGGATTTATGGCGCTGTGCCTGTACCGCTACGAGAAACTCAAGCAACGCATTGCTGACGAAGGCTTCATTGTGCCGGTTGTCGCCGCGCGCGGACCGCTGACTATTGCGTCGTTTTTCCGGGGAGTCACGGGATTGATGGAGGACATCGTGGATCATCCGGAGCGCACGATGCAATTGCTGTCGTTGGCGGCGGATCTCGGCATCGGCTGGCTCCGGGCGCAGGCGGAGGTCCTAGGCGACAGCGTGGAAGGCATTCTGGTGCTGGATGACCTCGCGGGGTTCATTGGCCGGAAGCATTACCAGCAGTTTGCCCATCCCTTCCTGAAGCGTTATTGCGACGCTTTCCCGGCGCACTGGGTGAAGGTGTTTCATAACGACGCCAACGTGACGGCCTGTATTGATCTGATTCCGGACGCGGGTTTCGACGTGCTGAACTGGGGATTGGACCTGACCATGAAACAGGCGTGCGAAAGACTCGGCGGCCGCATGACGCTCATGGGCAACGTCCCGCCTCTGGCTTTGGGCGTACGCGGGACACCCGAGGAAAACTACGCGGCGGCCCGCCAAGCGTTGGCCGATGCGGCTGGGCATCCGTTGATTCTCTCGCTGGGCGGGGCCACCACCACCGGCGTCACCCCGGAGAACGTGCGCGCCCTGGCGCGGGCGGCGCGGGATTTCAACGCGCAACGGTGAGGCCGGGACCGGTGTTGGTGCTGGGCGCTGGAATCGGACTGGCGTTGCGTTAGCTCCGCATCGTGCGTAGACCGGTCAGTCAGGTCGGACTAAACGGCCTGTTGTCACCAGTCAAAGAGCGCCAAAAACCGCCAGTTTATGCGGGGTCTGACATCTTTGGCGCCTGGACGATATGCCCGGTCCCGCAGAGACTTATCCGGGATGGGCTACCCCCTGATCCGCAACAAATCACTCGACTTTGAATTTTGGCCGGGGTCATGCTGGGCGGGTGTCGGCGGTTCGTCTGGCGGATGAACCCAACGATTCCGGCAATCGAAAGCAAACAAGCAGATCAGATTCATGAGCACGCCCAAAAGCGTAATTGAGCTGGCCAAAAAGGCCGGCGCGAAGATGGTGGACGTTAAATTCGTGGACCCCATCGGCACTTGGCAGCATTTTAGTTGTCCCATCCACGAATTAACCGAGGAAGTGTTCGCCGAAGGCTTCGGGTTTGACGGCTCGAGCATCCGCGGATGGAAAAGTGTCGAAGCCGGCGACATGCTGGCCATGCCCGATCCGGCCACCGCGTTTATTGATCCCTTTTGCGCCGTGCCCACGCTGTCGCTGACCTGCACCATCCACGAAACCGGTACCAAGGAAGCCTACACGCGGGATCCGCGCGGCATCGCGCAACGCGCCGAGCGGTATCTCACCTCCACCGGCGTGGCGGAAACGGTCTTGTTCGGTCCCGAAGCCGAGTTTTTTATCTTCGACAACGTGCAATACGACACCCGGAGCAACGAGTCGTTTTACCGGGTGGAATCCGAGGAAGGCGTGTGGAACACCGGGCGCGATGAAATGCCCAACCTCGGGTACAAAATCCGGCATAAAGAAGGCTATTTCCCGGCGCCGCCGATGGATGCGCAGCAGGATCTCCGCACGGAAATGTGCCTGGTGATGATGGACTTGGGGATTCCGGTTGAGCGACAGCATCATGAAGTGGCCACGGCGGGGCAGGCGGAGATTGATTTTCGTTTCGACACGCTTGTCAAAGCCGCCGACGCCATGATGGTTTACAAGTATGTGGTCAAGAACGTCGCCCGGCGGCATGGTAAGACGGCGTGTTTCATGCCCAAGCCGTTGTTTGGCGACAATGGCAACGGCATGCACACGCACATGAGTTTATGGCGCAAAGGCAAGCCGCTGTTCGCGGGCGGCGAGTACGCCGGTCTGAGCAAGATGGCGTTGTATTACATCGGCGGCCTGCTCAAACACGCCCGCGCCCTGTGCGCGCTGTGCAATCCCACCACCAACAGTTACAAACGGTTGGTCCCCGGTTACGAGGCGCCAGTGAATCTGGCTTACAGCCGGTGCAATCGCAGCGCCGCCATTCGCATTCCTTCCTACAGCAACAACCCCCACGCCAAGCGGTTGGAGTATCGCCCTCCGGATCCGGCGGCGAATCCGTACCTCGCCTTCGCCGCGCTGTTGCTGGCCGGATTGGATGGTATCATCAACAAAATTGACCCGGGCGAACCACTGGATAAAAACATTTACGAACTCCCGCCGGAAGAACTGAAACACGTGCCCAACGTGGCGGGCAGTCTTGGCGAAGCGCTCGATTGTTTGGAAGCCGACCATGAGTTTCTGCTCAAAGGCGACGTGTTTTCCACCAGCTTCCTGGACATGTGGATTGCCAGCAAACGCAAGGAACACGACGCGCTGCGTTTGCGACCGCATCCCTACGAGTTTTTCCTTTATTACGACGTCTGAGCTGTTCCCGGGTGGGCCCGGGATGTTTGCCTAAAAAAAGTTCCTTCCGCTTTGGCTGCGAGCAGGGACTAAATGTGATTTCGTTGGGTGTCGTTTTTTTGGTGGCTACACGTGCGAAATTCGCTGCCGTAAGTCGGTTTCCTCTGTCGGAGTATTTCCCGACACCGTCGCCCTTGTGCTTTCTCCTGCATGATAGAAAGCGGCAGAGGACTGCTGCACTCCACGACGCTTCGCGCTCGCAAACGCCTCCGGTCTGCGCGCCAGCTTTTGGACTGCGCCAGTCCTCTGGCGCTTTTGGAAACTGCGATCACCACGGTTTTCTTCCTGCCCAACCTCAAGACACCGAAGTCATTCTGGTGAAGCTGAATCGTGGTCAAGCAGCGTTAAAGATTTCGCACTACTCCCGATCCGTCACGATGATCTGTCCCATTTTGTAGCGGCGTTGGCCGTCATCGCTGGACAAGGGTAGGGCGATGGTCGGTGTTCCGTCGCGCTGACCAACGGAAACGAACACGTCGTAAGTGCCCGGTTTGGTTGCGGGAGCAAATTTACCGAACGGATCCACGTATTCGTGTGCAATGACAAATCGGGCTGCGCTTTCGGCGACGGGAATCTTGTCTGGTGGTCCGGGCGGCAGTTGTTTCATGTCAAAATCCTCCGCCACGTTGACGGAAACAATGCCGCCTTTTTCGTCCTTCAAAGTGAGCGCCCAAAAACCGCCGCCATAGCAAGGCGCGACACCGGCGTTCGCCCATTTGGTGGTGACGGTGAAAGGCGCGCCGAGCGCCACCTCCGCCGGCCAGGAGATTTCGTGCAGTTGCAGGCGGTAGCCCAGCCGGCGATTGATGCGCTGAATCAGTTCGCGATTTTCATTCAATTCCTCGCGCGGCCACCAATGGATGGAAAGATAACTGGCGTGGTAATCCTCCACCGCCTTCAACAAGAGCGAACCGTCGCCCCAGGCGTTGCGCAGTTTTGAGCTGCCGAAATGTTCGTGCTCGAGAATGACGGGCAGCGTGGGCCAGAACGCTTCCGCCATCTCGGCGTGATACCACGAGCGTGGCGGCGGCTGCACCATGATGCTGTCATCGCGCATGGTAACGCCACGAGCGCGGGCGTAGTCCATGATTGGAAAATCGCGACCCGGTTTGTCGTGACCGGCGGCATCGTCGCTGAGGCAGAGCTGGGTGTGTTTGAAATATTTTACGTGCAGATCAATGTGACGTTTCACGGCGGCCAGGGTTTGTTCGTCGGACAACTGACTGCTCATCAACGTGTGCGCCTCGCCCCACAGACCGAACGTGCCGATGTCAATGAAGGCGACGTTGGGATTGCCGTCGTAACGCCGCGCCATGACCGCCAGGAAATTCTCCAGCTTCTGCAAATAGATCGGATCCAGGAAGTCCGGATCCCATTGCGCTCCGTCCGCTTTAGGTCCTTGTCCGAATTGGTAAGTGACTCCCTTGGCACCGGCGGCTTTCACCCATTCCGGCGTGGCATACCGCATCCAGTTTTCGGAAGTGGTGATCCGCAGTGCGATGCGTTTGCCTTTGGCGATCCAGCGTTGCGCCGGTGTGTCAAGCAATGACCAGTTGAATTCGCCCTCCTTCGGTTCGAGAAATCCCCACGGCACGCGCAGATAAACCACGGACAAGCCCGGCCAATCGTCGAGCGTGTCGCTCGGTTCGAGCTTTGACCCGTAATTTTCCAGCAGGTTGGAAAAGAAATGGAAGGTCCAGCCCATGCCCGGATTGACGAGCGCAACGCCAGTGTCTTCGGGCCGCACGACGTGATTCGTCGGTGCAGCGCCAGTGCGAAGAACAGTGGCAGCTGCGACAAGGAGGCAGAAAATTCGGACGATGCGGTTAACGGTCACGGCTTAATGTCTATGCGAAACTGGCGAGGCTGACAATCCAAGGCGTGCGATCTGCCGGTGACGCTTTTCGTATTTCGGTCGGGCTCGGGTTGCCTGATTTGACGTAACGACGTGGTTGCAGTAATCACTGTGCTTGGACGATTTATGAAAACTTGGCGCATGCAATCTCCGGGCGGGTTGGACCGCCTGGTTTTGGAAGAAACAGCGGATCCGGGAGCTCCCGGCAAGGGGGCCATCCGCGTCGCCATCAAGGCGAATTCCCTCAACTATCACGACCTGCTGGTGGCGCTCGGCACCATTCCGACGGAGAACGGCCGCATCCTGCTTTCCGACGGGGCCGGCGTGGTGGAGGCCGTGGGCGAAGGCGTGGAAGAATTCAAAGTTGGTGATGCGGTGGTTTCGACGTTTTTTCCCATCTGGCTGGCGGGGGCGCCCATCCCGGCAGCCGGTGGGTTCCAACACACTCCGGGTGACGGAGTGGACGGCATGGCGGCAAAATATGTGGTGCGCCCCACGACGGCGTTCACGCACGCACCCCGCGGCTGGACGCATCCGCAGGCGGCGACGATTCCCACTTCCGCGTTGACAGCGTGGCGGGCCCTGGTGGTGGATGGAGGATTGAAAGCCGGCGAAACCGTGCTCGTTCAGGGAACGGGCGGGGTTTCGATTGCCGCCCTGCAAATCGCCAAGGGAATGGGCGCCAAGGTGATTGCCACCTCTTCTTCCGACGAAAAACTGGAGCGCGCCCGGAAGCTGGGGGCCGACTTTACCATCAACTACCGGCAGGAGCGGGATTGGGGAAAGAAAGCGTTCGCCTTGACCGGCGGACTGGGCGTGGATCACGTCATCGAGGTCGGCGGGCCGGCCACCTTGGAGCAATCACTCCGGGCCTTGAAGGTGGGCGGGCATGTCGCCCTGATCGGGGTATTGTCGGGCACGGCCGGAGAGCTGCCCATCATGCTGGCGCTGCTCAAGCAGGCCAGGATCGGGGCTTTGATCGTGGGGAGCCGTCGGGATCAGCAGGATTTTGTTCGCGCCTTGGAAGTGATGGCTGCCGCGCCGGTGGTGGACCAGATTTATCCGGCGGCTGAACTGGTCGAGGCCTTCCGCCATCTGCAAAGCGGGCGGCATTTTGGGAAAATCTGCATCGAATGGTAGGTTCGTTGCCGGTGTGAATCCCGAACGCTTCGACAAACGGGTGCCCAGTCTTTGAGCCCAGACGTGGGTTGCGCGCGAGTCAGTTCCTTTCGTCCGGTTCGGGCCGATGCCGTTTCAGGCCGACTTCGTGGGCGATGTCATCCAATTCCTCGCGGCTCACGTTATCCAGGGTTTTGCCTTTGGAACTGAGCTTTTCGTTGATCTTGACGACCTTCTCAGTCATGGCCTCGTGCGTTTCCTGCGTGCCGCCTGCCAGCACGAAATTCGGGCCCGCCGTGAGCCGACGATGTCCATCGGTATCCAATCCCACGCCCAGCAGCAGGGCCTTGCCCTTTCGCGGTTTCTTTGCCTTCGCCATACCTCACGATTGCGGTTCGCGCGCCTTTCTGCAACCGACAAATTTCAAAATCCGTCCGGGGTTGCGGTGGGTGAACCGGTTTGCCGGCCCGATTTAAGCGTTGCCCCCTCCGCAATTGTCCTCGAATAATCCTCGCCCCATGCAGTTGATCCAGACGACACGGTGCCAAAGTGGATGGCGGGGAATGGCTTTGTTCCTTCTCGTCGTTGGCGGGATTGTGGCCAGTCACGGCGAACCGGCTGCCCGCCCAAGCTGGCAATGGTCTGAAATATCCGCAGCTGCGGGCGGCGGCAAAGGCGCGGCGCAACTGGCCTCCGGCGACATTCTGACCACGCGCATGCGGCGCACGGCGCAAGGTGTGCAGGTGGTTTGCGCGCGCAGTGTGGATGGGGGCCGGCACTGGCAGGATGAGGCTGTGATTGCCAGTGAAACCGGCGTGGACGCGGATTTGGGCGATGGGCATTTGCTCGCGTTACCCAACGGCGAGGTACTTTACAGTTACCGACACAACCGGCTGCAAACCAATGCCGCCGGGCGGCGCACTTACTCGATCCGCGTGGCGGTGAGCCGCGATGCGGGCCAAACCTGGCAGCCGCACAGCGTGGTTGCCCAATCCACCCATGATCCGGTCCGCGAACCGGAGGCCCTTCGCGGATTGTGGTCGAGTTTTCTGCTGCGTTTGCGCGACGGTACCTTGCATTGTTACTACGACGACGAAGACACGCCGCATCGGCGCGGCTTTTTCCGTCATCAATGGCTGACGCGGAAAACGTGGGATGCCGCCGCGCATCGCTGGCGGCGCCCGGTCACCGTATCCCGGGCGCTTAATGCGCGCCACCTTTCCCGCGACGGCATGCCCAGTGTGGTGGAACTGCCGTCGGGCCGGTTGCTGTGCGTTATGGAAAGCGTGCAGACCGCACCGCCGCACGCCAATTGCCTGCGCGCCGTCACGAGTGACAATGGCGGTCGCACCTGGAGCTGGCGCCGCACCGAGCGCGCGATTGTCTATGCTCCCCAGCGGGAGAATTCCCTGGCGGTTTCGCCGTGGCTCGCGCGGTTGCCAGATGGCCGGTTGTTATGCGTGTTTACGACGGATGAAGAGCGGGACACGCCGAGCCGGCCCGGCACGCCGCCCAGGGCCTTCCGCATGGATGTGAAATGCCTGTTCAGCGACGACAACGGACAAACCTGGCCCGGCCCCCCACAAACGATCTTTGCGGAGGCACATCGCAATTACGCCCCAGGCGCGTTGGTGTTGCGCGACGGCAGTGTTTTGGTGACGTGTATGAGTTTTGACCGCGCCGGCCACCGGGCGTTCCGGGGCGTCAGCGCACCTTGAATTCGTATTGGCCCGAGCCGACGGTGAACACCGTGGCCCGGTCGGTTTTCCGCAACAAACGAACCCCGGGCGCACGTTCCGCAGGGCGGCCGCTTTCCGTGATCGTTGCGTCCGCCACGGCGGGAACATGCACTGTCGCGGTGGCGTTCGCGGGGATCGTCACGCGCAATTTGAATTCACTTCCGGTTTTCTCCCACGCGCTCGCCACCCGTCCGCGCACAGATTGATAACTGGCTTTCGCCCACTGCAAATCCCCGACGGGCTGTGGTTGGATGAGGATCTGGTCAAACCCCACCGCTTCGGGCGCGGGCGCGATGCCGGCCAGCGCTTTGTAAAACCATTCACTGACCGAACCGAACATCGGGTGGTTGTGCGAATAGGTGTTGTCGCTGAACGCCCAATGTTCCCAGAGCGTGGTGGCCCCTTTTTCAAGCATGTAACCCCAGCCGGGAAACGTGCGTTGATTCACCATAGCATAGGCGGTATCAGCGCGACCGGCTTCGGTCAGTACGTGCAACAGATATTTGGTGCCGAAAATCCCGGTGGTGAGATGCCCATCCTGTGCGGCGATGTCGCGGAGCAATACCTCGAGCGCTTGGGATTTTTCCGCCGCTGGGACCAACCCATGATACAAGGCGAACGCCTGACAAGCTTGGGAGGCGATGTCGTAACGCCCCGTGCCGGCTTCCAGAAACTTCCGGTTGAACGCCGCTTGAATGTCCCGCAGTTGAGCCTCTGCGGCCAACGCGTCGCCGTCCCGCCCCAACGCCCGGGCCAGTTGCGCGAACAATTGGACGTTAAAATAATAAAACGCCGTGCCCGTCAGCGCGCGAGGTTTGGGGGCCAGACTTTCGTGATCGCTGATGCCGTTGTCGAGGATGCCATCCCGCGCTTGCTCGTGCAGCAGTGCAATCCAGCGTTTCGTCGCCGCGTAGTGTTCTTCGGCCAGGCGGTGCTCGCCGTAATACTGGCGGAGTTGCCAAAGCAACAGCGGCTGTGCGGTGCCCCACCCGACGGGGCCGGATTGTTCTCCCAGACCTTCGTCGCTGATGCCGACGTAGGGTGCGGTTTCGGTGAACCCGCCGTTGGGGCGTACGTCGTCCACCAGGTCCTGCGCCGCCTTGGCATAAAACCGCGCCATGTCGAAATTCAACATCGCCATCTCGCTCGAAGTGACGATGTCCCCGCCGTACCCCAGTTTCTCGCGGTGCGGGCAGTCCGATTGCACGCTGAACAGGTTGGCCAACAATGTCCATTGCGTCATCTGTTGGATGCGGTTGAACATCGGGTTGGAACATTCAAACGATCCGACGGGGGTGACATCAGCATTGAGCCGCAGGCCTTCCAACGCTCCCAGAGTCGGTCGGCCGGGAAAGCCGGTGACCTCGACGTAACGGAATCCGTGAAAGGTAAAACGCGGGGTGAAAATTTCAGTGCCCTGTCCCTTCAGGATATATTCATCGAGTTGAAACGCCGTCTTGGGTTGGCCCTGGCCCTCGTAGCGGTAATCTTTTCCACCGCCTTTGATCTGTCCGCACACCGCGGTCATGCCATTGAGCGTGCCGTCGTCGTACAGTAATTCGCCCGAGCGCAACCGGACCCGCGTTCCAGCCGGGCCTTTCACCCGCAAGCGCGCCCAACCCGCAAAATTTTGGCCGAAATCGAAAATGAACACGCCCGGCTGCGGTTCGGTGAGACGCACAGGCGCCAGCCGGCGGGTTACCCGGATGGGCGGGGCGTCTTGGGCGCGGAGCGGGCCGAGTTTGGGTTCGGTCGCGAGCACGGCGGATTCCCACGCCGCGTCATCAAACCCGGCTTGGTCCCAACCGGGTTGCTCGTGGCGGGCGTCATAGACTTCACCGAGAAAAATGCTGTTGCGTCGGATGGGGCCGTCGCCCACGCGCCAGGATTCGTCGGTGACAATGGTTTCGGTTGAACCGTCGGTGAACTCAATGACCAGTTGCAGCAGGGCGCGCGGTTCGCCAATGGTCAGGGCGTCGCGGGGATTGATCCGGCCCCACATGCGCAGCGGCAATGGATTGAACCAACCATTGCCCAGCATGAAGCCCACCGCGTTGCGCCCCCGTTTGAGTTGGGCGGTCACGTCGTAGGTGGAATACAACACGCGCCGGGAATAGCGGGTCCACCCGGGATCGAGCACTTGGTCGCCCACTTTAGCGCCGTTCAACCGGAGTTCGTAGTAACCCAGTCCGCTGACATAAGCGCGGGCCCGGGCCACTTTTTTATCGAGGGTGAATTCTTTGCGAAAGAGGGGCGCGGGATGGTCGTCGAACATGTGTTCTTCAGCCAGCGGCGCCGGCGCGGAACGCTGAATCCAATGCGCCTGCCAATCCTCCGGGGAAAGCAGCGCCATTTCAAACCAAGCGGGCGCGCTGGAGCGCGAAACTTTGCCGGCGGCGTCCCACGCGCGAACCTTCCACCAGACGCGTTGTCCGGGGCGCAACGATCGGCCCGCGTAGGGGACGTGAACGGACGCGCGCGAATGGACCTTGCCGCTGTCCCATAAATCAATCTCCCCGCGCGCCAGCCGGGCGGGACTGGAACTGACGAAAATTTGATAGGCGGTTTGGATTTCGCCGCGGCGTGAAGATTGAAGCCCCCAACTGAAACGCGGTTGAGGAGTGTCCAGTCCCAAAGGGTTCACCCGAGATTCGCAACGCAACTCGGTAATCGTCACATCGGCGCGGGCGTTTCCGCCGAAGCCGGGCAACCATCCCAAGAGACCGGCCAGCGCAAGCCACGCGGCAAAAGGAATAACTGGTGGCGTTTTCATGTGAGGAGCAGGGCAGACTTAATCGGCGGCCGGCCGGAGATGCGCGCGCGCGTTCTTTTCCAGCCAGGCTTTCCACAATTCCAACTCGACGTACAGTTCCAGAAACACGCGCGCCCGGTGTTCATACAAGCCGGCCATCAGCCATTTTTTGTCGGAGCGCTCGTCCAGATACGCTCCCAAGCGGGCGGCGGAAACAACCACCGGCGCGAATGGATCGTCGGGGAGCGACTCATACCAGCCCACCCGGGTCAGGTCGCGGAAATACCACGGCAGGGGCCAGTAATCGCTGTCAGGAGCGGCGACTTTCACCAGCATGCGCGGACCGTCCGGATGGATTTGCGCCAGTTGTTCCACTTGTTCCACCAAGCGCAGCAGATCGGGCGACGTTTGGGCATAGACATACGGGTTGCGCCAATCCGCAGCCCGCACAAAGTTCGCCTGCCACGTCTGCCAGCCCAGATGAATTCCCCCTGCCAGCAAGACGACGCTCAAGATGATTTTTGCCGGCAACGAACGGATCCATTGAAACAAAGCCACCGTTCCCACGCCCGCCAACACGATCCAACCGTGCCAAAAACCGACGAGGCACCAAGGCGTTTTGTAAGCGATCAAACAATAGATCGCGGTGAGCCCGAGGGTGTAAAGGGCCAGGATCCGGATCAACGGCACCCGGGCTTGGGACACGCCCCGTCGTGTGGCCGCGGCGAGCATGCCCACGCCGCCCAAAAGCAAAATCAAACCCTCGCTCCACCACAGCCCTTTGGGCCGGTGAAAGCACAAGAGCCGTTCCAGATAGAAATACCAGGGATGAATGTGCGGGGAATCGCCGGCGGCACGTTGCATCCAGGGAATATAAGTGCGCAGGGAATCAAGGGGGCCGGAGGGATTGGTGAGAAAAGAGGTGAACAACAGTTGCGATAGGACAATCGCCGCAGCCAGGGCGGCCACCAAAGGCCATCCCCAACACGCCCGCGCCCAAGCGCGCACGGTTTTCAAACCGCCTTCCCCCCACGCGGTCAAGATCAGCGCCCCGACCAAGGCCACCAGACAGAAAATGAAGGTTTCTTTGGTGGCATACATCAGTCCCACGCCAGCGCCGGCGACGCCCGCCCACAGGATGCGCCGGGTTTGTGTCCATCGCCACGCGCCCACTCCTGCCAGCAGCGTAAAAAACGCCAGCAACATTTCGTGGATGTAATGCCGGCTGTAATAGACGAGGGCAGGGGAAAGCGCCGTCAACAACGCCGCCACGAGCGCGGCCCGCCGCCCCAAACCGTCCGCGAGTCCCGCCAATAAAAGAATCAACCCCACGCCGAACAAAGCCGGCGTGAGGCGAAGTGTGGTTTCGCGCAGGGCGCTGAAGCTGCGCGTGCCGCTTAGCCAGAGCAGCGGCAGATTGGCATAGTAAAGCGTCGGCCCGTGGTATTCGTGGGGATTGTAACGGTAGCGTTTATCGCTCCAGTAATCGCTGAGCCGGATGGCGTTGACCGCCTCATCCGAGTGCAACGGCCGCACCGCCAACCGGGTGCTGCGAATTCCCAGTCCCGCGACGGCTACGAGGCAGAGGGCCAACGCCCAGCCGCGGTTCATGGGGCCGGCAGCGCGTAAACCTCCAGTTCCTGCCAGCAGTTGAGCGCGCTCAGGCTGCTGCCGTTAGTGTAGGCCCGCACGTAACGCCCCTTCACACCCTTCGCATCCACGATTTTTCCTTCGTGGGTTTCAAAATACTCGCGGTCGGTGCCCACGCCCAAGCCGGAGGAATTGTCCACGTCATTATTGAAGACGGTCGTCACGTGATCTTTGAATTCCGGATCCGCCGACACCTGCACAATGACATCGCGCATCACCTGGATGTACCGGTGATCGTGCCACATGACGATGGCATGGATGGCGTAGGTCTGGCCCAAGTCCACCTGTACCCATTGGGTGCCTTTCTTCATCTCAACCGCGTCATAATCAAACGCCTCTTTTTGGCCGTCGGTGATCTGATTAAGTTCGCCTTGGAATGGCTTGACGCTGCTGGTGACCGGTTTGTTGAGGGCCACGTTCTTCACGCCCTTGGCGGTCATGAACGGCGGACGCGGCTTGTCGGAAAGCGGTTCAATCGTTGCGCCCGTGGGCAAGTCTTCCGGGGTGCCTTTGAGCGTGGGCGCGGGCAGAGTGAGGTTCAAAACTTCTTGGTCATCGGCCGCCGCCGCGGAAAAAGCGGTCAACAAGAGATGCACGGCCATACCGGTGGCGACGAGCGCTGAAAGTTTACCAAAGAGATGCAGCTTCATTTTCATTATATTCTCAACGTTTCAAATATCCCTATCTGGATAACGGATATGTCCGCCGACCGAAAGACAATTTTCCGCACCGGCCCGACATCTTTCAGACGGTAAAAGCCGCTTCATTATTCGGCGGTCGCCCTTGCCGCGCCTTGGGATCGTGGGTTTTGCCGGGGTTGGTTGAACCGTAATTTTAACGAGGACCGGGTTAGGCCACAGGAGGTGATACCCAGCCGCCGGAGCAAAGACGCTTGTCATCCGCGCCCCGACGGCGCAAGGTAGGGCCGACCGAACGGGGCAACCATGATCACAACGTCGCGTTCCCTTGATGTGGGTGAAATCCGGCGGATTCGCCGCCGGAAGACAATTGCGGGGTCAACAACCCGCCGGTCATGAAGTATTATCAACCCGAAGTCGCTTTCGCATGAAACACGCAACCCTGAGCCAACGACTCCGCAGCCCGGTCTACCTGATGGTAGGTTTTCTTCTGCTGGGCATGGGCTGTGCGCTCTGGACCCAGCATCGGTACGCCCAGGCGCAACACCGGGTGGAAGATCTCGCCACCCTGGCACACCGGGTCCATTTTGACCTGTTACAGATGAGCGAATCCCTGCGGGGGTTGCTGCTGGATCCGCACAGTGTGACGGAGCAAAAACGGCGCCGCGACGCCGAGGACGATCTCGTGAGAACCCTCAATGACATTGAGACGCGGTTTCCCCATCAACCCGACCTGATCAGCCGCGTGCGCACCCTGCGCGAGTATGCGGAGAAACATCTGGCCGTCTTCCAAACCCAGGTGCTGCGGGAGCTGGAGAATAATCCCGAAAAAGCCTTGGAATGGTACACCCAAAAACGCGCGGAAACCATCCGGTTGCGCGACCGGTATCTCCAGGATTTTGCCGAACGGGTGGCAGTGGTGAAATCGCAGGAAACGGACGCTGGGCGCAAAGCCACGGTGTTGGGTACGGTGGGGGTGTTGGTCGCCCTTCTGCTCGCCGGGTTGACCGTGCATATGCATGCCCGCGCCCTGATGCGGCCGTTGGGGGAATTAAGCGCCGCACTGGAGCGCATGCGCCAGGGGGATTTCAGCCAGCGCATCCAATGGCACCGCACCGATCAATACGGTGTCATTGGCGAGGGATTGAACCGGCTGGCGGATGACCTCTCGAAGCTCGTCGGCCAAGTGCAACGGTCGGGCATCCAAGTGAACACCACCATCACCGAAGTCTCCGCCACCTCCCGCGAGCAACAGAGCACCACCACCGCCATCGCCGCCACCACCGTCGAAATCGGCGCCACTTCCAAGGAGATTTCGGCCACGTCCCGCGAACTGGTGCAGACCATGAGCGAGGTGGCCGATGTGGCCGGTGAAACCGCCCACCTGGCCAACCGCGGCCAGACCGCCCTTACCCGCATGGAGGCCATCATGCGCGAAATCATGGAAGCCTCCGGCGGTGTCACCGCCAAGCTGGCTGTGCTGAACGAGAAAACCACCAACATCAACTCCGTGGTCACGACCATTACCAAGGTCGCGGATCAAACCAATCTGCTCTCGCTCAACGCGGCCATTGAAGCGGAGAAAGCCGGGGAGTACGGACTGGGGTTTGCGGTGGTGGCCATGGAAATCCGCCGGCTCGCCGATCAAACCGCAGTGGCCACGTACGACATCGAAAAGATGGTCAAAGAGATGCAATCCGCCGTGGCGGCGGGGGTGATGGGAATGGACAAATTTTCCGAGGACGTGCGGCGTGGCGCGGCGGAAATCCGTCAGGTCAGCATTCAACTGGCGCAAATCATTCATCAGGTCCAAACCCTGACGCCGCGGTTCCAAACCGTAAACGAAGGGATGCAAACCCAGGCCGCCGGCGCGCAACAGATCAGCGAAACCCTGGTGCAACTCAGTGAATCAGCCCATCAAACCGCCGAATCTCTGCGCCAGTCCAATCTGGCCATCGAACAATTGAACGAAGCCGCCCGGACACTGCAAGCCAGTGTGGCGCGGTTTAAGCTGGAGTCTTAGGCGTGTTGTTCCTCCAGTTCCAACTCGACGACGACCGCTTCGTCCTGGACGCGGGCCGCGTGGCCGAGGTGTTGCCGTTGGTGGAACTCCGGCGGCTGCCGCAGTCGCCGCCCGAGGTGGCCGGCCTGTGTAATTACCGCGGGCAACCGGTGCCCGTGCTGGATTTGGCGCGATTGCTCCTGGGCCGTCCGGCGCGGGAAGCGTTGAGCACCCGCATCCTCGTGCTGCATCACCGCGCGGCGGTGGATCAGCCGGCCTTGCTCGGGGTGATCGTCGAGCAGGCCACCGAAATCTTCCGCCGCGATCCCCGGGAGTTCACCACCGGCGCCGTGCCGGGGTTGGGACCCGTGTTGACCGACAGCCAGGGCATGATCCAATGGATTGATCCGGAACAGTTGGTGCCCGCCCATCTGCACGCGCGGCTGTTGCCTCCCACCATTCCGAAGACGGCATCCGTTGCGGCGTCGGGCGACGGCGTCACCGTCAATCACGCAGGAGATGAAACGGATTGAACAATGGTTGCGTGATCGCATGGGGATGGACTTTAACACCGTCGGTCCGGCGGTGTTGGAGCGCACGGTGCGGCAGCGCATGCGGCTGCGAGGGGTAACCTCTCTGCGGGAGTATTATGCGGTGCTGACGGATTCCACCGCGGAAGCGGAGGAGTTGATTGAACTGGCGGTGGTCCCCGAGACATGGTTTTTCCGCGACCCGGAAGCGTTTCGGGCGCTTACCCAACTGGCCCGCACCGCCCTCGACATAACGACCTTTGGACCGGCCCGCGGACGCCCAGCGCGCGGGGCTGCCGCTGGAAATGCGAACGGCGAAGGGGAGGTTGCCGGTCGCGCCCGGGGTACGCCGGCGCCGCCGCCGCGTCGGCTGCGGGTGTTAAGTATTCCCTGTGCCACCGGCGAGGAAGCTTACTCGCTGACGATGGCGCTTTTAGATGGCGGCATTCCCGCAACACAGTTTCAGGTGGATGCTGTGGATCTGAGCCAGCGGGCATTGACGACCGCTCAGCGCGCGGTGTATGGGCGCAATTCTTTTCGCGGCAAAGACCTGGCTTTTCGTGATCGCTATTTTGAACGCGTGAAAGACGGCTTTGCGCTGAACGCCAATGTGCAGGGTTGCGTGTGCTTTTCCCGCGGCAACATCCTCGATCCCGGATTGCTGGCCGGCCAGCCGCCGTACGACTTTGTGTTCTGCCGCAATTTGCTCATCTATTTTGATGGAGCGGCGCGGACGCGTGCCTTGGAGCGATTGACCGCGCTGGTGAGCGCGACTGGATTTTTGTTTGTCGGCGCGGCGGAGCTGCCCTTGGTCGTCAATTATGGCTTTGAATCCGCCCGTCTCCCCATGGCCTTTGCGTGTCGGAAATCAATCCCGCATGCTGCTCATTCGCACGATCAAGCTGGCGAGAGTTCCGGCGCGAGCATTTCCTTGCGGGCCCCCGTGCGGAAAGCGGCTTCGCTTCAGAAGGGGAAAAACGCCGTCGAAAAACCAGCCGCGCACCCGGCGCACGCCGGCGATCCGGGCCCCGCCGAGCTCCTGGAGACGGCGCGTCGCCTGGCGAATGCCGGTCAGTTGCGCGAGGCCGCCGAACTGTGCGAACGCCATCTCGAAGTGTATGGGGTTTCCTCGGAGGTTTATTATCTCCTGGGACTGATTGAGGACGCGCAAGGGCGGGCCGGGGCCGCCCAGTATTATCGCAAGGCCCTCTATCTGGACCCGAATCATGGCGAATGCCTGGTGCAAATGGCGCTGTTATGTCAGCGGCAGGGCGACATGCGCGGCGCCCGGGTTTTCCAGCGCCGGGCCGAACACGTTCAGCAACGTCCTTGATCGCGCATGGCTCCGCCTTCCGCCAAATCCTCCTTGCCGGCGCCACCCGCGCCCGCTTCCGCGCTCACGCCGTTGGATGAGTGTTGGCATCGAATCGGCGTTTACGGGGATGGGTCCTGCCCCGAACTGGCGCGGCAGGTGCATTGTCGAAATTGCCCCACGTTTACCCGGGCGGCGGCCGGATTGCTTAATCGCGACCTGCCCGTCGGGTATCGGCAACAGTGGGCGGCGCACTATGCGCAGGCCAAACATCGCGCGGCGCCGTGGGATATTTCCACGGTCATCTTCCGGCTCGGCACGGAATGGTTTGCGCTGGACACGGTTTTGTTGCAGGAAATCGCGGAGGACCGTCCCATGCACACGCTGCCGCATCGGCGGCGGGGGGTGGTCTTGGGGGTGGTCAACATCCGGGGGGAATTGCTACTGCTGGTTTCGCTGGCGCGGTTGCTCCAACCTCACGCGCCCGGCGCGGAGGAGTTCACGGCCCGTTGTTGCCCCTGCGTGCTGGTGGTCCACGCACAGGGAAATCGGTTTGCGTTTGCCGTGGATGAGACGCCGGGGGTGCAGCGCTTTCATCAAACAGACCTGATGCCGCCGCCGGTCACTGCCACCCAGGCCGTCCGCACGTTTACCCGCGGCTTGCTGCGTTGGAACGGGCATTCCGTGGGCTGGCTCGATGCCGACGCTCTGTTGTTTCACCTCAACCGCAGTCTCGCGTGAACGCCCCGGACGATCTCCGCCAGTTGTCGTTGATGGAATTGTTCCGGGTCGAGTCGGAAAACCAGACGGCCACGCTCACTGCGGGATTACTGGAGCTGGAACGTCAACCGGAATCGTCCGCCCCTTTGGAAGTCCTCATGCGCGCCGCCCATTCGCTCAAGGGGGCCGCCCGCATTGTCGGGCTCAATCCGGCCGTGCGTCTCGCCCATGCGTTGGAGGACTGCTTCGTTGCCCTTCAACGCGGACAACTGCGGCTCGACGCCGCCCGGATGGACGCGTTGTTTCGCGGGGTGGATTTATTGCAAAATCTGGGACGCTGTCCGGATGCGGAACGCGAATCCTGGCTGCGGGAACAGGCGTCCCATTGGGAGGCATCCGTCAACTCGCTACGCAACCCGATCTCTACAACGAACGTTGCGACAAGCCCCTCGTCCCCGCAGTCGGCAAATCCCCCAACGCCTGCCTCCGCTGATGAAATGCCCGTCGCCCTGCCGACGGCACCGGAGACGACGGCTCCCGCGCAACCAGCACCCACCGCGCATCCGACAACTGGCGGGTTGCCGGATTTGCCGGAACGCGTGTTGCGGTTGACGGCGGAGAATCTCAACCGGCTGTTGGGACTGGCCGGCGAAGCCTTGGTTGAATCCCGTTGGTTGCGCCCCTTCGCGCTCAACATGCAGCGGCTCAAACGCCAGCATGCCGAGATCGAGGCGGATTTGGCGCGCACAGCCGGGGCGTTGCGCGAGGTGCCCGGGGCGGAAAACGCGCTGCGCGAGATGCAGGAATTCAACACGCAACTGAAAGAGTGTCGCAGCTTTTTGGACGAGCGCCTAGCGGAGTTGGATCGCTTCGACCAGCGCAGCGCGCAGTTGTCGCACCGGCTGTATCTGGAAGTCTTGCGCACCCGCATGCGTCCCTTCAGCGATGGCGTGCGGCGGTTTCCGCGCATGATCCGGGACCTGGCCCAAAGTCTGGGAAAGGAAGTGCACCTGGAAATCGTGGGCGAACACACGCAGGTGGACCGCGATATTTTGGAGAAGCTGGAGACGCCGCTGGCCCATCTGTTGCGCAACGCGGTGGATCACGGCTGCGAACCGCCGGACGTCCGGCGGCAACAAGGCAAAGCTCCGGTGGCCACCGTCCGCCTGGAAGCCCGGCATAGCGCTGGTCAGTTGGTGGTGATGGTCACCGACGACGGCGCGGGGGTGGATTTGGAGGCCGTTCGGGCGGTCATTCTGCATAAACGACTGGCGGCCCCCGACGTGGCCCAGAGCCTCAGTGAAGCGGAATTATTGGAGTTTCTTTTCCTGCCCGGAGTGACCCTGCGGGAACAGGTCACCGAAGTGTCGGGCCGCGGCGTGGGGTTGGACATCGTGCAAGACCTGGTGAAAAGCGTGCGGGGAAGTCTGCGGGTCAATTCCCAACCGGGACGGGGCACGCGGTTTCAGTTGCAACTGCCGCTCACGCTTTCGGTGCTGCGGGCGTTGCTGGTGGAAATCAGCGGGGAAGCCTACGCCTTTCCGCTGGGCCGGCTTAACCGGGTGCTGCACCTGTCCCGGGCGGAAGTGGAATCGTTGGAAGGTCATCCGCATTTTCGGCTGCAAAACGAGACAGTCGGGTTGGTCATGGCCCATGAAATTTTGGAGGGGCGTCCACCGCCGACCCTGGGTGACACCCTCGCCGTGGTGGTGTTGGGGAATCGCCAGGAGCAATTCGGTTTGGTGGTGGACCGTTTTCTCGGGGAACGCGAATTGGTGGTGCAACCGCTGGATCCCCGGCTTGGCAAGGTCAAAGACATCAGCGCGGCGGCGTTGCTGGAAGACGGGGCGCCGGTGTTGATTGTGGACCCCGACGATGTGGTGCGGTCCGTGGCCAAGGTGTTGGCGGAAGGCGGGGCCGCCGGTTTGGGCGACCGCGCCCCGGCCCTCGCCGCGCCCCGCCGCAAACGGGTGTTGGTGGTGGACGATTCGCTCACGGTGCGCGAGCTGGAGCGTAAACTGTTGCTCAACCGCGGCTACGACGCGGAGGTGGCGGTGGATGGGATGGACGGCTGGAACGCCGCCCGCACCGGCCGTTTCGACTTGGTCATCACCGATGTGGACATGCCCCGGCTGGACGGCATCGAATTAACGCGGTTGGTGCGGAGCGACCCCCGACTTGAATCCTTGCCCGTGATGATTGTTTCGTATAAAGACCGGGATGAAGACCGGCTGCGCGGTTTGGAAGCCGGGGCGGATTATTATCTGACCAAAAGCGGTTTTCATGACGAAAGATTGCTCCAAGCGGTCGTGGACCTGATCGGCGAACCAGAAATGTGAACATGATAAATCGGCAAACAGGGAAGGGGAAAAGCGCGCCGCGCCGCGCCTCTGCTTACGGGTTAGAGTTCGCCATCACCGCGCCTCACGCCGCGTGCCAACGTCAACGAAGGGCCCAGTTCAGCCATGCGAATCGCCATCGTCAATGACCTGCCGACGGTGGTTGAAGCCATGCGTCGGGTGGTGCTGTCCACCGGCGAACATGGTGTGGCTTGGGTTGCGGCTGATGGCGGCGCGGCGGTGGAATTATGCGCGCGGGAACGGCCCGATTTGATCCTGATGGATCTGACCATGCCCCGGATGGGCGGCGTTGAAGCCATTCGCCGGATAATGGATCGCTCGCCCTGTCCCATCGTCGTCGTGACAGCGGAGGGGAAACAAGATCATGCCCGGATCTTTGAGGCCATGGGCGCCGGGGCGTTGGATGTCCTCCATCTTCCCGGACTCGTATCGTCCGTCACCGCCGAGACTGCGGACAAGTTGCTGGCCAAGATTGATACAATCCGACGGCTCACCGGAATTCGCACCCGGAGCTTGTCTGCCAAGCCCGCCCGCGATTTAACGCCGGGTTCCCTGGCGTCACGTTCGCACCCGGCCAGCGCAACATCCGGTCTGAATGCAGCCAGCCCAGCGCCGCTGGTGGCCATTGGCGCATCCGCCGGCGGGCCGGCGGCGTTGGCCCGAATTCTGGGTTGTTGGCCGGCGGATTTTCCCGCCGCCGTGGTGATTGTGCAGCATGTGGACACGCAATTCGCGCCGGGCTTGGTCCGTTGGTTGAGCAGCCAGACTCCGTTGCCGGTGCGGCTCATCCAGTCGGGGGATCGCCCGCAGGCGGGTCTGGTGTTGGTCGCCAACGGCGAGGATCATCTGGTGTTTGATAAGGCCCAGCGTTTGGTTTATTCGCCAAACCCCACGGGCGCAGCGCTTCGGCCGTCGGTGGATTTATTTTTTCAAAGCATCGTGAAATACTGGCCAGGCGACGTGATCGGAGTCGTGCTGACCGGGATGGGCCGCGACGGCGCGCGCGGGCTGAAAATGCTGCGCGAAGCGGGGCAGATAACCGTGGCGCAAGATCAGGCGACCAGTACGGTTTATGGCATGCCCAAAGCGGCGGCCGAATTGCGGGCCGCCCGCGAGATTTTGCCTTTGGAAAACATTGGACCGCGCCTGGCCATGCTGGTGCAAACCCGCCGGCGCCGTCCCCGTCCAACACCGCCAACCTCCGCCCGGGTTGGCGCGACCGGCTTGACCCGCAAAAACCCCCAATTCCACAACTGATGGCCACACCCCCTTCCACCCCTTCCGCCGCTCCGGGAACGCCTTCTCCACCCGAACCCACCCCGGCGCCGTCCGCTTCTGAATCCGTGCCCGCCGAATACGGCGCCATGGTATTGTTGGTGGACGACCAGGCCATGGTATGCGAAGCCGTTCGCCGTCTCCTGACCGACCAAGCGCAACTGGATTTGCATTATTGCGCGGACGCGCGCGAAGCCCTCACGGTGGCCCAGCAAATCCGGCCGACGATCATCCTGCAGGATTTGATCATGCCGGAATTGGACGGGCTCACGCTGGTCCGCCAGTATCGGACTCATCCAGCCACGCGGGACATTCCCATCATCGTTCTCTCGACCAACGAAGATTCGCGCGTCAAGGAAGAAGCGTTCGCGGCGGGGGCCAACGATTATCTCGTGAAACTGCCGGACCAGGTGGAATTGGTCGCACGGATCCGCTACCACACGCGGGCGTACCTGAACCAGCGGCAACGCGACGCCGCGTTTCGCGCCCTGCGCGAGAGCCAGCAGCAACTGGTGCAAAACAACGCGGCGTTGGTGGCCTTGAACCAGAAGCTCGCGGAAGCCACGCTGGCGAAATCGGAGTTCCTCGCCAACATGAGCCATGAAATCCGTACCCCCATGAACGGGGTGATCGGCATGGTCTCCCTGTTGTTGGACACGGAACTGACCGATGAACAGCGGGAATACGTGGAGGCCGCCCGCAGCAGCGCCGACGCCCTGCTGACCATCATCAACGATATTCTGGATTTCTCGAAGATCGAGTCGGGCCGCCTGGAGTTGGAACATCATCCCTTCGAACTGCATACCTGTATTGAAGAAGCGCTGGATTTGCTGGCGCCCCAGGCCGCGGAGAAAGGGCTGGACTTGGTTTATCAAGTGGATGATGCGCTGCCGAAAATCCTGATTAGCGATGTCACGCGGTTGCGGCAGATTCTGGTGAACTTGATCGGCAACGCCGTGAAATTCACCGCCGCCGGGGAAGTGGTGGTCAGCGTGGCCGCCGCGCCCGGGGGTCGCAAAGGACGGGACTTCAATCCGGCGCCGGGCAGCCGTTCCACTTCGCTGGGTCGGCGAACGTCGGAAACGTCATCATCGCCGGCGGAACCGCCGCCGTGTTTGCTGCACTTTTCCGTGCGCGACACCGGGATTGGCATTCCCTTGGAAAAACAACACCGGCTCTTCAAATCCTTTCAACAGGTGGACGCTTCCACCACCCGGCAATACGGCGGCACCGGCTTGGGCCTCGCTATTTGCGATCGGCTGGTCGAGTTGTTGGGCGGCCGGATTTGGGTGGAAAGCGCGGCGGGGCAGGGGGCCACCTTTCATTTCACCATGGTCGCGGGTACGGGCCCTGCCAACGTTCCGGCGGCCTGGCAGATGGAACAACCGCAGTTGCGCGGCAAACGTCTTTTGGTCGTAGAGGATAACCCCACCAATCAGGAATTGGTGCGGAGCTGGGCCGGGCGGTGGGGATTGCGGGTGACGACGGTGGACAGCGCCGCCGCCGCGTACGAACGCGTTGCGGCGGAGGATTTTGATCTGGCCTTGGTGGATCAGTATTTGCCGGAGACGACCGGCATCATGGTGGTGGAGGAGTTGCGCCGCCGGCGCCGCACCGCCACGCGGCCGCTGCGGGTCCTCATGGCGGGCCGGCTTTCCCTCGCTGGACGCAGTGAGGGACCGGGGACCGGTTGTCCCGATGTCGCCGGCTGGTTGCATCAACCGTTGCGGCCCGGGCAGTTGTTGGAGGCGGTGTGTCGTGCCTTGGGCGTGCGGGTGCGGCATGAGCAGAGTGCGCCGCCCGCGCCATTGTTGGATGGCACCCTCGGCGAACGGCTTCCGTTGCGGGTGCTGGTGGCGGATGACAATCCCATCAACGTGCGGGTCGGCCAGAGTGTCTTGCGCAAGTTGGGTTACAACGCGGATGCCGCCGCCAACGGCTTGGAAGTCCTGTCCGCCTTGGAACGCCGGGCCTATGACATCCTGTTCCTGGACGTGCAAATGCCCGAACTCGACGGCTTGGAAACCGCCCGGCAGATTTGCGCGCGGTGGTCCCGGGACAAACGCCCCCGCATCATCGCCATGACCGGCGCCGCGCTGCGCGGCGACCGGGAACGTTGTCTGGCCGCCGGCATGGATGACTACATCAGCAAGCCGGTGCGGGTGCAGGAGTTGCAGGCAGCCATCGAACGCTGGGGCCCGACCAAGATTCGCGAGTTTGATACGGCCACGTTTTTCTCGCGCCCCGCCAGTCCGGCGGCCAGTCTGTTGGATGAATCAGTGCTGGACGAATTGCGCGAATTACCGCCCGCGGAGGGCGTGTCGCTGCTCCGCGAGTTGGTGGATCTCTATCTGGAATGCGCTCCGGAACGCTTGGAGCAGCTCCGCGCCAGCCCCGACGATCCCGCGCAAATCAAAATGCACGCGCACACGTTGCGCGGCATGAGCATGAGCCTGGGCGCCCGCGAGGTGGCCGCCCGCTGCCTGCGTTTGGAACACGCTGCCGCGGCGGGCAACCTGACAGACGCGCCCGCCGCCATCGCCGAGTTGGCATCCGTCTTTGCTCAAACCTGCCAGGCCTTGCGCGCCTTGCGGGAAACTTAAACCCAACCCATCCCCCGGACTCAGCTATGTTACAAATTCCCCAACGTCTGCAACGCGGCGACACCCTGGGCATTGCGGCCCCGGCCAGTGCCCCGCCGGATCCGCGCAACCTGGACCGCGCCGTCGCGGTAATGGAATCCCTCGGCTTCCGCGTCAAACTCGCGCCCCATGTGCGGGCGCGCTGGGGGTTTCTGGCGGGACGCGACCGGGAACGCGCGGCGGATTTGATGCGCCTGTTCGCCGACCGCACGGTTCGCGCGATCATCTGCGTGCGCGGCGGTTACGGCACCGCACGGCTGCTGCCCCTGCTGGATTATGCCGTGATTCGCGCCCATCCGAAAATTTTCGTGGGCTACAGCGACATCACCTCGCTGCACTGCGCCTTCTTAAAGCAAGCCGGGCTGGTTTCGTTCCACGGGCCGATGTTGAACTCGGACTTTGTGAACGCCGACATGCCGAAGTTCACCCTGCAGAGTTTCCTGCGGTTGTTAACCGAACCGGTCGCCTACGGCAGCATCGCGCAGGGGTATCGCCGCCGGACGGTTCAGATCCTGCGCCGCGGCGAGGCGACGGGGCCGTTGGTGGGCGGGAATCTCACCCTGCTTTGCACGCTCATCGGCACGCCGTGGCAACCCGATTTCCGCGGCCGCATTTTGTTTCTCGAAGATCTGGGCGAAGAACCGTATCGCATGGACCGCATGCTCACTTACCTGCTGAACGCCGGCATCCTGCAGCAAGTGGCGGGCATCGCCATCGGCATCAACAAGGATTGTCACGACCCGAAAGCGAAGCGGATGAAGGAATACCGGCAAACGCTGGAGGATGTGTTCCGCGAGCGCCTGCTTCCCTTGAAAGTGCCGATCGTGAGCGGCCTTCCGTTCGGCCACATCCCGCACAACGCCACGTTGCCGCTGGGTGTTCAAGCGCACCTGGACGCCCGGCGCGGCGCGTTGAATCTGGTTTCGCCGGCGGTGCGTTGAGGACGGCGCGACGTCGAAGCCCGCGATGCCTGAACGGCGAAGCGGGGCGGCGGTTCGCCCGAGTGACTTGGTTAGCCCCTCCTTTCATCTCTCTTTCGTGTGAACCACACCATCAAGACGCCGCCGCCAACCAGTAACGCCCAAGTGGATGGCTCCGGCACGGGGCGCGCAAAAATGGGAGCGTTCGGCACCGAATGGTAAGCCCAGCCATGGAGCACACCGCCAGCTTCTGCCGCCATCGTCACGTCGAAGTACCCGAAGTGAAATCCATCCTCCAGTTCCAACTGGACGCCGATGAAGCCGCGCGCGCCTGGACTGCCCGGCCACTCGCTGAGTGTTCCGCTGCTCAGATGCATCGCTATGGTCGCAAAGGCGATTTCTCCTGGCGACACGTAGCCCCCGACCGGATCGCTGGAAAGCCAAGCGCACGTTGGATCGAGCGATGAACCGACGAGGAAACCTTCCTCCAAACGGGCGACTGGGCCGCCAATGTTGGGCGGTGGTGAGAGCCTGATAACCACCCGGTTCGCCCGCTCCGTGCGCAGGCTCACAGAGCCTGGGCTTGCGCCAAAGGTAAAATCGGTAAGGCCGTCGCTGTTGAAGTCAATCGGATAGTAAAAGCCATTGAGCATATCGCTGCCAATTCCCAGCGGCTCCGGCAGGGCAACCGTAATCGTTCCCTGGGCAACGGCGCCGGCCGCCGCGAGGCCAAGCAGCCCGGCGGCGACCAATAAAACACTCAGCACTTTCTTGCTCATTGCCCCCTCCGCATACGCCAGAAGCGCACGCCCGCTGGGCTCATCAATGGCACGGTGTTGGTGCGGCTCTCGGACAGCACGGAGACAGCCGCGGTCCAGTTGGCCAGGGGGGTGGCGACGTTGGTGGAGGCCAGAATCGTGAAATAGGCGCCGGGGTCGGCCACAAACGTCAACAGAAACTCGTTCGTCGTGGGTGATTTCTCCAGCGCGGTGATGACGGGCACCGGCGGCGTTGCCCCGCCAAGAACCACCGAGACCTTCTGCGTCGTCGGCGCGGGATTGCCGGGCAGCCCGCCGGAGTGGGTGACCGTAATGCGATACTCGCCCGCCGCTGGTGACGCAATGGAAATGCGCTCCACATTGTTCCGGTTGTCCACGCCCCGCGTGGCCGCTGCCGAACGGGCTGCCGCCGTCTTGTTCGTCAGGTCGGGATTCAATACCCACGGACGGGAGATCGTCGCCGTGCCCAAATGCTCAACGACCACATCGAGGTTGTTGACCAGCATCGGATCGGGCAGGTCCGCCGCCGTGACATTGGTGATGGCCGGCCCCGGCGGGTCACTCCAGGCCGCCGTCACGGACAGCGGCTCTGTCCCGCTGGATGTTACCACCCACGAAACCGATTGCGTCGGTGCCAACGTGAACTCCTTGATGAGCGAGCCGCGTCCCCAATTGAAGTCCTGCTCCACGCGCTCCACCGCGCGCCGGGCGTTGAAGATGCCGTGCCCCAGCCGGTAGTCCGACCCTTCGGCCCCGACCTCATCCACCGTGTCAATCGCCACGGCCTTGAGCGTGGAATTCAGCCAGGCATCCGCCGCGTTGGTTAGTCCAGGATAGAGTTGCGCCCGCCGCTGCAACACCAACCCCAGCCCGCCCACCACGCCCGGCGCGGCAAAGCTCGTACCTTCGGCGAACACCTCGTACTGGTTGACCGCTGCCGCCGTGGGCGAGATCAGGCCGAGGATATACCCGCTACTCACCTCTCCCAATTGATAGCGCAACCACAGATTCGGCGTGCCGACCGCAACCAAGTCAGGCTTCAGTCGCCCGTCATCGGTGGGGCCGGCACCGCTGAAAGTGGCTGGAACGGCGTTGGCACCGGGTCCGAAACCGAAGATCACAAAGTGATTGCTGACCCAGTAAACATCCTCGCACGCTCCTACCGTCAGCACGTTCTTTGCGGTGCCGGGTGCGGCGAGGGAGTCATAACCGCCGTCATCGCCGTCCAGCCAGTCGCGTGTAGTCGTGCTCACCACGAACACGCCGTTGCTCAACCAATAGTAGGTGCCGGGTGAATTGGTCGGCCCTTCAAGCCGGTCGTTCCCGCACGAATAGACCATTAAATGACGAATCGCCTCTGCATTGTGGAATCGGTCAACCTGGACGCAGCCGATGTCAGCGTCGTTCGGAATGGTGTAAAGCCCGAACTTTGGGTCTTCGGAAAAGCTCGCTCCCGGCGGACCCCACCAAACCCAAACGTTGGTGACCACCACACCGACTTGGTTGGTGAGGGTCCGGTGACGCCGCCAGCCGTTGGCCAGTCCCCACGAATGGTTGGCCAGAAACACCGGCGCATTGGTCGCATCCCCCGCTGCAGCCGATTCCCGCTCGCTCTTGAAATTTGCCGTGTCGTAGGCAAAGACATTGGCCTGATACGCCACGCCGCGTGCCTGGTAGAACTGTCCGAAGATACTGCGGACTCCACCGGCGGCCATCGTGCCGGCCACGGCAGTCGCATGGCCGCTGGTGTCCAGCATCGCGTTGTCCCGTTGCCGGACCCGCGTGCCAAACTCAATGTGGTTGGTCCGCACCCCGCCGTCTGTCTCCCACAATGCGAGCGTGACGTTTGTGCCGGTCAGGTTGCGCCCCGTATTACTCTCCGAGTAGGGCCACGCGCCCAGCGGCCACAATTCGTCGGCACTGATGCTGGCCGCCGCCGCCGTGTTGTGACTGCCGACGTAGGCCGGCCCGCCGGCAATCTCGTCCACGAGAATCAGCTTTCGCCCATCAGATTCCTGAATCTCGCGTGGCGTGCCAAGGCGTTTGGACAACTCGTCCAACGCGCGCTCCTTGGCTGGTTGCTCGGCAGCCGAGCGGGTGGCCTGCTCGCGCAAGGCCGCGAATTCCGCTTCGCCTTCCTGCCGCTTCTCCTCGCTCGCCGCCCGGCCGGGCGGAATCAGCGCCCGCGTCTGCGGCGCAAGCGCCACCTTTTTCTGTTGCCACGCTTCCTCGGCACGGCGTCTGGCGTCTTCTGCCGCCTGATGTGCCGCCGCCGCCAGTACGGGGTCGGCGGCGATGGCCTTGGCCAGCGCGGCAGCCTTCGCGTGCCGCTTCCGGGCGACGGCCTGCTCCGGTGTGTCGGGCACGCCGGTGTCATCCGCCAGGAACTTGCCCGGCGCAAACTCAACCGCTGGCAATTCGGGATGCGGGTTGAAGGGCCACGGCGGCTTCCACTCGTAATCCTTCGCTGAATAGTAACTGCCCAGTTTGGGCGGTTCTTGGAGTTGGGCGCGACCGACGCTGGCAAGGGCAAGCGCCGTAATTACGATGGCGATTCCTTTCGTTGCGCCGATTCTTGTTTTCATGGTGGCGGTTCAGTTTGCTGTGCGTGTTCGCTTTGCCCACGACGTGCGCGAACAGTTAATTAAACGACAGTCGCATTGGGTTATTTGTCGCCATGTTACGGTGGCCGAAGCATAATGATTTTACAACGGGTTGTCACGCCGTGATTTCGCCGGATCAATCGCAATTTCTGCCGCCTGGCCAGGGGCCACGCGACAACGCGGGCCTGCCCGTACGCCCGCCCGCTGGGGGAAAACCATCTGAACAACATGCGACCGCCACTCCCTCCCGTTGAACGCGGCCGTTTCCCGGCGCGATTGCATGTGTTGCTTGCGCGCGAGGCAAAGGTCGGGTTGGTCATCCGGCGCGGCCCGTCGAAATCGGTGTGCGCGGTTTTGTGGAATCGCACGCGTGATGCTTTCCGCGTGGGACAGTGGCTGCGTGGTCGGATTTACGAGCGGCGTTCGGATCTATCGCCGGACGGCCAGCATTTCCTGTATTTCGCCATGAACGGGCGGTGGGAATCGGAAACGCGCGGCGCGTGGACCGCCATTTCCCGCGTGCCGTTTTTGAAGGCGTTGGATTTATTTGCCAAAGGCGATTGCTGGCACGGTGGCGGATTGTTTTTGTCCGAGCACGAATTCTGGCTCAATGACGGTTACGGCCATACAGAGTTAAAGCGCTCCAGCCGTCTGCATCGCAATCAGAACGGCGGTCCGCAGACCTATTTTGGCGGAGAGTGTCTGACGGTTTATTACAACCGCTTGCAACGTGATGGCTGGCGCATGCACGCCCAGGAATATCAAGGCGCCACGCTCTTCGAGAAGCAACTGCCAAAGTCGTGGATCCTCCGCAAACCGGCCTACGCGGAAGTGGATCAGCCGCCGGGGCGCGGCTGTTATTGGGACGCCCATGAGTTGCGGCAGATTTCCACCGATACGACGTTGGTTTTTCCGGAATGGGAATGGGCGGATTACGTGGATGGGCGATTGGTCTTTGCGGTTGCCGGACAGTTGCGCGTGGCGCGCTTGGGACGAAAGCAGTTGTGCGGGGAAAAGTTGCTGTACGATTTCAATGGAATGAAGTTTCAAGCGTTGACCGCACCGTATTAAGCGGCACCAGATGGTCACCGAACCAAGTTCAGCGGTCGCCGGGCCTCAGCCGGTGGTGTGTTCCTTTTAAGCAAAATCACGCCGAGGGGCACGGCCACAACGCCCATGACTCCCAGCACGATCGGTAGAGCCCAAAGCTGTCGGAAGCTGACAATGCGCGCGCGTCGCGGCGCATCGGGCCGATACAAAACCGACACGTTGTCGCCCACGTGAAATTCGGGCGGGGAGGAATAAAAGCTCGACGCCACCGTATGCTGGGCGCCGGCTGCATCCTCAAATTGAAAGGTGGGGGCATAAGTAACGTCTCCCGAACCCTTATCCGTCTTCTGGCGCATTTCGAGGATCGTGCCGGTCGTGCGTTGGGCCGTCCGGGTGAAATGCCAGGTATGAATCGCTGTGGCTGAGGCGGCCACCAGCAGGACGCATCCGATGCCAATGAACAGTTTGGGGACGAGGGGATTCTTGGCTCCATGAATTTGTTTCGCCGCTTCACGCATGGAGCGTGAAAACCCAATCATGAAACCCAATATCACCCCGAAGACGATCCCGGACACCAAGACGATGAGAATGACGATGGCCGTGTCCATGTCGCGTAATTTGCGGCAGCTTATCCGGCGGGTCACCGCAAGCAAGCAGGGATTCCCGAGGGCGGCGGCGCTGGGGGTGAATCGTTTGCTTTACGGGTGGCGGGTTTTGCGTGGATTGGCCCCACGATGCCGCGCTTGACGCGCTTGTTTCCGTCCCGGCGCTCCGCTTCGGCTTGTGGACCTATCGTCGGTGCTTTGGGTGGATCCGGATCAGAAAGATTTCCAAACGAATGACTGATTCTCGATCAATGCCGCAGGCTTGGTGCATGGCATGAGCAAAGAGATGCGGGGGGATGGCAACGTGCCGGTATCCCATCGTCCGCATCCCCAGAATCGCGTAATAAATTCCCGGCAGGACATCCGCTTGCCGGGCCAACAACCAGAGTCGCTGGTAGCTGACGTTTGACCGGTGCATCTCCGGCGCCTGCCACGCGATCACCGGTTTCCCCTCGAGGGTCGTCACGTAGGGGATGGGATCCTGTAGGATTGTCTCGAACTCCAACGGATCCCCTTTATTGCGATAAAACTTGAGAACCGCGTCAACGCGATCGGAGTCTTGGACCGGATCGCCGTACCCGACGATTTCATTCAACAACTTGATTCCGGCCCGAAGCTTCCGGGGCACTTTCTCTGAACGCTCCTCCGTGCGCCTCTGCGCGCCGAAGGCCTCGCGAGAAAAAACCCTGGCGAAAAGCTCACGAACCCGCTTGGCAATCCTCATAGGCGCAGCAGCTTAACGCGGCTAAGCCGCAACCAAAGGAGCGCAGAATTTATTCCGCGTGTTTCAAGGTCAGCGGGCCACTCGCGGAATAAATTCCGCGCTCCGGTAAAATCTTTGCAGAATGCGATGATGTTGGGAGATAGCACTGCAGGGTCAGGCGGCGTGGCTTGTGAGGCTAGATAAATCATCTCGGAGTGGCCAGACGCTCCAAGCACGCCGCGGCGCCCAAGCCGTCGTCCATCGCACCGCAGATGATGTCGGTGATGTCATCGTCAGAGCCGGCAACTCGCGTGTCGCGGCGAATGGCTGCGAGGAGCCGGCTCATCGCCGATCCCGAAGTCACCGTCCAGCCATGCGCGCACGGCGGCCATGGGCGTGAGAGCGCGCAAGCGCTCAAACCGCTCTTTGTTCTGTGGTTGAAACGTCATGTGGGGTGGGAGGTGCGGACGCTGCTAACGGCCAAAAGCTGAGCCACGCGACCTGCGACTTCCGAACGGCGGAAGTCCGCAGCGCCAAACCGAAAGCGCCCAGGCGGTTTGCTCCAGCGTTTTGTTAGATCTCAATCTCCCCATGCGGTGTCACTTTTGGCAGATACGGAATGCGGAAATCGACAAACCGCTCCTTGGCGTCCTTTGCTTTCTCCCGAGTATAAATACGTAGGAAAAACTGTGTCGTGCCTTCAGGTGCTGACCAAAACTCCCAAATCATCGGAATGCCACTACGACCGTCATCTGGCACCCCAACTTGGCAGCCAAACTTGGGGTCAATCTCTGTAGATTCCGCCGAAGTCCGAATGGAAGCCCTCACGGCATAGCGCTCATTGGGGTTGCCTCCCAACCAACGACATCGGACACGAAGCAATCGGTTGGTTCCGGTAGGATACACATAAACATCCTCAACCCGCATGCTGATGCCATCAGCTATCGTTTTGGTCTGGGTGATACGCCAAGACCGGATCGGATTGGCCTTTGGCAGCAACACCACCGCCAGCACAGCCATCGCGACGCTGATCCATATGAGTGATTCACGACGACGCATAATTTGAGACCTAACGGTTAAGTGAGTGACCATTGCATTGGATTGTTTGCCGCCATTTCACGGTGCTTGAAGCATGATGATTCCATAACCAATTGTCAAGCCGTGATTTCGTCGAATCAGCCACTGTTTCTGCCGCTAGCAGTGGTCCTTGGGCTGGCTGCCGGATGGCGTCCGATGTCAATGCCGGATTGGGATTGCATCGGGGCCGGGCCCACTTCATGTTGACCGCCGACAACCAAATTCATCATGCAAACTCTCACATTGGGCGTCAGTTCTTTGGTGAGCAGCCGGCTGGCCTACGGCTGCTGGCGGTTGGCGGGCACCTCGAAGCCGGCGGAAGTCACCCCAGCCTCCCGCGCGGCGGGGAAACGCGCCCTCGCCACCGCGTACGAGGCCGGGTACACACTGTTCGATAACGCGGACGTTTATTGCCGGGGAGAGGCGGAACGGCTCCTGGGCGAGGTGTTGCGGGAAATCTCCGGCATGCGCGAGCGGGTATTGATCGCCACCAAATGCGGCATCCGGTTGCCCGGCGTGCCGCACCCGGATTCGCCCCACCGCTACGATTTTTCCGCGACCCACATTCTCCAGTCGTGCGACGAATCGTTGCGGCGCCTGGGGCTGGAAACGATTGACCTTTACCAGTTGCACCGGCCGGATTTTCTGGCGGATCCCGAGGAGGTGGCGGCGGCCTTCACCCGTTTGCGGGAGGCCGGCAAGGTCCGGTATTTCGGGGTGAGCAATTGCCGGCCCACGCTGTTGACCGCCCTGCAGCGCGCGTGTCCGCTGCCGCTCATTGTCCAGCAGGTGGAAATCAGCCTGTTCCAGCGGGCCCCATTCACCGATGGCACCCTGGATCAATGTCTCAGCGAACGGATCACGCCCTTGGCGTGGAGTCCGCTGGCCGGCGGGCTGCTCGGGGACGGCGCCAAACGGCCGCTCGAGGAGCCGGTCAATCATCCGGTGACCGCGACGCAGGCGGCGTTGGACGCGGTGGCGCAGGCCCACGGCACGACCCGGGCGGTGATTGCGCTGGCGTGGTTGCTCAAGCATCCGAGCCGGATCGTGCCCATCATCGGAACGGTCAACCCCGCGCGCATCCGCGAGCTGGCGCGGGCGCCGGAGATCGAGTTGACCCGCGAGGAATGGTATCGGTTGCTCCTGGTCGCGCGGGGTGAACCGTTGCCCTAGCGTGTTGACGCTGCGGACCGGGTTCACGCGCGAGATCCGCAGACCGCAAGGGATATGACACCGTCTCCCCAATCCATCCGGGTGTTCATCGCCCTGGCCTTGCCGGATGCGGTCCGTCAACGTCTCGCGGCCTTGCAGCGGGAACTGCAAACCTACTGGCGGGGAAACTCCATCCGCTGGACTCCCGCGGACCAAATCCACCTGACGTTGCGTTTCGTGGGCGATATTTCGCTCCATGCGGTGCCGGCGCTGGAAGCGGCGGTGCGGCGGGCGGCGGCGGGGATGGCCGCTTTCTCCCTGGCGGCCAGCGGCAGCGGCAGCTTTCCCGGAGAGCGTAATCCGCGCGTGTTATGGGTGGGGGTGACGGGCGATCTGGCCGCGCTGACGCGGCTCCAAGAGCGCGTGTGGGAGGCAACCCAGCCTTGGGGTGAAACAGAAGCCCGCCCCTTTCGGCCGCATCTCACGATTGGCCGGGTAAAAAACCTGCCGCCGGGGCGGCCTCCGCTTTCCCGGCAGACGAGCGGGCCGAGCGGCGAAGTCTTTGGGCGTTGGCGGGTGGAGGAAGTGTTGTTGATGCGCAGCGAACTCGCCGCCAGCGGGGCCACGCACACCGTGCTGGCGCGCGTGCCGTTTACCAGTTGAGGCGGGCACAGGAGACGCCTCCGTGGCGGACCGGGGGCGCGGGGGCGGAAAATTCCGGGCGATCAAGCTTGGGGCAATTTCCAAGGCGCAGGGGTTATCAGTCCAAACCGACCCGGAGGGCAAAGCCCGATTCCGGGGCTTCTACGGAAAGTACCGGGTGGTGGTGCCGCACGGCTGCCAGACCCGCAAGCTAGAACTGAGACTCACCCGTGGCGGGACGGCCCCGGCCCGGGTGGTGCGGGAATAACACAAAGCTGCGCAACCGGTCGCCGACTTTGCGCTTGAAGCGCCTCGCGAAAGAGCGCAGGCTCTACGCATGAGTGCATTTCCTCACGTCAACATTTCCGTGATGGATGCGTCCCCTGCCAACGTGCAATTCCACCGCATCCGCGCCGATTGAAGGCCCGGGATTTGACGATTTATGACTGCTGCAATTCATTCTTCCAACCACTCCACGCCGCCCGCCGGCGCAACCCGGGGGCAAACCTCGAAGTCCGCCATGCTGATCTTGGCGGCGGCCGTCACGGTGAACTGCTGCGCTGCCGAGTTGCGCATCGGCACGGCTAGCATCAGCATCACCCCGGACCAGCCCGTGGCTCTCGACGGGCAGTTCAACCTGCGCGTCTCGCGGGGCGTGGACAACCCGGTCACCGCCACAGCGGTGGCCCTCGAGGCGCGCGCGGGCGATCGCACGACCGACCAGGCCATCTTGCTCTCCGCCGATCTCGTGGCGTTCCGCCCGTTCATCCCGCCGCGGGTGCGCGAACGCTTGCGCGCCCAACTGCCCGACTTCGATCCGCGCAAACTGGTCCTGACCGCCACGCACACCCACACCGGGCCGGTGACCGAAGAAGGGAAATACGATATTCCGACGGAGGGGGTAATGCCGCCCCGGGAATACGTGGAATTCCTCGTGGCGCGGCTGGTGGACGTCAGCGTGCGCGCCTGGAACCAGCGGCAGCCGGGCGGCGTCAGCTGGGGGCTGGGGCAGGCCGTGGTGGGCCACAACCGCCGTGCCGTCTATGCCAACGGCACCGCCCAAATGTACGGCGCCACCAGCACACCCGAATTCCGCGGCATCGAGGGCGGGGCGGATCACGGCTTGGAATTGCTATTCTTTTGGACGGGGGAAAAGAAGCTCCTGGCGGCCGGCGTCAACATCTCCTGCCCCTCCCAGGTGGTGGAAAGCCGGACCACGATCAACGCCGATTTCTGGCATGATGTTCGCGAGCGACTGCGCGCCGCCGCCGGGGCCGAACTCGGCGTGCTCGGCTGGCCCGGGGCGGCCGGCGATCTCTCCCCCCACTGGCTCTACCGCAAGGCCGCCGAGGAGCGCATGCTCAAATTGCGCGGGCTGTCGCGCACCCAGGACATCGGGCGCCGGATTGCGGGCGAGGTCCTCGAAGTCAGCGAGCTGACCCGCAGCGACATCCAGCGGGAAGTCCCCTTCGCCCACGAAGTGGTGGACTTGGTGCTGCCCGCGCGCAAAGTGACCGACGCGGAAGCCGCGGAAGCGATCAAGGAAATCGAGGCCCTCAAGGGAAAGAACGACGCCACCCGCCGCATAGCGTGGCACCAAGGCACCGTGGACCGCTACCAGGCGCAAGGGGACGCGCCCACCGTTACCGCCGAGGTGCATGTCCTGCGGATCGGGGATATTGCCATCGCCACCAACCCCTTCGAGCTGTTCCAAGACTACGGAACCCAAATCAAGAGCCGGAGTCCGGCCTTGCAAACGCTGGTGATCGAGCTGACGGGCGGCCCGAGCGGCTACCTGCCCACCCCGCGCGCCGTCGCCGGCGGCGGTTATAGCGCCATCGTCCAGAGCGGGCAGGTCGGCCCCGAGGGCGGGCAGGAACTCGTCGAGCGCACCGTGGAAATCATTAAACGCCTATGGAGCAAACCCGCCCCAATGCCCTCGCAGCCCTGAAAGCCAATCCCGCTTCCCCGACCAAACCACGCCCGCGCACCGTCCTGATCGCCGGCGTTTGCGCCGCCCTGGGAATCGGCGGCGCGGTTTCGCCGGCGGCGCGGAGACGGAAAATTCCGGGCGATCAGGCTTGGGGCAATTTCCAAGGCGCGCGATAGGGGTTATTAGTCCAAACCGCCAGTGCCGGGTCGCCAATGATTTGTTCTTTCACCGGGTCCCATTTCACTTTTTTACCAGTGCGGATGGCGATGTTGCCGAGATGACAAACCGTGGAGGAACGATGGCCGATGGCCACGTCGCAGATGGGGCGTTGCCGGCTCTTGATGCAATCCAGCCAGTTCTGATAGTGCTGCGCGCTTTGATACAACTTGACCTGGGTTTCGGCGGGGGCCGCGGCCAGTAGTTCTTCGGGTTCCGTCACGAGCAGGCCGCGGTTGACGTGCAGCACGCCCTTTTCACATTCGAACCGGCACCCTGTCCGGGGCGACGGACTGCGGGTGATGACCTTGAGGCCGTTGGCATATTCGTAAATGACCTCGAAGGTCTGGGGGGTCTCGAACCAGCCTTCCGGATTCCACGTGGCGGACGCTTCGATGCTGACAGGGCCGCTTTCATCCATGCCCAGCGCCCATTGGGTGATGTCCAGATGGTGTGCGCCCCAGTTGGTCATCTGTCCGCCGCCAAAATCCCAGAAGAAGCGGAAGAGATAATGTACCCGGTTGACGTTGTAGGGGCGCCACCGGGCGGGGCCGACCCAGAAATCGTAATCCAATTCCGGCGGCGGCTCGCGGTCGGGTACGAGGGGTGGTTTGGCGCGGTCGGCGTAATTCGTCCCGGGCAGACCCACGTGAATGACCTTGATCCGGCCCAAGTAACCCGAGCGCAGTAATTCACAGGCGCGGCGGAAGCGGGTGTCGGACCGTTGCTGGCTGCCGTTCTGGACGATCCGCCCCGTGCGCCGGGCGGTTTTCTCCAGTACTTGTCCCTCGCGAATGGTGAGGGTCATCGGCTTCTCGACATACACATCCTTGCCCGCTTCACAGGCGTGAATGGCCGGCAACGCATGCCAGTGGTCCGGGGTGCTGATGCAAACCGCGTCAATGGATTTGTCTTCCAACAACCGGCGGTAATCCGAAAAAGTTTTGCACTTGCTGCCGAGCGCTTTTTCCACGTGAGCTGCCGCGCTGGCGAGGTGCGATTGATCCACGTCGCACACGGCCACGGCATGTTTCATCAGCGCGTTAATGTTGTTCCGCCCTTGGGCGCCGACGCCGATGAACCCGACGCGGATCAGCTCGGACGGGTTTTGTCCGGTGGCGGCCCGGGTGCGGTTGAGAAACAGTTGGGGCAGGGCGAGTCCCGCGCCGATCCCGAACGAGGCCTGACCGGCAACCCGGAGAAAAGCGCGGCGGGTAAGCGTGCGTTGATTCATCACGCGAACGGTATGGCGTTTCCGCGGTGGTCTGTCAATCCAGATGCCCCGCCGTCCGCCGAAAAAGTGGCCGCGCCTCAGCCTTGTTGCGCTTGCTTGGCCCAGGTGTCTTTGAGCGTGATGGTGCGATTGAACACCAGCTTCCCGGGCGTGCTCTCCTTGTCCAGGGCGAAGTAGGCCAGCCGCTCGAACTGGTACCGCGCCTCCGGCTGCGCCTCGCGCAGACTTGGTTCGGCCTTGGCGGTGATGACTTCCAGACTGTGCGGATTGAGATGCTGCTTGAAATCGCCGGTGGCGTCGGGCTCGGGGACGGTGAACAGGCGGTCGTACAACCGGCATTCAATATCGAGGGCATGCGCGGCGCTGACCCAGTGGATTGTTCCCTTGACTTTACGGCTGGCGGTGGCGCCGCCGGTTTTGCTGTCCAGATCCGCCGTGCAACGCAACTCGATGATGTTGCCCGCCGCGTCCTTCACCACTTCCTGGCATTGAATGATGTAGGCGTATTTCAGGCGTACTTCGCCGCCCGGTTTCAGACGGAAAAACCTGGGCGGCGGCGTTTCCATGAAATCGTCGCGTTCGATGAACAACTCGCGGCTGAACGGAATTTGACGTTTGCCGGCGGCGGCGTCCTCGGGATTGTTGACGGCCGCGAGGGTTTCGGTTTGTCCTTCGGGATAATTCGTGATGACCACCTTCAGCGGACGCAGCACGGCAAGCCGGCGCAGCGCGTGACGGTTCAAATCCTCGCGGATGGCGAATTCCAGGACGGCGACGTCGGTGAGACCGTTGTATTTGGTGATGCCGATGTGGTAGGCAAAATTACGCAGGGCCGCCGGCGTCACGCCGCGCCGCCGCAAGCCGCTGATGGTCGGCAGGCGCGGATCATCCCATCCGGCGACCAACCCCTCGTTGACGAGTTGCAGGAGCTTGCGTTTGCTCATGACGGTGTAGCCGAGGTTCAGCCGGGCAAACTCGTATTGGTGGGGCCGGGGACGCGGCAGGTCCAAGTTTTCGAGAATCCAATCGTAGAGCGGACGATGCACCTCAAACTCGAGTGTGCAGATCGAGTGGGTGATGCCCTCGAGATAATCGCTCAGGCAGTGCGCAAAATCGTACATCGGATAGATGCACCATTGGTTGCCGGTGTGATGATGTTCGGCGTGCCGGATGCGATAGAGCAGGGGATCGCGCATCCAGACGTTGGGGGCGGCGACATCAATTTTGGCCCGGAGCGAGCGGTGGCCATCGGGGAATTCGCCCTGCTTCATCCGCGTGAAGAGATCAAGATTTTCCTCCACGGAACGGTTGCGGAACGGGCTTTCCTTGGCCTGCCGCCGGTATTCATCCGTCTCGTCGGGCGTGAGATCGCACACGTACGCCTTGCCCTTCCGGATCAGCGCAAGGGCGTATTCGTAAAGCGGCCCGAAATAGTCGCTCGCATAAAACGGTTCCAAGGCGGGGCCGGTATTTTGCGGGTCCGGCCCGGTGGCGAGAAGCTGCGCGGATTGAGCGCCGGCGTGTTCCCGGTGCGGCGGCAGGTAAAAATCCGGTTTGCCGTTGCTCGTGATTTTATCCGGCGTTTTGCCTTTCAGCTTGAGCCCCAGCCGGTCATCCGCCCATCCGGCAATCAGCCAGTTCACATCTTCCTGGATGGAATCCACGTATTCCACGTCTTCTTTGGCGGGGTTGGTGTCGTCCATGCGGAGATTGCAAACGCCGCCGAACTCGCGGGCGATGCCGAAATTCAGGCAAATGCTCTTGGCATGGCCAATGTGCAGATAGCCGTTGGGCTCGGGCGGGAAGCGCGTGTGAATCTGGGGATACCGTCCCTCGGCAACATGCTGCGCGACGATGTCGCGGATAAAATCCGAAGGCGTTGGCGCTTGGCCCGGCGTCAAATTGCTGTTCTGGGTCGTCATAAAACCGGGTGGAGTGTAGCGGGACGCGTTGCCGCTGTCGAACAAATGGCGGACCATCCGCGCAAGGGGGCGTTTTCGCAGTCGCCAGAAACCAAAAGTGAACCCGCGACGGCTCTGCCGGGGCACCGGAAATCATCCGCTCACCTTTCGTGGCCGGTGGATTAAAGAACCCTGGTTTCGCCGGGCATGGCGATGGGATATTTCCCGTGGGCATCCGGTCCGACCGGCGGCGCGGAATCCATCGTGTAATTGTCCAACCCCGGCGCCAGTTCGAGGTTGGATTTCAGGGCGTCCTCCCAAGTGATGAGCTGGCCGGATTCACACGCCATGCGACCCATGATGGCCGTCAGGCAGGCGTAGGCACAGCGTTCTGTTTCGTTGTAAGGCGTGTTGTGGCGAATGGCATCAAAGAACCGGTCATGCTCGATCTGGTATTGATCACCGGCTTCGCCGCGATGCCGCCAAAGCACTTGCTCAGCCAGCGGGCGGTGTCCCTTGAACAGCATCGGCTTGGGTTGGCCCTCGCCCAGCACCGCGCAGCCGGTGGTCCCGTGAATCACCGCGCCAAAAAAGCCCCAACACCGGGGCATGTGCCGGCCTTGCGCGTGAAACCGGGTGCCGTCGGGGAAGGTGTATTCCGCTGCGTAATGGTCATAGAGCTGATCTGCCGCCTGTCGCGTCTGCCGCCCGCCCATGCCCTGCACGGAGATTGGCCACGCATTTTTCGCCCAGCAACACACGTCAATGTTGTGAATCAACCAGTCGACGATGAAGCTGCCGTTCAGCCAGGTGAAATTGCTGTAATTGGCAATTTGATGCGCGAGTTCCGTCCGGCCCGGCGGCCGGGGGATGAAATCCACCGGCCCATGCAGGCGATAGGCGTAGCCGGTAATCATCTCCCCAATCAGGCCCGCGTGGATTTGTTCCATGGCGGCTTCCAAGGGCGGGAAGTGACGGCTCATCAGGCCGCCCGCCACTTTGAGATTTTTTTGGCGGGCCAGTTCGCCCGTGCGCAGGACGCGCCGGATGCCGGGGGCATCCACGGCGAACGATTTTTCCATGAACACATGCATGCCCTTCGCCACGGCGTATTCAAAATGCAACGGCCGGAACGCCGGCGGGGTGGCCAGCAACACCACGCTGCCCGGATCTAGCGAATCAATTGCCCGACGGTAGCCGTCCAAGCCGGCGAACAGGCGTTCCGGCGGCACGGCGAGCTGTTTTTCGAATCGCGGTTTCAGATGGCCGAGGACGGCTGCGGCGCGGTCGGGAAAGAAATCCGCCAGCGCCCAGAGTTGGGTCGGCCCGGCGGTGGACAACGCCTGCGCGACCGCGCCTCCACCGCGTCCGCCACAGCCGATGAGGGCGAGCTTGAGGGTGTTGTTTTCCGCCGCATAAGCGCGGGACGTAATGGCGCGCGTCAACGCGACGCCCGCCGCGGCATGGGCCGAATGTTTGAGAAACGCGCGCCGCGTTTGGCGGGGGGGAAGAGGCAGAGAGCTGGCGGGTTCGAGAGGATTGGATGGCAATTCACGCATAACGAAAACCTAACGGATTTTGTGAACTGAACGGGCCAAGTCAATCACGGCCAAAAAGAAATCCGCAAAACTCGGCCCGGCTAATGCGGTTGTCTCACGCCCATTCGCGCCCGGTTCGCCCGCGAGCCGCTGGGTCAATCATCCGTTCAACTTGTTTTCCGTTGGCGCAGTTATTTGTCCGGCGCTGGAATAAAAATTTTCTGCCCGACCCGCAAGGCGTTGGGTTTTAATCCCGGATTGGCTTTCACGATGTCATCCACCGTCACGTGGATGTCCTGCTCGCGATAGGCTTGGACAATCGCCAACAGCGTATCGCCGGGTTCAATGACATACCAAAAACCTTTTTCAGGTTGCGTCCCGGCATCGGATTTTTTGGGGGGCGGGGCCGATCTGGTCTTTTTCGGCGGGGGCGGCGGGGAGGAAATAGCCTGTCCCAGTTTTTGGATTTCGGCGCGGATTTTATCGTAGTCCTCCAGCCGTTTGCGATCCACTTCCTTGATGGCATCGTGCAGCCGTTTGAGGTCGTCCTGGGTGGCGGGTAATCCCGTGGTGCGATTTTGCTCCCGCAACGCATCGAGTTCGCGGCTGAGCGCGGCCAGGCGTTTTTGCAGCTCGGCGTGGGACGCCAGGAGATCTTCTACTTGGCTGTTCAACCGGTCCAGCCGGTGTTCGGTGGCCGCGTCCTGCGCCCGGGCCACCGGCGCCATCAGCAGAGCCGCCCCAAGCCCTAAAACCATCATCTGTTTCATAGGGCGACAATGGAAACGAGCCCGATGGAGTTCAAGGGAAAAACGCCTCGCTGCGGTGCAAACGTATTCGAAACGGGTCTCTCTTCGGGAAAATCCTGCGGCGGGGCAGGGGAGCCCGATCGGTTTCCCGGCGTGGGTTTCGCGTGCCTGGTTTTACATACTTGACCCTGCGGCGGTTGCTTTCTAGCTTCGCCGGGCAAAGATGACTCGCTTTGCCCCGAATGCGCGTTCGGGGATTTTTGTTGTGAAGCCGTCGCGCACCTTCACGAAGCGAAATTATGGCAAACACAATTCTCGTAGGCGCCCAATGGGGTGATGAAGGGAAGGGCAAGATCATTGATGTCCTGACTGAGCGGGCGGATATCGTCGTCCGTTACGCCGGCGGCAACAACGCCGGGCACACGGTGTTCGTGGGCAAAACCCGTTACGTCTTGCACCTCGTGCCCTCCGGCATTCTGCGTAAAAACAAACTCTGTGTAATCGGCAACGGGGTGGTGATTGATCCCATCAGTCTCGTCCTCGAAATCGCCGGCCTGCGCAAGCTCGGGGTCAAGGTGGGAAAAAACCTCGTCGTGAGCGAAACCGCGCACGTGGTGTTTCCGTATCATCGCGAACTGGACACGCACCGTGAACATCACAAGGGCAAACAGAAAATTGGTACCACCAAGCGGGGCATCGGCCCGGCCTACGGGGATAAAGCGGCGCGCGTGGGGTTGCGGATGGTGGACCTGATCCAGGGCGACACCTTCGAGCACAAACTCCGGCAACGGATTCGCGAGAACAACGAGGTGCTCAAGGCGTTGGGCGCGAAGCCGCTCGCGTTTGCGAAGGTCCTCCGCGATTACCGCGAAGCCGGTGAATTTCTCAAACCGTTTGTGACCAACACCGTGGTGTTGCTCCACCACGCCATGGCCGAGGGCAAGGATCTTTTGTTTGAGGGCGCGCAGGGCACTTTTCTGGATATTGATCACGGCACCTATCCGTATGTCACCTCTTCCAACACCACCGCGGGCGGTGCCTGCGCGGGCTCCGGCGTGCCGCCGCACCGCATGGACCGGGTGGTGGGCGTGATGAAGGCTTACACCACCCGTGTGGGCGAAGGCCCGCTGCCCACCGAAGACGCGGGGATTTCGGATTTATTGCACGGCATGGGCCGCGAGTTTGGGGCCACGACCGGTCGGCCGCGCCGATGCGGCTGGTTCGACGCCGTGGCCGTGCGGCACGCGGTCATGGTGAACGGAATGGACGATATCGCCGTGACCAATCTCGACGGGCTGGACACGGTGGAAACGATCCGGGTCGGCATCGGTTATCGCGTCGGTGGCCGGCGTTACGATCATCTGCCGGCGGCGGTGGAAGCCCTGGCGCAGTGCGAACCGATTTACGCGGAGTTTCCCGGTTGGCGGCAACCGACCAGCGCAGCGCGCCGGTGGAAGGATCTGCCGGTCAAGGCGCGGGCGTATCTGCGGGCGTTGCAGGAACTGGTGGGCGCCCGGCTCTCGCTGGTTTCGGTGGGCCCGGGGCGCGAGCAAACCATTGCCGTCTGAGAACGGGAGCGGGTGTGATGGCGCCGCGGAGCGGAGGCGGAGGGGCCTCCGGGCGGTGCCGGGTGTCGCATGAATTCGTCGGCCGATCAGCTTAGTTCCGAAGCGCGGGCGTCGTTGCCCCGGCACGTGGCCATCATCATGGATGGCAATGGACGCTGGGCCAAACAACGCGGGCTGCCGCGCGTTGACGGCCACCGGCAGGGCGCGGAATCCGCCCGCGCCGTCGTGCGCGCCGCGGGTGAATTGGGGATTCGCTACCTCACCCTGTATGCTTTTTCGGTGGAGAATTGGAACCGGCCCAAGGACGAGGTGGATGCCCTGATGAAATATCTGGCCTATTACCTCAAGACTGAAACCGGCGAACTGAAGAAGAACAATGTCAAGCTGGAGGTGATCGGCCAACTGGATCGTCTGCCGCGTAACGTACGGATGCAGCTTGAAAAAACGCTCCGCGCCCTGGCAAAAAACGACGGGCTGACGCTCATCATGGCGTTAAGTTACAGCGGACGGACCGAAATTGTGGAAGCGGTGCGGGACATCGCCCGGGAGGTGCGAGCGGGGCGGCTGGAGCCAGCGGCAATCAATGAACAGGTGATCGCTCAACACCTGTGGACGCGCGATATTCCGGATCCCGATGTGCTCATTCGCACCAGCGGCGAAATGCGGGTGAGCAATTTCCTGTTATGGCAGATTTCTTACGCGGAACTGGTCATCACCCCGACGCTTTGGCCGGATTTCCGCAAGCCGCAGTTCTACGCCGCGCTGGAGGAATACGCCCGGCGCCACCGGCGCTTCGGCGGCATTTGAAAGCCGCCACTGAGAAACGGCCAGAAGTCCGTCTCCGGGGTTCCTGCTCAGCGGGAACGCACCGTCGTTGCCCATTCGTGAAACAGTTGTTGAATGACCTGATGTTTGGCGGGACTGCCGGTGGGATTTTGGTGACAGTAAATCAGCACGCCGTCCGCGGAAGACCGCGCCAGACGCATGACCTGCTCGACGTATGCCGGGGAGGAATCGTTCAACCGCGAATGTTTGGTGGCATACACATCCACGAAGATCGGCATGTCCACGCCAAACCGTTCCTTTAACTGCGCCACTTCCGACGGCACAGCGGCAGTGTCGGTTAAATTCATTTGCCCGGATTCATTCCGATAAGGAAACAGCAGGCCATCGAACAGAGCTCCGTAGGCCTGCGCGAATTCAGGCCGGCACTGGCGGTAATAGACACAGGGAACAAACGCCAATCGAGGGGCGATGCGCCGCGCCACCGCCAGCATCTCCGCCGTCTGTTCCGGGGTGTACACCTTCAGGTTGTGGGCAAAATCGTCAATGCTCCACGCTACGAGGTTGGGGTGTACCACGGTCAATTGCGCAATTTCCTGTGCCCAACGGATGTAATCCAAGCGGAAAGGCTCGGAGTATTTCTGGGCGTGAGGCGGGGATTCGGAGGGCGGGACGAGCGTGATCCATACCCGAATCTGTTGTGCCGCCGCCCGGGGCAGAAACAGTTTCAGATCGTCCCAATCGGTCGCCGCGTGCCAGATGAGAAAATTGTAGGTGTTCGCCCGCAACGCGGCGAGTTCGCGCACTAACCGGTCCACATCCACGCGCCCGTCCGCCCGGCGCGGCGCGGCGTTGTAGGTGCCGAAAGTATCTTTCAATCTCGCGCGTCGGACGGATTGAACGTCGCTCTCCGAGGGCGAGGCACAACCCGCCAAGAATAAAACAGTCGTAAGGCAAACAAAGCAGAGCCAATTGCTGCGTCGAAGCATCGCCATCTTGTGATCCTTTCGATAGGTATGTGTGCCGTGAGTTTGTCTTCCCCGCTACTACAGCACGAGTTTGATTTTATCATCCGTTTCCAGGCGGGGGCGTCAAATCACCTCCCGCCAGACGACCACGAGAGAGCGATGGCCTCAATTTGTTGGAGGAAAACCCGCCGTATTCCGCCACCCGGACACGGAATTACCCGTCCCGAATGGTCGAGCGGCTCGTGACATCCCCGGTTGCAGACCTCGTCCCAGGTTCTGCGACCCGTGCCCCGCTGCTCTGAAAGGCGTTATTCCCGAAGCCTAGACCGTCTTTAATTTTGCGGAGTGTTTGTGAATTTTTTCCACCGCCCGCACCACATTGTCCATACCGGCCCGGTCGCCCAGCAACATACCGGCGGAATTGATCCACACCGAAGTGTCAAAGGTTTGCATCAGGCCGGGACAGGCGTTTCGGGCTTTGTAACCCTCCCAATCGAGTTCCTCGCGGGTGTAGAATTTCCGATACACCTCGGTCTTGAACATCTCATGAATGAACTCCTGGGTGTAGATCGGGTACTTGGGATATCCGGGACTGGCGGGAATGCCTTCGGCCGACAACGCCTTGACGAACGTGGCGCGTGGCAGGCCGTTGAACTGCGTCTCGTCGTAGATGAAGGGATACATGTAGTACGACAGCCGGTCCACGCCGGGATATGGTTTGACGGGGGTAATCCCCGAGATGGCCGCCAGGCGGGGCGTGAGATACGCGGCGTTTTCGTTGCGGATGCGGGTGTTCTCCTCAAGTTTCCGGATTTGGCAGAGACCGATGGCCGCCTGGTATTCAGCCATGCGGATTTTGTTGCCCAGGATGAATCCGGCAATGTTGTCGTACGATCCGGGCAGGATCTTGGTCTTGAACCCGTAGTTGTGATACGAGCGGAGCTTGTCGTCCAACTCGGCATCGTCCGTGATGATGGCGCCGCCTTCCCCAATCGGCATGGTCTTGGAAGTTTGGAAACTGAAGCAGCCCGTGGTGCCGAACGTGCCCAGATTTTTGCCGGCGATGGACGACATGTGCGCCTGGCAGGCATCCTCAATCACCTGCAACTTGTGCCGTTGGGCGATGGCCATGATGCGTGGCATGTCGGTCGCGTAACCACAAATATGCACCGGCAGGATGGCTTTCGTGCGCGGGGTGATTTTTTCCTCCACCTTGGCCGGATCCATCTGGTAGGTCAGCGGATCAATATCGGCAAAGACCGGCATCGCCCCCTTGTAGAGCACGCCCAGCAGACTGGCGGTGAAAGTGTAGGGGGCGCAAATGACCTCGTCGCCGGGATTGAGGTCCATCACCATGAACGAGGCGCTCAGCGCGTTGGTGCCGTTGACGACCGCGAGACAATGTTTTGATCCCATCATCGCGGCCCATTTTTCCTCGAATTCCGTGACCAGTTTGCTGCGGGACCACGTCGTGCCGTGCAGCACCCGGGTCACTTCGCCGTCGTTGGCGGGATCCCAGTTGGGCCAGCGCGGCCAGCTTTTGTTATGCGCTTTGGCGCCGCCCAGCAATGCTGGGGTGGAGGCGTCGTCAGTGGCGGCTAAAAGGGACCCGCCCGTGCTGGCGGCAAGCGCGGCCGTTCCGCCGGCGACTGAAGTGCGTTTGATGAATTCCCGTCGGGAGATCCTGGTTTTCATGGCAGTCATTTTTTCTCTGGTTGAGGACTCTGTGATCTTTACTGTCTTCACAAGTTTCTTCTAATCCAAACCGACTCATTTCGCAAGCCCGATTTACGCAATCCCGAAAGGGAGGGCCCTGGGGATGGAGCCAGTTGTCGGATTTGAACCGACGACCGTCCGATTACAAATCGGGTGCTCTACCACTGAGCTAAACTGGCGTCCGTTCCTGCTTCCCCGCCGGGCGATCCGGAACGGCGGACACCGTTTGTGTATAACACAGCCCGTCCCGTGGTCAAGCAACGACGCGACGGGCGGCAATTCGCGCCCGGCTGAATTTTCTTTCCCGCGTGCTCCGGGATGCCGCCGCACGTCGCCCCGACCGCCGGTTTGGTCTGGCGAAAAAATCCGGGTTGGTCTATACCCGGGTTGATGTCGGCTATGAATTTGGTGGAACAAGTGCGACAGGCGGGTGTGGTCGGAGCGGGTGGCGGTGGTTTCCCCACGCACGTCAAACTCGCCGCCACGGCGGACACCGTCATCGCCAACGGCGCCGAGTGCGAGCCGCTGTTGCACAAAGACGCCGTGCTCATGGAAGAACAGGCCCCCGCCTTGGTGCGCGGCATCGAACTGGCCATGCAGGCGGTGGGCGCGCGGCAGGGCGTGATCGGAGTCAAAGCCAAAAAACAACGCGCCGTGGAGGCCGTCACGGCGGCTTGCGCAGGCACGGCGGTGCGGGTGGCGTTGTTGGGCGATTATTACCCCGCCGGCGATGAATATGATCTGGTGTTCAATGTCACCGGCCGCCTGATTCCGCCGCACGGGATTCCGCTCCACGTGGGGGTGGTGGTCAACAACGTGGAAACGTTTGTCAACATTGCCGCCGCGGCCGAGGGCCGGGCGGTTACGCACAAAACGCTGACCATCGCCGGCGTTGTGCAAACCCCGGTGACCCTGCGCGTGCCGCTGGGCACTTCCTGCCGCGCATGCATCGCGGCGGCGGGCGGCTTGACCACGTCTGATCCCGTGTTGCTGCTGGGCGGTTTGATGATGGGGCAAACCACCGATGATTTGGAGACACCGATCACAAAGACAATGACGGGAGTGGTCGTGTTGCCGCGCTCGCATCCTGTCGTTCAACGCAAGCTCAGGCCCGCTCCGGAACAGGCGAAAATTGGCAAGTCCGCCTGTGATCAATGCCGCTATTGCACCGAGTATTGTCCGCGTTTCCTGCTGGGCTACGCCGTCGAACCGCATCAGGTCATGCGCACGCTCGCGTTCACCGCCACCGGGGCCGAGTTCTTCAATCAATGGGCGTCGTTGTGTTGTGGCTGCGGTCTTTGCACGCTTTATGCCTGCCCGGAGGAACTGTATCCCAAGGAAGCCTGCGACAGCGCCAAGGCGGTGTTGCGACGGATGAACCAGCAATGGACCGGCCCCACGCCGCCGCGACCGCATCCCCTGCGGGATGGCCGGCGGGTTCCACTCGCAAGTCTCACCCGTCGTTTACGCGTGACGGAATACGACCGGCCCGCGCCGTGGCGGACGGCGCCGTTGGCGCCGTCCCGGCTGGTGCTGCCGCTCAAGCAGAGCGCCGGCGTCGCCTGTGAGGTGAAGGTGCGCGTCGGCGAGCCGGTGACCGCCGGCCAGGTTCTGGGCGCGCCGCCGGACGGGGCGTTGGGCGCCCTCTTGCACGCGCCGGCGGACGGCGTGGTGCGTGCGGTGACCGAAACCCACCTGGTCGTGGAAAAATGACATGCCTGTGAATAAATCCATTGGTCTGGTTGAACTGTCGAGTGTGGCGGCGGGATTTGTCGTGACGGACACCATGCTCAAGGCCGGCAACGTGCGCCTGTTGCTGGCGCGTTCCATATGCTCCGGCAAATACATGGTATTGATCGGCGGCGAAACGGCCGGCGTGGAGGCGGCGGTCGCGGCAGGATGCGAGGCGGCGGACGGTTGCCTGATTGATTCATTCGTCGCGCCGAACGTGCATCCCGACGTGTTTGTGGCCTTGGGCCGGACGGCGCCGGTTTCCCCCGACGGCGCGTTGGGCGTCTTGGAATCATTCAATGTGGCCACGCTCATTGTTGCGGCGGACGCGGCGGCAAAAGCGGCGCCGGTGCAATTGTTGGAACTGCGATTGGCCATGGCGCTCGGCGGCAAAGCCTTTTGCACGCTGACCGGCGACGTCGGCGCGGTACAAGCCGCGGTGGTGGCGGGACGCCAGGTGATTGCCGAGGCCGGCGTGTTGGTGAACGCCGTGGTGATTTCGCGTCCGCATCCCGACGTTTACCGCGAGGTCATTTGAACCGCGCGCCCCACAACAACATTTTTGAAACTCAAATCCGCCGGTCCGCGCCCCCGGTAATGCGCCGGCAAACGATAACCACGCGACCCTCTTGGGCGGCCATGACGGCGAAGACTGCGATTATGGCAAACCTGTTTGAACGATGATTATGGCGTGGGTTGTCTCCGTGATCGTGTTCTTGGGCGCACTTGGCTTCTTTGCCGGGCGCCGGGGAGGTCGGTATGCGGTTGGCATTGGCATCTTTCTTCTGCTCACGGCTTTCATTTTTGAACTTGTCCGACGGAATTGGGGTGAACGAGACGCCCTTGTGTTCAGCTTGATTGCGCTTGGTTTTGCCATCATTCACCGGCTGTGGAAAAGATCCGGCGACTGAACGGCGGTGGCCATGCCCACAACCGAAAAGCATCTTGCCCCGCAACACCGTTGCCAACCTTGTGACGCCAACCCAGAGCAACTTCCCCGAACGCGGAGCGCAGCGTCTTGGTGTGTGACCGTCCCCGGCTGCTTTCCAGCGGCAGCGTCGGGTGGAGTTGGGAGCGCACCCGCCAAGTGCGGTTGCTGGCTGCCCAATCACGAGCACACCAAATCACCCACGCATTCGCAACGACGCCCGTTTCCATCTTGCCAATTCGCCGCTGGTGGCTACCGTGACTTGCAAACACAACCACACACGGCGATGACCACGACCATCCGCTGCGCCGGCCCGAATCGCCTCGCCCAAGACTCATCCTTGGGAGGGACAGGTTCCACCCTGTCCCATTTCACCTACGCCGCCGATGGCAATCTCACCCAGGGCGGGTGCGTGGGCGGGTTGCTGGCCATTACCGATGCCAGTCAGGGTTCGCACTTCTGCGCGTATGATGGCAATGGCAATGTGGCCGCCTCGGTGAAAGCGGATGGCGCCGGGCTGACCGCGCAATACGAGTATGGCCCGTTTGGGGAACTCCTCCGCGCCACCGGCCCGATGGCCAAGGCCAACCCGTTCCGGTTCTCCACCAAGTATCAGGATGATGAGTCTGACCTGCTTTACTACGGGTATCGGTATTACAACCCAAATACAGGCAGATGGCCAAACCGCGATCCACTCGAGGAACAAGGCGGGAGGAATCTCTACGGCTTCATTCACAATAACCCACTAACGGTTGTAGATGCTGACGGGTTGGCTGAGTTCCCACGGATTCCAACAACACCCAGTTTCCCAACTATCCCAACGATACCAAGTTTCCCTTGGCCGCACCCTTTGCCACCACCAACGAAGTCGCCAACAGCGCCGCCATCGTTGCCAAGTCTGCTTCAAATCTCGTTGCCGTCGCTGTGTTTGTTCAACCCATTCCATGCTGGCAGCGTGAACTTTGTTGGCTTCAATCAAAGTGCGTTGAATGATTTCGGCGTCATTCCCGAAACAGGAACGACGATGACTACACCGTCGAGTGGTTGGAATAGTAAGGTTGATGGCTTTTGGTGGCGAAACTCTCGCCAGTGGTTCAAAATTCCGGATCATTGCCATTGCACCATTACAGCCACTCCAACAGCAGGCTTGCCTAGCGCATTCAAAGCTGAGTGCTGTTGCAATGCCTGTGTGCATGCCGGCTTAACCGCCTGCCGCGATTGGAAGAACGATCCGCGCCCCACAAAGCCGGGCTTCTATCCTGACGAACCTCCGACAAACCACGGGACTGATTACCCGTTCGAGAATGAGCAGTAAAAAGACAAGCAAAGTGGCATTGCTCGTGTTGCTGACTGTCCCTTTGTTCTGTGTGCTTCTATTTGCCCTTTGGGTTTACGGACACATGGAAGCTTACTGCTTCTTCAATCCCGACATTGATACCGAGTATGTGTCTGGGTTCTCCGAGCAGAGGTTCGCGCAAGCGACAATCGGAATGCGTTCGGCGGAAGTTGAAAATAACCTTGGAAAACCTCTTGAAGTGAGCAGAGGCCAGAACGGCAAGGAAACGTGGTGGTATAGCCGTGATGGGAAGTGCTGGTGGGGAGACTTCGCTTGGAAAGGGCGCGCAATTGTCATTTCGAATGGCGTAGTGGTGGAGATCATTCACCAAATTTTCTACGACTGACAGCAACACTCAGGGAAAGCGGCTGTCCCGCCAAAAGGTGTCAAGGAATCTAGCGCGCCTCAGGCCGGCGCGAAGTTAGTCGGCCACCCGCGCCTGCCGCACAGCCCTGGACGCTCCGTCTTCGTTGCGAAGTTAGGGGCGACATCTTCTCTCCTTTTGCGCCGGGGTAAAGATTGGAGGCACCGGCGATTGGGTTGTGAGGCCGGACGATGCTGCTCCTGACGGAGCTGGGAAATTATTTTCACCGGATTCTACAACGATGCCGCCCCTGCCGAGGCTTTGGCGCCGTCCAATGCAGTGGTCGGGACGCCAACGGCTGCACCCGGGACGAGGGCGCTCCCTCAACTCCATCTGCGGGCCATTACGACCCTCGTCAATTCCTCCGCGCACCATCTTCCCTTCCCGTTCTTTGGGAGGGACAGGTTCCACCCTGTCCCCAGTCTCTCTCCCACTGCCGGAGCGCCGGAGGCGCGGCATCTTTGTAGGAAACGCAGCCCCTAACATTTAGAGCCCCGTCAGGGGCGGCATCTGCCCTCCTTTTGCGCCGAGGATTGGAGGCACCGGCGATTGGGTTGTGCCTCCGGACGATGCCGCTCCTAGCGAAGCTCGGGAATTGTTCCCATCGGATTCTACAACGATGCCGCCCCTGTCGCGGCTGGGCCTCCGCTTTGGTGAGTGAGCGCATTATCGCGCGCTGGCGGGACCCGGGTATTGTCCTGGACAAGTCTGTTTCTGTTGGTCGAAAGCGCCAGAGGACTGGCGCAGTCCAAGACGCTGGCGCGCGGTTCAGGAGCGTTGGTGTGTATGCGATGTGTCGGGAAGTGCGGCAGTTACTTGGCGGGTTTTCTGACGGCGGCGGATGGCGTTTTGGTTTGATGTGCGTAGGGTGGGCGGCGATCGGATTTTCGGTTGGGAGGTGAGAGCGCGGATTATTGGCCGGAAATGGCGCTTGCGGGGGAAGCTGCCGCCGACAACATTACAGGCATGTTGCGTTCAGTGATTCGATTTACAGGTTTGTTTCTGCTGGTCCTGTCTCTCACCGTTGTTGCGCGGGCGGATGAGTTGCTTTGGAAAGCGGGGGTGGCCAAAACCATCATCACTCCGGCGGAGGGATTGTGGATGGCCGGCTATGGGAGTCGCACCGCGCCCGCCCAAGGCAAGGCGATGGAATTGTGGCTGAAGGTGCTCGCTTTGGAAGATGCGGAGGCCCGGCGGGCGGTCATCGTGACGAGTGATTTGTTGGGATTTCCCCAATCCATCTATTCAAACCTGTGCGCGGCGGTAAAAACCCGCTTTGATCTCAATCCGGAACAATTGATGTTCAGCGCTTCCCACACGCATTCCGGACCGGTGTTGCGCGGGGCGCTCTATGATATTTATCCGCTCGACGATACCCAGCTCACCCGGATCGAGGCCTATTCCGCCCGGCTGGAAACGCAAGTTTTGGAAACCATCGAACAGGCTTTGGCGGATCTGTCGCCCGCGCAGTTGGCTGCCGGGCAGGGTCACACCGCGTTTGCCGTCAACCGCCGGAACAATCCCGAGGGCAGCGTGCCGCAACTGATTGCCGAAGGTAAATTACAAGGGCCGGTGGATCACACCGTGCCGGTGCTTGCGGTGCGGCAACCCGATGGCCGGCTCAAAGCCATCCTGTGCGGCTATGCCTGTCACAACACCGTCCTGAGCTTTAACCAGTGGGCGGGCGATTACGCCGGGTTCGCCCAAGCCGCCCTCGAGCAGAGTCATCCGGGCGCGCAAGCGATGTTTTTCATGGGCTGTGGCGGGGATCAGAATCCGTTGCCGCGCCGGGAACTGGCCTTGGCGGAACGTTACGGGCGGATGCTCGCGGCGGCGGTCGAAGAGGTTCTGCTCGCGCCGTGGTCACTGTTGCCGGCCAAACTGGTCACCCGGATGGAAATGGTGCCGCTGCGCTTGGGGGCGGCGCCGACCGAAGCGGAGCTGGAAACGCTCCAAACCGATTCATCCGTCTTCACGCGGCGTTGGGCAACCCGGCTGCTGGCGGAGCTTCGCGCGGGGGAAACGTTCATTCGCGAATATCCGTTTCCCGTGCAGGTGTGGAAGCTGGGCAACCGGCAATGGCTGTTCACCTTGGGAGGCGAACCCGTGGTGGATTACGCCCTCAAGTTCAAACAGGAATTTGGCGAGCAGGCGTGGGTGGCGGGTTATTGTAACGACGTGATGACGTATTTGCCTTCCCGCCGAGTGTTGCGGGAGGATATCCCACCGCTCGCCAATCCCCGCTGGGGTTACGAAGGCAGTTACGCCTTCATTGTGTATGGCTTGCCCGCACACCGTTGGGCCGAAGACGTGGAAGACCGGGTCACCGATGCCGTCCGTGGCCTGGTCGCCCAAGTGAATCAGGCGGAGTGACCGAGTCGGCAAGAGGTTGGCGTAGAAGCGATCTCAGAAATCCTTTCGTCCGCAGATTGCGCCGATGCACGCAGAGGAGGCCTCGGAAAAAATCTGTGAAATCTGCGTGATCGGCTGATTCGTTTTTCAGGCTGTTGACGACAACGCTTATTGACGAGATGGCTTCGACGCCATCGAGGTGGTTCCGGACAAATGAGGCCACATTTTGAAGCAGCCTTTGAAGTTCCGTCTCAACGCAACGGAACGTGAACAGTCGCCAACGGTCCGCCACCGTAGTCTTCGTTCACACGGCGGGCGTTCCGGATCGAGTGAAGCCCGAGAATCCGCGCTGTGCTGATACGGGCGAACGCCCGAGTTTATTTGGGCGCCGGCAACGCTGCCGCGACGGGCTGACCGGCTTGCGGCACCGATTGACAGTAATCTTCTCCCAGTAACGCGGCCAGGGTTGCGGCAATCTGGCTTTGCGTCACCGCCGGGCAATGCGTGCGTTCTCCCAGTGCCGGGGTGTCCGGGCCGAGAAACGCCATCCAGGTATTCTGCGAGCCTTCCGTTTTGGCGTTGTGACTGCGCCAGGCATCCGTTCCCAATCCGCGTCCATGATCGCTGGACAGGATCAAGGTGGTTTTGTTGCGGTAGTGCCTTGAGCTTTGGACGGTTTCCCAGATCCGGCGCACGTAATCGTCCACTTGATGCGCCGCCCGGAGCATCAGATCGTAGCGGCGGGCGTGCCCCCAATGATCGGTTTCCAGAAAGGCGATAAACAACACCCGGGGCCGTTTCGTGACCAGATAATCGTGCGCTGCCTGGAAGAGGAACGAATCAAACACTTCGGAATCGTTGGCCGGCGTGGAATCCTGGATCAAATCATTCAACAACGCCATGCGCGGGCTGGGGGATTGGTCCGGTACTGGCTCCCAGCCGGCCATGACGGGAAAACCGCAGCGATCACGGTTAATGATGTAGGCGATGGTATCCCAGGCGCCGAAGGCGGCGACGCGATTTTTGAATGCCGGTTTCTGATGCAGCCATTCCAGCACGGTCGGCGTCGGGTTGGGGATCTTGGCGTTGCTCGTGATTTCGGGATTGGCGAAGCCGGTCAGGATTTCGTTGTAGCCGGGGTAGGAAAACCATTTGTCATTGGTCACGTGCGAAACGCTGCCCTTGTGCTGGTTGCCGTAGAGTTGGCCTTGCCGGGCGATCACGTTCCAAAAAAACGGCATCAACGCCTCGCGCCGGGCTTCCGGAGTTTCGCGCCAATACGCCTGGGCCAGGGCATTGGTATTGGCGACGCCCCCGGCTGTCTTGTTCATTAGGATGGGATCGGCGCCGGTGAATACTTCCTGCCAGCGGAGCCCGTCGCTGACGATGAGAATCACATTCTCAGTTTTCCCGCGGGCGAGAGCCGGTCCGGAAAGGAGCGGAGACAAACCCAGTCCCAGCAAGAGGGTGAGGCACAGCGAAATACGTCGGTGGTTTTGGCGAATAATTTGGTTCATTTGATAATCCGTTTTGAATGTCACAACGTGGTTTCCGGGAGCGTGCTTGGGTTTGCGTCCTGACATTTCCCCGGCAACCACATCGGGCAATTTAATGCCAGGCATCGTCCCGTCCAGATTAAATCCACATTCTCCCGTCTGCCGCTGGCCGCGACTCCGGTTGTGTTGGCGTCCCAACGATTTGCGGTTCACGCCGACGGCGCTCGCAGAAAACGGGTGGCGTTCATCAGTTTGTGCTTTCCACGCTGCCGGATTTCCCGTTATGTCTGCGGCAGCAATTCTGAACTTATGAAAATCGTTTTGGCATATTCGGGTGGACTGGACACCTCGGTCATTCTCGCCTGGCTCAAGGACAACTACGACGCGGAAATCATCGCCTTCTGCGCGAACATTGGGCAGGAGGAAGAACTGCGCGGTTTGGAGGCGAAGGCCAAAAAGACCGGCGCATCCAAATGTTACATCGTGGATCTCGAAGAAGAATTTGCCCGCGATTTTATTTTCCCGATGCTGCAAGCGGGCGCGGTTTACGAGAGCCAGTATTTCCTGGGCACCAGCATCGCCCGTCCGCTCATCGCCAAGGGCATGATTGCGGTGGCGCGCCAGGAAAAGGCCCAGGCGCTCGCCCACGGCGCCACGGGCAAGGGCAACGACCAAGTGCGCTTCGAGTTGACCGCCGCCGCGTTGGCTCCGGATTTGCAGGTCATCGTCCCCTGGCGCGACGCGCGGTTCCGCGATCAATTTCCCGGCCGGCAGGAAATGATTGATTACTGCGCCGCCAAGAAGATCAACGTGCAGGCCAGCGCGAAGAAACCGTATTCGATGGACCGCAACCTCCTGCACATTTCCTATGAAGCCGGCGTGCTGGAAGACCCGTGGCTGGACGCCAGTAATCCCCGCCAATGGCGCGACTGCTTCAACACCCTCTCGGTGTTTCCCGAGGACGCGCCGGACAAACCGGAGTTTGTTACCCTGGATTTCGAGAAGGGCAATTGCGTGGCCGTGAACGGCAAACCGTTGTCGCCCCTGGGTGTGATGAAGACGCTCAACAAACTGGGCGGGAAACACGGCGTCGGGCGTGTGGACCTGGTGGAAAACCGCTACGTGGGCATGAAATCGCGCGGCGTCTATGAAACGCCCGGCGGGGCGATTCTGCATTTCGCGCACCGGCAGATGGAGACGCTGACCATGGACCGTGAAGTCATGCACCTGCGCGATTCGCTCATCCCGCGGTACGGCGAGCTGGTGTATTACGGCTATTGGTTCAGCCCCGAGCGGCTGGCGTTGCAGGCGCTGGTGACCGAGAGCCAGCGGAACGTGACCGGCACCGTGCGCGTCAAGCTCTACAAAGGCAATATCATGGTGGCGGGCCGCAAGAGCCCGGTTAGCCTCTACAACCCCGCCATCGCCACCATGGAGGCCGATCCCACGCAGGCCTACAATCAGGACGATGCGACCGGGTTCATCCGGTTGAACGCGCTGCGGTTGAAAGTCGCGGCGCAGGTGCATGGGAAGAAAAATAGAAAGCGCTGAGACGGGCGCTGGCCGTCGTCGGGGTATTCTTAACGGGCATTCCTGTGTCCGCGGTTTTGATCCACTGAGGCGGACTGCGCCTTGGGAGGATGTGAAACGGCGGTTGATGACCCCCTCGGCGCTTGCGCCCGCGCCGACCGTGGCGACAATACCGGCATGCGATTGAGTTCGACCTTGGGTTGGAGCCTCGGGCTGGCGGGCTTGCTGGCGCTGGTGGGGCTGGCGGCGGTTTGCGTGCGCCAGCACCAGGCGCTTTCGACGCTGCGGGTGCAGGCGCTGGAGCAGGAGGCGCTTCAGACGGAACTGGACCGTCTGCGCGAGGAGAACCAAGCGATGTCAGCCCAGCGGAACCGGGAAACGGACCTGGCTCAAGCGCAGGAAAACACCCGCGACCTGATGCGGTTACGCAACGAGATCACGCAACTCCGGGCGCAGTTGGCGGAAATGGAGGTGCTCCGCGCGGCCAATGCGCGTCTGTTGCAAGCTATTGGGAGAACCCCCGCTCTTGAGAGCAACCAAATGGCGTTGATCACATCCGCCCGCAAGATGGGCGCGATCCTCGGCATCAGCGTCCGCGCCCCGGCCAGCGGCCAGGAAGGGGTGGAAATCCTGGGGATCCTGCCCGATTCACCCGTCGTCGGGTCCGGATTGACGGTGGGCGATGTTATCTACGCGTTGGACGGTCAACGGGTGCGTTCGCCGGGTGATTTGCAGGCGCACATGTTGACGCGCAAACCCGGCGAATCTGTTCTGGTGGATGTGTTGCGCACGAACACGGTTTTGCGGTTTCAAGTTCAAACCCGCGCTTGGCCGGAGTGAGCGAGGGGACGGGTTCAGATTTACGGAAACGCGCCGGAAAACGGGTTGACGCTCGTTGGAATCTGCGGTTTGATCCTTTGCAGCCGGATGCACGGCGGCTGGTCAACGGGGATGCGGCCACACGCAGACCCTTTGAAATAACGATGCGCCGCCCTCAATCGGCCGAGAGGCAAACAGTCGAACCACCCATCTGGAACGGATGGTTACAGTCACCAAAAAAAATGAAACGGCATAAACAAAGGCAACGTCTCCCATGAATACGATCACCCAACTCAAAACGGTCAAGGGCAACACTCAATCCAAAGTTGAAGCCGAGATTTCCCGGACGGGCGGTTTGCTGCGGCTCGCGCCCACCTGGGTGCCGCGTTCCTTTCTCCAACCGGGACTGCGCATCAAGTTGCATCCCGACGACATCTACGCCTATGGCGCGAACCGGGGCGGGATTGATGAGCGCTGGTTTGCCTCAACCACCGAAGCTGCCAACGAGGGTCGCGTGCCGGATGAGGGGTTGAGCTATTGCGTGGTGGGCAAAGAGCGGTTCACCCTGCGCCGGGCGGTGGCCGATTGCGGGGCGACGCTGGTGGGCGCGCGGATTTGGAAGAAATATGGTCGCTGGCCGGTTTACTCCAAGTTCTTCGACAACATGGGCCCGATCCCGCATCACATGCATCAGAACGCCAAACAGGCGAAGCTGGTGGGCCAGGAAGGCAAGCCGGAGAGTTATTATTTTCCGCCCCAACACAACCAGGTCGGCAACAACTTTCCCTACACGTTCTTCGGATTGGAACCCGGCACCACCAAGGCGCAGGTGCGGAAATGCCTCGAGGATTGGAACAAGGGGGACAATGGAATCCTTGACCTTTCCAAGGCGTACCGCCTCAAACCGGGGACCGGCTGGCTGGTGGGACCTTGCATCCTGCACGCGCCCGGCAGCTTCTGCACCTACGAGCCGCAATGGGGCAGCGACGTGTTCGGTATGTATCAGAGCATGGTGGAGGGGCGTTACGTGCCGTGGTCATTGCTCGTCAAGGACATGCCCAAGCACCGGCATCGCGACTTGGATTTCATTGTCGAGCAGTTGGATTGGGCGGCCAATGTGGATCCGAATTTCAAGGACAACTATTATCTCGAACCTGTGCCGGTGGCCGACACACGCAAGGCGGGATATGTGGACCGGTGGATAGTGTATGGCGACATTGAGGGCTTCCAGTATTTCTCCGCCAAGGAATTGACCGTTGAGCCGGGGGTGGAATGCCGCATTTTCGATAAGGGCGCTTACGGTTTGATCTGCGTGCAGGGCAGTGGCCGGATCAACGGGCTGCCGCTGAACAGTCCGCAATTGATTCGTTTCACGGAATTGACCGAGGACGAATACTTCTGCACCGAGGATGGCGCGAAAAACGGCGTCAGCTTCGAAAACACCAGTGAGACGGAGCCGCTGGTGATGTTGCGGTATTTTGGACCGGCGGTCAATCCGGATGCGCCGAAGTTGGGGGCGTATCGGAAGAACAAGTTCTGATTCCGCCGAACGCGATCCGTTGGGTCAGGGTTCTTTTCCGTGGCGGACCCGATAGATCACACGCCGCAGGGATCAGGAAACGCTGAGTGAAGCGTTTCCTCTTCCGTCGCCGGTTGGTCTGTAAACTTTTCTCTTGGCGCCGCGTGTTGCGTCAGGCGGCGGGGATCATGCCGGTTTGGCGGGCGTAATTGAAAATGCCTCCGGCATCCACCACCGGGCGCACGTCGCCGAGCGCTTTGAAGGAGTAAAGCTTCCCGGTCGCTTGGACGGTGACCGTCTGGGCATCCAAGTCCACCGTCACAACCTCGCCGGTTTTGAGCGTGTCGCAGAGCCGTTCGGTGGCTTCACAGGGATACAATTCGCCGGTGGCCACACAATTCCGGAAAAAGATGCGTGCAAAACTTTCCGCCAACACGATTTTGCAGCCGGCGGAGCCGAGGGCGATCGGCGCGTGTTCTCGCGAGCTGCCGCAGCCGAAGTTCCGGCCCGCGATGATGATGGGGTATTCACTGTCCAGTTGGCCGGATTTGACGTAGCGCGTGGGATATAGGGACTCCGGCAACCCGCAGAGGGCGTAGCTGCCGAGTTTTTCGTATTCCTCGGCGATGGTCGGCACCAGGTTCAGATACTGCGCCGGAATGATTTGGTCGGTGTCAATGTTGTCGCGCACGACAAACACCGGGCCGGTAAAAACAGATTGCATGGGGACAACTTGGGGCAGGGTGGCGCTCTTTTCAACCAGATTCCCACCGGTTTTGCGCGGGCGCCGTCGACGGGACTGGCGGTCCGGCAAGCTTGACCGACTCTGCGGGCAACGTACATTCGAGCCAATGTCTGTTGTGTCACCCGCTGGGATTCCCCCGCTCAGGCGTGGGCGGTTCGCATGAGAAAACCGTCGCTGTTGGTCGTCTGGCTGACCGTTTTCATTGGCCTGATCGGCTTTGGGATCGTGGTTCCTCTGGTGCCGGTGTACGGCCTCCGTTATGGCGCGAACGGATTTGTCATCGGCATCATCATCGCCGCACATTCGGCTTTTCAGTTTCTAACCGCGCCGTATTGGGGACGTCTGTCCGACCGCATTGGGCGCCGGCCGGTCTTGTTGATAAGCACGCTGGGTGCGGCGTTTGCCTACGCGTTGTTCGCGGTCAGTTCGGTTTTGGAAAATCCGGTGCTCGCGTTGTGGTTGCTCGTGTTGTCCCGGGCTTTTGCCGGCGCCTGCGGCGGGAACATCGTCGTGGCCCAGGCGTATATCGCCGACATTTCCCCGCGCGCCGTCCGGTCCCAGCGTATGGGCTTGATCGGCATGGCGTTTGGGTTGGGATTTATTTTTGGGCCTATCATGGGCGGCGTCAGTTTGAAATATCTCAGCCACAGCGGGCCCGGATGGGTCGCCGCGGGATTTTGCGCGGTGAATTTTCTGTTGGCGCTCTTTCTCCTGACCGAAAGCCGCCAGCCGACCTCCGAGCCGGTGATTCAACGGCCGCAACTGGCGCAATGGGCGCATACCTTGCGGACGCCGCAGATTGGGCTGCTCATCGGCGTCTTTTTCCTGGCCACATTTTGTTTCAGTTGCTTTGAAAGCACCCTGCCACTGCTGGTGAGCGCCCACTTTCAGTTGGCCGTCCAGAGCGATGCGACGGCGGTGACGATGGTGTATCTGTTTGCTTATTGCGGCCTGATCGGGGTGGTGGTGCAAGGAGGGCTTATCAGACGTCTGGTTCAACGCTTGGGGGAGCCGCGACTGATTGCCTTCAGCCTCGTCATTACCGCCGTCAGCCTTGCGGTGTTGCCATTCATCAAAGGCGCGGACCAGCTTTCCGGACCGATTTTGCTCCAGCGCGCCGGCGGGGCGTGGTGGGTGATGTTGGCGGCGTTGGGCGGCCTTTCGGTGGGGGCGAATCTGACCCGCCCGCCGTTGTTTGGGCTGCTGTCGAATCTGACGCACGAACAGGAGCAGGGCGCCAACATTGGCGTGGCGCAAGGAGCGGGCAGTCTGGCGCGGATTTTGGGTCCCCTTTTCGGCACCACCACCCTGGATTACCTGCCGGCGTTGCCCTATCTCATCTGCACCGGCCTGCTGTTGGTTACGGCGTGGATTTTTCTGCGCAAGACCGGAGGCCATCCCATCCCGGGCCTTCCGTCCAGTGCGGTAGATAATTCCTTTCTTCCGTAAACAGGGCAGGGGGGTGATCGTCGCCGTGACCCGGTAAAATCGTATTTTTTGGCGGCGGTTTTTTTGTTACCCTATCGGGTCGCGTTTCCAGCAGGGATCGCTGGACGGATATTTCGCCGGGCAGCCACGTAATTCGTCTGTTGACCAGAAAGGGTGAACAAAACAAGTTATGCGGGCGTCCATTTTTGAATCCGAGTTGAAGTCTTTCCGGGATTGATCTGGCGGTGGGGCAGGGTGAGTTTCCCGCGTTGGGCTTGATGGATTGGCGGTGCGCCTTTCTCTTCCGCGGGGTGGATGGCAGGGAAGCGTCGCCTGCGGTTTTTTGTGAATGACGATGATAAAATCCAATTTTTACCGGTCCGCGCCCGCTTGGGGGCTGGGGTGGGCCGGGGTGTTGGCTTTGCTGTTGGCTGGATGCACCGCCCGGCAGTACCGGCGCACGGCGGATGACCGGAATTATCAGATCATTGCCCAAACCGAAGTGCGGGTGTTGGGCCAGACTAACGCCTTCACCATTGACACCGCCTACTCCCATCGGCGACCGGCGGAAATTCTGCCGGAAGAATTGATCAACGACCGCATTCGCACCAACCGCCGGGTGCTGACGGTGGAGGATGCGCTCGAACTGGCGATGGCCAACAGCCGGGAATACCAACGCGCCAAGGAAACCCTGTACCTGACTGCCCTCCGCCTGGCCAACACGCGCTACAATGTGCGCGGCCATATCCGGCCTTCTTCGGTGACCACCGCCAGCGCCTCCCGGGACAGCAAAGGGCATCACGTCTCGACCATCACCACCGACACCGGGCTGGAAATCACCCGGCTGCTGACTACGGGCGGCCGTCTGACCGTCAACGCGCTCAACAGCATCATGCTGCATTATTCCGGCCGGCCCGAGCTGTCGTTCTCGCGGGTTTCCGGCAGTCTGGTGCAACCGTTGTTGCGGGAATTTGGCCGGAACAATCCCGCTGTGGAAGCCCTCACGCAAAGCGAACGCAACATGGTTTATGCGGTGCGCACGTTCGCGTTGTATCAGGATGAATTTGCGCTGGGCATCGCGAACGATTATTTCCGCCTGCTCCAGCAAAAGGACAACATCCGCAACCGCTACACCAACTATCTGGGCCGCGTGCAAGCCACCCAACGACTCGAAGCCCGGGCCAAGGATCGCGAGCGGTTGTCGGACGTGGACCAAGCGCGCCAGGCCGAACTGGCTGCCCGCAATAGTTACGTCAACACCGTGGCGGCCTATTTCACGGCACTGGACCAATACAAAATCCGGTTGGGCCTGCCATTGAGCGAACGCATTCATTTGGATGACGCGGCGTTGACCGCCGTGGAACAAAACGGACTGGTGCCCGTGGCTTTGGACCCGTTGGCGGCTTATCATTTGGCGGTGAGTAAACAACTGCAAATGCTGAACTATATTGACCAGTTCGAGGACAGCCAACGGGCGGTCCGGCTGGCGGCGGATAAACTCAAACCGGGATTGACTCTGGCCGGCCGCGCGGAATTGGAATCCCGGCGCCCTACCGATTACGCCCGGTTTAACGCCGATCAAGTGGCCACCGAGGTCAGTCTGCAACTGGATCTGCCGCTGGATCGTCTGCCCCGCGCCAATGCCTATCGCGAGGCGTTGATCGCTTTTGAACTGGATCTGCGCAACTTCACCCGCCGGCTGGACGATTTGAAGAACGACATTGACCGCGGTCTGCGGACCTTGGAGCAGCGCCGGCTCAACTATGAAAACCAGCGCAACGCCTTGCTGCTGGCCAACCGGCGGGTGGAGAGCACCACGTTGCTGTTGGAAGCGGGCCGGGCGGAAGTCCGTGATTTGGTGGAGGCGCAGACGGCGCAGATTGACGCGCAAATCGCGGTCACGGCCGCGCTGGTGGACCACCAGGATTCCCGTTTGCAACTGATGTTGAACATCGGCGCCCTGCGGACCGACCGGCCGCAGTTCTGGTTGCAAGATCATCTGGCTGGACTAGGAGTGGCGGGGGCGTCCCCGCCGGAATCCCCCGCGCCGCCGGACCAACCGGTGGTGCCGCCCGATCAATTATTCGATCATTAAGCATGAAATCCGATTCGTTTATCCAACCGTGGCTGCAGCGGGTCCGACAGCGGCCGGTGCTCGCCGGTGTGCTGGGGCTGGTTGTGGCCGGTGTGCTGGTTTGGGCGTTCTGGCCCCGGTCCGCGCGGCAGGCGGTTTCCTATTTCGAGGTCAAACGCGGCGATTTTCTCATCTCCATTGTGGAGGGTGGCACGGTGGAGGCGGTGAACGAAGTGGTGGTGCGCAACGAGGTCGAAGGCACCGCGCGCATCATTTACATCGTGCCGGAAGGCAGCTACGTGCGGAAGGGACAGCTCCTGGTGGAACTGGATTCTTCGGCTTCGCTCGATTCCGTGAACCAACAGCAGATCAACGTGGAGCGGGCGCAGTTTGCCCTGATCCAGGCGGAGCAACAACTCGACATCCAGAAAAGTTCCGTCGAGAGCGAACTCTCCGCCGCCCGGCTCAAGGTCGAGTTTGCGGAAACCGATTTAAAAAAATATCTCGAAGGCGAGGCGGCGCAGGCGCGGCGGAACGCGCAAATTGAAATCACCAACGTGGTCGAAAGTTTGCAGATCAACGTCGAGCGCTTGGAATGGACGGAAAAACTTTACGCCCAAGGTTACGAGACCAAGGCGAATCTGGATCGCGACCGGCTGGCCGTTTCCCAGGCCCGGTTGCGCTTGGAGCAGGCGGAGAAATCGCTCTGGATGCTGGAGACGTTTGACGCGCCCAAACGGGAGCGGTCGCTGGAGTCGGCGTTGCAGGAGGCCAAAGACGATTACGACCGGGTCAAGCTGCAGGGGGAACGCAAACTGGCGCAGGCCGAGGCGGACGTGCAGACCCAGCGTCGGACATTGGAATTGAGCCAGACCAAATTGGAACGGGACCGGAAACAACTGGAAGCCACGAAAATTTTGGCGCCCCAGGACGGTTTGGTCGTGTATGCCAGCGGCGCCGGCAGCCGGTTCAGCAGCGAATCGTTGATTGAGGAAGGTGCGGTCGTCCGCAACCGGCAGGAATTGATCAAGCTTCCCGATGTCTCGGAAATGAAATTGCAGGTCAAAATCCACGAATCCCACGTCAACCAAATCCGCTCCGGCCAGCCGGCATTTGTGGTGCTGGATTCGATGCCGGACCAGCGCTTTCGCGGCTTCGTGGCCAAGGTGGCGCCGTTGCCGGACAGCCAGAGCCGGTGGGGCAATCCCAACCTCAAAGTCTATGCCACGGAAGTGCGCATTACCGATCGGTTGCCTGATGTGAAACCCGGGGTGTCGGCGCGGGCGGAAATCATCATTACCAATCTAGCCGGCGTGTTGACCGTACCGATCCAATCGGTGACCACGCTCCGGGGGCAGCAAGTGGCTTATTTGCTGGGGCATCCGCCCAAGCCGGTGCCGGTCAGTGTGGGCATGTACAACCAGCGGTTCATCGAAATCACCTCCGGCCTGAGCGAGGGCGATCGCGTGCTGTTGTCGCCGCCGTTTGATATCCAGGAAAAAGACCTGGGCGGTGCGCTGGTGAACCAAGGCGATGAACTTCCGGTGGTGGATAGCAACCAGGTTGCGCGTGCGCTGCAACCACGCAATGGTGGCGACCGCAACAGTGCCGGACTCCCGGCGGCACGGGAATCCGGAAGCGCCGGACCGGAAAACCGACCGCGCGAACGGCGGCTGGAGAGCGGAGACCCAGCGCCCGCATCGGGCGGAGGCGAGCCGCCCCGCGCGGGCCGGGCGGAAGGCGAACGGCGCGGGAATTTTCCAAGTCGCGAGGAGTTGCTGAAACAATTCGACACGAACGGCGACGGTGTTCTCGACGAAACCGAACGGGCGGCAATGCGCGCGCGATTCGGCGGCCAACGTCGTCCGGGCACCAATGCCCCGCCCGCGAATCTGTCGCAACCCGCGCCCGGCAGTTGATCCGCACGAAAACGTATTTCCTCATTCGCTCATGGCGGTGCCCGAGATCATCATCCAATTTGAGAAGATAGAAAAACGCTACGACTTGGGCGGCGAAGCCGAGGTGCGCGCGTTGCGGGGGGTGGATTTGACGGTTCACGCCGCGTCGTACGTCGCCATCATGGGGCCCTCCGGGTCCGGCAAATCCACGATGTTGAATCTCATTGGCTGTCTGGACCGGCCCACGGCGGGCCGGTACCGGCTGGGCGGCACGGATGTCTCCCGCATGCCGGACGACGATTTATCCGAGGCGCGGGGACGGATGATCGGCTTCATCTTTCAATCCTACAACCTGATTGCCCAACTGACGGTCATTGAAAACATTCAAGTGCCGCTCATTTATCAGGGCCGGGACGTGCGCGCGTATCAGGATCATTGCCTTCGGCTGGCGGAAATGGTCGGGTTGGGCGACCGGTTGCATCACCGGCCCAACCAGCTTTCGGGCGGCCAGCAGCAACGGGTGGCTGTGGCCCGTTCGTTGGTCAACGATCCGTTGTTGATCCTCGCCGATGAACCGACCGGTAACCTCGATTCCCGGACCGGACGGGAGGTGCTCGACATGATTGACCGCTTGAACGCCACCGGCAAAACCATCGTCCTCGTCACCCACGATCCCAAGGTGGCGGAGCGGGCGCACCGCGTCCTGCACATGAAGGACGGGCAGATCGAACGGGAAGTCATCAACCGGACACCCGCCACTTCCGCCGGCCCGCCCGCGCCTACCCCATGAATCTCCTGAGTTTCCAGTTCCTGAGCACGGTGCGGCTGGGCATGAAAAGCCTGATGCTGCACAAGCTGCGTTCCGCGCTCACCATGCTGGGCATCATCTTTGGCGTCTGTTCCGTGATTGCGATGCTCGCGATTGGCGAAGGCGCTTCCCAAGCCGCGCAGGATGAAATCAAAAAGCTGGGCAGCGACAACATCATCCTCCGCAGCATCAAACCGGCGGAGGAAGCCAAATTGGCGGGTATGGGGCGGGGCGGGACCATTGATTATGGCCTGACTTATCAGGACGGTGCGCGTATTCAATCCACGATCCCCGGAGTGCGCCGGGTGTTGCCGGTGCGCATCATTCGCGAGAATGTGTTGTTCGGCCCCAACAGCGTCCCTTGCCAGGTGCTTGGCACCCTGCCGTTTTATCCGGAACTGGTCGGCTTGGAAGTGGCGCGCGGACGGTTTCTTACGGAGTTGGATGAGCGCAACATGGACAACGTCTGCGTGCTCACCGTTGGCTTGGCGCAGCGGCTTTTTCCTTATCAGGATCCGCTGGAACACTCGGTGAAGGTGGACGCTTTTTATTATCGCGTCGTGGGGCTGGTCCGGGAACGGAATCTGCCGGAACACCGCACGCAACAGGGCCAGATGGAGGGCGAACCGCTCGACAACAACGTTTACGTGCCGCTGAGCGTTTCGCGCACCCGGTTTGGCGAGGTGTTGATCCGCCGCTCCGCCAGCGGTTTCGAAGCGGAAAAGGTGGAGTTGCACCAGCTTACTGTGCAACTGCACAACACCGCGGCGGTGGAAACCGCCGATCCGCAAATCAAAACGCTGCTCAACCGGTTCCACGAAAAGAACGATTACGAGATCGTGGTGCCGCTACAACTGCTCCGGCAGGCCGAACAAACCAAACGCATCTTCAACATAGTGCTGGGCTCCATCGCGGCCATTTCGTTGCTGGTCGGAGGTATCGGCATCATGAACATCATGCTCGCCACCGTGACCGAACGGACCCGGGAGATTGGGATCCGCCGCGCGTTGGGCGCCAAGCGCCGCGATATCACCCTGCAATTTCTCGTTGAAACTGTGGTGCTCTCCGTGGGCGGCGGGTTGGTCGGCGTTTTGCTGGGGATTCTCGTTCCATTTATTGTTTCCCACCTGACGGAGATGAAAACCCTCGTGACCTTGTGGTCGGTGGTCCTGGCCTTTGGCATTTCCGGCGCGGTGGGCATTGTGTTCGGCCTTTATCCCGCCAAAGCGGCGGCGCAACTCGACCCCATCGAGGCGCTGCGGCACGAATAATCCGGCGCGCGCCGGGACTGGGGTGATTTAAGTTTCGTCGCGCGGAGGCGCGCGTTATTCTCGGCGCATGGAAAACGCCAATCCGACACTCCAGGATAAAATTGGGCAGATGGTGCTGGCCGGCTTTCGCGGCCTCGAACTCAGCGCAACGGACCCGCTCATCCAGGACCTGCGCACCCGGAATCTGGGCGCGGCGATTTTGTTCGACCAAGAAATGGCCGATCAAACGCTCTCCGCGCGCAACATTCAGTCGCCTGCCCAGGTCAAGGCGCTGGTGGCGTCACTGCACCAGGCCGCGTCCACGCCGTTGCTCGTGGCCATTGATCAGGAGGGGGGCCGGGTCAACCGGTTGAAGCCGGTCTATGGATTTCCCGAAACTCTTTCCCACGAGGAACTGGGACTCCGGAACGATCCGGAATTCACGTTCGCGCATGCCGCCTTGATCGCCCAGACCCTCGCCGGCCTCGGGATCAACTTGAATCTGGCGCCGGTGGTGGATCTGGATGCCAACCCCGACAATCCCATCATCAAAGGCAAGCGGCGCAGTTTTCATGCGGACCCGGAGATCGTGACGACGCACGCACTGGCCTACGCACGGGCCCATCGTCAGCACGGCGTGCTCATCTGTCCCAAACATTTCCCTGGCCATGGCAGTGCGCGGGGCGACACGCATCTGGGATTGGTGGATGTGAGCAAGACGTGGACTGAACGCGAATTGATTCCGTTTCAACGGTTGATCGAATCCGGACTGACCGACATCATCATGACCGCGCATGTGTTCAACGCGAACTTGGACCCGGAGCGCCCCGCCACGCTGTCCGCGCGCGTGCTTCAAGGCATTCTGCGCGACCGGCTCGGTTACCAGGGCTTGATCGTCAGCGATGACATGGAAATGCGCGCCATCACGTCGCAATTCGGTTTGGAAAGCGCCATTCAGTTCGGGATCGAAGCCGGGTTGGACATGCTCTGCTTCGGCAACAACCTGAGCTACCACCGGGACATCGGCGAAAAGGTCGTCGGGATTATTCGCGGTCTGGTGGAGGCCGGTAAAATATCCGAGGCGCGGATTGACGAATCCTACTGCCGAATCCAGGCGCTGAAACAACGATTACCGGTCTCGGCTTGATCCGGAGTTGAAACATTCCGGCGGTGACTGCGCTCTCCCCTCGGCGTCAAGACAGGCGGGAGTGAACAGGCGTAGAGCCGCAGAGCGCGGCTTTACAGGCCGTGATTTCTCCTCATCCAATGGGGAGGGGAGGACTCCGCCGCCGGTCACGGAACAACGACCTGCCAGAACCGAGGTCCGCCGGTGGGTAACGGCAGGGCGATGGTTTGGAGATCGTTGGTCAAGGTGAGCGAGCGGTTGGTCGTCCAGACGCCCGCCGCCAAATCGGTGCTTTCCAGCAGATGATACAGCCGGCCCACGTCGCCGCTGAGGGTGAGGCGTAGTTCGCCGGGAGTGCGTTGCAACGTCAGGTGCGGGCGGCGGACGACGGACGGTTCCGGGTCATCGCTGAAATCCGGCACGCCATCGCCATCCGTATCCGTGGGATCGTCTATGGATAAAATCCAATCGTAGTAATCCGGCTCGGCGGTGTTGAGGTCGCCATCGGCCAGATCGAGATACCCATAGTAATTCGTCGGTGCGTACGGATCCCGTAGAAACTCGCTCGCGGTATAGGTCAGGGATTGGCTGTATTCATTGGTCCACGTCCCTGCTTGCAGCAAGAGTTCATTGTGGGGTTGCAGCGGTCGTTTGACGAAAACTACCGGCCCGCCCAAGGTGTTCTCCGGCATTCCCGTCCGCTGCAGCAAGACGTGTCCGGTGACTTCGTTCTTTCCTGGCGTATAAGTCAATGGTCCGGTGTATTCGATGATTTCAAAGGTGTGGGTGAAGACGCCGAGGGATTGAAACGCGTTTATCCGAAAATCCAAAGTGCAAGTGCCGGTGTGGCTCCCGGCGCCGCGCGACCATGCGGCTTGCACCGTCCCGCTGGACAGCCCGGCAAAATCAAAAATCCCCGTGCTGGTGGTGTTGACCGCCTGGTTCACTTCAAAAAAATCCGGCCACCCATTTTCGTCCGCATCTGCCGTCAGCGGCACTTCCAGCCGCATCCAGCCCGGGATGGGATCATAGAGGCCCCACTCATCGTTCAGGGATAAATAACTCGCGTATGCCGTGGCGCTCTCGTAGGTGGGAAACAACTCCCCGTTGATTCCAGACGCAATCCCGGTCAGATCCAGTGAGTAGAAATCAAAAGGCTCCGTGCCACGATAGAAACGCACGGAAGAACACCAAGCCCGCGCCTGGGCCTGGGCCAGCGCCGCACTCGTCGCGCCCAACAAGCCCGTGATCACGACCAAGCCTATCCACGTTTTTTTCATGAAAATCCTTTCGTCCCGATTAGAAGGCGCGTCCCGGAGGAAGTCAACTGGGGTTTCGCGGAAGACAGCGCGCCGGGGGGAGCTATCTCCTAACTCCTTTCATCCGCAGCCTGCGCCGATTCATGCCGATGAGGTCCCGGAATAAATCTGAGCAATCGGCGGCATCGGCGGATTCATTTTTCAGCTCGTTGATGGCGATCCTCATGGATGAGGCGGCTTCCAGAGCATTGTCGGGCTCGCCCAATTACGCGCAACTGCCGAAGTCTCTTCATGGTCGGGCGTAAAGCAGTTGTCCGACTTCGCGGCTGGCCGCAATCGTCTCGGGGTACGGCGTGTCGGCAATATCCACGAACCCAATCTGATAATTCTCCTCGTCATACACCCGCCCGGTGGTGTGCTGGTCCATGTATTGAAACCAATGCGTCCCGACCATTTGCGGATGCCGCAGCGCGCCGAGGACGTATTCCTTGTAGCTTTGCGCCCGGTCCGCCTGGTTTTCCACCGGCACCAACCCGGTGTGGAACATCCCCCGATCCAGCGCGCCGAAGTGGAACTCGCCGATGAGCAGCGGTTTGTCGTGGCTCGGATTTGTAAAATTCGCCACGCTCCGCCGGTAAAGGTTGTAACTGATCACGTCGCAATACCGTCCGGCGGCCAGGTCGGCGAGACGATTGGCGCCGGCGAAACGGCAGCCGAGATACAGTTGCCGGGGCGCGACGGCGTGGATCGCCTCGCGCACCACGCGGAAGTAGGTTTCGGCAATTTTCGAATAAAACGCCGTCAAATCAGCGCGCGCTTTCTCCCCCTCCGGGAGTTCTGACGCGGCGAGCCAGGCCTCCCAGGAAGCGTGGGCGGTGCCCCAAGCGCGGTTCAATTGAGCGATGTCGCCGTATTTCGCCTGGAGGTCCGCCCGGAAAGCTTGTTTGGCCGGTTGATCCGGCGCCGATTGCAGCGTCGCCACCGCCAGCGAGGTGTCATCGCCCCAGGACAATTCGTTGTCGGAAAAATAACCCAGACACCAGGGGTCGTTGGCGCTGGTGTTCCGTTTGCCGGCCATCGTCCGCCGCACGCTGTTCGAGAAACTGGGATCAAACACATCGGGAAACTTGCCCCAATAACCGCCGCTGCCTTCGATCCGCCGCGCGCCCTGCGAGCTGAGGTTATCCGTGTACGGCGTGCGTCGTAGGAGAAACACGCGGGCATCCGACCAATTCGCGATGGTGTTGATGCCCCAACTACGCAGTCGCCGGTGGATGAGATCGGCGTAAACGGATTCCCATTCTGCGCCGTATTTGCGTTGCACATTGGCCAGCCCAAAACCGAAGCACTCGGGGGAACGCCCCGCGTAATGACCTTTCAACGCGTACGCCTTGACGTGAAACCGTCGAAACACCTCGGCATCGCCGGGGAAATCCTCAAACCAGGCGGCGCGGCCTTCGATGGGGGTGACGTCCACCGCCGGCACACAGTTGAGACCGTGGGAGAAAAACAGGCGGCCTTCCGGATCCACCAACCACCATTTGCCCTCGTGTTTTTCCGTGCGGAAAAATCCCGTCGCTTGCCGTTGCGGTCCCCGGGCCCAACCGCCGTATTGATTCCAATGCGCCGGTCCCGGCTGGGCCGCGAGTTCGCGCGCTTCCGTTTCCCGGCGGGCCTGCAGTTCCGCCAACGAATGCACTTTGCCCGGCCAATCCTTGTGTTTGTATTGCCCGAAGGTATCCAAGAACGGGAAGAAAGGATCGGCATCCGTTACCCAGGCGGTGGGCGGCGTGTACGCGCCCGTGACGCTGACCTTGGCGACATCAAACTGAGCCGCCGCCTTGGGATCGGCAACGAACAGGAGAATTTGCGTGATGTTGGTTGGATTCACCGTGCCCGGACCGCCCGCACGGACCGGGTACCCGCGCATGCCGAACAACTGCCCGTCCAGCCGATCATCGTGGGCGCGCCGCAGCGGCACGGACAGCAAACCCGACTGACCGGCATCCAGCGTGAGGGAACCATTGACACAATGCCGGGTGCCATCCGCGCCGGGATTATCCACCCGGCAATGCAGGGTCGTGCGGTGGGTCCCTGTATTCCGAACCGCCACTGTCACGCGCGCGTAAGGCGACAAATCCCAATGCCCATCCGGCGCGGGCAACGTCACGCCCGGCCATCGTTGCCGGGTACCCGTGGCGAGCCGGAGCACGGAAGCCTGCGCCGCTGGGACCAGGCTGAGCCGGGCATCGTTGGTAGGAAATCGGGTGAGCTGGGTTGCCGCGTTGAAGTGGAACAAAACCCGGTCCGCGGACCATCCCGGCATCGTGCCGAGCAATGCAAGAAGCAATTGCGCGAACAAAAATCGAAAGGTCATGATGTTCAAAGCCTGAATCGCCTGTCTTGTTTAGAACATCCGGGCCGTTCGCTTCAAGTCCCGGCTGGCGGAGAGTAAATTAAGCCCGGGCGATCGTGCCTCTCCACCGGGGGGAAACGGAAGGGGTAGGCGTGCGATGCCAACCAGCGCGCGGATGGTAATTCCGTGACCGGGGCGGCCCGCACTGCAATTCAACGGAGGCAAAATTTTCAATCCCGGCCCCCGGCAAAAGATCCCGGTTGGTCCGGCGAAGTCAGGTTTCCGGTTTTGCCAGCCAAAACTCTTTTACTTTTTCGAATTTGCCGATGCGCTTGTGAATCTTGGCGATTTCGCGCGGGTAGAACGCCAGGACCGTGTCGCAAAACTCCAGCATCCACGCGCGACGTGGCTGACGGGGATCAATTTTGATGTGCTTGGAATCGGCGATTTGAATCTGGCCGGTGCCGAGGGCACCGATGGTCAAACAATCCCACCGCAGATGTTCAATCGGAACAAAGTGAACCTGCTGCACCGTGACCTTCGTTCCCTGGACGGCATATTTCACCATCAGCATGAAGAAGTAGTTGGTGTCGTCTTCGTAGAAACGGGCGAGGCGGTCAACCGAGGTCAGGTTCGGCATGTTGAAGGCCGTGCCTTCACGGTGCGTTTTTACATCCACGACATAGTAATTGTTAGCCCGATCCTTGAATGCCAGGTCGGCCATTGCCCGACGGGCGAAGCTGGCGGAATACACGCCCACGAGGTCGCCAAGAATCGCGGCGAAGTTGTCTTCGATGATGGACTGAATGGCGTCGCCAGCGGCGCGGGGGCTCCCAGCGGTATCGGGGGAGAGGAAATCCGCCTGCTCGTTCAGCAAGGCGCGGACTTTGCGCTCAATACGTTCGCGCGTTTTGGGTTCAAAGAGTGGCGAGTTCATTTTGCCTTGGATTTGGTGGCGCGATATGGCGCGGGTGATTCGAGCAACATCGGATGCGCGTCTGCGGCCGGTGTGGTTGGCTTCGGTTGCACATTCAACGTGTTGCGCTCCCAAAAAACGCCTCCGGTATAGCCTTGAATCGAGGGGGCATCGTTCGCGAGGGCAACGCGCTTGGCGGCCAGGCAGGCGAACCGTTCCTCCATCTCAATGCCCAAGAAACGCCGTCCCAATTTACGTGCCACCACCGCCGTCGTGCCGGAACCGAGGAACGGGTCAAAAACAAAATCGCCCTCCCGGCTGCTCGCCAGCAGCAGTTTCGCCATCAATTTCTCCGGCTTTTGCGTGGGATGGTCGGTGTTCTCCGGCATGGACCAAAACGGCACGGTCAGGTCCGTCCAGAGATTCGAAGGGTGAGTCAGGCGGAATGGGCCATCCGCCTCGTCCTGCCAATCCTTGGGTTGGCCGTTCTCGCGATACGGCGCGATGACCCGGCGCTTCAGCTTTACCGCGTCCACGTTGAAGCGGTAGGCGTTCGACACCGTGGCGAACCAGATGTCCTCGCTGGCGTTCTTCCAGTTCGTCTTCGCGCCGCGCCCCTTCTCGCGTTCCCAAGTGATGCGGTTGCGCACGATAACGTGCCGGTCCAACACGCGATGCACGGCGGCGGACGACTTCCAATCGCCGCACACATAAAGACTCGCCGTGGGCTTGAGCAGCGGCAGCACGCGGACGAACCAATCCGCAAACCACGCCTCATACTCCGCCAGCGACCGCTCGCGAAAACTCTCCGCGCCGAACCGCTTGGTGAGGTTGTACGGCGGGTCGAGGATGAGTAAATCCACGAAGGCCTTGGGCAACTGCGGCAACAACTCGATGAAATCGCCGCAAACGATGCGATCCGTCAAGGCCGCCACGCCTCCTGGCAATGGCGCGCGCAAAAGCTGCTGCGCCAAGACCGTCTGCTCAGACTCCGAAAGCGTCAGGGTGCGATTGCGCGGAGCGCGGGGTTTGTTGGGCCCGTTCATGCTATCCAACACATTCGGGCGTTGACTGGCCGCGCCAATCCCGTAACCCGGAATTGATCTGCGTCTGGTTGACGACAGCCAGCTTTTGACGGTTGATGGTTCTCATGCTCGTCATTGGATTCTAAGGAAGCTCCTCTGACGATGCACGCCAGAATAAACTGAAATGGGGGTGACCCCCGGGGCCATCGTGACCCCTCTGTGCTAGTCGGACAAACCGTGGTTAAATTGAAAGTGATGAGTCAACGCCGTTTCGAGGAACTCAAAGCGTATCTTGTCTCTCTTTGGCAGACCGATGCGCTTGCCGGGGGCGGCTTTCCCCGTATATTCGCCCGATGACCAAAACAGACAGGCCACGGGTGCTGGTGGGCATGAGCGGCGGGGTGGATTCCTCGACCGCGGCCGTGCTGTTGATCGAGCAGGGGTACGAAGTGATTGGCGTCACTTTGAAATTGTGGTCGCACGATTGTTTCACGCCTTCGGAGGATTTGTTCAAATGCTGCGGGGCAAGCGCGGTGGCCGATGTCCGCGCCGTCTGCGAACGGTTGGGCATCGCTTTTCATTTGATTGACGAGGCCGCCGAGTTCCGCCGGGGGGTCATCCAATACTTTGCTGATGAATATCGCGCGGGCCGGACGCCGAATCCCTGCGTGATGTGCAACGAACGGCTGAAGTTTGGCACTCTCTTCGCCCGGGCGGACGCGCTGGGCGCGCAATACGTGGCCACGGGGCACTACGCCCGCGTGGAACAGACCGCCACGGGCCGGTGGTTGCTGCGGCGCGGCTGCGATCCGCGCAAGGATCAAAGTTACTTCCTATTCTCCCTCCGCCAGAATCAACTGGCCCGCGCCTTGTTTCCGTTGGGCGGACAAACCAAAACCACCACCCGGGAGAAGGCCCGGCATTGTCAGCTCCAGACGGCGGACAAGGCGGAGAGCATGGAAATTTGTTTCGTGCCGGGGAATGATTACGGTCAGTTCCTGCGTCAGCACGCGCCGGGACCGGCCCGGCGGGGCGAGATCGTGGATACCTCCGGCCGCGTGCTCGGTCACCACGAGGGCATTGAGTTTTACACCATTGGCCAGCGGCGCGGTTTGCGAATTTCCGCGCCCCGTCCCTGGTATGTCGTGGACTTGGACCCCGAACACAACCGGGTGGTGGTGGGCGACAATGCCGCGTTGGAACGCGATGAATTCATCGTGGAACGCTGCAACTGGATTCCTTTCGATACGCCGGACGTGGCTGTGGAAGCCACGGTCAAAATCCGTTACAACCACAAGGAAACGCCGGCCACCATCACCCCCCTTGACGGCGCCCAAGCGCGTGTCCGCTTGCACGTGCCGCAACGGGCCATTACGCCCGGCCAGGCGGCTGTGTTTTACCAGGATGATTTGGTGTTGGGAGGCGGGTGGATTCGCCGCTGACACGATGTCCGGGATGAGGGCCACAAGACTCGTATCTCACGGACGGGAGGCGGGCGGTTCCGGCGCGCTCGCCTTTTCCATGGTCACCCGTTACGCTGCCCTCCGCAAACGCTTGAAGCGGGTATGAAGAAATACTGGCGCGTCATCAACATCGGCATTCAGAACCATCTCGCCTACCGGTTCAATTTCCTGGCGCGGACGTTGTTTGGACTGATCCCGCTGATGGCGATGTTGATGCTCTGGCGCACGATTTACGCGGGCAAAGGGGCGGACGCCCTGGTCGGCGCCTATACGCTCGCCGAAATGATTTCGTATTATCTCGTCGTTACGGTCGTGAGCGCGCTGACGATGGTCAGCGATGACGACTGGCAGATTGCCGCCGACATCCGCGACGGGAACATCAACCATTTCCTCGCCAAACCGATAGATTACCTGGCGTACCGGTTGTGCCTGTTCTTCTGCGGGCGGCTGGTTTATCTGGCCGTGGCCGCCCTGCCGTTGGCGGGGTTCTTCTGGCTGTTGCGGGATTATTTGCAGTGGCCGGCCAATGCGGCCACGCTCGGCTGGTTTGGCTTGTCGGTGGTGCTGACGGCGCTGCTGCAGTTTTTTATTTCGTACGCGCTGGCCATGCTGGCGTTCTGGGTATTGGAGGTGTCCACGTTCATTTTCATTGTTTACGCCTTTGAATACATCGCGAGCGGGAATTTGTTTCCGTTGGATATTTTGCCGCCCGCGCTGCAACGCGTGCTGACCTTCACTCCGTTTCCTTACGAGTTGTTTTTCCCTGTGAGCATTTACCTGGGGAAGGTGAGCGGCACGGCGTTGTGGCAGGGGCTGGGATTGCAATTGGGCTGGGTGGTGGTGGCCTATGGCGCGGCGCGCTGGGCGTGGCACCGCGGCATCCGCCGGTACAGCGCGGTGGGCGGGTAAGCGGGGGTGAAATCCACTTGGGCCAACAACAAATCCGAGATGGGCGGCGTCCCCGGTTGGCGGGGTTTGCCCGGAGCGTTCCGGCTCACGCGCTATTTCCGCATCTACGGTGCCTTGTGGCGGAATTCCGTCACCCGGGAGATGACGTTCAAAAGCAACTTCATCCTCTGGATCATCGTCGAGTTGCTTTGGTTCGCCATGCAGTTGTGTTTCATCAACGTGCTTTACCTGCACACGGAGTCCATCGGGACCTGGTCCCAGTGGCAGGTGGTGTTGCTGATCGGCGCGGCGCACTTCATTCAGGAAATTTTCCAGGCATTTTTTCTGGTCAACTGCACCCACCTGAGCGAACTGGTCCGCACCGGTAAACTGGATTTCCTCTTGTTGCTGCCGGCCAACACGCGTTTCATCGTCTCGCTGCGGCAGGTGGACTTGGGCAGTTTTGTGAACGCCGGCACCGCCGTTGCTGTGATGGTTTATGCGGCGCGCCAGCTCGGGCTGACGCCGGGCGCGGCCCAGATCGCGGGATTTCTGGGGCTGTGCGCGTTCGGCATTTTGATCCATTACTCGCTCATGTTCCTGTTGGCGTCCGTGAGTTTCTGGACGGTCAAGGCCCAGGGCATTGTCTGGGGGTATTACAACCTCTTTCAAATCGCCCGGCTGCCGGACGAAGCGTTCCGGGGATTGTTCAAGATGACGTTCACTTTCATTTTTCCCGTGCTGTTGATCTCGAACGTGCCGGTGCGTTTGCTGGCGGAGAAACTGGAATCACCGGCGTTGATCTTGCAACTGGTGGGGCTGGCTTTGACGTGCGCGGTGGTTTCGGAACTGGGGTGGCGGTTTTCCGTCCGCCGCTATACCAGCGCGAGCTCGTGACGGGCTCGACAAGGCGGCTTGTTCCGCAAGACGCCGGGTGATTTCGGTTCCTGAAGCGGCAACGGTGTCGGGATGACAGTTTTTACTTCTCGAACGTAGCTGCGGACTTCCGGCAAGTCGCGCGGATCATACCTTCATTTCCGCCGGCGGATGGTGATCTGCCGGGACAGCCCAATGCCGAGTCCCAGAAGAATAGCCAAGCTGCCCCACAGTTGGCCCCAGTGCCACGCCTCGTTCAAAGTCACTTTCGCAATCAACAATCCCAACACTGGTTGAATGAAAACGGTCAGCGCCGCGACATTCACTTCCGCCGTCCGGATGACCACAAACCAGACGGCATAACCCACGACCGTGCAGATGACCGACAGGTAAATCAGCACCCCCCAGACGTGTCCAGGCAGCACGCGCGCGGCGGCCAGTGTCGCGCGGCCGTCCCAGAGCAGATTCACCGCTGCCCCCGCCAGCAACGCCACGGCCACGATTTTCAGAAGGCCCGCGCGGCCCAGCAACGGTTTGCCCATGACCGAATAGGCGGCTTCGCACACGAAGGAGGCGATGAACAATCCGTTGGCGGCCAGTCCGGGGAGATGAAAATCCGGCCGCCACACCCGCGCCATAAACACCGCGCCCGATAAGCCCAGCGCGAAACCGATCCAGCGGCGCGGGCCGATGTATTCGCGTAGGAAGAACGCGGCGGCCACGGACGCAACCAGCGGTTCCAATGCCATCAATACGGCGGCATCGGCGGCCTGGCCCATTTGCACACCGGCCACTTGCAACCGCGGCGCGAACACAAAAACCATCACCCCCATCAACGCGGTGCGGATCAGATCGCGTCCTCGAGGCGCCACGCCGCCCAACCACGGCCAGCCGAGCGCCATTACCAGCGCGGCGAGGCCGTACCGGAGCGTGGCGACGCCGCCGGCGTCCAGATGCGGGGCCAGCGCCTTGAAGGCGGTGTATGTGCCCGCCCAGAAAAAATTCATGATGATCAGCAGAATCAGGTGCGCCGGCTTCATGCGTCGGCCAGAGCAAAGCGCGCCGCCTCCCCGGAAACAAGGCTCGATTCGCTGCGTCCCCGGCGGGTGTGCCGCGGTTGGGATCGAATTCGGTTAAGTTTTGACGGGGGGGATTTCTTCTCGTAGCGTTTTGCGCGCCATTTTCAACGGCCATCATGATTGGGTTTATTGTCAAAAAAATCATCGGGTCAAAGAACGATCGCGAGGTGAAGCGCCTCCGGCCGCTCGTGGCCCGCATTAATGAAATCGAAGCGGGTCTGCAATCGCTCCCGGACGATGCGCTGCGCCAAAAAACCGCCGAGTGGAAGGCGCAATTGACGGCCATCACGGACCCGGCCGAATTGGCGAAAGCGTTGGACGACCTGTTGCCGGAAGCCTTTGCGGTGGTGAAAAACACCTGCCGCCGGCTGACGGACCGGCGGGCGGAGGTTCAAGTGCGCGGACACGCCATCCTCTGGGAAATGATTCCCTTTGACGTGCAATTGATCGGCGGCATCGCCCTGCACCAAGGCAAGATTGCGGAAATGGCCACGGGCGAGGGCAAGACCCTGGTGGCCACCATGCCGGTGTATCTCAACGCGCTCGCCGGACGCGGCACGCACGTGGTGACGGTGAACGATTATCTGGCCGCCCGCGACAGCGAATGGATGGGGGCGATCTACACGTTTCTCGGGCTGACGGTGGGGTGCATCCTGCATGACCAGCCCCCGGCGGTGCGTCGCCAGCAGTATTACTGCGACATCACCTACGGCACGAACGCCGAGTTCGGGTTCGACTACCTGCGCGATAACGGCATGGCCATCCGCAAGGAAGAACAGGTCCAGCGCGGACATCATTACGCCATCGTGGACGAGGTGGATTCGATCCTGATTGACGAGGCCCGCACGCCGCTGATCATCAGCGGGCCCGCCGTGCGCACCTTTGACGAGCAATATCCCCAGTGGAAACAACCGGTTGAGGCGGTGGTCCGCGCCCAGGAACGGCTCTGCGCCCGGTTTCTTTCCGAAGCCCAGGCACTGATCCAAAAACTGCATCCAACTGACGGCTCAAATCCTGACAATCCGGAAATCCTCGAGGGCGAAATCGGTTTGCTGCTTTACCGGGTGAAGATGGGCCAGCCCAAGTCCGCCGGGTTGCTGCGGTTGCTGGAAGACCCGGAGAATTTGCGGTTGATGAACCGGGCCGAACTGGAGCTGCACAAGGACCAGAAAAAGGTGGAACTCTACCGGCAGAAGGAGGAGTTGTTCTTCGCCATGGACGAGAAAAGCCATGAAGCGGACCTGACGGAGAAAGGCCGCAATTTCATGAGCCCGAAGGACCCCGAGGCCTTTATGATGCCGGACATCACGCTGGCATTGCACGAGATTGACACCGCCCCCGATCTGGACGCCCGGCAGCGGATGGAGGCCAAGACCAAGCTGCAACAGGAATTCGAGACCAAGGCGCAGAAGATCCACGCCATCTCCCAGTTGCTCAAGGCGTATTGTCTATACGAAAAGGACGTCGAATACGTGGTCCAGGACAACAAGGTTATCATCGTGGATGAACACACGGGACGGCTGATGATCGGACGGCGGTGGAGCGATGGTCTGCACCAGGCGGTCGAAGCCAAAGAAGGCGTGGAGATCGAGCGCGAAACCCAGACGCTGGCCACCATCACGATTCAAAATTATTTCCGGCTTTACCACAAACTCGCCGGCATGACCGGCACCGCGGAAACCGAGGCGGGCGAATTCTTCGACATCTACAAGCTGGGCGTGCTGGTCATTCCCACCAACAAACCGGTGGCGCGCAAGGACGCGAACGATTCCGTGTACAAAACCAAGCGCGAAAAATTCGCCGCCGTCCTCAACGAGATCAAAACCGTGCATGGCCAGGGCCGCCCGATCCTGGTGGGCACCGTCTCCGTGGAAACCAGCGAGCAGCTTTCGCGGCTGCTGCAACGGGAGCGCCTGGTGCACTCGGTGCTCAACGCCAAATACCACCAACAGGAGGCGGAGATTGTCACGCGGGCCGGCCAGCGCGGCGCCATCACCATCGCCACCAACATGGCCGGGCGGGGCACGGATATCAAACTGGGCCCGGGCATAGCCGAGCTGGGCGGCCTGCACGTGCTGGCCACGGAACGGCACGAGGCGCGCCGCATTGACCGCCAATTGCGGGGCCGTTGCGCCCGGCAGGGCGACCCCGGCAGTTCCCATTTCTTCATTGCGCTCGAGGACGATCTCATGCGGTTGTTCGGCTCGGATCGCATCGTCAAATACATGGAGAAGATGGGGTTGGAGGAGGGACAGGAACTGGAGCATCCCCTGCTCAACCGCTCCATCGAACAGGCGCAGAAACGGGTGGAGCAGCACAACTTCCAGATTCGCAAACGCACGCTGGAATACGACGACGTGATGAACAAACAGCGCGAGGTCATTTACGGCTTCCGCAACGAAATCATCAACGCCGTGGACGTCCGCGACCGGCTCATGGACATCATGGAAGAGGTCGTGCTGCAAAAGGTGGAACAGTTGACCACCGCGGAGGACGATCACCGCGATTGGAAGGTCCGGGCACTGGCGGATTGGGTGAACCTGAATTTTCCGGTGGGCATTCCCGAAGGCGAAATCGCCAAGGCCGCCGAGGCCGGCACCGAAGCACCGGTGGAAGGCTCGTTGTATGCCGGGTTGAGCCCCGCGCAATTCGGGGTTTGCACCTTCATTTCCGACGCCGTTCGCCGGGCCTACGAGGTGAAGATCAGTTATGAGGATCCGGAGGCGCTGAAGACGGTGGAGCGCATCACCATTTTGACGGCCATTGACAAATTGTGGCAGGAACATCTCTACGAGATGGACAGCCTGCGCTACAGCATTGGGCTGCGCGGCTATGGCCAGCGTGATCCGCTCATTGAATACAAGGCCGAGGCCTACAAGATTTTCGAAGAATTGATGATCAACATCAAATCGGAGATCTGCCACAACATCTTCCGCAGCGCCTCGTCGCTGATGGCCTACGAGAACTTCCTTGCCAACGTGCCGCGGCAGACCCTGCATCAAGCCACCAGCGCGTTTGGCGCGGGCGCCCCGGCGGCTGACCAAGCGAAGGCCAGCGACGTGGTCAGCGAGGCGGCGGCTTCTGTCGAAAAAGCCAAACCCGTCCGCACAGGCCCTAAAGTGGGCCGCAACGATCCCTGCCCCTGCGGCAGCGGCAAGAAATACAAACACTGCTGTGGCCGTTAATCCGGCGGAGCGCGACGCTCATCTCCGCGCGGCCCCGGGTTTTTCTTGGACCGTCTGTCGGGCTAAGAATTTCCGTTCGCGGTGTCGGACTTTTCGGTACAAGCTTTTCGATACAAACTTAAACAATCCTGAGGAAAAATATGTTTACTGGCACCTACACCGCAATGATCACGCCGTTTCGCGGCGGCGCAATTGATGAACCGGCGCTCGCGCGCTTGATCCAACGCCAAATCAAGGCGGGTGTGGATGGCTTGGTGCCGGTCGGGACCACCGGCGAATCCGCCACGGTGGATTACGCCGAGCATATCCGGCTGATCGCGCTCTCCGTGAAGTTCGCGGCGGGCAAAACCAAGATCATCGCCGGGACGGGGGCCAACTCCACCAAGGAGGCGATTTATCTCACCCAGGAAGCGGAGCAGGCGGGGGCGGATGCGTCGCTTCAAGTCGCCCCGTATTACAACAAGCCGACGCAGGAAGGATTGTTCCAGCATTTCCGTGCGGTGGCGCGTGCCACCCGGTTGCCGCTCATCCTTTATAGCATTCCCAGCCGTTGCGGGATTGAGATCGGCGTGGACACCGTCCGGCGTCTGGCCGCCGCGTGCCCGAATATCGTCAGCATCAAGGAAGCCGGCGGCAGCGTGGATCGGGTCAGCCAGTTGCGCGCGGCGTTGGGGCCGAAATTCAGCATTCTGAGCGGCGACGATTCACTCACGTTGCCGTTCATGGCGGTGGGGGCGCAAGGTGTGATCAGTGTGGCCGCGAACGTCGTTCCCCGGGAGGTGGTCGCCCTGGTGCGCGCGTTCGCCAGCGGCGACGTGGTCCGCGCGCAGAAATGGCATGCAAAGTTATATCCAGTGTTCAAGGATTTGTTCATGGAAACGAACCCAATTCCCGTCAAAGCCGCGCTCGCCATGCTGGGCTTGATCGCGGAGGAATACCGGCTGCCGCTCGTGCCGATGGCGGCGGCCAATCGCGCGCGCCTGGCGCAGACGCTCAAAGCGTGCGGCGTGTTGAAACGGGTTTGAAGCAGGGCGTTGCGGCGACGTCCCGCCCGGCGGCTTTTGTCTCCATTCAATGTCAGTTATTGCGAAACCATGATCCGAGTCATCATTACCGGCGCCAAAGGCCGTATGGGCCAGGCACTGTTGGCGTGCGCGCCCAGTCATCCGGAGATTGAAGTCGTGGGCCGGATTGATCAGGGCGACGATCTGGCCACCGTGATCGGGCGCGGGGACGTGGTCGTTGATTTCAGTTCGCCCGCCGCCACCCCCGGCATTGCGGAACAATGCGCGGAGCAGGGGAAAGCCCTGGTCATTGGTACCACCGGACTGGCCGCGGCGGCGCAGTCGCGGATCACAAATTGCGCTTCCCACATACCTATCGTTTGGGCTTCGAACTTCTCCACCGGCGTCAACACCCTTTTCTGGCTGACGCGCAAGGCGGCGGAAATTCTCGGCCCGGATTACGACTTGGAAATCGTGGAGATGCATCATCGGCTTAAGAAAGACGCCCCGAGCGGCACGGCGAAAACGCTGGCGGAAATCCTCGCCGGGGTGCGCCAGCAACAGCTCGCCAAAGTGGCGCGTCACGGTCGCGAGGGGTGGGTGGGAGAACGCACGCCGGAGGAAATTGGGCTGCACGCGATCCGCGGCGGCGACGTGGTGGGCGATCACACGGTCATTTTTGCCACACCGGGGGAACGGCTCGAACTCACCCACAAAGCGGCTAGCCGCGAAACCTTTGCCCACGGGGCGCTTCGCGCAGCGCGCTGGGTCGTGCGGCAGCCGCCGGGGCATTACGACATGCAAGACGTGTTGGGCTTGAAGTAACCGAGGGATGTCAGGATGGGGTTGGCATGTGTTTTCCGGAACGTTGGATTCCCACCGCTTCCCTTGGACGCCAGAAGTGGCGAGGGCAGGGCAGGGGAGGGTGAGTTCAAATTATCCGCATGGCATTGAGTATGCTGGGATGGAGGAAATTTTTTAGATGCCGGAACAAATCACAACCAAACTGCCGGCTTCCCTTGAGGACTACGCGTTTGTCGCCCTCGGTTCAAACTTGGGGGACTCGGTCCAAGTGATGCGTGAAGCGCAAGCGCGGTTGCGGGAGCTTTCCGAATATCCCTTGCTGGTGTCATCGCTCTGGCAGACGACGCCGGTGGATTGCCCGCCCGGCTCGCCGCCGTTTGTCAACGCCGTCATTGGGCTCCAGCCGCGGGAGGCGGAAACGCCGGAGTCCCTGCTGGCTCAATTACAAACGATGGAAAAAATGTTCGGGCGCCAACCCAAACGGATCCTTAACGAACCGCGTCCGTTGGACTTGGACCTGATCACCTTTGGGACGGCGACGCGGAACACGCCCCCGTTGATTCTTCCGCATCCCCGCGCGCACCAGCGGCGGTTTGTGCTTCAACCGCTGGCCGAGATTGCGCCGGACCTGATCCTGGCGGGACAGACCAAAACCGTCGCCGCACTGCTCGCGGCGCTGGATACAAACGAAACTGTGACGCGCCTGGCGTGAGGAGTTCCGGTGAGCAGGGGACGGATAATCCGGTTCACGCCCGCCAACCGCGCCGGGGACGGGGGTTCACCCAGGCATTCAGTTCACGCAGGTTGGTCACGCGCATCTTTGGTCCATCCCACATCACCTTGCGCCCGGCCCCGGCTTTCATGGCCAGGTTGCCGAGCAGGGCGAATTCCGTCAGGCGCGTGCCGTAATCAAAACCGACTGCCGTTTCGATCCGGTCCGTGCGAATGGCTTCGAGGAAATCCTCATAAATCCCTTTGGGCCGCGGCAATGTCTTGGGCGGCTCCGGTGTTTCCCGCATTTTTTGCCAGGGAACAATGTGCATCTTGTCGCCGTAGGTCGCGGTGTAAATAACCCCTTTTTCCCCGACGTAAAGGGTGCCGCTGTCGCTGCGGTCCAGTTCTTCGTCGGGGTATTGTGCGCGCAACTGGATCAGCAATTCAGGGAGATTGCGATTGTCGCCCCGGACCTGTCGCAAACGACCTTCAGGCCGTCCGGTGGTGGTCTGGTTGAGGCCTTCGTACCAATACACGCGCAACGGCGGGAGGTCGCCCCGGGCCGGCACATCCCAGCGCACCCGGCTGCCCATTGGGTAGCGTTCGTCACTGCCGCCGCGCATGGCTTCCACTTCGATGCTGGTGGGGTGCTCCACTTTCAACGCCCAATAGACGCCGTCCAACACGTGGCAACCCATGTTGCCAATGGACCCGTTCCCGAAGTCATACCAGCCGTGCCACGAGTGCGGATGCAGATCGCTGTGAAAATCGCGGTACGGCGCCGGTCCGATCCATTCGTCCCAATGCAACCCGGCGGGCACGGCTTCCCGGGGTGGACGCGGGCCTTCGCCGCCATTGGCGCGATTGGTCCAACTGTGCGTTTCGGTGATCCGGCCAATGGCGCCGCTCCAGATATATTCGCAGAGCCGCCGGTATCCTTCCTCGCAATGCCCTTGGTTGCCCATTTGGGTGGCCACTTTGGATTTCGCGGCCCGGGCGCGCATGGCGCGGGCTTCCCCGACGCTGTGGCACACCGGTTTCTCGCAATACACATGCTTGCCCAACTGCATGGCCAGCAACGCCGGCACCGCGTGTTGATGGTTCGGGGTGGCGATGAACACCGCGTCGAAATCCTTTTTCAATTTATCAAAAACCCGCCGGTAATCGGTGAAAACCTGGACGTGGGTCGCGTCGCGTTGTTTGTCTTGGAACCACTTGAAGACCGCAGCATGGCGGCTCTCGTCCACGTCCACAATAGCGACCAGATGTTCGTTGAGCGTGGCGCTCAAATGCGACATGCCGCGTCCGCCGCAGCCGATCTGGACACACCGGATTTTATCCCCGGCGTTCCGGGCGTGGAGGAGGTTGTAGGGAGCGACAGACAGGGCGCCCGCCGCCAGCGCAGTTCGTTTCAAGAAAGCCCGACGAGTCAAAGCAGTGTTCATGGGCGGCATTTTACCGCAACCGCACCGCGTAAGAAAAGTCCGCGCTTGAAAAAATGCCAACCGCACCCGGACCAGCGTCGCGCGACAGGTCCGTCAGAGTCAGGACCACGCGCATAAGCGCTCGAGGTGGGCCGCCGAGCCATCGCGCAACCAGCCGTCCAGTTGGGCCGGGTCCTTGAGTTGTTGTCCGCGCAACCGCGGGACGACCACAAACCGCGTGTCAATTTCGGGCAGCGCGCTCATGTCCACCCAGAGCTTCTCGAATTGGCACACTGGGAACACGTCTTCCTGGCCGTGGCCCCATCGTTTCTTCACATCTTTGATCGTGACGTACGTGGGCATTTTCGCCGCCAGCCGGCGGATGGCCGCCGTGATTTTCGCGTCGGTTTCGGCGTCTCCCTCGGCTGTCTTGAGGATGTCGGGGCGCGTGAGTTCGAAAACCGTCAACAACTGGTCCAGGTCAATCCAGCAGGTGTTGGAGTTGTAATAGGCCAGACGGAACTCGATCTCCTCGCGCGGCAGGGCGAGGCCCTCCACCAACCGGACCCGTCCGTTCACGCGGGCCAGGCCGCCGCCGCGATCCTCAAGACGCCGCGTGATGACTTCAAAAGTCAGGCAGGCGCCGCTCGCCAGATGCCGCCCCAGCAGCGCCGGGTCCACGTCCGCGCCGAGCGTGTCAATGTTGTGGAGCATGAGGTGGCGCAATTGGGGCCGTTCGCGCAGCAATTGTCCCAGCACGCCGTTGCGGAGCAGGTTGGGGATTTCATACCAGTGGCCCACGGGATGCAGGCATTGCAACGGCAGATTATTGGTGTAATCGCTGGCTTCGCCGACGCTGCGCGCCCATCCGATGAGCGCCGCTTGCAGGCTGTCCCGAACTTTCTGCGCCTGTTCATCGAGTAGTTGTTGCGGCATCTCCTCCCATAGGAACCGCAGGTCGCGTTCGGTCGGCACCAGGCGCAGGCCGATGAATTTGCCCGGCGACAACCGCACCGGACCTTCGTAGCCGTAATGATTCTGGCGCGTCAAAAATTCCTGCGTCGGCGTATGGGACAGGTAACTCGTGGTGATGAGATGCGGCAGCCAGGTGCCGGCCTGCCGGGAAATCCGCCGGCTCTTGGCCAGATGGGTTTCGATGAAGGTGCGGTGTCGGCCTGCCAACCGGCAGAAAGGATGCAATGCCTTGACCACGCCCGCGCCTTGGGTCCAACGCGACCCCGCCCCGGCCGCCAGCGTGACCACCGCCACTTCGCCCCGGCGGAGCGCCGCCAACCCTTGCGCGGCAAATGCCGCCGTCTCCGTGGAGGTCGCCTCCGCCACCGTGAGGTCCGTCGGTTGAACCTCCTCAATCACGGTGCTGGCGGGGAGCCGGTTTTGGGTCAATCCAATCCGGCCGTCTTTGAGATCGGCGCGGATCTGTTCGTGCTGGACGCGATCAAAACCATATTCCGCCAGCAAAGCCGCCAACGATTTACCGGCGCCGTCTTCCGCCTGACTGCGGGGCAGCAGGGCGTCAAACAGCGTCTGCACCATGCCGCGCAATTCCGGTTGCGTCCGGCAGGCGGCGCCAAATTTGTCCAACTCCGCCCGGCGCAGCGGGGAAAGGGCGTTGCGATCCAGTTTCAGCAACGGCGGCACCAGGAGCGCGTAATACCCGCCCGGCATCAGATTGGCCTCGTCCACGAGCAGATCGGCAAACGTGCCGCGTTCGTTGAGGGCGAAGTCATACACCACGGGCTCCATGGCGAACGGCAGGGCGTGCTGTAATTCTTGTTTCGCGCGGGACATGATGGTTTGGAGCCGGGCTTGCGCCTCGGCCTTGCGATGCGGCGCAAAAATGAATCCCATGCCGCCGCCGCTCATGCCGCCCAGCATCCAGAAACCCCAGAAATCCGGGCCGAACGCGTCCCGCGCGCGGGCGATGAGGGTTTCGGTGTAATAGTTCGAGGCCCACGGGATGATGGTTTGGATCGGTTGTTGGAAGTTGCGCGTGGTGGCCGCGCCAATCGCGGGGACATCCCCCCGGCGCAAGGCGGCCAGGATGTCCTCAAGAATCCCCAGCATGCTCAGACGGGCCTGCCACTCCGGGCCGCAGCGCAACAGGTATTTCTCCGTGACCATTTCCAAAATCGGCCCGACGTTTTGCGCCATGCCGCCGTGGACCAAGACCAGGCTGTCCTGCAGTTGGGCGCGTGTTTCCGGGGAGCAATCGGCTTCGGTGAAAAGCCGGTGCGTCGGCATGAGCCGGCCCCGGCTGATGCCGCATTCCGGATCGCCTTCCGCAGCCAGCGCGCCTTCAATGAGTTTCATGCCGGGCCACACGCCGCCGGAGTCCTGCCAGCCGCCGCCCGAACCGCCCAGCCATTCGCCCAACAACGCCCGCGCCAAGACGATCCGCCGCTCGTTTTCCGCCAGCGGCCCGGTGAGCGAGCGCGCCTGTCTGGTCGCGCGCATGCAGACGCTGATCAGCGCGGCGAGCAGGTTTGTGGAAACCGCGAGACGCGATCCTTTCGGGATCCCGTTCACCCGGCTGACAATTTCCAGGCCGCGCCCCGGGCCCACGATGCGCGCGAGCAAATCAGCCAGGCTTTGCCCCGAGCCTTCGATTCCGGGCGGCACAATTCCGGACGCGATGACCGCCGCCTTGAGCAGGCCCAGATAATCCTTCGCGAAATCAAACACCTCGGCCAGATGCGTGAGATCCGCCGCGCAGCCCAGGTCCACACTGACCAGCCGCAACAGCGGTTCTTCGATGACGCGCAAATAGGCTTCCACCGGCGGGCGCGGTGTTGGATCGCGGCCATGCACGCCCAAGTCAATGGACACATTCAGCACCTTGGCGCCCTCGGGATAATCCATGCCGAGGAAAAAGATGTCGCTCCAGCCGCAATGGGTGAGGTCCATGCGGACGGGGGTGCGCTCGCGCAAAATCGGATACGCGCCACTCGCATCACGCACGGTCAACCCGGGATGAATCCGCAGCGGTTGATCGGCGGGATGCCCCATGCGGAACATCCATTGATTGCCGCGCACCGAGCGCACGCTGCGGCGCACCTGATTGGCCAGCGTTTGAAAGGCCAGCCGGTGATACGCGGCGGCCAGGGCACTGCACAGTCCGTCACTTGGTCCGTCAGCCGATTGGGCGGTCAGGAAACATTCGAGGGCTTCCTCAAACCGGCGCTGGAGCAGATGTTCGTATCCGGAAAAAGGAATCCGCCCCGGCGCCCGCGCGGAGGCCGCCAGCTTGGCCGGCAAATGAAACCGGTGAATCGCGTAGAGGAAAAACAATGCGCGGACCCGTTCGTAAAGATTGTCCCGACGCCGCCGGAAATCATCCAGTGCCGCGCACTCGGCCAGCAGTTCAGCGGCGGAAAGAGTGGCGCACCGGGCGTCGAGCGATTGATGCCGCGTCGCGGCGTCGGCGGCCGTGATGAGCGATAAAAGCGAACCCGGCATGGGAGGGGATTAGGCTTGGGCCAGCAATTCGACCAGTTGCGTCAGCACTTCCTCGCGGTCCTGGCCGCTCAGCGACAAGGCCAGTTGGGCCATCAACAAGCCGTATTTCGTGCCGATGTCGTGCCGGCGCCCGCGCAGTTCGCAGGCGAGATACCGTTCCCGGTTGGCCAGCGCTGCGAGGGCCGGGCTTAGCATCACGGGAGCATTGTTCTCCGCGCGTTCCAAGTCGCCGGCCAACAGTTCCATGATGCTGGGCGTCAGCACATGCATGCCGAAAAAACAGAGGTATTGCCCCGCGCGCAACCCGGGCACGACGAGTTGTTGTTCCGCCTCGGTCGGCGTTGGCTTTTCAAGGACCTGTTCAATTTCGTAAAGCCCCTGCCGTCCGGGGACGCGCCGGCCGCCCACGGCGCCGTAGTAGGGGAGTTTGCTTTCGTGCGTGGCCTGCACGGCGGAAACGGCGCAGGCTTCCGTTTCCGCCACGGTCACGAGCTGACGCGCGCAACAGTCCGCTTCCCGGCTGAGATAGAGATGATCGCCCACGAGCAGCAGAAACGGTTCCGTCCCCACGAACGCGCGCGCGCAAGACACCGCGTGTCCATAGCCACGTGGCGATGTTTGCGGGATGAACCGGACCCGGGAGGCGTGGGGCCCGGCGGCGGTTTGGTAGGCCGCCGCATCGCCGGGGGCGACAATCACGGCGACTTCCTCGATGCCGGCCTGCAACGCCTCCTCCACGATAATGGTCAACGCGATCTTGGGCGTCCCGTCGCGATCCACGAACGTTTGCAGGGGCAACGTCCGCTGATTCTGGCCGGCCGCCGTGATGACTGCTTTCCGGATTTTCATAACCTGAACCGGGCGGGATTGTTTCCCGCTCCCCAAGGGGAAGCAAGAATGGTTTGCGGCATGATCGGCGGCAGTCCGGTTACTCCGTGGTCCGCACGGTCACGGGCAGATCCGGAAGTCATCCCGTCGCCGGTGTGGACGAGGCCGGAGTCTTGGGCGGATGAAACAGCACCGCCAGCGCCACGGCAGCCACCAGCGAAATGACCGCGGGCAGGAGAAACAGTGACCGGAAATCTGTCAGGTCATTCCGGGTGAAGAGTGATTGTTTCAACCAAGGGCAGGCAAAATTCGCGGCGATGTTCCCGAAGCCGAAAATCATCATGTTGAACAAACCCTGCGCGCTGGCGCGGGTGTCCTTGGGGAAGTAGGCGTCCACAAAGATATACACCGTGGCGAAAAAGAACGCGTAACAGATGCCATGCACGAGCTGGACCAGAATGATGATCTCCTTGTGTTGCGGGAAAAAGGCGTAGATGAGGAAACGTACCGTGTGCCCGAGGATGCCGATGATCATGGTCGTCCGCCACCCGAGCTTTTTGAGGGTCACCCCGAGGATCAACATGGTGAGAATTTCCATGACTTGGCCAATGGTCATGACCGGCATGATCCAGTTGCCCGGGATGCCGGGCCCGCCCGCTTCCGGCGGGGTGGCCAGAAACGATCCGGTCCAATTGAAATAACAGTAAAGCACGAAGGCATCCACCAGCGTGATGATCCAAAGCACCAGGACAAAGGGATGCCGAAGCAGTTTCATGGCTTCCAGCCAGGCCAGTTTTTCCGCGCCCGTGTCTTTTTTCGGCGGGGTGTGAGGCAGAGTGAGACTGTAAGCCGCCATGACAAGCGAGGCGATGCCGGCCACGATATAGGTCCAGCGGGTGGCGGCAAACAACGCCGGACCGCTCAAGCCGTGACCCAGCACCGTGCCGAGCCACGCCACCAACCCTTCCGGTTGCGCGGCGCGCACCGCGTCCCAATCCACCAGAATGAACGTGAACGGCCAGGCGGCGAGAATCCAACCAATCGTTCCCCCCATCCGCACAATGCCAAACTCTTTCTGGGCATCCCGCATGTGGGTGAAGGCGATGGAGTTGCAGATGGACATCGTGGGGACGTAAAGCAGACAGTGCAGCAGCATGAGCCCGAAGAACGGCCAGAACGCCCGGGTGAAAGCCAGCCCGAAGATGGCCAACCCGCCGACGAGATGGCTGAACGCCAGGAATTTTTCCGCCGCGAAACTCCGGTCGGCAAACTGGTTGCTGAAGAACATGCCCACAATGGCGGCGATGGGGAACGCATTCAGCACCCAGGATTGTTGGAGCGGTGAATATCCCAGACTGGGCAGATACCCATAGACCAACGGCATCCAGCAGCCCCAGATGAAGCTCTGGAGCACCATCATGATGAAGAGCCGGCGAATGGTCGGATTCATGGCATCGCCACGGAGAATGCGGGTGGGATTCGTCCCGCGCCCGGGGAGCTGGCCCGCCGTCGGGCGCGCTCCCCAGGTTCGCGGTTCGGATTCAAAACGAATCAGTGCCGCCGTTGTTGGCTATTCGATGCCACCGGCTTACGGGCGGAAGGCCAGGAGCAACGCCAACGCCCCGGCCAGCGTGGCCAGCAGAGGCACCATGAACACCTTGCTCCAGTTGAATTTCCCGGCCACGGAGGACTTGTCCATGACAAACCCCGCCGCCTGTGTGCCGAAGAACATCGCCAATCCGGCGGTCACGAGGATGATGAGCGCCTGCGCCGAGCCGACAATTTCCGGCGGTGCCACCGCGTTGACATACATCTGTCCGGCGATCATGAAGAAGACGTAGGCCAGCCCGTGGAAGATTTGTCCGCCGATGATCAACGGTTTGGGCGCTTTGAACGTGTAGAGGCCAAACAGCAGCATCCACGACGCAGCGCCCAGGGTCAGCGTCCATTTCGCGCCGAGTTGATTGAAGAACAGGCCCAGCAAGAACAAAGTGGCCAGCGCCTGCGCCGCTTGGGCGATGCCCATGATGCCCGGCACGTTCTTCCCGGACACGCCCTGGTCTTGGAGGAACTGGCCGGTGCCGAGGAAGTAGAATTGTTGCATGCCGGCCACAATCAACGAGGCGACGATGAACACCGCAAAGGTCGGATCCGACAACATGGAGAGCGCCTGGAACATCGGCACGCCCTCACTGCCCTTGGGCGGCGTGGCCGGCTGGATGACGCATACCACCGCCATGATTGCGGACAGGATGGCCGCAAATTTCAGACAGTCGCTGCCATCGCTTTCGCCTTTATGGAGATTGCGCCATCCCGTGAGCATGTAACCCACCAGTGCCCAGGCCACCGGCGCCCAGATGAAAATCTTGGGCGATTGCGCCCCCGCATCCGTGAGATGACTGAACATGAGCGAGTTCACCAGCGGAATTGTGGCTGCGTACAGCATGGAGTACCCCAGCATGACGCAGAAGAGCGGACGAAATTTGGTGGTGCGCGCCGCCACAAAGAGCAGGAGCACGCCCAGGCCGTGGCAGACGGCGAGAACCCACCGTGTGTCCACGTATTTATCGGCCAGTTGGCCGGCGATCAGCGGCGAGATCATGCTGGCCAGCGGCAGGGTGGCGTAAATCCAGCCGGTCTGTTTGCCGGTCATTTTGAGCGGACCGAGCAGTCGCGGCGCCAGCACGGGCATCCAGGCGCCCCAGACGGCGTATTCCAAAAACATCAGGGCGCTGAGTTGTAGATAGAGGGTGGTTTCCATGGTTTCGAGTGATGTGGATTCAGTGTTGTGATCTGGTTCCTCCGCGGCCCGGCGCCGCACGATGCCCGCCCGCCGGCAATGCCGGTTGGCGTGGTCGCAAACCCGTGTTGTTCAGGCCGGTATCCAATGCGTCGGGGCCGTTGGGTGAAACGAACTGGCCCGACGCTAGTCCATTCGCGCGCCGCAAGGCAAGCAGAAAGACAAATCTTCAGGCTTGCCCGCGGCCAAGGAGGCTGATAAGCCTATCGCACCATGACGACAACCTCCATTGTAGATCGCCTCGCGGTGTGCAGTTGGTCGCTTCAACCCGCCACCCCCGAGGAATTGTTTCAAAGCTTGGAAGCCATCGGCCTGCCGCGGGTGCAGCTCGCCCTGGACCCGTTGCGCGAGAAGCCGGAGGTCTGGGGCCGTTTCGGCGCCGAGGCCGCCCGTCGCGGAGTGACCATCGTTTCCGGCATGTTCGGCACCGTGGGCGAGGACTACACGACCTTGGACACCATCAAAGTCACCGGCGGCGTGGTGCCCGATGCCACCTGGGAACAGAACTGGCGGAACATTCAACAAATCGTCAACATCGCCGCCGATCTCGGACTGAAACTGGTCACGTTCCACGCGGGCTTCCTGCCGCACGAGGAGAGCGACCCGGGCTTCGCCAAACTCTTCCAGCGCATCTCGCAGATTGCCGATCTCTTCAGCCAGCGTGGCATCAGCCTTGGCTTCGAAACCGGCCAGGAAACGGCGGAGACCTTGAGCCAGTTCCTGACGAAGCTTAACCGGCCAACCGTCGGCGTGAATTTTGATCCGGCCAACATGATCCTTTACGCCAAGGGCGATCCGATTGCCGCCTTGCGCACGCTCTCGCCCTGGCTCAAGCAATGTCATATCAAGGATGCCAATCTCACCCAAACTCCCGGCACGTGGGGTGAGGAAGTCGTGGTCGGGACGGGCCAGGTGGATTGGTCCGCTTTCTTCGCCCTACTGCGCACCTTGAACTTTACCGGCGATTGCTGCATCGAACGGGAAGCCGGCAGCCAGCGCATTGCCGACATCCGCGCCGCCCGGGATCACGTCGCCAAACTTGCCTGATTCCCGGCGGTTATTCGAATTGCGGCCCCGCTCGGAAGGCGGGGCCGATTTTTTCACGGCGCGTCCCGCTTTGGTCAGCGTGATTGCGCAGCCGCTGGAATTGCTCGTGCTCCGGTGTCGAATTTCCCAAGCCGGGAAATCCTCGCGCCAGCTTTTGGAGTGCGCCAGTCCTCTGGCGCTTTCCGCGGCTGTAGCCGGACGATGGCGTTCCCATGCTCTCTGTTCACGAGCGTGAAGAGCAAACCCTTTCCCGCCCCCGCAGGTTAACCAACAAGGCGGTCAAACGCGCCCAGCACGCGGAGGCGAATTGTAAATTGAAGCGTGCATTCCTGCGGTATTTTGCTGATCTTCGCGCCGGCACCATGACGCCGATGAAATGAGACAACGCAAAATGCATCTTCACCTTCTGTTGAGCGCGGCCGGGATCTTCATGATGTGGATGGGCGCGTTCGCGGCGGAGCCGGACCGGACGCTGGTGTTCAGCGGCCCGTTTGTGCGGATTTATGATTCCAGTGTTGGCGAAAAACAGCCTTGGTACATCAACGACCACTGTTTTATCCGGGCACAGGACGGCGTCTGGCATCTCTTCGGGATCACGCATCCCGAACCGGCCCGCCCGTTGGCGGAAACCAATTTTGCCCACGCCACTGCCCGGCGCCTCTTACAGCAACCGTGGGATCCGCAGCCCTTCGCCCTGACCGTTGCTCCGGAGGCGCCCTGGCGCGAAGCGCATCTCTGGGCACCGCACGTGATCTGGCACAGCAACCTCTATTACATGTTTTACTGTGCGGGAGATGAAGATCATACCCGCTACAAAATCCATCTCGCTACCTCGCCCGACCTGCGTGCGTGGACGCGTTCGCCCAAAAATCCGCTGGTGGTGGACGGATTTGATGCGCGCGATCCGTTCATCCTGCGGCTCGCCGATCAATGGGTCATGTATTACACCGCCAACAGCCGCCCGGAAGGGGGCAACCACATCGTGGCCTACGTCACCAGCCGCGACTTGCTGACGTGGACCAACCGCGGCGTGGCCTTTACCGATCCGGAAACCGGCACGTTCGGCGGGCCGACGGAATCGCCGTTTGTGGTGCCGCGCGGGGGGGCGTATTACCTCTTTATCGGTCCGCGCGGCGTTTATGACGGCACGGACGTTTTTCGCAGCCGCGATCCGTTTGCCTGGAGCATCACCAATAAAGTCGGGCATATCCCGGCGCACGCCGCCGAAGTGGTGCAGGACACGGATGGACAATGGTACGTGAGCCGCGCCGGTTGGGGACGGGGCGGAGTTTACTTGGCCCCGCTCATCTGGAAGGACTGAGTTTCCGGTGCCCGTGCCGCGCGTGACTCAAGCCGGGGGATAGGGCCGGGAGGAATGCCGGGGGCCAGTTGTTCGACGATGCGCAGTTATGGCAGCAAGCGTTTCGGGATTTTGCAGACCATCGTGTAGGCGGGGTCGAACATGTTCCCCACTTCGTAGCGGACGCTCTGCGCCAACAGCAGGCTGGCGCCGTACGCGTCCAATCCGTAATCGCGCATCAGCCATTGATGCATTTCCGTGGTGGCCAGTTGCAGGGCGCCGTCGAGCGGACGCGCGTTGCCGATGGTGAAAATGAATTCGGCATTCTCGCCGCACACAGTGCGCAGGGGTTTGTTTTTGAGCACCCGCACGGTGAACTGCGCGTTCATGGATAACTCGATGCCCGTGCCGCCAATTTCACCATCGCCCTGCGCCGCGTGCCCGTCGCCAAGACAAAACAGAGCGCCGGGGGTAAACACCGGAAAATACGCCGTCACGCCCGGCCCGAATCCGTTCCAATCCATGTTGCCGCCGTGTTCCCCGGCGGTGACGGTCGAGATCACCTGGCCGTTGCGAGGGGCGACGCCCAGACAGCCGAACATGGGCGCGAGCGGCACCGCGAAGTTTTCCAAGCCGCGCGGCGGCGCCTCCAACCGCGCCGTTCCTTGGACCGTATCCACCACCCAATTCACCAGCTTGCGCGGCGGCAGCGTCAACACGTATTCCGGGGTCACGACGTTCGTCGCCAGAACATCGAGTGACCAGGCCCAGGTACGGTTCGGCACAATGGCATCGAGCCGCACAGCGAGCGCGTCCCCGGGCATGGCGCCTTCGATGTAAAATGGTCCGGTCAGCGGATTTAGTTCGCCGGTGACGATTTGTCCCGAGGCATCGCGTCCGCGGGCGTCCACTGTTGTGGTGACTACCGTATCGCCGTCTTGGATGCGCAACGCCGGCGGATGCGGTCCCAAGGTGACGTGGTATTCGGTGGGCGAAAAATGATGCGTGGCCATAATTGTTTTGTGGGCGTGATGCTAAGGGACGACTCCCGCAGGCACAAAGCCAAACCTTGGAAAAGAGGGGAAGGTTGGGGGGGAAGCGATTCCGGTGGTGCCCGGCAAGTAAAGATGGTGCCGTTGAGCCAGGCTCGAAGGACGCCAGTTAAACAAGGCTGTGGCGAGGGCCGGAGTTTGGGCCCTGAAAATTTGGAGAGGACGATGCCGCCCCTGACGGGGCTTTGGCGCCGGTCAATGGAGTGGGTGGGGGCCAGCGGCTGCACCCGCGACGGATGCGCTCCCTCAACCTCATCCGTTGGTCAGTACAATCCACGTCAATTCTTCCATGCGCACTCTTCTCTCCCCGCCTCCCCCTGGGAGGGACAGGTTCCACCCTGTCCCCATTCCCTCTCCTGCTAACTTTTATCCGCAGATTTCGCCGATTTACGCAGATGGAAAACTTGGAAAATCTGAGGAATCTGTGTCATCGGCGGATTGATTTGTCAGATTCTTCCACGAGAAGGATCGAAATTACTCGCGCCCCCTTCCCTCGCCGAAAGCGGCAGAGGACTGCCGCACTCCAAGACGCTGCGCGTTCATCCAAGCGCGGGGCAGAGCACCAGCTGTTGGACTGCGCCAGTCCTCTGGCGCTTTCCGCCACGACGTCGGGTAGGGTTCGGAAGTGTCCACGCGTTCCGGAAGTAATGGCGGTTGGCTGCGATGCCGGACGATGCCGCTCCTGACGGAGCTGAAAATTTGTTTGTGTCTATTTCTACAAAGATTTCGCCCCTAACGGGGCTGGAAAATTGTTTGGGTCCGTTGTTGCAATGATGCTGCTCTGACGCAGCTATTTCTCCGTTTCGGCGAGGGGGAAACGCATCACTTGGCGATGGAATGACCGAGGTCCCGCTCCCGACGGCAGGGTGCCTCCGTGGTGCGCTGCTGCGGCGCATCCTCCCGATGAGCTGAGACGCTCCTCCTTCCCCCGTGCGCTCAACACCTTGAGCTTCACCACCGGGGGGTCACGATGGCCCCAGTCTTTCCCAAAATCCTGGGAAAATGCATTTGCCATCGGCGGAACGTCTGCTATGATCCGGCTTCCTTTCGCGGACCGGTTTGTGCGGTTCGCGCAGGGAAACGGTCTGAAACGTCCGGGCCTGAGTGGGCGCGGCGACCATAACAACATCGGTCATAATCCCGAGTTTCGCGGGATGGCCGGCCCGGGAAGCGGCGCCGGCTTTTAACCAAAGGAAACATTGTGTTAAGTATTGGCATTAAAGAGCTGTTGGACGCGGGCGTTCATTTCGGGCACCAAACCCGGCGTTGGAATCCCAAGATGAAGCCCTTCATCTTCGACGCGCGTAACGGCATTCACATCATTGATCTCAGCAAATCCCTGGCGCAGCTCGATGCCGCGTGTGGGTTCCTGCGGGAAACCGTCAGCAAAGGCGGTCGGATCATTTTCGTCGGCACCAAAAAACAGGCGCAACAAGCCATCAAAGACACCGCCAAGGACTGCGGCCAGTTCTGGGTCACGGAACGGTGGTTGGGCGGCACGCTCACCAATTTTTCCACCATCCGCCAATCCATGAACCGCTTGAAAGAGATTGAGAAGATGGAGGCCGACGGCACCCTGAACACGTACGTGAAACAGGAGCAGGCCAGCATCCGCCGGGAAGCCGCGCGGTTGATCAAGTATTTCGATGGCATTCGCGGCATGGAAAAACACCCGGGCGCCATGTTTGTGGTGGATATCCGCCGCGAACACAACGCCGTGGCCGAGGCCCGCAAACTCAAGATCCCCGTGGTGGCGTTGGTGGATACCAACTGCGATCCCGACCTGGTGGATTATCCCATCCCCGCAAATGATGACGCCATTCGTTCGGTGCGCATGATTCTCAGTGTGGTGGGCCAGACCGTCCTGCAGGCCCGGGCCGAGCATGAAGCCAAGTTTGCGCGGCGCCGCACCGAAGAAACCCCGGCGGAGCCGGCCCCCGCCGCGGAAACCCCTGCGGCACCTGTGGCGCCCGTGAGTGCGCCGGCGCCGGTCGCGCCCGTCACTCCGGTAACTCCGGTCACTCCAGTAACTCCGGTGACGCCGATCGTCACGGAGATTCCGGCAACGGTGGTTTCTCCGGAAGCGCCCACCACTCCGCCGCAAGCCTGAGCGGCGTCCCGATTCGAACCGATTGCAAATCAGCAACTGAATTTGATGTTTTATGGCTGAAATTACTGCTGCCAATGTGGCCAAACTCCGCCAGATCACCAACGCGGGGATGATGGATTGTAAACGCGCTCTGACCGAAGCCCAGGGCGACATGGACAAAGCGGTGGAATTGCTCCGCAAGAAAGGCGCCGCCACCGCCGCGCACAAAGCGGCCCGGGAAGCCCGCGAGGGCATCGTCGTCGCCCATGTTGCCCCCGACGCCCGCACCGGCATTCTCGTGGAGGTCAATTGTGAAACTGATTTTGTGGCCCGCAACGAGATGTTTCGCGCCTTTGCCGCGGACGTCGCGGCCACGCTGGCGGTGAATCCGCAGGCGGATTTGGAGGCCTTGCGGGAGGATGCGGTGGGGCGGATTCGCGAGAATCTGAAAATCCCCCGGCACATCCGGTTGGAAGTGCAGGGCAACGGCATGGTGGCCGCCTATATTCACACCGGATCAAAGATCGGAGTGTTGGTGGAAGTCGGCGCCGGCAAAGAAGCGACGGTGGCGACCGAGGCGTTCAAGCAACTGGTGCGGGACCTCACGCTGCAAATCGCCGCAGCCAGCCCGCTCGCGGTTTCCCGGGAGCAGTTGCCGGCAGACCGGGTCGCCAAGGAACGCGAGATTGCCGCGGAGCAGGTCAAGGACAAGCCGCCGCAGGCCATCGCCAAAATTGTCGAAGGCAAAATGGAAAAGTATTTCCAAACCTGCTGCCTGCTGGATCAGGGTTACGTAAAGCAGAACTCCGAGATTAGTGTCAAGGAGCGGATTGCCAGCGCCAGCAAGGAGCTCGATGATACGCTGGAGGTGCGCCGGTTCGTGCGGTACCAGGTCGGCGAAATTGTGAACGGCTAAAACCGGATTTCCGTGTTTTCTGGGCGCCTTTCCGGCGCCCATTTTTTATGCCCCGATGCCGCGCCGACAACGCAACGAGCGCGGGCCGGGGTTTCACCAAGCCGGCAAAGCCGGAGGCGTGGATTCAGCCCACCCGTTTTCGCGCCAGCGTGTGGGTGGCGTGGCCGTAATAAGCTTCCGCCGCTTCCATCAAGGTTTCGGACAGGGTCGGATGCGGATGCACAGTGAGGGCGATGTCCTCCGCCGTGGCCCCCATCTCGAGGGCCAGCGCGGCTTCGGCGATCAGTTCGCCCGCGCCGGCACCGACGATGCCAACCCCCAACACCCGTTCGCTCTCCGGATCAATCACCATCTTGGTCAGGCCGTCCGTGCGGTCAAAGGACATCGCGCGCCCGGAGGCGGACCACGGAAACTTGGTCACTTCGCAGGTGATGTTGCGCTCGCGGGCTTCGGCCTCGGTCAAGCCGCACCAGGCCAGTTCGGGATCGGTGAACACCACCGCGGGGATCACGATGTTTTCAAAACGACTGGCCTCGCCGAGGATCACTTCCACGGCGATGCGCGCCTCTTTGTGGGCCTTGTGCGCGAGCAAGACACCGCCCGCGATGTCGCCAATCGCGTAGATTTGCGGATCGTCGGTTTGTTGCCCGGAATTGACTTTGACAAAGCCTTTGTCATCCAACTGCACCCGGGTGTTTTCCAAGCCGAGGTCGGTGCTGTTCGGCCGTCGCCCCACCGCGACGAGCACCCGATCGTACAACTCTTCAACCTGCCGCCCGTCGAATTCCGTGACCACTTTGATCTGTTTGCCGGCGGTGGCCATGCTCAGGACTTTTGCCTTGAGCCGGATTTCTTGGAACGCCTTTTTCGCGTTTTGAATCACGGGCCGGGAAAGATCCGGGTCCGCGCCGGTCAGGACATTTTCCAAGGCTTCGACGAGAATGATCTGGCTGCCCAACGCGGCGTACACCGTGCCCAACTCCATTCCAATATAGCCGCCGCCGACGACCAGCATCCGCTCGGGAATATCCTCGATCTCCAGCGCCTCGGTGGAAGTCATGATGCGCGGATTACCCAGATCGAAAGCCTTGGGCAACGCGGGCAGGGAGCCGGTGGCCAGGATGGCTTGTTCGAATTTTATGAACTGCTGTCCTTGCTCGGTTTCCACCCGCAACGTCTGGGAATCCTCAAAATAGCCGCGCCCGGCGAGCACCTGCACCCCCCGTTTTTGGCCGAGGAACGCCACGCCGCCCGCCAGTTTTTGGAGGATGGATTCCTTCCACGCGCGCAACTTGGCCAGGTCAATCGTGGGCGGCGCGAACGTGATGCCGCGATGCGCTGATTCGCGGGCGGCGGTGATTTGGTGGGTGGCGTACAGCAGGGCTTTCGAGGGAATGCAGCCCGCGTTGAGGCAGACGCCGCCCAATCGTTTTTCGCGTTCGACCAGGATGACTTTTTTGCCCATGTCAGCGGCATAAAAAGCGGCGGCGTATCCGCCCGGGCCGGCGCCGATGACGACAATTTCAGTGGTGAGAGTGTCCATGATGATGCAATAACGGGTTTGAGAGGGTGACAATCAGGAACATCAAAGCGCCACGGCGCTTTCCGGAAATTCTTCCAAAGCGCGCAGGAAATCCACGGTGAAGCGCGCCGCCGCGCCGCCGTCAATCAGGCGGTGATCATAGCTCAAGGCGAGCGGGACGAGCAGACGCGGTTCGATCTGGCCGTCCGGCCGCACGACGGGCCGCAAGGCGCCGCGGCCAATGCCGAGAATGGCCACCTCGGGTTTGTTGATGATGGGCGTGAAATGCGCGCCGCCGATGGCGCCTTGATTGGAGATGGTGAACGTGCCGCCCTGCATTTCTTCCCGGGCCACTTTTCGTTCGCGCGCCCGCTGGGCCAGGGTTTCCAGTTCCTGGGCCAGGTCAAGCAGGGACTTTTTATCGGCATCCCGCACAACCGGCACGAGCAATCCCTGTTCGGTATCCACGGCAATGCCAATGTGGAAGTACTCCTTGTACACGATGTCCTGGGTGGCCTCGTCCAGGCTGCAATTAAACACGGGATGCTGTTTCAAGGTGTCCACCAGCGCGCGCAGCAGCAGCGGTGTCACGGTCAACCGGGCGCCCTTCGCGGCGTAGGCCGGACCGAACTGTTTGCGCAGGGCGTTCAGCCGCGTGAAATCCGCGTCTGCGAATTGGGTGACATGCGGAATGGTTTGCCAATTTTCGGCCATCCGCCGCGCGATGGTCTGGCGCAACATCGTGGTGGGTTGCCGTTGGATCGGTCCCCATTTCGAAAAATCCACCGATACCGGCGCCGGTGGCGCGGTGGGCGCTCCGGATGGGGGAGCGGCGGCGGCGGTTTTGGGTTTGAGCGCCACCTGTTGCAGTTTTTCGATGTAAGCGCGGATGTCGCTGGTGACGATGCGTCCGCCGGCTTCACTGCCGCGCACCCGGGCCAGATCAATGCCCAGTTCGCGGGCGATGCGCCGGATGGAAGGCGAGGCGACGGGCGCGGCGACAGGTTCAGGGAAATCCGTATCCACGACTGCGGCGGGAGCCGCGGGTGCGGGAGCAGCGGTCGGCGCGGCCGCCGCGGGGGCGGCTGCCGGAGACGCGGCGGGTGGAGCGGCCGCGGGCGTGGGCGCAGTTGATTCGCTTCCCGCCAGCGATAGAATCCGCTGCCCGACGTTGAGTTTATCGCCGGCCTTGACGTAAACTTGGCTGACCACACCGCCCGCGCTGGCGGGGATGGAAGCGATCGCTTTCTCGTTTTCCAGTTCGAGGAGCGTCTGGCCCTCGGTGATCGTATCGCCGGCTTTGACGAACACAGTCACGACGGTGCCGGAATCGGCACCCTCACCCAGTGGTGGCAAATTGATATTCATGCGTAAAGCATGGAAGAATTTATGAAAATCCGCGACAATAGCAAGCTTGCGACAGGCCGAAGCGGCGCTCGCGCCGGCGACTCCACGACCTGCTTATTTCAATGGGCCGCATTTCCGGAACGACGTCGTTTTGGACAGATCAGAGATCGGGCAAGACGCCTGCTCTTCCAGCTTTTCTCCGCCGGTTGTGCAAGCGAATTTCAACCATCGCGCTGCGTTGTTTCGGTATTTGTTTTTGACACCAAAGCGGTGAAATCCAAGATTGGGCGGATGATGAGCCAAAGGAATTTGGGAAAATTGTTGGCCGGCTTTTGGCTGGGCATCTGGGTTGCCGGCTCGGTCGGTTGGGCGTCGGACGCGTTTGATCCGCCCGCGTTGTATTTGACTTGGCAACGCGATCCCACCACCACGATGACCGTCCATTGGCATACCGAGGACGAGGCCAAAACCGAGTTGTATTTTCGGCGGGTCGGCGATACGAACGCCTGGACCACTGCCGCCGGCACGAGTCATCCGTTGCCCGCCAGCATCCGCACGGTGCATACGGTGGAATTGACCGGGCTGCGACCCAAAACCGATTACGAATTTTGTTTCTGGCCGGGCGAACGGGTTTTCAAATTCCGCACCCTGCCGAAGGATCTGAGTCAGCCGATCCGGTTTGCCGATGGCGGTGATGTGTATCATCACCGGGAAGCGATGGATACCATGAATGAACTGGTGGGCAAGCTGGACGCTTCGTTTGCCGTGATTGGCGGGGACCTGGCCTACGCCTTTGGCGGCTCCATCCAAAACGAGCTCATGGAGCGGTGGGACGCCTATTTTGATTCGTGGAAGCAAAAAGCGCGCACACCGGACGGACGGCTCGTGCCCATGCTGGTCACGATCGGCAATCATGAGGTGCGGGGGTCCTACCATCAGCCGAGCGAGCGCGCCCCGGCGTATTACGCGTCGTTCGCCATGCCCGGTCCGCAGGGATACAACGTTTTGGATTGCGGCAATTATCTGAGTCTGCTGCTGTTGGACTCCGGCCACACCCACCCCGTTGAAGGGGCGCAAACGGATTGGTTGAAACAAACGCTCGCGGCGCGGCAACACGTATCGCACGTATTCCCGGTTTATCACGTGCCGGCCTGGCCATCTTACCGTTCCGATAAAGTCGGTGAAAGCGGAAAGATCAATCACTTGATACGCGAGCATTGGTGTCCGCTTTTTGACGAATACGGCGTCCAACTGGCCTTCGAACACCACGATCACGCCTACAAACGCACCTATCCCATCCGCAAAGGCTCCATTGATCCCCGGGGCGTTGTTTATCTTGGGGACGGTGCGTGGGGCGTGACGGTGCGCAAACCGGATGCCAAAGGCCGTTGGTATCTCGCCCGGGCCGGGCAGATCCGGCATATCTATCTCGTGACCTTGTATGCCGACGCCCGGCATGTGGTGGCCGTGAACGAGAACGGCGAGTTCTTCGACGAAGTGTATCAGCGGGTTCGTTGAACCCGCCGCGCAGGACGGCGAGCCGTGGATTCCGCCGCGGACGACGTGACGCGGGAGTTGCTGTTGCCAAGCTTCGCGCCGCTTCATTAAGCTGCGGCCATGAAAGCTGCTTTTGCGCTGGGATTGGCCTTGTGCGTCCTGGGGGGCTGGCCGGCGTTGGCCCAAAGTCCGGACGACCAATACATCGGCATCTACGCCACCATCCAGGAAGCCGATGCCCTGCTGGCGGCCGGACGGAACAGCGAAGCGGCAACCCGGTATGAGCAGGCCCAATCGGCGCTGCGCCGGATGAAAACCGTTTACCCGAATTGGAATCCGCGGGTGGTTAATTTCCGGTTGAATTACCTGGCCTCCCGGCTTGCCGTCACCGGCCCTCCGCCCGCGCCCCAACCCCCAGACACGCCGCCCCCGCCCGCACCCCCCGCGCCCGTCGCTTCGCCGGACCCGGCGCTGCAAAAGGAAGTGCGCGAGCTGCGCGAACTCGTCGAGCAATTGCAGGCCGACAAGGCGTTGTTGCAGGCCAAACTCAAGGAGGCGTTCGAAATCCAACCCGCGGCGGTGGACCCGCGTGAACTGGCCCAGGCCAACGAACGAATTGTCTCGCTGGAAAAGGAAAAGGATCTGCTGCAGACGACTTTGGAACAGGAACGCGCCCGGCTACCCGCGGCCAACGCCGCTGAACGGGAACGATTCCGCCAGCAGCTCGCCGAAGCCAACCAACAGCTCCGGACCCAAACGGAGCGGGTGGAAAGTCTCACGCGGGAGAAACGCGCGATGCAACAACGGCTCGAAGCATTGGCGGGCGCGCCGGCGGCCGCTGTGGAACTGGAACAGGTGCGCCGGGCGTTGGCCGAGGCAACGCAAAAGCTCAGTGAACAAACCGCGCGGAACGAACAACTCGCCCAGGACCGGGACGCCTTGCAAACGCGGCTTCGGCAATGGGACGCCGAGGTTGAGGCGGCGGCCGCCTTGCGTGCCGAAAACGAATTGCTCAAACGACAACTGGCCGATGCCCGGGCCGCTGCCAGCCGGGAGGACACCGAACAGGCACTAAAACAAGCGCAGGCCCGGATCGCGGCGTTGCAATCCGATCTGGAAATTCTGCGGCTTGAAAAGACCACCTTGGAAAACCGGCTGAGCACGATGGCGACGGCCACGCCCGCCCCGCCTCCGCCGTCGGTGGATGCCGAGCGTCTGCGGCAATTGGAACGCGAACGGGACGAACTGCAAAAGCAACTTGCCGCCGTCACCCGGGAACTGACCGGGGTCCGGGATGAATCCGCCGGCCGGACCCGGGAAATGGCCGATCAATTGACCGCCCTGCGGGCGCGCTTGGAGATTCTGGAAGCCACCCCGGTGCCGTACACGGCGGAGGAACTGGCCTTGATGAAACCGCCGGCGCCGCGTCTGGCGGTGGTTGATCCCGCCCCTTCCCGACCGGCCGTTCCCCAATCTCCCGCCGGCAGCGCTACGCTGATCGCGGAAGCACAACGTCAGTTCGCCGTCCGCCAATACGATCAAGCCGAGACGAACCTCCTGCGGGTGCTTCGCGAGGACGAACAGAATGTCAACGTGCAGGCCAATCTCGCCGTTATTCAAATGCAATTGAACAAACTGGATGAAGCCGAACGGCAGGTCCGGCAGGCGCTCAGTCATGCGCCCAACGACGCCTTCAGCCATTTCGTGTTGGGCCAGGTCAAGTTGCGCCAGGAACAATATGGGGCGGCGGTGGATGCGCTCAGCCGCGCCGCGCAGCTCAACCCGCAGGAGGCGGAAATTCAGAACTTCCTCGGTATCGCGCTCAGTCACCAGGGACTGCGGATGCCGGCGGAAACCGCGTTGCGCCGAGCCATCCTACTGGAGCCGGGCTATGGGAGTGCCCATAACAATCTAGCGGTGATCTATCTCAACCAGAATCCGCCCATGGTGGAACTGGCGCGCTGGCATTATCAACGCGCGCTGACCGCCGGGCATCCCAGGAACCCCGAACTTGAAAAGGCGTTGGAAACGAAATGATTCGCGACGGGAAAATGGATAGCGGCGGGAAAGAGGACCGCCCCAGGCGGGATGAACAAAACGGGATGCCGCATTTTTCCAAGGCGGAACGACAGCGTTTGCCGGGTGGACACCTCCCGTGTGGACTAGCTAGACTCTCCGCGGCAACCGAACCTCTTTGAATGGTTATGCGACAATGTTTCCACGAATTCACGCTGACCACGTCGGGACGCGGTCTTTACGAATTCACCCGCGATCTGATGGCCTGGGTTCGCGACCACGGTTTTCAGGAGGGGCTCTTGACCTTGCACGTGCGCCACACCTCGGCGTCCCTGCTGATTCAGGAAAACGCCGATCCCGAGGTGCAACGCGATTTAGAGCGTTTCTTTGCCCGGCTGGTACCGGACGGCGACCGGCTCTTCCGTCATACGTGCGAGGGCGACGATGACATGCCCGCGCACGTGCGCACCGCCTTGACTGCGGTGAATCTGAGCCTGCCCGTGTCCGGCGGCCGCATGGCGCTGGGCACCTGGCAGGGTGTTTACCTGTGGGAACATCGCACCCATCCGCATACCCGCCGCGTGGCCGCCCACTTCATCGGTGAGTAAGACACCGGCCTGGCGCCGAAAACTTGATTCGTTGCCTTCCCTCACCCGATGTGAAGCTGGAAAGCTCCCCTTAAATTGAGCCAGGTGTTATGAGAGACTTGGGCGGCGCGAAGCGCCGCCCGGAACGCTGATACCATGAAACGAACGCGACACCGTCCGGAACAAATCGTGACGAAGCTCCATCAAGCGGCCACGGAACTGGCCGGGGGCAGGAAGATTGAGGAAGTCTGCAAGCGCCTGGCGATCAGCCCGGCGACGTATCATCGCTGGCAGGCGCAATACGGCGGGGCGGATCTGAACACCGTGAAGGCACTCAAAGCCTTGAAAGAGGAAAACGCCCGGCTCAAACGACTGGTGGCCGACCTGTCCCTGGACAAGGTGGCGCTCAAGGAACTGCTGGAGGGAAAATGGTAGGCCCGGCGCGGAAACGCGAGGCGGTGGGCCATCTTCAGGCGG
>Ga0208195_1000049_pt1 | contig 153727 bp, 115 predicted proteins | sample AD_UKC077_MetaG_FD_184441 | JGI IMG/M metagenome (GOLD analysis project Ga0208195, IMG submission 184441) | Active sludge microbial communities of municipal wastewater-treating anaerobic digesters from USA - AD_UKC077_MetaG (SPAdes) (version 2) | ecosystem: Engineered > Bioreactor > Anaerobic...
ACAACTGGTCGGGCGAATTTGCAGCGATACAGGGAACCCGACTGTACCAAGAAGAGTACGACGAAACAGTGGATCGCGCCGCGCGTACGCTTTATGAACTGCGCACCGGAGGCAAAGGACGGGCCAAGCAGAAAAATCTTTTCGTGCTGACCGGTCCTTACGTTGAGGGCGTGGGCAATCCTTTTTGGTGGGAAACTGTCGGCGACCGAGTGGCGGAAAAGTACGCCTATCCTATTACTGGCCCGATTAAGCTGGGCAGTTTGGGCGCCGTGGGCGCGGACGGCAGGCTTTACGTTGCACTTGCTGATAATATACCTCGTGACGTGACGCCCCTCGTTGAAGGAAATCCTTACTACACCTATGAAACGCCCGGAGTGACGAAGCATAAGTTGCGTATTATTGCCAACGGTGTTCCGTTGCAGCCGGACCGCGTTGTGCCAAGGGCCGAGTTCTGCGTCGGGCAAAAATTGGACTTTCAAGCCATCTTTACGCCGGAAGTTCCGGGTTTGGTGAAGGCGAATCCCCGGTGGATTTTTCAGGGCGAATACATCAACCACCATTACACGGATGCTAAGGGCTGTGAGCGATATATTGTCGCGCCTTACTGGGTCACACAGAACCCAACGCGCGCTTGGTATTACAATGAAGGGAAAAAACTCGGTGCTGCGGTTGGACTTTATTGTACTTTTGAAAACGGCCAGACGGCATTTCCCTATGCGCGGGGGAAATTTGATGTTTATCGGCCAGAAGTTCCTTACTTGGGTTCGTATTTCAGCAGTCATTATGGAAGTTTCACATTGCAAGGATTGAATCTCTTTCTGAGCATGGGAACACCATCAGGTTTTGATGATGGAAGCATGGAATTTTCAGCAACAGTTAAATCCAAGTCGAAATTTCCCGGTGCAATCTGTTGGACTCAATTAGCCAAAGTTCAGAATGAATCGTCTTTTCCATCATGGGTCGTTTCATCCGATGGGCAAACATGGTTGGATGGTGCGGAGATTTACGAGCGGTCATACAGCGACTTAACTCAAAGTGTTGCAAATCTTGTTGGAACTTCTGAATTCTCCGATTGCCCTCGGATTATAGTTGGCAACCATTATACCTCTGTTAATTCAGAGTTTATCACTTATCTTAGGTTTAAGCCCAGCACTGCGGACGCAATTTGGGTCACGCTTCGGCAAGCAAGTTGGTCTTGGGTGGCCGAAGCGAGTTATGATTCTGAAGGAAGGCCGATTTTGCCAATAAATAATGTTTCAGGCCCGAGCTTCAGTGATTCAACAGCCTTTCCTGTCTGGACGGGAAATTTCACTCTGTTCACCTTTATTAAAGATGAAGCGTGGTATTTATTCCACGGGCCATGAAAAATTCGAACTTAATTTTACGCCTCAGTTCTTTAGTAATGCTTGCGGTTAGCATAGGCTGGCTGGCTTGGACATTTCAGCATCGCACTAAGGATTATTCCAACATTCGCATCTCGTTGAATCGCTTGCTGAAAGATCAAGAAATAGATGGCCGCGAACGTGAAGCTGTCTGTGTTTTTTTACGGCAGCGATTTACCGGCGAACGGGGAAAATCGCTCGGGGTGGATTATTCCGCCGTTATCGCCAAGATAGAAACAGGGGCTCCGCTTAACGAGTTAGAAAAACAGCAACTGACAACCATGAAAGAGATGTCGGGTTTGACTTCGACAAAGTAATTGGCCTTGTTTCGATTTTATCTCAAACAATTCAACCATCATTTGATCATCCTGAATGGGTGCAACGAAAACTGAGTTTTTTAAAACATATGAAAGCTTTCTTATTTATCATTACCTTCCTTTCAAAACAGTCAGGAATTTCCCGTATGAACATCAACCTACACCCCTTGACTTTCCTGAACAAAAACTCAAAGCTCACTCGTGCTGATTTGGCGTGGTTTATCTTGGCCGCGATGTTTTGCCTGCCTAGTCATGCGGAAACGAATGACCATCAGGCTGCGATTCTTGAAGCGGCATTAGAATTAAATCGGAGCATTACTTGGGGGATGGCCACAAATGGTGTAAAAGCAGGAATTTATCACAGCAAAATCTCAGATGAACCGCAAACAAAGGGTGGTTTTTGGGACAATGCTGTTTTTTCACAAATTTCAAATCCTTTTGCAGGTTATCCTTTGGTGGTTTGGTCATCCGGACAATTCACGTGGAATATACCAGGAAAATGGTGGGTTGAGGGCAGCACGAATAAAAATTCGATTGCGAATGGTTGGCAGCAGGTTTTTACCATTGATGCCAATGGAACAATGACCGTCACGAAGTTCAATCATACGGCAACCCGCACGACCAACCAAACCCATGGAACTGTAAATTGACGACTATGAAAAATATATTAGCATTATCTGTTCTTCTTATTTGTCAGTTTAGCCTGACCGCTCAACCTGCTGGAGCAGTTGTAGAATGGAATGAAAAATCAAGCCATTTAGTGGTTATCTCCGGTCAAGTTTTGACTGATGCTACGGCCGTTGCCGTTGGAGGTGGACATTGTCTTGCGCTTAAAAATGATGGGACCGTGGTTGGTTGGGGCTGGAATTTCTTTGGCCAAGCCACAGGTGTCCGTTCCGACCCCAGTAAAGATGGCTCTGATAAAGCCAGTGGTCTGGTAACGATTGATGGTCAGGTATTGAGTAATGTCACCGCTGTTGCCGCAGGCAGAATGCAGAGCGTCGCGGTAAAAAATGATGGGACAATAGTTATTTGGGGGTTGATGAGGTGGGACGCAAGATTGATCCGCCGCGAGATTTAACAAATGCAATCGCCGTTTCTGCTGGATGGGAACATCTCTTGGTGCTGAAAAAAGACGGGACGGTGATTACTTTGGGAACAACGAAGCAACCGCCAAACAATTTAAGCAATGTAGTCGGCATTGTAGCGGGGAAAGGATACGGATTTGGTGCATTTGGAAATGATTTAGCACTTAAAAATGATGGTTCTGTGATTGATTGGGGATTGCGAGGTATGGATAGAGAATCGGATCAGTTGAAAGCACTGACAAATATCACGGCGATAGCCTCAAGCGGAGCAACCAGCTTTGCGCTTACAAGGGATGGTAAAGTCTTTGGCTGGGGAATCAATGAATGGGGACAAACCACAGGTGTACCGACGACCAATTCTTTAGCCAGCGGATTCGTTTCCATAAATGGAGAACTTTTATCAAATGTGCTTTCAATCACCGCTGGAGAGAATAGCAGTCTTGCATTAAAAAAAGATGGGACAGTAGTTTTATGGGGAAATAATACTGCGCGGCTACCCAAGGTTCCTAACGGGCTGAGCAATGTCGTGGCTATAGCCACCGGGGATTATTTCAGTCTTGCCATCACCACCAACCCGGTCGTGGCGGAGAGATTCCGACGGAAGTAATTTTGAACCGAGAGGTTGACCCCGTTTTCAAACCACTGAGCGCAGAAAATAAGGTGTGATGTTTGGGTCTGCATTGCTCGTTTTTCTCTCGTCTGCTCTGCGCACAGAACCATTTTGGCAAAGAGCAGGCGACGCACACGCCGCGCTTTCCTCCCCGTTTAATTGCGGGAACCGCAGCAATGAAGATTCAAGTAAAGTTGGCGCCCCTACCCCGAATTGAACAGGGACCGACGGTTTAGGAAACCGCTGCTCTATCCATTTGAGCTATAGGGGCGCAAGACCCGCAAAGAGCGGGATGCCCAATAAAATCAGGCATTCCCGTGATTTCCGGGAGCTTAAAGTCCGTGGCGCCGTGATGCAAGCGGATGCGCGGGCCGAGGATTGATCACAGGGCGGGCTTGTATCGGCCCTGCTCACGACGGTTCCCAACGCCGTTCTATTCCAGTTCGGCGAACATTTCCAGCAGTGCGTTGACGATTTTGACCGACGCTTGCGTCTCCACCTTGTTGGAGCCCAGCCACGTCTCGTAGCCGCCCAGTTCGTGTTGCTCGGGGGTGGGCAGATAGCCGTATCCCCCGTTGGCCAGCTCGATGGTGAAGGTGGGTTTGAACGGACTGCGCGCTTTCAACTCCAGACCGGTGTCCGTGAACACCTCAAAAGGAATGGCCGTAATTCCCAGCCCGCCAATGCGCAGGGTTTGCAGGATCACTTGGACGGTGTCGGGCGACTCCAGTTGGCGGATGGCTTTATGGGCGTAGTTGCGTTCGTGGGGAAATTGGTCGGGCCGCTGGGGATCGGCGAGGACCATTCGGGCATGGGCAAGCTGGGCGGGGGTGGGTTTGCGCACGCCGAGGGTCAACTCTCGTTGCCGCATCCCCAACGGCACCCGCTCATGCCACACCAGCGACGGGTACTGTTCCCGGACGGCTTGGGCGCACTCGTCAGCGACCTGCCGTATGCGTTCATACGGTTTGCGGGGCTCGCGCGGCGAGGCGTAATTGATGTTGTTGACGTTGCCGCTGGTGCCGTTGCTCATGGCCGCTACAAAGGGGGGATCAAGCCGGTCGGCGCCCAGCAGTTCCTGGATGCGGTCGGCGAACATGGCGAAGTAGTCCGCCGAGATATGATTCGGCCCCGTGCCGCCGACGTAATGGAGTGAATAGTTGGCCAATAGTCCCATCGGTTGCCCATCGAGCGTTTGCAGGGCGAAGAACACAATCTGCGGATCAACCGGGCTGGACGGTTTCAACAGATCCGGCCGGCGTCCCGGATTCATTTTGACCTGCTCCGGTTCGCCAAAGGGATTGAACAACTTCGCGCCCGGCTGCAGCAACCAGCGGCGGCAGAACACCTGGCCGGGCAGATCGGCGGTGCCCCAGGCGATCTTCGCCGGGCGCAGGTTGTAAAGCGCGCATCGCACGCCGTCGGCGATGCGGTGGGCGAGAAAACTCTGGTACTCGGAGAATTCTTTCCCCGGTCGGAACGGGTTGCTCCAGCGGGCGCTCACGGAGGAATGGGTATGCGTGCCGGACACGAGAATGTGTTCCGCCGGCAGTCCGGTCGCCACGGTGATCTGGCGCTTGGCTTCGTCGAGCACCTCGCGGCTGATGGAGATCGTGTCGCAGACGACAATGGCGATCTGCATCGCGCCATCATCGAGCACGAAACAGCGCGCGTGGAGTTCGTCGTGGACATACTTGGCGGGGGGCGGGGTGCCAAAATTGCCCACCAACCCACCGCCCAGCCAAGGGGTGATGTTGCTGGTGGCCACGCCGGCCCGGAAAGGCTTCTTCTCAGCCGACTGAGTCACGCCCGGGGCAATCAACAGGGAAAGGGCTGTCAGAATTAGAAACGCATTGGGGTACATGATTCTCTCCTCAGAATGGTCGGTATCCACCGGTTTTCTCCACGATTTTGACGGAGGCGGCTGGCGACAAACCGTGCCGTCTCCTCCGTCGAACCAATGAACTGTTGCTGGAGACAGCCCGTCCACTCACCGCATCGCGCGAGGGGATGGGGAAGGGGTTTCGGACTCCGCCAAGCATGGCATAATCCTACCCGCGAACCACCGGATGCGTCAAGGTGCGGCTACATTCGCGCAACAACGGCTCGATAGGGAAAAGCATTGCGGCATCAAGAGTGCCCGCGCGGATGGCAGATTCGCGAACAATGATGTTGGGGGCTGATCGTTTTTCATGGTCACGCCCACGGAATGGCTGTCGGCAGTTGGGCGGAATCCATCACGGCACCTTGCGGGCGAATTTTGACCAATCCGTCCTTGACGCAAAAGCAAGTTTCGCTTAATCAAGGGTCACGGTTCCTCAAAAGATTGCCGGCAGACCATGTCCCCCGTGTGGGGTGACACCCTGTCGCGCAATCCCGCCGGCACGGCAGTTGGACTGCCGATTGGTTGGATTTAACCAGGCGGGGCGTTCCGCCTGCATACGATATGCTGGACCGCATTACTGTATCCAAACCGGAGCCGCCGTTGTGGCCGGCAACGACGCGGCAGGGGGACGGGGTCCCGGCGCCGCGGGATCGGCTGATCTGGATCGTGGATCCCGAAACTGGTCATCGGGAATCCATTGTCTGGGCCGCGGGTGCGTGTCTCCGGCAGGTCGCCTTCGAGAGTCTTTCCAGCCAAACGACGGCCTTGGAACGGTTGGCTGAGTCCTCACCCCAGCCCGCGATCATCATTACCGATTTCCGCGGTGACTTGAGAATCAACGGAGCGGAATTCATTGCCCAAGCCCGGGCGGAGTGCCGACCAGAAACCCGATTTGTCATGTTCAGCGCTTTGGTGGAAGATGCGGCGGCCTTCCGGCGGCTCGCGGGACAGCAATACGATTTGCCGGATGCCATTGTGCCGAAACCGGATGTCTTCAAACTGGCCCAGGCCCTGGCGGAACTGCTGCCACCGCTACCGTGGGATAATCGAGCCAATGAGTGACTCAACCCAGCCGTCGGCATGCATTTGTCACAGGCCTTTACGGGTTTCGCATTGAGCGGGATGGTTCAATATCAGCCCCGCCGGGAATTCTGGAGGGACGGATAATTTGGAGAATTTCAGACAGCCGCTATCCGGGCACAGACTTTTAATTTCGCGCTGCCGTCGCTGCGGCAGGATTACGCAACGCGCCGGCAACGACCGCCCAGCAAAGTCACATGCCCATGATCTGGTAGCCGGCGTCCACGTAAATCACCTGACCCGTGATCGCCGCCGCCCCGTCGCTGGCCAAGAATAGTCCTGTGGCGCCCAGTTCTTCGGGCGTCACGTTGCGTTTCAGCGGCGCGTGTTCTTCGTAATGTTTCAACATCTGGCCAAACCCGCTGATGCCGCGCGCCGCCAGGGTGTTTACCGGTCCGGCGCTGATGCAATTCACCCGGATTTTACGGGGCCCGAGATCGTAAGCGAGATAGCGCGTGCTGGCCTCCAGCGCCGCCTTGGCCACGCCCATGACATTGTAATGCGGCACCACCTTTTCCGCGCCGTAATAACTCATCGCGATGATGCTGCCGCCCTCGGTCATCAGCGGCGCGGCCCTGCGGGCGAGCGCCACCAGGGAATACGCGCTCACATCGTGGGCGAGCCGGAAGGCTTCGCGGCTGGTGTTCACAAATTCGTTTTCGAGCGCGTCCTTGGGGGCGAAGGCCACCGAATGCAGCATCAGATGCAATTTACCAAACGGCGCCCGCACGGCCTGAAAGACCCGGTCAATATGATCGTCCCGCGTCACATCACATTCCAGGATCAGCGTGTCCGCGCCGAAAGCGGCGGCGAGTTCCTCCACGTTTTCCTTGAGCCGCTGGCCCTGGTAGGTGAACGCAAGGGTGGCCCCCGCGCGCGCCCACGCCTGGGCGATCGCCCACGCGATGGACCGTTTGTTGGCCACGCCAAACACAATGCCGAATTTTCCGTCAAGCAGACCCATGGTCGTCAATGGTATTGAATTGTTGAATTAAAGGAGAGAATGACGCGGTTTGCGCCGGATGGCAAGCCGGGTCCGCCCGGGGTTCGGCGCGGCCGCCACGGGCCGTCACGCGGATGGCTTTACTTCCGGCCCGCTGGCGTGCTACAAAGGATGCGCGGCCCGGGGCAAACCACCTCGTGGCCGACTGAAAATTTGAAAACATCCAAGACGACCAGCCCAAAAATTCGTGTGCTCGTGGTGGACGACCATCCGGTGGTGCGCCGTGGATTAATGACCTGCCTGGCGGGGCGGCCATCGCTCACCGTCGTGGGCGAGGCGGCGGACGGGGAGGAAGCCTTGCAGCGGGTCGCCGAGTTGCGCCCGGACATTGTGCTGGCGGACATCAACATGCCGCGGATGGATGGCGTGCGGTTCGCCGAGGAACTGCGCCGCACGTCGCCCGAGGTGCGCGTGGTCATCCTCTCGGTGCACCAGAAGGCGGAATACGTGCAGCGTGTCATCCGCGCCGGCGCGCGCGGTTATGTTCTCAAGGACACCTCCCCCGACGAGTTGGTGCAGGTCTTGGAATCCGTGCATGCGGGAAACATCTATTACAGTCCGCAAGTCGCGCAAACCGCGCTCACGCGCATGGTGGCGACCGGCGGCACCACGCCGAACGCGGGCTGGATCAGCCGGCGTGAACGTGAGGTGCTCGTCAAGATTGCCAGCGGGTTGAGCAACAAAGAGATCGCCGCCAAACTGGGAGTCAGCGTGCGCACGATTGAAACCCACCGCGAACGGATCATGCGCAAACTCAACCTGCACAGTGTGGCCGCCTTGACGCGTTTCGCGATCGCGGAAGGCTTGGTTTCCCTCGACGGCGAACCCCCGATTTGACTGCGGCCACCGGCAAACAGGACGCCACTTTGACATCGGACCACGGGTCGTCTTCCGAATGCATCGTGGCCGCCGCACGCTGTCGGCGTATTCCCAAATTTCCATCGCACCGGAAGAAATCAGAATCGTCACCCGTGCGGCCATAAGAAATCTGAGCGAGAATGGGGCAGCTATTTTACCTTGGCAGAGCAAACCGCATTTCCATCGCCAGCGCCGGAGGCGCGGTATCGTTGTAAAAAATCGTGCGCTCATGAATCCCAGCTCCGGAGGAGCGGCATATTCCGCCCCTGACGGGGCTTGAGATTTATTTGGGTTTGGATTCTACCAAGATGCCGCTCCTGACGGAGCTGGAATTGGCTGAGTTTGTGCGGTTAGCAAGATTCGAAGATAGGCATGAGCGCGTGGGAGCGAATGATTGTTGCCCAGCCCGCCAAGTATTTCTCCAAGCAAACCCAGTTGCAGAGATAACTGGCGGCGACCGTGGAGGGGTATGCATTTTTTTGTCGGCACCAAAACTTCAGCGAACCAGCAGCCCGATGCCGCCGGAAAACAAGATTGCGGGAAATTCTGCGCGCGCCGGCGGTCAGTTTGCGTCGCTGCGGTGGTGGTGGAATAACCGGTGCCGGTTGGCGTAGAGATACCAGACGATACAGATGTTCAACGCCAGAATCAGCAGGATGCCGATGGAGGGGCGATGGAGCAGTTCATGGATCTCAATGGGGATGAAGAACGCGGATTCGCCGATGGCCAGCCAGCCCGCCCACTTCGCGCGCAGCAACAAGCCCCCCCCTTCCACGAGCGAAAACAAACTGTAAAACACCGTTCCCCCCGCCAACCACAACATCCGGACCGAGGAAATGTCGGCGATCTTTTCGGTGAGGTCCGCGAAGAATTGTTTTTCCGGATCCAAGTGCAGCCAGGTCAGTAATTGACGGAACAATTCCGGCAAATTTTCATCGGCGAGATGGTACACCCCCAGCGCCAACAACAGGAACAAGATGCCCTTGCCCAGCTTCAGAGCGATGATGGCGTAAAGCGTCGGGGCGCGCTTTTTAATGGGGAAAGTCGTTTTCGTGGACATGGGCGGAGACAGAAAAATGTTCAACCAACCTTCGGGGTGGCGCGATAAACGGGTTGGGGCAGGGTGAGGGCTCCGCGCACGGTCGCCGAATAGGGCGGTCCGTGGACGTGAGTTTCCCCGCTGAAATTCACAGTGATGGTCACCTCGCCGTTGGGAGTAAGAAACGTCGTCCGTTGCACACGCCGGTCGGGACTCAAATAGGCGAACTCTGTCAGCGGCGCGGTGGCCAGCGCGCGGTGCAGCGGTCCCCAGAAGGCGAGATGTTTCAGAATACGCTCGCGTCGCTGGGGCCAGGTTGCCCGGTTCAGATGATACAACGGCGGCACCACGTAAAGGATGTCCATCAATTCCCGGGTGGTTTCCACCTCGCTGAACTTTAAGGAGTCAAAGCTCCAGTGGTGGGTGGTCACGAGTTCGTCGTGCAGCGCCGCTTGATAGAAGGGAATCCGGACGGTGGGATCGAAATACGGCACCTTCAGTGCCGGCGGCGGGGCCACCGTTCGGAAAAAATGATCCGGACGATCCGGTGGCCAGTAGCGGCCCAGGAAGTGCGGGCTTTGTGGATCGCTCATCGCCGGGTCCAGATGGCCAAGATACGGCGTCTGGATTCCGTGACCGAAATGAATCACGTCGGCAAACAGCACCGATCCGCCCTCGCTGCCGACGACCAGCCGGTGCGCCGTTTCCAGCCACGTGAGCCGGTGCCGGCGTTCCCGGCCATCGTCAACCCGGGTGGCGGGATGCGCGGGGCTGTAATCATCGAAGCCCTCCGCCGTAGCGTCGCAATCCACGAACCAGGCGGAGTACGGCACCTGTCGCAGGATGGGTGTCACCCGCCGTTGCACCCAGGGCCACGCCGCTTGCGGTGAAAAATGATACCCCCGTTGCTTGAATCCGGGGGAGCCGGTACCCGCGGCGTTGATAATCCGGCCCTGTTCATAAGCGGCGGTGTCGAACTGGGCGGTTTCCCAAGTGGAAGCCGGGTTTGCCGTGGGCGGATGCACGGAATGGTAGGAGTCGTAAGGTCCCAGCAGATAACCCCACTGTGCCGCGCGGGCGACAACGTCCGGGCGAAGTTGCCGGCTATAAAGATCGCTCAACACCAGCAAGGCCCGATCAATCCCGGCCTCGTGCAGGGAGTTCAGCAGGGACATGGAGGGTCCGTCGCCCCAGGACTCGGGTGGCTGCACGAAATCCTCAAAAGCCGCCGCCAACGCCTGTTGATTGCGTTGGATCACTTCCGCCGCCGGCAACCCGGCGTTGAAGTTGAGCAGGTCGCGTTCGGATAACGCCCGGTTAATCGCTCCCGCCACCGGGGTCGTCAGATAATTCAGCGCCCGGGGCGCCGCCGCCAGCTCGTGCAGGGCGCGGCGTTCATCCGCGGTAAACTGTTGGGTCAACGCACTGCCGAAATGGTTGGTCGGGGCGTCGCGCAGCGCCCGGGCGAAAGCGGTCCATTGGGTTGCCGGGACATCGTGGCGACAAAACAGCGCCGGGCCCCACAGATAAAAATGCGGCGCGCCCAGCAGCCGGGAAACCGGGGACAGCCCGGTAATTTTATTCCGCAACGGCCGGGGACGCGGAATGGCCCCCGTATTGGTGGCGGTGCGCCGCCATTCCCGGAAAGCCCGGGCCGCTTCGAGAGGCGCCGCGCCCCGGCGCAACGCGACAATCTCGCAGGGAGTGGCTTGATGACGATCCCGGGGAAAGGAAAACCGAATACCCATCCGGTTAGTGACAATTAGCGACGCGTAATGTGGCCAAGGCACGATGACCACCAGCGTGCGCTCGCCGTCGCGCAGCGCCACCACCGGCAGTTCGGTAAGCGGCCAGGGCGAACCTTGTCGCAGCCAACGCATCAGGTCCGCGCGCTGCGGATCCACGGCCACCCCCGCCGCCAACGGCAGGATATACTCATCCGCCCCCGCCGGCAGCCACCAGGTGAACTCACCGGATGCACCAATGTCGGCTGAAAAAGAAACGGGTTGTTCGGTGATTTCCGCCCAAGCAAGCGTTCGCTCAAGCGGAGACGTCTGCGCGGACAGCCTCGCCGGTCCGCTCAGCCCCAGCAGGAAAACACCGGCAATCAAAATGGATTTCAGGAAGTTCAAAACGGTCATCGCGTCCCCACCCCACAGGTGAGGCTCTTCTCATTGTCCACCCCAAAAATCCGCGCACCCCAAGCGGCCTGCCGCCGGCTTGCCGCGATGTATTCCGGCCCGGGTTTTACTGCACCTTTTCCAACAACCGCGGCAGGAGCGCCGGGATCGGCACCCGCTCTTGCTTCATGGAATCCCGCTCGCGCAAGGTCACGGTGTCCTTCAAGGCTTCGCCTTTTTCTCCCAGGGTATCGAAATCAATCGTCACGCCGAACGGAGTGCCGGCTTCGTCCTGCCGCCGGTATCGGCGGCCGATGGCGCCGGCGTCGTCATAGAACACATTCATCCACGGCCGCAACTGGTCGCGGACCTCCAAGGCTTTGCGCACGAGGTCCGGTTTGTTTTTGAGCAGCGGAAAGACCGCCACCTTGATCGGCGCGACGCGCGGATGGAACCGCATCACCACCCGGCTTTCCAACCGGCCTTTGTCATCGGGCGCCTGGTCTTCGGCGTAGGCGTTGGTGATCAACGCCAGCGCCAGCCGGTCCACGCCCGCCGAAGGCTCGATGACGTGCGGCACGTAATAACCTTTGGTCAACGCCTCGGCGTCTTCCCGCGCGAGTTTCTCCGCGGTTTCCGGGGCCTCGCCCATTTGTGTGAGGTAACGCAGCCGGTTCTGGTAATAACGGTCCTTCAACTCCGCTTGTTTGGCCGGGGCCAGGTTTGGCCAGGCCGGTTTCAACGCTTCATCGAACACGGTCATCGGTTTGCCGGAGAACCGTTGATGTTGGCTTAGATCAAAATCGCTCCGAGCGGCGATGCCTTCGAGTTCCTGGGTGCCGAACGGGAATTTGAACAATAGATCCACACACACCCGGGCGTAATGTGCCAGTTCCTCCGGTTTTTGCCAATACTCCTCCAGCGTGGCGCGGGGCAACCCGATGCTCTCGTAAAACCGGATGCGTTCCTCGACCCAGTATTGATGCCACATCCGCCAGCCCCAGTTCGGCTGCGGGTCGCCCGGATGTCCCGGCCCCGCGGGCTGCGCCACGGTGCCGTGGATGGCTTCCACCGCCTCATCGGGTTTGATGAAAAACTCCAACTCCATCTGCTCAAACTCCCGCGACCGGAAAGTGTAATTGCGGGGGGTGACCTCGTTGCGGAATGCCTTGCCGATCTGCGCAATCCCGAAGGGCACTTTTTGCCGGGACGTTTCGAGCACGTTTTTGAACTGAACAAAAATGGCCTGCGCAGTTTCTGGGCGCAGATAGGCGATGTTGTCGTCGGATTCAATGGGGCCGACGGTGGTTTTGAACATGAGATTGAACGCCCGGGCGGCGGTTTTTTCGCCGTGGCATTCGCTCACCATTTTGCTCGGTTTTTGCGGGCAGGGAATTTCGTGGGTTTGATCCGCGCGAAACCGGCCTTTGCACGTTTTGCAATCAATCATGGGATCGCTGAACGTGGACACGTGCCCGCTGGCCTCCCAAATCTTCGGCGACATGATGATCGTGGCCTCCAAGCCGACTACGTCGTCGCGCCGCCGGGTCATCCAATGCCACCAATGCGTTTTGATGTTCTGCTTGAGTTCCGCACCCAGGGGACCGTAATCCCAAAACCCGTTGATCCCGCCGTAGATTTCCGACGACGGGTAAATGAAACCCTTGCGTTTGCACAGGGCCACGATTTTTTCCATCCATTCGCTGGATTTAGCGTCAGCCATAGAACGGGGAGTGTTCGGGAACAAACGGCGGGTGTCAAGAAACGCGCCGGATTCAGGCGCGACGGCGCGGCGAGAGGAAGTCCGGTTCTCTGGCTGGTGAAAGGGCCATTCGCTGCTTTCAATCGCGTTCCGATTTCCCGGCCAACGCCCGGCCGGCAATCCAGCCGGTGGTCCACGCCGCCTGCAAATTGAAACCGCCGGTGAGGCCGTCCACATCCAGCAACTCGCCCGCGAAGAACAAGCCCGGGCAAAGCCGGCTTTCCATGGTTTTGAAATTCACCTCGGCCAAACGCACCCCGCCGCAGGTCACGAATTCGTCCCGGTTCAGGCTTTTGCCGTTGATCGGCAATTCAGTCCGCACCAACTGCTGGCCCAGTTGATGCCGGGCGGTCCGGGTCAATTCCGCCCAACGGATATCCGCCGCCACGCCCGCCGCGCGGACCAGTTGTTCCCACAGGCGGCTGGGCAGGGGGGCGATTGGAGAATTGACGACGCGCCGCGCGGGCTGCGTCTGGCGCCGGACCTGCCATTCACGCGCCAAGGTTTCCGCGCGCCAATCCGGCAGCCAGTTGACTTGCAAGGTGCCGGTGTAAGCCCGTTCATGCAGCACCCGCGCGCCCCAGGCCGAGAGCCGCAAAATGGCCGGCCCGCTCAACCCTCGGTGGGTTACGAGGAGCGCGCCCCGCTCGCGCAACCGCGTCCCGGCCACCGCCACTTCCACTGCCGGCACCGAGATCCCCGCCAACGATCGCAGCCACGGCGTGACCATCTGCAAAGTGAACAGCGACGGCACGGGCGCGGCCAAGGTGTGCCCGAGCATCTCCGCAAGCCGTCCGTGGGCGGGTGTCCGGCAGCCTCCCGTGGCGAGCAGCACACGGTCGCAGGCCAGGGCTGTACTGTCGGCGAGGGTCAGCGTAAAACCGCCGGCAGGCCGGCGCGCAATCTGTTCCACACCACAACCCGCCCGCAGAATTACTCCCACCCGGCGGGCCGCTTGCCACAGGCAATCGGTGATGGTCTGGGACGAATCCGTGGTGGGAAACATCCGTCCATCGGATTCGGTTTTGAGCGTCACGCCGCGGGCGGCGAACCAGGCCACCGTATCGGCGGGTTGGAATTGGGCGAAAGCCGAAATCAACGCAGCCCCGCCGCGGGGATAATGCGCGGCCAGTTCCCGCGGCGTGAAGCAGGCGTGGGTGACGTTGCAGCGGCCGCCGCCGGAGATGCGAACCTTGGTCAGAAATTGCGCGGTCTTTTCCAGAAGCATCACCTCCCGCGCTCCCCCGGCTTCCGCGCTGGTGACGGCGGCCAGAAAACCCGCCGCGCCGCCGCCCACGATGACGATTCGCCCCGTCTTCACGGCGCGACGATACCGGTTTGGTCCGCCCAAGCAAAGCGGGATGCATTCCGGGATTGCCGCGGCGGCGGTTAGGGCGTTTACTGGCGGCAGCCACGCCACCGCGCATGATTACAGATATTACCGAAACCCACCAGAAGGCGTTGCGCATCAACCGCGACGCGCGTTGTTACGGCACCTTTGCCGAGATCGGCGCCGGCCAGGAAGTGGCGCGCTGGTTCTTCCGCGTCGGCGGCGCCTCCGGTTCAGTGGCCAAAACCATCTGCGCCTACGACATGACCGTAAGCGACGCGCTCTACGGTTCGGCGGAACGGTACGTGAGCCGGCGACGGTTGCAGGCCATGCTGAATCATGAGTTCGCGCTGTTGCTCGAACGTCTCGACGCCACCCGCGGCGCTGACCGCACCTTTTTCGTTTTTGCGGATACGGTGGCCACGCGCAAGGAGGGCGGCGACGGCTGGCTGGGCATTCGTTTCCAAGCCCAGCCCCGCGCGGCCCCGTCGGAAATCCTCATGCATGTGCGGTTGCTGGACAAGGAGAACGTGCGGCAGCAGGAGGCGCTGGGCAGCATCGGGGTGAATCTGTTATACGGCGCGCTGTATCTGCGCGAATATCCGGACCGGTTGATTCGTTCGCTGCTGGACAACCTGACGTGGGAACGCGTGGAAGTGGACATGATCCGCTTTGACGGACCGGCGTTTGCCGGGTTGGACAACCGCCTGATGGCGCTGCAACTGGTGGAGCAGGACCTGACCGAGGCGGCCATGTTCACCGCCGAAGGAGAGGCGGTGCAGTGGGCCGAGGTGCTCTACAAAAAACCGGTCCTGGTGCAGCGCGGCAGTTTCAATCCGCTCACCCATGCCGCGCTCGACGTGCTGGAACGCGCCCACGAACGGTTTGTGGCCGAACCGGAATTGCAGGGCGAAACCCCGGTGGTGCTGGTGGAAATGACCCTGCGGCACCTGACCACCGGCAACGCGATCAATCACGTGGATTTCCTGCAGCGCGCCGACATGCTGCGGGCGCTGGGGCGCACGGTGTTGATCTCCAATTTCCGTCGGTTCCACCGGCTGGCGTGGTATCTCTCGCGGTACACCAATCGCCCGCTCGGTTTGGCGTTGGGCGCGTTCAAATTGGCCGAGATTTTCGACGAACGCTTTTACAACGAGACCGAGGGCGGTTTGCTGGGCGGGTTGGGCCAGCTTTTCAAAAATCCCGCCCGGTTATACGTCTATCCCAATCTGAACTTGGAAACCGGGGAGGTGACCACCGTCGAAAATTTCCCCATCGCGCCGCATCTCCGGCATTTATACGCGTATTTGCGGGAAAATCACTATCTCGTGGGCATTGAACCAACCGACCGGGCCTTCCTCGCCATCCGGCGGGCCGATATTCTGGCCAAAATCCGGAAAGGCGACGCCGCCTGGGAAGGATTGGTGCCGCCCCCCATCGTGGCCCGCATCAAACGCGACGGGTTGCTGGGTTACGGAAAAAAAGAACCTTGATCGCTAATTTTTTTCTCCGTTCGGTTTGACACGCCGAAATTCCACCCCCATTTTGGTGGCTAATACAATGAAAAAGCCATCGGAATATGCGTTGGACATCGCTGAGGAAGTTTTTGATCATGTCCGGTATGGATTGACCCGCGCGGACGCCATCCATGAGTTGGCGGAGATTATTGACGAACACACGGCCAAATTGCTGCAGAGCATCCAGGGTTTGCTCAACGACGCGACCCGTCACGGGGGCACCCCCGGACGGAACACCCTGACCGACCTGAAAACGACCATGCGCGAATACCAACCGGTGCGTCCCCCCAACGGGCATCAGCCCGAATACGTGAACGGGCAACGCCTGTTGGTCAATCTGCTTTAGGCCGTTGCCATAACGGCACCCCGCCGTCGTGGCATGCAGCCGTCCCCGGCTGCGTTCCCGCTGCCTGGCCTGCGCGCCAGCGTCGTGGAGTGCGGCAGTCCTCTGCCGCTTTCATGTCGTCCGGAGCAGTCCGCGGTACAGCCGACGAAGAAACCCGCGCTGCTTCGGTAGCCACTTCCGCCTGATTGGAATTCCGGCTTGGCGCTATCCGATCCCCCGCCAAAGCGCCGGAGGACCGGCGCACTCCAAAAGCTGGCGCCCTTTCGCGACGTCTTGGCTTGTGGCGCAGCCGTCCCCGGCTGTGTTCCCGTTGCCTGGCCGGCGCGCCAGCGTCGTGGAGTGCGGCAGTCCTCTGCCGCTTTCACGTGGTCAAAAGTAGGCCGCGAGACGCGGCTGCCACCGCCCCACCACCAGGGCGACCGCGCTCCCGCGAAACCACCGTATTCCCCCTTCCGCACTCCGCACCCCGCACTCTGCACTTTCATCGGGAATCCCTCATTTCCTCCGCGCCTCCGCGCCTCTGCGGTGTACTCCACCCAACTCGCCCGCGCCCACCTTCTCCGGGCAGGTACAGCAAACGCCCGGCGGTTGATCCCCGCCGGGCGCTGCAAGTGGTTTGGACAGTCAGACTTACAGTTTCCGCCGCAACGCGCCGATCCCCAGCAAGGCAAAGCCCAGCAATCCTGCGGTCATGCCGCCTTCCGGCACCGCCGGTTTGTCGCTGTAATTAACGGTCAGCGTGCCGGTGAATGAACTGAAGCGTTGCCCGATGAGTTCCCACTCGAAATCAAGGAGTCCATCGTCCGCCAAATCGGCCAACAACGCCGCGGGAAGTGGGCCACCACCGCCACCGCCCATGTAACCCCCATAGCCTTTTTGCATGACAGACCAACCGCTAAAGCCAAGCCACTTCACACCCAGTTGGTACAAATCGGATGACACTTCGGCCCCGGTTCCTTGAAAACTGAAGTCCGCGCGGGCAGAGTCAATGACATGCAATGCCGGATTATATCCCAAGGCGGCAATATCAAACGTACCTGTGTACGTGCCTGGAGTCGTTGGGGTTTCTACAATCTGGATTTGCACAGCACTGGCGGAAGCAAGGCTCAAGGCCAGTCCGGCCACGGCTAATACTTGTGTGATTTTCTTCATGTTTTTTATGTTAATATGGTTTTAACCGCTCGTTCACCATTGAACGACGGCTTTTCTAACGCATAAGACGTGCCAAACCGAAAAATTCAGGCCTATTCCTTTTTTGCCAGCGGCTCTGATTGGTTGCAATCTGCTGTGATATAGGCAATTACAGCCTAACAATTTTCTGATAATTTAAAATCCTATTTTAGAGTAGTATTATTGATACTGTAAGCTGTACCGACGTTTTTTTTGTGAATTAACGGAAAATACGCGTCATCAAACTCACAACTCGTTGATTATTAACGAATTATCAAGCGATCGGTGCGGCGTGGAAAAAGTGTAATGCATTCCGACGGTTTTACACTTTTCATGGGTGTCCCCAAGGATGAAATCGAGAAAAGATGGCAGGTACAGAGATTTCAGCGATTGGGTTGGGCTGAATTTCTTGGATCCGAGCCTCGGTCAGCAAAAGGCAGTGCGCCGAATCCCGCGAAACCACCGTATTCCCCCCTTCCGCACTCCACACTCCGCACTTTCACTGGGAATCCCTCATTTCCTCCGCGCCTCCGCGCCTCTGCGGTGCATTCCCCCAAACATCCGAAGGCTGACAACGCCCGCGGGGCAGTTATACTTCCCGCATGGCAAAACGCGCGCAACTTCCCATCGCCCTCACCATTGCCGGTTCAGACAGTGGCGGCGGGGCGGGCATTCAAGCGGATCTCAAAACCTTCGCCGCCCTCGGCCTCCACGGCACGAGCGCGCTCACCTGCATCACCGCGCAAAATCCGCGCGGCGTCCGCGGCCTGCAGGCAATTCGTCCCGCGCTGGTCACGGCGCAAATCGAAGCGGTGTTTGCCGCGTTGCCGCCCGCGGCGGTCAAGACGGGCATGTTGTATTCGGCCGCCATCATCCGCGCGGTGGCCGCGTTTTTTTCGGGGCGCAACCGGCCGCCGCTCGTGGTGGATCCGGTGATGGTGGCCACCAGCGGCGCGCCGTTGCTCAAAGCAAACGCCGTCCAAGCCCTCACGCGCGAGTTACTGCCGCGCGCCGTCCTGACCACCCCCAATCTGGATGAAACCGCGATCCTCGTCGGAACCAAACCGGCGACCGTCGAGGCGATGCGGGCGGCGGCCCGGGAGGTCGTCCGGCGGTATGGTTGCGCCGCGCTCATCAAGGGCGGCCACCTGCGCGGCGGACAGACGGCGGTGGATATTTTCAACGACGGCGAACAGGAATTATTGTTGGAGGCGCCGGTGGTGCGCGGGATCGGCACCCACGGCACGGGCTGCACGTATTCGGCGGCCATTGCCGGTGAACTGGCGCGGGGCCGGACGCTGCCGGACGCGGTCGTGGCGGCCAAGCAGTTTGTGACCCAGGCGATCGCGCAATCCCAACGCGCGGCCCGGCACGATGTGTTAAACAGTTTCTGGCGGTAACGGGGAGGATGGCCGGCGGCCAAGCCGGTGGCGCGGGCACTTTTTCCATCGTCACTCCGGCGGTCTCCGGTTAGCCTCGGCTGATGTTGCCGGAAACGCCGTGGCGAATGGAAGCGTTGATCCGTCTGCTGCTGGGCGCGCTGGTCTGCGTGCTGGCGGGCGGATTGATGACCTGCCTGCTGCGCTTGGCGCGGGCCGGCACGGTCGCGCATCCATTGGCCGCCTGGGCGGTGATCGGCGGCGGGATGGTGGCGCTGGGCGTCGCGCTGGGGTTGACGCGTCAACCGTGGCAGTTCGAGACGATGCGGCGGCGATTGACCGGGTTGGTGGTGAGCCTTTACACGGGCCTGGTGTTGACGGGCGTGGCGCAACGGCTGGTGCCGGCTCCGGCCGGGGCGCCGGGGCCGGATCAAATGATCATCGCGGGCATCAGTTTTCAAGGCATGACCCTGGTCTTGGTGAGTCTGTTCCTGCGGGAACAAGGGTTGCGCTGGACCACCGCCTTCGGGTGGCGCGAGCGTCCCTGGCGGGCGATGGGATGGGGCGCGCTGGCGGTGGGGGCGGTGCTGCCGGTGGCGTGGCTGTTGCAACTGGGCATTGTGCAGTTGTTGACGCGCCTGAACCTGGGCGCCGATGCCCAAGTGGCGGTGCAGGTGCTGCGCGACGCGCCCGCGTGGACGGACCGGCTGCCGCTGGGGATCATCGCCATCGTCATCGCGCCTCCGGCGGAGGAAGCCGTCTTTCGCGGTTTGATTTATCCCACGATCAAACGTCTGGGATATCCCCGGCTGGCCTTGTGGGGCACCACGCTTTTGTTCGCCGCCATCCATTGGAATCTGGCGTCTTTCCTGCCGCTGGTGTTGCTGGCGTTGGTGTTGACCTGGCTCTACGAGCGGACCGGCAATCTGCTGGCGCCCATGGTTACGCATGCCTTGTTCAATGCCGTGAATTTTATGGCGCTGCAATTAGTGGAATCCCATTGAACCGTCCTTGGTGGCGCCATGAACGAATTTGAATTGATCCATCGGCTGACCCGCAATCTGCCCACCAACGCCGCAGTGGTGACCGGGCCGGGGGATGATTGTGCGGTGCTCGATTGCGGCGCACCGGACCGCTGGCTGTTGTTCAAGACTGACGCCGTGGTGCAGGACATCCATTTCACGCGGGATACACCCCCGGAAAAAGTGGGGCGCAAAGCGCTGGCCCGGTGTCTGAGTGACGTGGCGGCAATGGCCGGCGTCCCCACAGCGGCGGTGGTCACGCTGGGATTGCCGCGCGCGTTCCAACTGCGGCCGGTGGAACAGATCTACGCCGGCATGAACCGCCTGGCGCGGGCGCACACGGTGGCGATTGTCGGAGGGGAAACCACGACCCATCCCGACCGCGTACTGATCTCGGTGGCGCTGGTGGGTTGGGTGGAAAAAAACCGGGTGGTCCGGCGCTCCGGCGCGCGCGTGGGCGATGCGTTATTTGTCACCGGCACCCTGGGCGGCAGTCTGGCGGGTAAACATCTCGATTTCGAACCGCGTCTGGCGGAAGCGCGGTGGTTGGCCGAACATTTTGCTGTCCACGCGATGATTGATTTGAGCGACGGCCTCGCCGGTGATTTGCGGCATTTGCTGCGCGCCAGCGGTGTCGGGGCGGAATTGCTAAAAACCGCCATCCCGATCAGCCGCGCGGCCCGGGAACGCCACCGCGCGGGCAGCGGGGCGGAGGCGTCGGGTGATTCTTCGCCGCGTCCGGTAGAAGGCAAGTCGCCGTGGCTGGCGGCGCTGACGGATGGCGAGGATTTCGAATTGCTATTCACCGTGCCCAGCAAGGCGGCGGTGCCGTTGCTGGATGCGTGGCGGCAACAATTTCCCAAGCTGCGATTGAGTTGCATTGGCAAAATCACCGCCGGAAACACCGTGATTGTACGCGATAAACATGGCAGCCAATCGCTGCCGGAAGGTGGTTATGCGCATTTTGCTTGAGTCAAATCTCCGTTTCCGCTGTCCAATGACCGTTACAGGTATGCAGACTCAAACACCCATATTTTCATGTCCAGACCCGTCATAAGTGTGGCGCAGATGCGCGCGTGGGAGCAGGCCAGTTGGGCCGCCGGCTTGAGCGAGTCCGCGGTCATCGCCCGGGTGGGCCAACTCGTGGCGCGGCGGGTCGTCGAGTTGACGCGCCCCGGTCAGCGGGTGTTGCTGCTGGCGGGCAAGGGGCACAATGGGGACGATGTCCGCGCCGCCCAAGCGCATCTGAGCGAGCGCCGGGTGGATTTGTTGAACGTCCAGGATCCGGCCGCGGATTTGCCCCGGCTCGAGGCGTTGCTGGCCGCGCGACCGGCGTGGGTTTTGGATGGGTTGTTTGGCATTGGTTTGAATCGTCCGTTGGATGCGGCGTGGTGCGCTTTCGTTCAACGGATCAACGCCAGTCAACTGCCGGTGTTGGCGGTGGATGTGCCCTCCGGTTTGGACGCGGATATTGGCGAACCGCAAGGGGTGGCGGTGCGGGCCCGGGTGACGTTGACCTTGGGCGCGCCCAAACCGGGTCTGCTACGCATGGGGGCGGCGGAGTATGCCGGACGCGTGGAGGTGCTGCCGGAGATCGGGTTGTCCGCCTGCCCTCACACCAGCGAAATCAACTGGACGTTGCCGCGGGATTTTACGGGTTTCCCTCCGGCGCGTCCGGTCACGGATCACAAAGGCAGTTTCGGTCATCTGGCGGTGGTGGCGGGCAGCCTGGGTTATCACGGGGCCGCGGTGTTGGCCACCCGGGCCGCGTTGCGCGCCCAGCCTGGATTGGTCACCACGTTCACCACCGACACCGTGTATCACCCGGTCGCCGCGCAATTACAGGCGGCCATGGTCCGGCCCTGGACGTCGGAGGTCAATCTGCCGGGAGCTTTCAGCGCGTTTCTATTTGGGCCCGGCCTGGCGGCGCCGGATCTGCCGTCGGAGATGACCCTGACCTTGCGCCGGCTATGGCGGGACGTGATGGAGCCGGTGGTGGTGGATGCCAGCGCCTTGGATTGGTTGCTCTTGGGCCCGTTCCCGCGCAATGCCATTCGGGTCCTCACGCCGCATCCCGGCGAGGCGGCGCGTTTGCTCCGGGCGCCAGTCGCGGATGTGCTGGCCGACCGACCCAACGCCGTGCGGGAAATTTCCCGGCGGTTTGGAGATTGTTGGGTCGTGCTCAAAGGGCATCAGACGCTGGTGGGCCGGAGCGAGGGCGAGCTATTTGTCAACAGCAGCGGCAATCCGCACCTGGCCCAAGGCGGCAGTGGGGATGTACTGGCGGGTTACCTCGCGGGTCTGCTCGCCCAACCTGCGTTGCAGAACGATGTGCTCCACACCACGCGATACGCGGTTTGGCAACATGGCGCGACGGCGGACACGTTGACCGCGCGTCAGCCAAACTGGGATGTGGAAGACCTCGTGCGTGAAGTTGGTAACAACTCTGTGCTTCCACCGGCGGAAGAGTCACCCACGCCGTGAGCATCCGGCGGGTCTGCTGGCGGCAAGGTTGTTGAGTTCGACGATTTTCCGCTTTGCTTCCGGGCCAGCGACGCGGATGCTGGGCGCATGGATAAACCAGATCAACTGCGGGAACTCTGGCGATTGCAAAAGGCGCTCAACGAGCGCATCGGCGTGCATACCGATAACCTGAACGAAGCGGACAAGATTCACTGGGTGCTCAACTACTGCCGCGCCTTGTCCCAGGAAATTGCGGAGTTGACCGACAGCGTGCCGTGGAAATGGTGGGCGCGTTACCAGAAGTTCGACGAGCAGAACGCGCGAATCGAAGTCGTGGATTTGTTTCACTTCCTCATCAGCCTGGCCCAAGTGCTGGGGTTGAGCGCGGACGATGTCTTCAACGCTTACGTGAAGAAGAACGAAGTCAATTTCAAACGCCAGGAAACGGGTTACACGGTCAAGGACGAACAAGACTCCCGGCACATCTGAACACGCGCTCGGATCCGCGCAATGCCTGACGGATCATCGTGTGATGATTTCCGCAATCAACGGCGTCCGGCGTCCGGGTTTTTCGGCAATCGCGAAAGCCGCGCGCAATCGCCGGCGCGCTGTCTCGGCCTGTTTTGGCGAGCGCGCATGGATGCGGGCCAGCACGTCACCCGCTCGAACTGCATCCCCCGGCTTGGCCAGATGATCCACGCCCACGTCGTAGTGCACGACGGATTCCTTCGTGAGACGTCCCCCGCCGAGGTCGCGAATGACCTCCCCCCACAACCGGGCGTCGCACCGGGTGACAAAGCCGGTGCGGGTGGCTTTCAGTTCCACAACGACCGGCGCGGTGTGATCGCGGGCGAGTTGGCGGTGGAAGGCGTCCAAGTCCGCCCCTTGCGCGGCGAGCATTGCGTCCCACTTCCGGCGCGGCTGGCCTGAGTCCAGGCAATCCGCCGCCCGGCGATACGCGGCGGCGAAATCCCGCGCCCGCCGGGTTTGCACGAGCAGATGCGCCGCACAAGCGAGCGTCAGTTCCCGGAGATCCGCCAGCGATAACCGGTCAGGTGTGTTGGTTGAATCGGCGGTGATGGACGACGCATCCCAGCGTGCCCCGGCGCGGCGGGGAGTCAAACACGCCACCGCTTCCTTGACTTCAAGCCAGTTGCCGGCGGCCCGGCCCAGTGGGGTGTTCATGTCGGTCAAGAGGGCGCGGGTGTTCGTGCCGCAGCGGCAGCCCAGTTGAACCATGGCCTTGGCCAGTTTGCGGGCGGCTGTCTTGGTGGGCATGAACGCCGCGGCGCCGAACTTCACGTCCAACACCAGCGCGTCGAGGTTTTCCGCCAGCTTTTTGGAGAGGATGGACGCAACAATCAGCGGGATGCTCGGCACGGTGCCGGTCACGTCGCGCAAGGCGTAAAGTTTTTGGTCCGCCGGCACCATGCGATCGGTCTGGCCGCAGATGACACAGCCAACCTCTTGCACGATGGCCACGATGCGTTTTGCGGACAGCCGGGTTTGCATGCCGGGAATGGCATCGAGCTTGTCCAGCGTGCCGCCGGTGATGCCCAGTCCGCGCCCGGAAATCATCGGCACCCGGAAACCGAGACACGCCAGCAAAGGGGCGAGCGGAAGGGAAACTTTGTCGCCCACGCCGCCGGTGGAATGTTTATCCACCAGCGGGCGGGGGTCTTGGGGGAATTGAAGTACGTCGCCGGAATCGCGCATAGCGAGCGTGAGCGCGGCGGTTTCCGCCGGGTTCAAGCCCCGGAAGAAAACGGCCATGAGAAAGCTCGCGAGTTGGTAGTCGGGAAGATGGCCGGCCGCCACGCCGGCCATGATCTCGCGCAGTTGCGCGGCGGACAAGACCTGCCCGTCGCGTTTGGCCTCGATCAGCGACAGGAAGTTCATTTCGCTTCGCCCCGACCCGCGGCGCCACCCGCCGCGCGGTTATCCGACAAACCGCCGGGCGACGATGCTGGAATTGTGGCCGCCGAAGCCGAAGGAATTATTGATGACGGCGTTGACGTCCATCTCGCGCGCCTGGTTGGGCGCGAAGTCCAGATCGCATTGCGGATCGGGCACTTCGTAATTAATGGTGGGCGGGACCAGATTGTGTTGCATGGCCAGGATGCAGGCGGTCATTTCGACCGCACCCGCCGCGCCCAGCATGTGGCCCGTAGCGCCCTTGGTGGAACTGATGACCAGTTTACGGGCGTGCTCGCCGAAGACCGTTTTCACGGCCTGAGCTTCGGCAATATCGCCCAACGGCGTCGAAGTGCCGTGGGCGTTGATGTAGGCAATGTCTTCGGGATTCAACCCCGCGCTGCGCAGGGCCATGCGCATGCACCGGGCCGCGCCTTCGCCGCCTTCAGCGGGGGCGGTCAGGTGATAGGCGTCGGCGGTGTTGCCGTAGCCGATGATTTCACAATAGATCCGCGCGCCGCGGCGTTTGGCGTGCTCCAATTCCTCCAGCACCAACACGCCGCCGCCTTCGCCCATCACGAAGCCGTCGCGTTCCTTGTCAAAAGGCCGGGAAGCGCGTTTGGGATCGTCGTTGCGCGTGCTGATGGCTTTCATGGCGCAAAACCCGCCGATCCCGATGGGCACAATGGTCGCCTCCGACCCGCCGGCGAACATCATCACGGCGTCGCCGAACTTGATGGTGCGGTAAGCCTCGCCGAGGGCGTGGTTGGCGGTGGCGCAGGCGGAACAGGTGGCAAAATTCGGTCCCCGCAGGTTGTAATACATTGAGAAGATTCCCGAGGCCATGTTGCTGATGAGACTGGGGATCATGAACGGCGAAAGCCGGCCCGGCCCGCGTTCCAACAAAATTTTGTGCTGCAGGGTGGTAGTTTCCAGACCGCCAATGCCGGAGCCGATGATGGCGCCGATTTCGTCGCAGTTCAATTTGTCGAGTTCCGCGCCGCTGTCTTGCAACGCCGCCCACGCCGCGTAGATGCCGAACTGGGTGAACCGGTCGGTCCGCCGGACCTCCTTGGCCGACGGGAAGGCGGGCGTCGGATCAAAGTCCCGCACTTCAGCGGCAATCTGCGTGTCGAACGCCGAGGGATCAAACCGGGTGATCCGATCCACGCCACACTGGCCGGCGATGAGATTGCTCCAAAAAGTGTCGAGCGTCTGCCCGATCGGGGTGACCACGCCCATGCCGGTGACGACCACCCGGCGGTCCAAGGGGGAAATTGCCATAAACTAAAAGGGGCAGGTTGAGCTGGTACCAGCCACAACTGCCCCGAACACGTCGAATGAAACTTACTTCGCCGGAATTTCCTCGATGTATTTGATGACATCGCCGACCGTCTGCAATTTCTCGGCCTGCTCGTCGGGAATGTCATGGCCAAACTCTTCTTCCAAAGCCATCACCAATTCCACCGTATCAAGTGAATCGGCGCCAAGGTCCTCAATGAATTTGGCTTCCGCCGTCACTTGATCCTCGTTCACGCCCAATTGCTCGACGATGATCTTCTTGACTCGCTGTTCAATATTATTTTCAGCCATGGGTTACTCCATTAATGTTTTGTCTGTGTCTATGCGAGGCGCTCAAGGCCGTCAAGCCCTGAATGCCAGATTTTCTGCTACATCACCATCCCCCCATCCACCGGCAACACCTGTCCAGTGATATAGTGCGACGCCGGCAAGGCAAAAAACCAGACGGCATGCGCCACGTCATTGGCAGTGCCCAGCGTGGCCAAGGGAATCTGTTTGGCAATGGCATCCCGTTGCTCTTGCGTGAGTTTATCGGTCATTGCAGTTTGAATAAAACCGGGGGCGATAGCGTTAACGGTGATTCCTCGGCTGGCAAATTCTTTGGCACAAGCCTTGGTTAGACCGATAACGCCAGATTTGCTTGCCGCATAATTTGCCTGGCCCGCGTTGCCCATCAAACCGATTACCGAAGCGATGTTAATGATGCGTCCGGAGCGCTGTTTCAAAAACGCCCGCGTGAGTGCTTTCGTGAAAAGGAACGTGCCTTTGAGATTAATATCCAGCACCGCATCCCAATCCGCCTCGCTCATGCGCATCAAGAGTCCGTCCCGGGTGATGCCGGCGTTGTTGACCAGAATATCCACCCGCCCGGCGTCCTTGAGAATCTGTTCCACCGCCACGTCCACGCTGGATGCCTCCGCCACGTTGGCCGCCACCGCCCAAGCCTGGCGTCCCAATTTCCGCACCTCCGCCACGGTTTCTTCCAGAAATTCGGGCTTCAAATCCACCGCCACAATGTCCGCGCCGCTGGCCGCCAGTTTCAACGCAATGGCTTGGCCGATGCCCCGACCGGCACCTGTGACGAGCGCAATTTGGTTGGCAAGTTCGTTCATAGCGGCGCGATTGATACCCGATGGCCCCACAGAGATAAACATTAAAATGCGGACCGGATGTGCCCGCGCACCTGCGCTCTGGGCTGATCTGGAAAAGACGTGATGATGACTTGGTCTGTTGCGGCTGAACGGTTCGGGCTCAAGACGATGAAGCTCCGACGGCAGAGTCAGCCCGCGGGACAGTGGCGATATCCTCCCGGAGGTTTGCTTTGCCGGACCGAATGGGGTTACTTGCGCGCATGGCAATCGCGAATTCATCCGGGTCGGTCGTTGAACTGTTGCCGCCCGCGCACGGGAAGATCAGCGTGCCTGCTGAGGCTCGGTGGGCGTTGATTCATCCCCACACAAAATTCTCCGGTCGGCGGTGACCAGCTTTGCTGCACTTCTTGAGAGCGGCCAGCCGCTGCTGGCGTTGGCCCCGATGCAGGAGGTCACCGACGCCGCGTTCTGGGAACTGGTGCAGCAACGCGGCGGCGCCGATGTTTATTGGACCGAGTATTGCCGCGTCCATGCGGTTTCCTGTTTGGAAAAGTGGATTGTGGCATCGGTGCGGGCCAATCCCACCGGACGGCCGGTGGTGGCGCAAATGATCGGCAACGACATTCCGCATCTGGTGCGTACCGCCCGGCAACTGGAACAATTGCCCGTTGCCGCCATTGATTTCAACCTCGGCTGTCCCGCGCCGGTCGTGTACAAGAAATGCGCCGGCGGCGGCCTGTTGCGGGACCCGCAGCGCGTGGACGCCATCTTGGGTGCGTTGCGGGAGACCGTGCGCATCAAGTTCACCGTCAAGACCCGTCTCGGCTTCGAATCCGCAGCGGCCTTCGCCACGCTCCTGCCGATCTTTGCGCGGCATTCCCTAGATTTGCTCACGGTCCACGCGCGCACCGTCACCCAAGGCTACGGTCTGCCCGTACACTACGATCTTATCCGCCGCGCCGCCGAGATGATGCCCTGCCCGGTCCTGGCCAATGGTCACATTTATTCCGCCGACCAAGCCCTCGCCGTATTGGCGCGGACGAAAGCGCGCGGGCTGATGATTGGGCGCGGTGCCATTCGCAATCCGTGGCTGTTCTCGCAAATTCGTCAACGCCTGCGGGGTGAGCCGGTGATGTATCCCACCGGACGCGATGTGCTGGCCTACATCGAAGCGTTGTGGGCGACCAACGACACGAACGGCGTATCCGAGAAATTGCAGGCGCAGTGGATGAAACGGTTCACGAATTACATCGGCGAAGGCTTGGGCGCCCACGCCGGGCGGTTTCTTTACGCGATTCGGCGCGCGGAAACGCGGGCGGAGTTTTTTCGCGTCTGCCGCGAACACCTGGACCACGACGACGCCCTCAAACTGGAGCCGTCGGAAACCGGGCCTTGAGGCTGACGCCCGGCAACCAGCGCGCCCGCCGGCTCCTCAAGGGCTTTTGAACTGCAGCCCTTCGCGCGTGGCGTAGCGCATGACCACGCCATCGTCGCCGGCGCGTTTATACCAGGTCAACTCGCTCATGGGCGCGCGGCTGCTTCGGCTCTTGGCGCTCTTCGGCCGGGGCCCGAGGCTCCACACGGCCCAACGGACCGGGCTTTCCGCAGGCTTGGTGTAGAACCGGCCAAACTCGCTTTTCAGATTGGGGAAGTTCGTCGGCACCCAGAGGCCGTAATCGCCGGCGGGTTCGCCGTTGAGGATCAACGGTCCGGGTGCGGCGTATTTGTAAGTGTGTCCCACGTCAAAGGGATCTTCCAAATTCGCCTCGCGTCCGCCCAGGTCGCTGTGGGGCAGGTAGCGTCCCTCCGCCAATTCCACGGGTAGTTGGCACCAATGCTCCCGCAAGTCGGTGTTGCAGTTTTCGCGCACTGGCGGCACCCGCCCGCCGTGGTCATCCGCATACATGTGCAGCGCCATGCCGATGCCGTAAAGCTCAGCATGGACTTTGGCGACTTTCGCCTTTTCTTTCGCGCGGCTGAGTGCCGGCAACAGCAGGCCCGCCAACAAGGCGATGATGGCGATGACCACCAATAATTCAATCAGCGTGAACCCCGGCCGACCGCGCCCGTTGAGGCTTCGCGGCGCCGGGGTTACACCCTGTTGAAGATCTTTCACCAAGTGAAAGTGGCCGATCACCGCACCCGTTGCAACCGGTAGAACCGCGTTTGCGCCTCCGCCGGATCCACCACCACCGTCCACCGACCATTCATCAGGACCGGCACATTGGTTGCCGCCTGCCATTCCCCGGTGCCATCCACGCGATTGGTGTATTGCAACTGGTAATTTTCCAGCGCGCCCGGCCAGGTGATGACCGGCGCCGTGGCGATGTTCAGCTCCGCCGGTTCGGACGGCACCACTTGTTGCACGAACAACTCGTAGCGATTCGTTCCTTGCACGCCGGAGCCGCTTTCCTGATTGAGAATGCCAATGGCGTCGAACGTCCCGGTCGGCGGCGGGCCCAAGCTGTAACGCGGATGGCGCAGGGAGAAGAAACGATTTTCCCCATCCGTCACGGTGCACAGCCGTTGCCCCCACGGCTTCGTCGCATCCCAGCCTTCCGTGGTCACCAGAGTCAGTTGATTGAGGCGCACGCGCTCACCCTGCCAGCGTTCCCCGCCGGTTTGGCGCGTGGGATCAAAAATATCCTCGAACGTGGCGGGATCATTGTCATCGGTGCGCATCAGTGAACTCAGCGAAAGGACCGCCGGCGCCGGCAGGCCGTAGTTGGAGGCCACCAGCGAAAGGGAGAAATCGAATTCGGGTTCGTTCCGGTGCATTTCATTGATATTGCGTTTGCCCCCGTAGAACAGCGAGGCGTTGGCCGTCACGGAAACCAGATCGCCCTTGCGAAAGGCGTGGCCGGTGGCCGGGTCATGATTCAGCCGGTCAATTTCCGCCACCCATTCGGCGTCGCTGTAACTGAAGGAATCATCGCCCGGCGGCCGCCGCGTCGCGTAATTCTGGCCCATCCAGCAGAACGTGCCGCCTTGATCGCCCGGCAACGCCGCTTGCAGGACGATCTGCCACTCGCCGCCGATGACCCCGGCGCTGGCCGGTTGGAAATTGGGCGTGGCATCCAGCATTTCATCCGGATCGGTCAGCAACACCCCGACGAGGGTGATGGGATACGCGCCGTCCCAAGCGGAGGTACCGACCGCGGTGACGGATTGCAGGTTGGCATGGGTTTCCGCCCGCAGAGGCGTCACCCATCCCACGCCCGCCAGGGCGAGACAAACAATAGTGAGTGCGACACGAGAAATCTCTCGTTGACCCGTGGAGAAAGCAAGTGTTACGTTCATGGCGTGAAATATGAATCATGGCTGCTTGCGAGGCAAGCACGAATTTGTGCCCGGGCGCGCCGCCGCGTTCCGGGGTGGTTTACGGCGGGACTGCTCGCGCTGTGCGGGTTGACCCTCGTTTTCTCCGCCCGCGCGCACGAGGAGGTCGTGCCGGTGATCGTGGACACGGACATGGCCTTGGACGATGCCCGGGCACTGGCCTTGTTGTTGCACGCGCCCGAGGTGCGGATGCGGGCCATTGTCACCTCGGACGGCGCTTGTCCGCCGGACGTGGGCGCCACGAATGTTCTCCGGCTGCTGCGGTTCCTCAACCGGGAAGAAATTCCCGTCGGCGCCGGGCGCCCTCTGAATCTTCCCGCCCCCGAATGGGCGGAGCGCTCCGTTACCCTGGGGTGGTCCGACCTGCCGCTCTCGACCAACGCCAGTGTGGCGGATGCGGCGACGGTGTTGCGCCAGACCTTTGCCCGCTCTCCCGAGGCTGTCGCTTGGTTCTGTTTCGGGCCGCTGTCCAATCTGGCCGATCTCTTGCGCGAACAACCCGAACTCAAACAGCGTATCAGTCGCGTGTGGTATTATGGCACGCCGCCGGACGCGCCCCAACTGGGTTGGAACACCCAACGCGATCTCGCCGCTGCCCGCGCCGTGTTTGCCAGCGGTTTGGAAGTGTTCGCGGTGCAACTGACGCCGAAGCAAAGTCTGCCTTTCGACGCCGATATATGGAAAGCCATCGGGGAGATTGACGTGCCCGCCGCGCAACTCATTGTCCGGTTGCACGCCGATTCCCGGGTGCAGCGTCTGATGGCCGTCCGCCATTTCCACGCGTGGGACGAAACCCCGGTGTTGCTCTTCCACGAGCCGTGGCTGGGCCAGTGGCGCGAATGGTCGCCCGGCTCGCCGGTGCGGGTGCTGGACCGGTTTGACCCCGAAAGCGCGCGGACGGTGTATCTGACCGAATTGCGGCTGGGCGGGGCGCCCGCGCGCGAGTTGGTCACCCTCCGGGAATTCCCGGTGACCCCGGAATTGTTTCAGCCGGACTTGGCGCCGCTCGTTGATGAAATCCTGCGCCGCCACGGTTATGAGGAATGGAAAGTGAACGTGCTGACCAGCGAATTGCACCGGCATTTGGGGCTGTATTCGATCCTGGGCGCCAAGATGGGGCTGCGCGCCCGGGAATTGCTCGGGGCGTCGTTGGATGAGTTGCGGGTGGAAAGTCAGGCGGGGTTGCGTCCGCCGGTGAGCTGTTTTAATGACGGCCTGCAAACCGCCACCGGCGCCAGTTTGGGCCGCGGCACCATCCGGGTGCCGGAGACCGACGCGCCGCAGGCCGCCGCCATTTTCACATTTGGCGAAAAACGATTGCGTCTCCGCGTGCGCCCGGAAGCGGTGCAACCGATTCAGGCCGCCATTCGTAAAGCGATTCAAGAACATGGTGATCTGACGCCCGCGTATTTTGCCGAAATCCGGCGTATCTCGTTGGACGCATGGCGCGACCTGGATCGGACGCGCATTTTTGAGGAGGAGCGGCTGCCATGATTGCGCCCTTGGCGACAGGATTGGTGGCCGGGGCCGTGCATGTCTGGTCCGGGCCGGATCATTTGGTGGCGATTGCGCCTTTATCCGTGCGGCAACCCCGGCGCGCGTGGGTGCCAGGAGTTCGGTGGGGGATTGGTCATTCCGCGGGTGTCGGCATCGTGGGAGGATTGTCGCTCCTGCTGCGTGATTTGTTGCCGGTGGAACAATTGTCCCTTTGGGGCGAACTATTGGTCGGCGTGCTGCTCATCGGGATCGGCATCTGGGCCTTCCGCAAAGCGTCACGAGTCCACTTTCCCACGGCCGCCCCAGCGCATGACGGTACCCCGCATGTTCATGGGCACGCTCATGACTCTGCGTCGTCGCCCGAACGCCGCACCGCGCATCATCAGGCCCACGCCGCTTTGGGGATCGGCATCCTGCACGGCTTGGCCGGCAGTTCACATTTTCTCGCGGTGCTACCGGTTCTCGCACTGCCCACGCGCACCCAGGCCACCGGGTATCTGATTGCGTATGCCGTGGGGACAATTGCCTCAATGGCGTTGTTTTCCTGGGCAATGGGCTGGCTGGGCACCCGTTTCAAAGCGAGCGGGCCCGCGTTGTATCGCAGCTTGATGTACGGCTGCGCCTTCGCCGCCATCGCAGTTGGGATTTACTGGATAATCACGGGTTTTCCGTGATTCGCTCCGCGGCGGCGGAGCGGGAAGCGGCGCGTTTGGTCGAAGCCCGCGGACGCATGGTGCGGGAGCAGTTGCAAAGCGGAGACCGGGGCATCACCAACGCCCGGGTGCTGGCGGCCATGCGCAAAGTGCCCCGGCACGAACTGGTGCCGGAACGGGTGCGGTCGGCCGCTTATGAGGACACGCCCCTGCCCATTGGATACGGCCAGACCATTTCGCAACCTTACATCGTGGCCTTCATGACGGAGCAACTGGATCCCCAGCCGACCGATCGCGTGTTGGAGATCGGCACGGGATCCGGCTATCAGGCCGCAGTGCTCGCCGAGTTGGTGCAAACGGTTTACACCATTGAAATTGTCGAACCGCTGGCCGAGCGCGCCAAGGCGGATTTGCAACGACTGGGTTGCACCAATGTGTTTGTGCGCGCGGGCGACGGCTATCAAGGCTGGCCTGAAGCCGCGCCGTTCGATGCCATCATCGTCACCTGCGCGCCGGAGGACGTGCCCCGCCCGTTGGTGAAGCAACTCAAGGACGGCGGGCGCATGATCATTCCCGTCGGCTCTTTTGGCGCACAAAACCTGGTGCTGCTGCGCAAACGCGGGACCCAGCTTGAGCGGCGCGCGGTGTTGCCGGTGCGTTTTGTGCCCATGACCGGCAAAGCCCAACGCGGCCGGTATCCCTCCCCTTGAATTCTGAGCCAATCGCCTTCGGAATAACTGTCGGCGCCTCGCACCGCCTCCGTTACAACAACCGCCCCTGCGCCCGCTCTTTCATAAGCGCCTCCACCAGCTTTGGTCCCCGTTGGGCGCGCCGTTCCAGAATGTGCTGGTTCAGGACCGGATCATAGGGAACGGGATATTGGCCATTGTAGCAGGCCAGGCAAAACGTGTTGGCGGGCTGGCCGATGGCTTTAACCATCCCCTCGAGCGAGAGGTAGTGTAGCGAGTCGGCTTTGAGATACTGGCGAATGGCTTCGAGGGAATGGTTCGCCGCCATCAATTTGCTGCGGTCAGGGAAATCAATGCCGTACACACACGGGTTCATGTGCGGCGGACAACTCACGCGCACGTGAACCTCCCGCGCCCCGGCTTCCTTGAGTGTGTTGACCCGCGTCCGGCAGGTCGTTCCGCGCACGATGGAATCGTCCACCACCACGACCCGTTTGCCCTTCACCAGTTCCGTGATGAGGTTCAGCTTCACGCGCACGTTGAAATCACGAATGAGTTGCGACGGCTGCAGAAAACTGCGGCCCACGTAGTGATTGCGCACGAACGCCATTTCGAAAGGGATGCCGGATTCCTGCGAAAAACCGAGCGCCGCGCAGGTGCCGCTATCCGGCACAGGAATCACCAGGTCGGCTTTCACCGGATGTTCGCGGGCCAGTTGCCGGCCCATTTCCACCCGGGCCTGATGCACGTTGCGTCCCGCAATGGTGCTGTCCGGCCGCGCGAAATAGACGTATTCAAACACGCACAACGCCCGGGCTTGTGGTTCTGGAGAAATCGGCACGCTGTGAATGCCTTGGTCATTGATGATCACGATTTCGCCCGGTTGGATGTCGCGCACGAACTCGGCGTGGATGAGATCGAAGGCACAGGTCTCGCTGGAGAGCACCCAGGCATTCTCCACGCGGCCCAAGGAGAGTGGGCGAAAACCGTGCGGATCCCGCACCCCAATGAGTTCCCGCTCGGTCAAAATGACGAGCGAGAACGCCCCCTGAATCCGGCGCATCGTCTGGCCGAGGGTGTCCGCCGAACCGTTGTAATCCGGCTGCGCCAGCAGGTGCAGAATGATTTCGCTGTCGGCGGTGGTTTGGAAGATTGAGCCGTTAAGTTCCAGTTCCTCGCGCAACTGGGCGGCGTTGGTCAGACTGCCGTTGTGACCGATGGCGATCTGGCCGCGGGCACAATCCACCGTGAGCGGCTGGCAGTTGCGGAAATGGGCGGACCCGGCGGTGGAATAGCGGGTGTGCCCGATGGCGAGGGTGCCGGAAAGTTTTTGCAACACGGTCGAGTTGAACACCTGGGGCACCAGACCCATGCCCTTGTGGACATGAAAACCCGTGCCATCGGAGGAGACGATGCCGGCGCTTTCCTGCCCCCGATGCTGGAGGGCGAACAGTCCGTAATAGGTTAATTCCGCCGCCCTCGGATGTCCGTAAACACCGAAGACACCACAGTAATGCTTGGGATGGTTTTGCATGCGCGATTGCTGCGAGAACGTGGTTTCATTTGACCAAAGCCACCCCGGCCAGGCAAGCCGGAATCCAATTTCCCTATTTTCCCGAATGCCGGCGCGTCGGAGGAGAGGCCATCCGCCGCTGTTGTTGCTTGTTCTGTTGTCTTCTCTTTGCCAGCATCCCGCCGCAGCTTTGCAAGAAGATGGCCCCGGAAGGAAAAGCGCGAGCGACAATTGACGGCCTGCTATGCCAGTGCGGCTGGGTGCTGCAGGATTACAAGCAGATCAATCTGAGCGCGGGTCGGGGTATTGCCATCCGCGAAGTCCCGCTCCAATCGGGGACGTGCGATTATCTCCTGCTCGTAGATCGCCAAGCCATCGGCGTTATCGAAGCCAAGAAGAAAGGCACGCTGCTGTCCGGGGTGGCGGAACAATCGAGCCATTACGCCGTGAATCTACCCGATTTTCTCAGGCCGGCAGGACCGCTCCCCTTCCTGTACGAATCCACCGGAGTTGAGACCTACTTCCGCGATGAACGCGATCCTGAGCCTCGTTCCCGGCGGGTATTCGCTTTCCACCGTCCCGAAAGTCTGGCCGCAATGTTGCAGGATTCACGCACTCTCCGCGCCAAACTCGCCGTCATGCCGGAGCGGCACCCACTCGACACGACCGGTATGCGGGCCTGTCAGATCGAAGCCATCACGAATTTGGAGAAATCGTTCGCCCAAGGCGACCCGCGCGCGCTGATCCAAATGGCCACCGGCGCCGGCAAGACTTACACGGCTTGCGCGTTCACGTACCGGCTGATCAAGCATGCGGGCGCAAAGCGCGTTCTGTTTCTCGTGGACCGCGCCAACCTTGGCCGGCAGGCGCTCGCCGAGTTTCAGCAATTCGTCACGCCGGATACCGGGCGCAAGTTCACCGAGTTGTATAACGTCCAGCACCTCACTTCCAACCAGTTGGATTCCGTGGCCCGCGTGACGATTTGCACCATCCAGCGTCTTTATTCGATCCTGCGCGGCGAGGAACTGGACGAGGATATTGACGAGAAATCCGGCTTTGAACTTTCCGCCGCCGATGACCGGCCCCGCGAAGTGAAATACAACGCACGGATTCCCATCGAAGCGTTCGACTTCATCATCACCGATGAATGTCACCGCTCGATCTACAATCTCTGGCGGCAGGTGCTCGAATACTTCGACAGCTTCCTCATCGGCCTCACCGCCACGCCCTCCAAGCAGACCATCGGCTTCTTTAACCAGAATCTCGTGATGGAATACAATCACGAGCGCGCCGTGGCCGATGGTGTCAACGTCGGCTACGAAGTTTATCGCATCCGCACCGAGACCACCGAACGCGGCGGCAAGGTGGAAAAAGGATTCTACGTGGACAAACGCTCGAAGGAAACGCGGGCGATTCGCTGGCAGCGCCTCGACGAAGACCTTGAATATCAAGCCGGGGATCTCGACCGCTCCGTTGTCGTCCCCTCGCAAATCCGCACCGTCCTTCAAGCCTACAAGGACGCCCTGTTCACTGAACTATTTCCGGGAAGAACGCTCGTGCCGAAGACCCTCATCTTCTGCAAGGACGATTCCCATGCCGAGGACGTCGTGCATCTCGTGCGCATAGTGTTCGGCAAAGGCAACGATTTCGCCAAGAAGATCACCTACAAGACCTACAACCCCGAGACCAAACGCTACGAGAAATCCGAGACGCTCATCCAGGAGTTCCGCACCTCGCCCCAACTCCGTATCGCCGTGACTGTGGACATGATCGCCACCGGCACCGATATCAAACCCCTCGAATGTCTGCTCTTCCTCCGCGACATCCGCAGTCGGACCTATTTCGAGCAAATGAAAGGCCGGGGTACGCGCATTCTCACCCCCACCGACCTCCAAGCCGTCAGCGGCGCGGATGCGCGGGCCAAGACCCATTTCTACATCATTGACGCCGTCGGCGTGTGCGAGAGCGACAAGACCGATTCCCGGCCCCTGGAACGCCAGCGCACCGTCCCCTTTGACAAACTTCTGCTCGGGGCTGCCCTCGGCAAACGCGACGAAGACACACTGACCACGCGGGCCGGCCGCCTCGCGCGACTGCAGCGCGAACTCCCGCCGTCGGAAACCCAAAGGCTCACCGAGCTGGCTGGTGGCCAATCGCTCAGCGATTTATCCGCGGCGTTGCTGCGCGCCGTTGATCCCGACGCCATCGCGGTTCAGGCAACCGGTAAACCCGGTACTGCACCGAACGAAGTCGCACCGGCCGCGCTGGAACAAGCCCGGCAACAACTCGTCACCGCTGCCTGTGCTCCGTTCGATCTCCCCGCGTTGCGTGATGCGTTGACCAAAGCCAAACAGGAGACCGAACAAACCATTGACCGCGTCACCGTTGATAAAATCGTCTCCCAAGGCTTTGACCCGGCCGCCAAGGAGAAAGCGCAGAACCTCCTCCAATCTTTCCGGACGTACATCGAGCAACATCAAGCCGAGATCACCGTGCTCCAGATTCTCTACAGCCGCCCCTACACACAGCGTCTCACGGAACCGATGCTCAAGGAACTGGAGGAAAAGCTCCGCGAACAGCACGCCGCCTGGACCGAGGACAATCTGTGGAGCGCCTTCGCTGCGACCCACCCCGGCAAGGTCCAGGGCCGTTCGCAAGCCGGGCGCTTCGCCGATTTGGTGTCGCTCGTCCGGTTTGCGCTGGAGCAACAGCCCGTGCTCGAACCTTTCGCCGCATCCGTCACCACCCGCTTCAACGAATGGCTCATGGACAAGGCCCAGGCGGGCGTGACGTTCACCCCAGACCAGCTCGCCTGGCTCAATCTCATCCGCGACCACATCGCCACCAGCCTGAGCATTGAGTCGCAGGATTTCGATTATGCGCCGTTCAACCAGCGCGGCGGCCTTGGCAAAGCGTATCAACTATTCGGCGAGCAACTGCTACCGCTGCTTGATGAACTCAACGAGGTGCTCGTAGGGTGACAAGGATGAAGTAAGAATGCAGAAGAAAGAAAATGATTTGCGCGACTCGCCATGAGCTCTGATCTCCAGAAAATTCTTGAAAGCAAACGCACCTTCCGCCGCGAATTGGCGGCGCGGCCCATCGCGGAAAAGCTGCGGATGCTGGATGCTTTGCGCGAACGTGAATTGGCCATTCGCGGGCGAAACGGTAACTTGACCACCCCGCCGGCGCTTCATGAAGCCTCACCACCGTATCGTGCCCAAACCAAATGAGTGCGAAGGCAATAAGTGGAAGCGGCGGCCTTGGCAAAGCGTATCAACTGTTCGGCGAGCAACTGCCCAGGCTGCTCGATGACTCAACACGGTGCTGGCGGCATGAACGATCAGGCACAAACTCGCGATGATGTAGGCCGCGTGTCCCCACGCGGCGCGAAGGCAAAGCAGGCTGCGAACGCCGGGTCAGGAGACCCGGCCTACAAAACGCACCGTTCGTCCCCTGTAAGCCGCGTGCCCTCACGCGGCGCGAAATCAAAGGACTCCTCGAAAGCCGAATCGGGCGATCCGGCCGACAACGCACCACTTCCACGTCGTCTCCGCCGTCTGGATCGCGTGTGGCCTGATCGGGAAGGCAACATTTCTTATCTGCTGACCATCTGTGTGAAAGGCCGTATCCGCGTTCTCGACAATGAACCCACGTTCGAACGCTTGGTTTCGTTTCTTACCAACAGCCCGGTGCGTTACCATTGGTTTGGCCGCCGGTTTGTCATCATGCCTGATCACATTCATTTGATTGCGCACATGGGGCATGAATCCGTCCGACTCGGGCAATGGATAAAAGCGTTGAAGGCTGTGGTCGGCGGGATGGAATACCGCACATCACCCGGCGCGGCGTTAGAGGATGCAGCCGGTAACGATTCCTCCGCTGTCGGCTGTGTGTCCTCACACGGCGAACCAGTGTCGCACCCAAACGCCGGGTCGGGTGACCCGGCCTACAAAACGCACCATCTGCCCTCTGTAGGCCGTGTGCCCTCACACGGCGCGAAGGCAAAAGACGCGGCGAATACCGGGTCAGGAGACCCGGGCTACAACGATCCGCCCGCTGTCGGCCACATGCCCTCGCGCGGCGATCACGAATTCACCCGCACCAAAAGCGCATGGCGGTGGCAGGAAGGTTTTCACGATCACAAATTTCGGTCGCCCGAAAGCGAAGCACGTAAATGGGAATACGTGTGTTTGAACCCGGTGCGCGCCGGTTTGGTGAAACGCCCCGAGGAGTGGCCATACGCCGGCGAGATTTTTTACGGGGAAGCGGGGGCACCAAGATTGGTTCGCAGCACGCCGCCGTTGTTGGAAACGGGGATGTTGATTGAAGAAGACGAGGACAAAACGACACCGTGGGAGGGGGCAAGTACACCGATTGCGGGCAACCGACCGCCAATATGAGCACACCATCACAACGTGTAGGCCGTCCGTCCTCTGTAGGCCGCGCGCCCTCACGCGGCGCAACCACAACGGGGCCGAAGAAATCGGGCTCATCTCCGAACGCCGGGTCAGGAGACCCGGCCTACAAAACGCACCGCCCGCCCCCTGTAGGCCGCGTGTCCCCACGCGGCGCAAGCCCTGAAAGGGCGAAAGAAGGGTGGCGAACCGTTGCACTCGGCGAAATTGTGGAAATCAATCCGCGTCCTGGCGGCGATGAGTTCAACGACGATTTGTTGGCGTCGTTCATTCCGATGAAGTGTGTCGAGGAAGAGAGCGGACGATTCCAACCATTCGGGGACAAAAAAGTCGCGAAGGTTCGCAAAGGCTACACACCATTCCGCGACGGCGATGTCATCTTTGCCAAGGTCACGCCGTGCATGGAAAACGGAAAAGCTGCCGTTTTGAAAGGCCTGACCAACGGCATTGGCTTTGGCTCGACCGAGTTTTTCGTGCTTCGACCAAAGGCCGGTTTGGACGCGCACTACCTTTTTCATTTTATCCTCCGGAGCAATTTCCGGCGCGAGGCTGCACGTAACATGACGGGTGCTGTTGGCTTGCGACGAGTTCCAAAGGCGTGGTTTGAACAACAAACGATTCCACTTCCTGAACCAAAAGAACAACGGCGGATCGTTGCGGAGATTGAGAAGCAATTCACGCGGCTGGAGGCGGGGGTGGCGGCATTGCAGCGGGTGCAGGCCAACCTCAAACGTTACCGCGCCGCCGTCCTCAAAGCCGCCTGCGAAGGTAAACTCGTCCCCACCGAGGCAGAACTGGCTGCAAAGAACGCAAAGAAAAATTCCGATCCAGGCTCTGCGTCCTCTGTCGCTAAACATCCGGGCTACGAAACGGGCACGGAACTTCTGGCGCGCATCCTTGCCGAGTGCCGGAAGAACTGGGAACAAACGCCGGCTGGGGGCAGCCGGCCTACAACGAGACGTGCCGATGCTGTAGGCCGCGTGCCCTCACGCGGCGTTCGTGGCCGCGGCAAATACAAAGAACCCGCCGCCCCCGACACCGCCAACCTCCCGCCCCTCCCCGAAGGCTGGACGTGGGCGACAATGCCGCAGCTTGGTGAATTGAATCGTGGTAAATCAAAACACCGCCCTCGCGACGAGGCTCGACTTTACGGTGGGCCTTACCCGTTCATTCAAACAGGAGATATCCGTAAGTCCCGTGGCACAATTCGCGAGCACCATCAGACATACAGTGAATTCGGATTGGCGCAGAGTCGCCTCTGGCCAGCAGGAACTCTTTGCATCACGATTGCGGCGAACATCGCTGAGACTGGAATTCTCACCTACCCATCATGCTTCCCCGACAGCGTAGTTGGTTTCGTTCAAGACGGGCCGCTTGCCATCACGCGTTACGTGGAGTTTTTCATCCGAATAGCAAAAGAAAAACTCACGCAATTCGCGCCAGCAACCGCACAAAAGAACATCAACTTGGATGTGTTGCAAAAAGTTGCAATCCCGCTTCCTCCGCTGGCAGAGCAGGAGCGGATAGTGACGGAAGTGGAGCGGCGGTTAAGCGTGGTGGAGGAGCTGGATTCGGTGGTGACGGCCAACTTGCAACGCGCATCCCGTCTGCGGCAATCCATTCTGCAAAAGGCATTCTCAGGCGAGCTGGTATGATTATCGGTCGTGTCAACGCCGGGTCAGGGGACCCGGCCTACAATGGCAAACGCGGTGCTGGTGTAGGCCGCGTGCCCTCACGCGGCGTCGGACGGTTGCGCGTGGTGGAGGAGTTGGAAGCGGTGGTGTCGGCCAACCTGCAACGCGCATTCCGCCTGCGACAATCCATTTTGCAGAAGGCATTCTCAGGCGAGCTGGTATGATTATCGGTCGTATCAACGCCGGGTCAGGGGACCCGGCCTACAAGGGCAATCGCGCCGGTGCTGTAGGCCGCGTGTCCTCACGCGGCGTCGGACGGTTGAGCGCGGTGGAGGAGTTGGAGAAAGTGGTGTCGGCCAACCTGCAACGCGCATCCCACCTGCTGCAAGCCATTCTCCAGAAGGCTTTCACGGGCGAATTGGTATGAAACCGGTTTTCAGCCTATTTCTTTTTGCCTTTTTCCTTCCGATTTCAAGCGCCCGACAGCCCCCCTTTGCAGCGGCCGTTTTTGGGAAAGTCGTTAATTTATGAGGATCTGATAGAAAAGAATCGGCAGGCAGGGCATGGTTCTGGTAGAAAATGAACTGAGGTGCATCGGCAATATGAGCAAACACGAATGCGACGTTCAATACGAGTTGCGGCTAAAAGGACTGTCCACGCCTGCTGGAACCATTTCCGCACGGGTGCTCATGGACGTGCTTCGACGCATGATCGAATGTACGGAACGTGGACTACGCCTGGCCGTGGAAGGCATGAGCGTCAAGCGCGGCAGGTTGCCCAAATGGCTGGGAGAGTCGCTAAATCTGAGGGTGACGGGTCTGGGTCGCGGCTCAACAGTTCTGAAGATTGAAGCCCCGCTGCTCGGCGAGACTGTCGGCGACCGGATCTCACAACAGGAAATATGGTACACGCCGCCATCGCCGAACGATACGGCGTTGACGTTGCTTTCGCGCTCCGTACACGATACGACAGCGGAGAACCTTGAAAGTGAATACTACGACGGCGGCGTTCTGAGTGGATTGCTGGCACTGAAACCCATCTTGAAGACGGAAGCCACTTCCATCGAACTGAGTGCAAAAGCTCGCCGCAATGAGAATTTCATGCTGGATCTGGCCGGGATGGAAAAGGTGGAGCGGTTGAAAAAACGTACGCCAGAACCGCGCGCCTTCATTGTCTCCGGCCATCTAAATTCAATCGAACATCACAGAAAGCGGTTTCAACTCGTGTTGAGCGATGGCCAAGTCATGCCTGGGAGAGTGGACGCCGAGTTCATGGATGCGGAAGCGATGCGGCAGTTTTGGGGTCGAAAAGTCACGATCAAGGGCACGGCCTATTTCCGTCCGTCCGGCAAAATTCAGCTTTTGGAATCTCACCTGATCAAGTTTATGGAAAGCGGTGACGAGATCTTCGAGGCGATGCCGCAGGAGCAGACGGAAGCAGAGTTTGTGCGCACAGTCGCGCAAACGTCCGAACGCCGGGGGTGGTTGAAGAATATCTGGGGGAAATGGCCCGGGGATGAATCAGTGGAGGACTTGTTGGCGGCACTGCACCAGACCTAACCCTCATCATGGCGACGTACTATCTCCTCGATACCGGAATGCTTGTCGGCTACGTCCGCGGTGCCGGGTTCGCCGAGTACGCCGAGAAGAAATACGCCCCATCCCAGCCGCCCAATATTCCGATCGTGTCCGTCGTCAGCATAGGCGAAATTTACTCGTTGGCGATTCAGTTCAACTAGAGTGAGTCGAAGCGGCAGGAACTGGACGCCCTGTTACGTCGGATACCGGCAGTGGCCATCAACCATGAGAGGATAATCCACCGGTATGCGGAGATTGACGCTTACAGCCAAGGCAAACTACCCGGCAAGCCACTGCCGCCGGGCTTGTCATCTCGGAATACCGGCAAGAATGATCTCTGGATTGCGGCGACTGGTTCGGTGCGCAACGCCACGCTCCTGACGACAGATCACGATTTCGACCACCTCAACGGCGTGTTCCTGAATGTCGTGTATATCGACCAAAAGCATACCGCCAAAGATGCAACTCCATAGTACCATTCCTGCCAGAGGCCGCAGTGTATTTCCTGCGACAAAGTTTGCTCCCTCTGCGGACCACTGCACTCGGAATCTAGTTGAGAGCGGGACTAAGCGGTGATCGCACTTTGAGCAACGCCCCACAACTTGCAGCAGCTCTGGAACTGCGGCGACGGCTTCTTGTCCGGCGATGAGATGTAGCAATTGCCGGGACCATTATTCCTGAAAATGGCAGAGGAACCGCCACCACTTGACATAGTTGACCGTAAAACATAGTATGACGTCGTGACGAAGACCATTACCAAAATCGGCAATTCACAAGGCATCATTTTCGACGCGGCGTTGATGGAGTTGGCGCGTCTGAAACCGGGCGATGAAGTAAACGTGGAAATTCACGAGGGCGGTACGATCACCTTGACGCCGATCCGGCCTCGTATATCGCAGCAGGAGGTGACGCGGGTCATCAAGGCAACGATGAAGGATTACGCGCGCACAATGAAGAAGCTGGCATGAGCGCAACCGCAGAGAACTGCTTCCATCTGACGGTGCCGATCGTGCAGGAGATTCATGCCGAAGCCCTGGCCAAGTTCGGCGGCTCGGATGGGGTGCGGGATATGGCTTTGCTGGAGTCGGCGGTGGCGGCGTCGCAGGCCGGCTATGCCGGGAAGTCTGTTTACGCCGACCTGGCGGAGATGGCGGCGGCCTATCTATTCTACCTTTGCCGAAATCATCCGTTCCTTGACGGCAACAAGCGTACGGCGCTGGGTGCGTGCCTCGTTTTCTTGCGGTTGAACGGAATCGAGCCAAAGCCGGACGGACCGGAATGGGAGAATTTGACACTGGCTGTCGCCGCAAGTGAGTTGGACCGCGAACAAACGACCGCACGGTTGCGGAAGCTTCTGCCAAAGACCTGATGAGTAACGCTCCACAACTTGTCCAGAAGCTCTGGAACTACTGCAACGTCCTGCGGGATGACGGTTTGTCCTACGGTGATTACGTGGAACAACTCACGTTTCTGCTGTTCCTCAAGATGGCGGATGAGCAGTCGCGCCCGCCGTTCAATAAACCGTCGGCCGTGCCCAAGGAGTTCGCCTGGCCCAGTTTGCTGGCACGCGATGGCGATGAGTTGGAAACCCACTATCGCCATGTGCTCGAATCGCTTGGTAAACAAAAAGGCATGCTGGGCGTCATCTTCCGCAAGGCGCAGAACAAGATCCAGGACCCGGCCAAACTGCGCCGACTCATCGTGGACCTGATTGACAAGGAGCAGTGGTCGAGCTTGTCCGCCGACGTAAAGGGCGACGCTTATGAGGGACTGCTGCAAAAGAACGCCGAGGACGTGAAAGGCGGCGCCGGGCAGTATTTCACGCCGCGTCCGCTCATCGCCGCCATGGTGGATGCGGTTGCCCCGCAACCGGACCAGACGATTTGTGATCCGGCCTGCGGCACAGGCGGATTTCTATTGGCGACGCATGATTATCTGGCAAAGCATTATCAGCTCGACCGGGCGCAGAAGAAGAAACTCCGCAACGGCACCTTGTTCGGCATCGAACTGGTGGACAGTGTCACGCGACTGTGCGCAATGAATCTGTTGCTGCATGGAATCGGGGAAACGGATACAGGCCCGATGCCCTCATCGGGCGGGAAGGACGCCGCGTCGGGGGACGCGGCCTACAATTTGCCCGTGGTGACCAAGGATGCGTTGGCCGGGAAGCACGGCGAGTATGAAATCGTGCTGGCCAATCCGCCGTTCGGCAAAAAGAGCAGTGTCACCATCATCAACGAGGCCGGAGAGCAACAGAAGGAAAGCTTGGTCATCAATCGCGAAGATTTTTGGGCGTCCACCAGCGACAAACAACTCAATTTCCTTCAGCATATTTTTACGATCCTCAAGCAGCACGGACGCGCGGCGGTGGTGTTGCCGGGCAACGTGCTCTTCGAGGGCGGTGCCGGGGAAACGATCCGGCGGGAACTGCTCAAGCAGGCCGACGTGCATACGCTGTTGCGCCTCCCGACCGGTATTTTCTATGCGCAAGGTGTGAAAGCCAACGCCCTGTTCTTTGATCGCAAACCGGCGCGGGAACAGCCGTGGACGGAGCGGCTCTGGATTTACGACCTGCGGACGAACAAACATTTCACGCTCAAGGAAAACGCCCTGCAACGTGCCGATCTGGAAGATTTCGTGAAGTGCTACAACCCGAAGAATCGCCACGACCGCAAGGAAAGCGAGCGATTCAAGGGTTTCGCCTACGACGACCTGCTCAAGCGCGACAAGGTCAATCTCGACATCTTCTGGCTCAAAGATGAAAGCCTCGAAGACAGTGCGAACCTGCCCGCCCCGCACGTTATCGCTGAGGAGATTGCCGAGGACCTTGAAGCCGCTTTGGCGCAGTTCGCCGAAATTGCCGAAGATTTGAAGTAAAAGTTGCTAAGCCGTGGGCCGCTTGATTTTGCCTCCATAAGCTGTGAGGCGCTGATCAGAAGGCGCAATTCGGAGGGACGAAGGGGTGTTTGAAGCCGTAATCCAGCGGCATCGTTTGGCCAACGTCTGGTTGAGACGTACGAGCCGGTATTTTTTCCATCAACCCAAGCTCGCCAAACGGGACTCGCTTTTTCAAACTGAATCGGCTTGGCAACGGGCGGGTCAAGCTGGCGACGCCGGCAAAGGGCCGGGCCTCCCTGCCCGAATGCGGCTGACCTCGAAGTCGGAATGGACGCGGAAGGATTGAGATCCGCACCAGACACACCGGCTCGCGGGTGGAACAAAAACGGGGACCGGTTCGCGAGCGGATGCGGAAACGCCCCCGGCGGAAGGGAAGATCATTTTTCCATTGAAAAACTTTGCACAAGTCCTATTGAAATCTGGGTGGCAATTCCTATAGTTGCGCCCGATTAAATCGCAGCCATGAGCAACCCGACCGAGCCGACCCAGCCGTGGAGTATCACCGCGGCGCGCAACCTCTATAATATTCACCGCTGGGGAGCGGGTTATTTTGATATTAACGAGGAGGGACATGTCATCGCCAAACCGCTCCAGGAGGCGGGCGATGTCGTGGACCTGACCGATGTGGTGGAGGAAGCGCGCGGGCGCGGATTGAAGTTTCCTGTGCTGATCCGGTTTCAAGATATTTTGCGCCACCGGGTGGAGGCTTTGAATCAGGCGTTCCGCAATTCCATCGCGGAATACGACTACCAGGGACGCTACCGCGGCGTGTTTCCCATTAAGGTGAATCAACTGCGCGAGGTGGTGGAAGAAATCCTGGACGCCGGCAAGCCGTTCGATTTTGGCCTGGAGGTGGGCAGCAAACCGGAATTGTTCGCCGGGTTGGCGCTTCAGAAGGAAATGGGCAGCCTGATCATCTGCAACGGCTACAAGGACCCGAGCTTCATCAAGATGGCGTTGTTGGGGAACAAGCTGGGCAAACAGGTCATCATGGTGGTGGAGAAACTCGAGGAATTGCGGCAGATCATCGCCATCTCCAAACAACTGGGCGTGCAGCCGCAAATCGGGCTGCGGGTGCGGTTGCTGGCCAAGGGCGCGGGCCGGTGGGCCGAGAGCGGCGGTGAGAACGCCAAGTTCGGTCTGAGCACGGTGGAAATCCTGGCCGCCTGCAATCTGTTGCAGGCCGAAAATTTAAGCCACTGTTGCAAACTGCTGCATTTCCACATCGGGTCCCAAGTGCCCGACATTCTGACGATCAAGAAGGCGGTGCAGGAAGCGGCACGTTTTTACGCGAAGCTGTGGAAAATGGGTTTGGCGGTGGAATATCTCGACGTGGGCGGGGGATTGGGCGTGGATTACGACGGCAGCCGGTCCGCTTTCGACAGCTCAACCAACTATACGCTCCAAGAATACACCAACGACATCGTTTATTACGTCGCCGATGTCTGCAACATGGAAGAAGTGCCGCATCCCCATCTGATCAGCGAAAGCGGGCGGGCGTTGGTGGCGCATCATAGCGTGCTCGTCGTCGAAGTCGTCGGGGCCATTGAAAAATCCCCTCCCGAGGCCCGGTTCGAATACAACGACAGCGAACACCGGCTCGTCCGGGAGTTGCTCGGCATTCGCAACGGCCTCGCCAAGCTCAACAAGCTGGAGGCCTACCACGATGCCGTCGAACGCCGGGATGACGCCCAAAACATGTTCACCCTGGGCGTGTTGAGTCTGCCGGACAAAGCCAAGATCGAGAGTCTTTACTGGGAAATCGGTCGCGCGGTGGTGGCCAGCTATCGTAACCAGACGTATGTGCCGGAGGAAATCCGCAAGTTGGAGGATAGCCTGGGCGACCAGTATCTTTGCAATTTTTCCGTCTTCCAATCCTTGCTGGATCATTGGGCGCTGGGACATCTCTTTCCCATCATGCCCATCAGCCGTTTGAACGAAGAACCCCGGCACGAAGCCACGTTGGTGGACATCACCTGCGATTCCGACGGCCAGATCAACAAGTTCATTGATCTGCGGGACGTGCGCGACACGCTGGCCCTGCACGCGGTGCCCTGGCGCAACGGGAACGGCAACGGCATCCCGCCCCCTACGGAACCATACTACCTCGGCTTTTTTCTGATGGGCGCCTACCAAGACATCATGGGCGACCTGCACAATCTCTTCGGGCGCGTCAACGAAGTCCATGTCTTCCTCGATCCCGACGAGCCGGCGGGCTACTACATTGAGGAAATCATTGAAGGCACCACCATCGTCCAAGCGCTGGCTTCCGTGCAGTATGACGAAAACGAACTCAAGCGGCAGATGAAAGCGCAGGTGGACGAGGCCATTAAATCCGACCGGATGAAACCCTCCGAGGCGATGCGGCTGCTGGATGATTACGAGCGCGGATTGCGGGAATACACCTACCTCTCCTTCTAGCCCGCGCCGTAGAGGATTCATGCAACCCCGCCTTCGCCACTCCCAGCAATCCGGCGGCTGGTCCCACGCCCGCGGTTTCCGGCGGCAGCACCAGCCACGGCGGATTGCCCTTCGTCATGCCTGAGCCGACGCCCAACGCCGCCCTGTTGCGGTCCTTGGGACGCTTGGTGCGCGGGCTGTCGGCCCTGTTTTGGGGGTTGCCGCTGGCGTTGGTGGTGTGCGTGCAAACGGCCAAGACCGATTGGCTGCAGCCCTTCGGCTTGGCGCCCGCGGTGGTCGCCACCGGCTTGCTGCTTTTTGGCTTGAGCCAGATGAGCGCGTTTCAACGGCAGGAACGCATCTGGCAACGGGCGCTGGACGGGGCGCGCTTGCTGGCGCTCGTCAATCTGGGGCTCAGCCCGTTTCTCTACTGGTGGAACAAACTGCCGTTCCACCCTCTCTTCAGCATGATGGCGATGATCCTGGCCTTTGGCGCGTTGATCTTCCTCAGCCAGCTCAATCTGGTCCTGCTCCGATTGAGCGCCATGTTGCCGGACGAAACCTTGCGGCAAGAAGCACGCCAGTTCACGCCGCTCAACCGCGGCCTGCTTCTGGTGGCGTTGCTGGGCGCTGTGGGGCAGCTTTTCCTGCAACGCCTGGCGCCGTACACCTTGCTGGCCGGCAAAGCGCTTCTGTGGCTGGATCGCGTCGGTCTGGTCTTGCTTGTTCTGCTCGTGTTACTCCCGCTGGCCATGACCATGGCGCTGCTCTGGAAAACCAAGGAAGTGATTCTAGACAGTGTCTTCGGCGGGAACGATTGAGCGCCGCAAAGTGGCCGGGCGTGCTGCCTATTGCCGTTCGTACTCTCCTTTGCCGAGTTTTTTGTACACGGTGAACCCGGCCTTTTTAGCATCGGTAACGGAAAGCGGTTTAAGTTTCGTCGGCGTGCTGAAAGCGGAGATGACCTTGCGCACGGGCCGCTTGCACGCCGGGCAGTGCGTAAGGGGCTTGGCGCGCAACGGCCGCACCAAGGTGAACCGCCCCCCGCACGCGGCGCAGTCGCCTTCGCAAAGTTCATATTCGTAAATGGGCATGAGATAATTGGCGCTTCAAAAACCCGCGTCCGGTTGGGTCCCCGTCCCATTCATGCTCGATGGCCAATGCAACTCCGACCGGGCAACGGACCTCTTTTTTCGCAACGGCCACGCCAGGCGCGATACCCGGCTTATTCCATCGCGCGCCGGCGAAATCTTATTTCTTCTCGTCCACCGCCTTCTTGATGAAAGGACTGAACAAATCAATCGGCACGGGCAGGAACGTGGTGGTGTTGTGCTCGCTGGAAATCTCGCGCATGGTTTGCAGGAAGCGCAATTGCAGGGCGATCGGTTGCTCGGCAATCATCGTGGCCGCTTGCACCATTTTTTCCGCCGCTTGGAATTCGCCCTCGGCATTGACAATTTTCGCCCGGCGTTCGCGCTCGGCTTCCGCCTGTTTGGCCATGGCCCGCTTCATCCCGTCCGGCAAGGAGACGTCCTTGACTTCGACCGCTGTGACTTTGATGCCCCACGGATCGGTCTGCCGGTCAATGATCTCCTGCAAGTGGAGATTGATTTTGTCGCGGTGCGCCAGCAGCTCGTCCAATTCGGCCTGCCCCAGCACGCTGCGCAAGGTCGTCTGCGCGATCAGCGACGTGGCCTTCCAAAAATTCTCCACTTTGATGACGGCGGCTGTCGCGTCCACCACACGGAAATACACGACGGCGTCCACGAACACCGGCACATTGTCCCGCGTCATGACCTCCTGTTTGGCAACGTCAATGGTCACCACCCGCAGATCCATCTTCACCATCTTGTCAATGAACGGCCAGAGGAAGATCAGGCCCGGGCCTTTGGCGCCGATCAGTTTGCCGAGCCGGAAGATAACCCCGCGCTCGTATTCGCGAAGCACGCGAATCATCTGGGGCAAAATAACCGCCGCACCCAGGACAAGGAAAAAGACCCACGGTCCCAGTTTCATCATTGAAAGAATCAGTTGTTCCATAATGTTGTGTGGTTGTTGGGTTGAAACCCCGGACAACGGGCTTGTTGCTCCAAGGCAACGCGCCGCCGCCGAGACTTCACCCGGGTTTTGGTTTTACGGTTAAAGTCAATCCCCGCACTGCCAGAATCTCCACCGGTTGACCGGCCGCTACCGGCGTTTCACTCACGGCATTCCAGTATTCTCCCTCGATAAACACCTTGCCGCCCTGCGCGTCAATCGGAGTCACCGCCGGGACGACCTGCCCCAACAGCGTTTCACGGCCCACTTGGACTGGCAGTAATTGCGCCCGCAGCCCCGCGCCTACCACGAACACGAAGAAGGCCGTGGTCAGCACCACGCCGGGAACAATGAAGGTCAGCGACAGTTGGAATCCCGGCTCGGCTTTGTTAAACAACATCAGCGCGCCCAGGAAAAACGACGCAATGCCACCGGCGGTCAACACCCCGTGGGTAGGCGCAAACACGTCGGCAATAAACAAGGCAATGGCCAGCCCAATGAGGGCGAGCCCGGCGATATTGATTGGTAAAATGGCGGACATGTAGAGGACCAAAACCAGGGCGATGGCCCCCACCACCCCCGGAAAAATCGCGCCGGGATTGCTTAATTCGCCAATGATGCCGTAAATCGCAATCAGCATCAGGATAAACATCACCTCCGGCCGCCAGAGCCGTTGGAATACTTTCTCGCGCATCACCATGGAGATTTCCGATACTGTCGCGCCCGCCGTTTGCAAGTGATGTTCACCCAGAGTGCGGCCGTCCAGTTGTTCCAAGAGGTCGGGTACATCCTTGGCAACCAGATCAATCACGTTTAATTCGAGGGCCTTTTCCGACGTGATGGACGCGCTTTCCCGGACGGCGGTTTCGGCCCATTCCGCGTTGCGACCATGTTTTTCGGCGATATTACGGACGAAACTCGCCAAGTCGTTTTGGGCTTTGGCCCGCATCACGTCGTTGGTGGATTCGCCAACCCCCAACCCCAGAGCAACCGGATGCGCCGCCCCGATGCGCGTATTCGGTGCCATCGCCGCCACATCCGCCGCCAGCGTGATAAAGGTCCCGGCGCTTGTCGCACTGGCACCTGACGGCGCCACATACACGACGATGGGCACGCGGGAGGCGTAGAACGACTGCACAATGTCTTCGGTGGAACTGACCAATCCCCCTGGCGTATTGAGTTGCAGCAATAGGCAGGCATCTTTCCGGTCGGCGGCGACGTCGATGGCGCGGGCAATGTAGGTTGCCGTAGCCGGACCAATCGCCCCATGAACACGGATCAGCCCCACATTAGCGGCGGTGGCGCCGGCGTGTGAAACCAGCAACCAAACCCCAGCAAGAATGAGTGGACCATATTTCATCTTCTGCCTGCCTGCCGCAATGATAACCAGCCCTTCGCTCCTGTGCAATGGTTATCCTTTTCAAGCGTTCAAACCAAACGGGCTTCCCAATGATAATCAATGCACTGAAATGGTGGGAGTGCGGTAAGCAATGCCATCTTGAAGTCGCAAGCTGTGGGTAAGACCGGTGTAGATATCGCATGATCAATTCCGCCAAATTACTTTCCCAACCCATATATCAATCCGCGTTCGGCAAAGGAAAATTGGAATGCGAAAATTTACGGAACTATGTGGACGTACGCCGCAAATTTTCAGGATAAACCTATGTTTCGACGGTAAAATTTGTGATTTTAAGATAACGATATGTAGTTTATCTCTAACGATAGAGATATGAATATCTCTCACAATTGGGTTATTTTTATATCCATATAAATTGATTAATTCTATAGTAGATTTTTAAGATTGGCCTACGATTGGCCATTCCATTGAAAAATACTCGCAAGCGTTCCCTGACTAAATTACCTTTCTCTGCTTATTGAATTGCGAACGTCTTATTTGAAATTCGTTAAAAAGTATTTACGATAAATCATAAGTAATACAACGATTAGTGTTCTAATCAATTTGAATGTTTCATTATCCTAAGCAATACGACGTTATTGTCATCGGCGCTGGACACGCGGGGATTGAGGCGGCGCTGGCGAGCGCCAAATTGGGTTGTCGCACTTTGGTCGTCAGCATCAATTTAGACGCGATTGGCAAGCTATCCTGTAATCCAGCCATCGGCGGCTTGGCTAAAGGCCATTTGGTTCGGGAAATTGATGCCATGGGCGGATATATGGCAAAAGCGACTGATTTTTGTGGTATTCAATTTCGGATGTTGAATACAAAAAAAGGTCCGGCAGTGATTGCGCCTCGTGCCCAATGTGACAAGCAAGCCTATCAATCGCACCTGAAATACGTGTGCGAACAACAGAACAATCTCGATCTTTTTCAAGATCAAGTGGTGGAGATCCAGCATGAAGATGGGCGCGTTACCGGGATTTTGACCGCACTAGGTATTGTTTTTCACTCGACAACCGTAATTGTCACCACAGGCACATTCCTGCGCGGTTTAATGCATATCGGACTAACCCAACATCCTGGCGGGCGAGCTGGAGAGGCGGCAGCAGTAGGGCTCTCTGCCTCATTGGAAAAGATGGGGTTTGAATTGGGACGATTAAAAACTGGGACTCCGCCAAGATTACTAAAATCTTCGATAGATTTTTCGAGGACAGAAATTCAAACCGGCGATGATCCGCCTGCGTATTTTTCGTTTTGGAAAGATGATTTGTTCCACGTGGAACAATCGAAACTCAATTCAGATAGTCTCGGGTCAGACCATCGCGATTATCCATACGGCTCGGTGCTGAGCAGAATTGGTCATCAATTACCGTGTCACATCAGCTTTACAACCGGAAAAACTGCCGAATTGATTCGAGCGAATCTGCATGAATCACCCATGTATTCAGGCGCCATAAAAGGGATCGGCATTCGTTATTGTCCCTCGATTGAGGATAAAATTGTTCGCTTTGCCGACAAAAAACATCACCAAATTTTCCTCGAACCCGAAGGCGCTGAGACGGATGAAATTTATGTCAATGGCCTTTCAACTTCGCTCCCGTACCGTGTTCAAATTGATTTGGTGCATTCGGTAATTGGATGTGAAAATGCCGTTATCATGCGTCCGGCGTACGCGGTGGAATACGATTTCGTTTTCCCCACCCAACTCAAACCCACGCTGGAAACGAAAATCTGCGCCAATCTGTTTCTCGCCGGTCAAATTAACGGTACTTCAGGCTATGAAGAAGCAGCGGCTCAAGGGCTTATATCAGGAATCAATGCTGCCATGGCGGTACAAGGAAAACCGCTCGTCATTCTCAAACGGGACCAGGCTTACATCGGCGTGTTGATTGATGATTTGGTAACCAAAGGCACATCCGAGCCCTACCGAATGTTTACGTCTCGGGCTGAATACCGACTTTTATTGCGTCAGGATAATGCGGATTTGCGCTTGGCAGAAATCGGATACCGCGTTGGATTGTTATCGGAACGCCAAATAAGCCAAGTGCGGGGTAAACAAGCTGCAGTGACAAGTGAATTGGATCGCCTCAATAAAACGCGGCACGACGGACGAACCTTGGCTCAGATTCTTGCCCGGCCTGATGTTGCCTATCAAACGCTTCCCGGAAAAAATGAAGCATTAGACCAAGAGACCGCGTGGCAGGTGGAGTTGGAGATCAAGTATGCCGGCTACATCGAGCGTCAAAAAACGGAAGTCGAGAAATTAAAAGCAATGGAAAATCGGCGAATTCCAGAAGGATTTGATTACCGCACCGTTCCGAGTTTGCGTTTGGAGGCACGACAAAAACTGAACCAGATCAAGCCACAAACACTGGGTCAAGCTGCCCGGATTTCTGGCGTTTCTCCAGCCGACATCAGCATCTTGATGGTATTTTTGAAACGCGCAGGCGAGCCTGCCACGCCACCCGATTCAGTCGACAATCACCAAGTTACAAAAACGACGCCCTCGTCAGTAGAATCGCCTGCTGCTTGAGAACCCGCCCCAATTAAGCCACATCAAAAAATAGATTGGGCATAATTCGACTGTCTCAGGGGAAAGAATATTTTATGCCAGTCACGCTGCTGGCGCTGAACCTGGCTGAACGCTTGGATTGATTTCCGTCGCATTCGAAACCAGTGTCGGATCCGTAACCGATTGTGGACGATAGGGTTGCACACTTTCAATGCGATGCCGCCGCATAGTGTTTTCCCACTCAAATTCTACTTCTTCTCCCGGTTTACGCCCCAAAAGCGCTTGGGCCACCGGCGTGAGATAGCTAATCACTCCAGCTTCGGGTTGCGAATCCCAAGCCCCGAGGATCGTGAAAATCTCTGTGTGACCCGTGGTAAGATCCGTGGTGTGAACCACGGTCCCCGGACCGACGACATCGCCGACGACTTGGGAAAAATCTGTACCCCGGGCGCGAACCAACTGTTCTTCCAACTCTTCTTTACGCCGCATCAGAATTTTCTGCATTTCCTTGGCGGCCTTGTATTCGTGGTTTTCGCTGAGATCACCGTAACTACGGGCAATGGCGATTTCCTTGGAATTGGCGGGGATTTTCTTGCGGACGAGTTCATCATATTCCTCACGTCGCCGATTCAAACTCTCCCAGGAAACCCAAAATGAAGTGTCCTGCCGCGGCTGTTCGCCGGTAATCAGCGATTGGATAGGCGCGTGACTCTTGACTATGCGCGCCAACAACGCCCGTTTATCCATGTCGTCGAACACCGGCGAGTATTGAAGCGCGCGGGTGAGATCCTTGACCACCTCAATATCGGCCGCTGCCGTCAATTCCCCGATAAGCTCCGCATCGTTGAGGATAAACTCCCGCAGACGGCTTGATCGCTTTTCATTGAATTGATCGCGCTCCATGGCGCTGAGCATGGCGCGCAAGACTTCCGGACCGAGAATATCCGCAAAGGCATCGCTGCGGTCTTTCCCCAGCCAAAGAAGCAATTCACTGCTGGCCGTGTGGTGGCCGATCAAAGTGGCGAGCGTTTCCTTGAGCGCCTCGATTTTCCCGTTTTGGATCAGCAAACTCGTAAACTCACGGCATAACTTAAACGAGACGGTGTTCAGTAAATTGAGCAGGCTTTGATCCCAAGTATCCGGGTAGGCGGCCTTGAATCCCTCCAGCGCTCGCCGCTGTTTCGCGGCGGGAATTTGCTCCAAAACCAATCCCGGATCGGTTTCCTGCACCCAAAATTGATGCGCCGTCAACTCTCCTTCCGCCGGCGATTCTTCAGTCAAATCTCGAAGATCATCGCGCATGAAAATCGCTTCCAATGCCAGCGCCGGTTGCGTGCGCTGGTGAGAGGCAATATCTCCATTGAGAACACGAATCACCTCGGCAACAATGTTGTCTAACTCATTGATATCGTTAGAGTTACGCAATATCTCGCCGGCCACCGCAATTTTGGATTTCAATCCCTTCGCAGCATGGAATTCGCCCAGCAACCGATCTTCGAGCGACCTTTTTTCCTCCTGATAAACAATGGGATCCGACTTCTTCAACGGCACGAGGAAATGACCACTCTGCTTCAACTCACGCCGTGCGGACTCCCACCATTTTCTCCAATCCTCGTGAATGATATCGGGGACCAGAATTTGTTGGATTTGTTCAACGGTGGCCCGGCCCTCGAAGCTGAGCAGCACGATCTTGATCAGTTCCAGACGATTGGCGACCGCCAGTTGGCGCAACGCCTCCGGGTCGGTCGCTTTCCGCGCAAAAATGTGTTCCTTGGGAATGGGTTTGAGCGTTTCCGTGGCGAAACCCAAGTCCATCGTGTGCCCCGGTTTGTTGACGAAATCAATGGTGAACCGGGCAAACACCGGATCCATGGTGCGAATACACCCGAACCCCCAACTGCGGTGGATGCAGAAACCCGTGGTTGCCAGTTGGACCAGCGGCTCAATATGCCGCCCTTCAATCTTGCCCGCTACCGCCAGTTTCTCAAATTCCTCACGCATAAGGCATCAATTCTCTCGCATCCGCAACACCGCTGGCCATCATTAAACGCATTGAACGGACAAAAACCAAGACAAATTGCGGCACAGCTCTTGCGGCAACATGCGCGCGGTGGGGAGTTCATCGAAACCCTCCTGGATTCCGCGCTGACCCGCGCCCAGTTGTCCGCCGCCGATCGTCATCTCTGCCAGGAACTTACCTTTGGCGTAATCCGGTGGTGCGCCACCCTTGACTGGCTGATCGCCCGTAAAACTGCGGGTCGCTCCCAAAAACCGGCCCTGCAAGATGTGCTCCGGCTGGGCCTCTACCAGATTTTCTGGTTGGACCGCATCCCCGGCCATGCGGCTGTCCATGAAACGGTCGAGCTGGCCAAACGACAGGGGTTCGGGGCTCAGGCGGGATTTGTCAACGCCGTGCTCCGGGGTTATCTGCGCGAAGCGGATGCCACGCGGAAATTACTGGCGAATCTCCAATCTGCGCAACCGCACCTTGGCTGGTCGCATCCCGAGTGGCTGGTCACTCGCTGGCGTCAACTCTGGGGCATGGAACACACCATCCGGCTGCTCGAATGGAACAACACCCCACCGAAAACTTTTGCCCGGGTTAATACTCTCAAAACCGATGCCGGTAAACTGCTCGAACGCTGGCGGCAGATGGAAAACGTCGAATACGACTTCGTCCACCGCGACTGGTTGGCGGAGAACCTGATTTTCGAGTTGAAGGCGCATCCGCCTTTGGCGCGCATGGGCAGTTTCCGGGACGGCTGGTTTTACGTCCAGGACCCGAGCACGCTGCTCGCCGTTCAACTCCTCGCTCCGCAACCCGGAGAAACGATTCTCGATTACTGCGCTGCTCCAGGCGGCAAAACCACCTTCATCGCCCAACTGCTCCACAACCAAGGCCGCATTGTCGCCCGCGATGTTTCTGAGGCACGTCTTGGGCTTATCCAAGATAACTGTCGGCGGCTCGGCGTGACCTGTGTGGATTTCAGCCGTCCATCTGCATCCGTGGAAGCGACATCCGCGACCACCCGCGATGCACTCCACACGGTGACGTTTCCCGCCTTCGACCGCGTGCTCGTGGATGCGCCCTGCTCCAATACCGGCGTCATCCGGCGGCGCGTGGATTTGCGCTGGCGACTGCGGCCCGAGAAAATCGAACGCCTGCGCAAATCGCAGCTTGCCCTGCTCACCGACGCCGCAGCCGTCGTAAAACCGGGCGGACTGCTGGTTTACAGCACTTGCAGCTTGGAACCGGAGGAAAATCAGGACGTGGTAAAACAGTTCCTCGCTACGCATCCCGAATTCCAATTGGCGAGCGAGCGGAAATTGTTGCCCTTCGCCGATGACACAGACGGCGCGTATGCGGCGGCTCTGCGGAAAACGCGCTGAGACGCCCGCCCGGCTTGGTCGTTGAGCTTCAGCCAGTTCGAGGATCAGCCGATTTTCTGGAGATGTTGCAATGCTTCAGCGCCGGAAACACAATCCATTCCGCCTTTTCCCATGAATATCGGGGGCTCACTTGACAGTGACTCATCCGGTTCTATAGTTCGCCCATTATGTCAATTGAAGCTTCCACGGAAGATAGCGGCGACGAAGGCAGTTCCCCCGGCGCTCTCAAGCGCTTTGTCTCCGCCGGCCGTGGTTTGTGGCACAATGTTTCCGACGCGGATTGGAACGACTGGCACTGGCAACTTAAGCACCGCATCACCCGGCTCGAACAGTTGACGCGGCTGATGCCCACGCTGACGGCGGAGGAATACGCCGGCACGCAACTGGCCAATCACAAGCTGGCGCTCGCTATCACGCCCTATTTCTTCAACCTGATCAATCCGGCGGATGAACATTGTCCCATCCGTCGGCAGGTCATCCCGCGGCTGGAGGAGACCCACACGGCACCGTGGGAAATGTCCGATCCGTGCGGCGAAGACTCGCACTCGCCGGTGCCGGGCTTGGTGCATCGGTATCCCGACCGCGTGCTGTTCCTGGTCACCGACCGCTGCGCGTCCTATTGCCGTTATTGCACACGTTCGCGGCTGGTCAGCAATGCGAGCGGATATGATTTCCATCCGCGTTTTGCGGATCAACTGGACTATATCCGTCAGCACCCGGAAATCCGCGACGTTCTCCTGAGCGGCGGCGATCCGTTGCTTTTCAGCGATGACAAACTGAACCAGTTGCTCACCGCGCTGCGGGCGATTCCGCACGTGGAATTTGTCCGCATCGGCACGCGCATTCCGATCTTTCTGCCCCAACGCATCACGCCGGAACTGTGCGCCATGTTGAAACGGCATCATCCGCTCTTCATCAGCATTCACTCGAATCATCCCCGCGAGTTGACCACCGAAGTCCGCACCGCCTTGGAACGGCTGGCCGACGCCGGCATTCCGCTGGGCAACCAGTCGGTGTTGTTGCGGCACGTCAACGACGACGCCGAGGTGATGAAGGCGCATGTGCAAAAGCTGTTGATGTGCCGCGTGCGGCCTTACTACATCTACCAATGCGATCTGATCGCCGGCTCCGCGCATTTGCGGACCAGCGTGCGCAAGGGATTGGAGATCATGCAGGCGCTGCGCGGGCATACCACGGGGTACGCCGTCCCGACCTACGTGATTGACGCACCAGGCGGCGGCGGCAAAGTGCCGGTCAGCCCCGAATACGTTCTGAGCCGCAGCACCGGCCGTGTAATCATCCGCAACTACGAGGGTAAGATCTTCGAGTATCCCGAAGCGCCGGATGGCACCCCGCAGTTCGCCGCACCCCGGGAAATTGTCGAGCCGGAGTTGGTGTAGCGGCAGGCCGCCGGATTCAGGAGGCTTGTCGTCCGAATGCGTCCGGGCAAACTGATGTCCATCATGCCGGAAGAAACCGCCTCCGCCAAAGCCGCGCGGCTGAAGAAAATCATCGCCGGCCTGCAACGCACCTATCCGGAAGCGCATTGTGAATTGAATTTTGCCAATCCGCTCGAGTTGCTCGTCGCCACGATTCTTTCCGCCCAATGCACCGATCAACGGGTGAACTTGGTGACGGCCACGCTGTTCCAAAAATATCGGTCCGCAGCGGACTACGCGAACGCGGACCTCGCGGCGCTTGAAAAGGACATCAAGTCCACCGGTTTCTTCCGTCACAAGGCGAAGCACATCCAAGCCTGTTGCCGGGCGATTGAGGAAAAACACCAGGGCAAAGTTCCGCGCACGATGGCGGCCCTCACCCAACTCGACGGCGTGGGGCGCAAGACGGCCAATGTCGTTCTCGGCAACGCGTTCGGGCTGAATGAGGGCATCGTCGTGGACACACACGTCGCGCGGCTGGCTCAACGCCTCGGACTCACGCAGCAATCCGACGCGGAAAAGATCGAGCGGGAATTGATCCCTCTTGTCCCGCGCGCCCAGTGGACACTTTTTAGCCACTGGCTGATCTGGCATGGGCGGCGGCGTTGCGGCGCCCGCAAACCGGATTGTGCGGGATGCGAAATCGCAAAATGGTGTCCATCAGCGGGCCGGGTTTAGCCGGATGCCTCCTTCTCCAGCGCGCGCCATGCAACCGTCCACACCGCCACCAATTCATTCTGCAGACGAGCATTTGGTTTCCCGTGCTGCGGCGCCCGCGCCTTGGCGGCTTCTGCAATCCGGTCCCGGTGCGCCCGCGTTCAACATGGCGCTGGATGAAGCCTTGCTGGAGGCGGTGGCGCGCTGGGGACAACCCGTGCTTCGGTTTTACGGTTGGACCGTCCCCGCCGCCACGTTCGGGTATTTCCAGAAATATGCGGAGATTGAGCGCCTGACCCGATTGCGGCCACTGATCCGTCGGCCCACTGGGGGTGGTCTGGTGCCGCACGATGCGGATTGGACTTACAGCCTAGCCTTCCCGGCTGGGCATGCTTGGCATTCCTTGCGTGCGGAGGCAAGCTACCGGCGGGTTCACGAATGGGTATGCGCCGCGTTTCACCGGCTGGATGTGGATGCAGAGCTGGCGCCCGTCGGGCGACCGACTGGACCGGGGCAGTGTTTTGTCGGTTACGAAAAATTCGATGTGCTGTGGCGGGGCCGAAAAATTGCCGGCGCCGCCCAGCGTCGCACCCGCGCGGGTTTGTTGATTCAAGGTTCGGTGCAACCACCGCCGCTCGGCCTTGCCCCGGCGGACTGGTGGCAAGCCATGCGCGAAATCGCACAAACCCGGTTCCATCTCCGCTGGACGTCATTGGACCCCGGCGCCTTCCCGCGCGAACGCGCTGAAATCCTCGCCACGCAAAAGTACGCTCAAGCCGCGCACAATCAGCGTCGTTGACCGCCTTCCGCGCCGCAGTCGTCCCAGCAAAAAAACTCGCCGCGTTCCGCTTACTCCCGCATCCTGCCGGGGTGCATCTGGCTCGCCTGCGTCTGCGGGATTTCCGCAATTACGCCCGACTGGACGCGGTTTTCGCGCCCGGCTTCCACTTGTTGCTGGGCGACAACGCGCAGGGCAAGACCAACATCCTGGAAGCGATTTATCTGATGGCCACATTGCGTTCGTTCCGCGGCGTGGGCGGCGCGCAATTAATCCGGCACAGCCAGAAAGGTTACTTCGTTGGGGGCGAAGTGATCGGAGTGGGCACGCATGAGATCAAGATGTATTGGTCGGCCGTGGAACGGAAATTGACGCTCGACGGCCGGGTGGTGCGCCGGTTGACCGATTACTTGGGCACGTTGCGCGTGGTGGTGTTTTGTACCGAGGATTTGCAATTGGTCAAAGGCACGGCCCGGGGAAGACGGCGGTTTCTGGATCTATTGCTCTCACAAACCCACCCGGCGTATCTCTCGGTGCTCCAGCGTTACATGCGCGCCCTGCGCGCCCGCAACGCCTTGCTCAAACGGCCGCTGCTGGATGAACCGGCGCTGGCCAGTTTCACCGCCGAACTGGTCCGGCTGGGGACCGAGATCATTCACCGTCGCCGCGAGTTGGTGCCGCGATTGTCCCCGCTGGCGCGGCTGGCGTATCGGCGCATTTCCCATGATGCCGAAGAACTGCGGCTCGAGTACCTGCCCAGCGTAAAACAGGATTTCGCCGTGGAACTGGCCCAGACCCATCGGCGCGAAGTCAACCGCCGCACCACGCTGGTGGGACCACATTTGGACGACCTCGGCCTCTGGCTCAATGACCAATCCGCGGCATCCTTCGGCAGCGAAGGCCAGAAACGCACGCTGGCGTTGGCGCTGAAAATGGCCCAGGCGGAATATCTGACCGGACTCCACGGCACGCCGCCGGTGCTGTTGCTGGATGATGTGATGGGGGAACTGGACGTGAAACGGCGGGCGGGTTTCCTGCCATTGCTGGAACGTACGCATCACGCCCAAGGCCAGGTCTTCATGACCGCCACGGAGGCCAACTGGCCGCGGGAAATCACCCGGGAAGCACGGCGTTGGACGGTGCGCACCGGAACGCTGACGACAACCCAATGAAGCTGTGCGGGCCCGGCGACGTCCGCCCGGCTCCGCTTTTGCCGCGCCTCAATGATGATGGCACCCGCCACCACAACATCCGCCACCGCGCGCACCGGACGGCGAAACCGCGCAGGCATCCGCGCCGCCCGAAGAACTGGCGGAGGCAAAGACGGACAGTTTTTTCTCGAGCTTCGTGGAACCGCAATGCGGACATTTCGCGCCTTTCCATTCGCTGGAACGCACAAGGATTTCGCTGTCCCGATCGCACTTCTCGCAATGAAACTCGTAAATCGGCATGACTCCAAAATAGCGTCCCCGCCGTGAAGCTCAAGCCCGCAACGGACGGCGAACCGCCGCGCCCGCCCAATGTATTTTTTGGCCTTCCCGCGCGGCTTCGACCCGCAATTTTGCGCCCCGCGCCGCGACCAACGACTGCGCATGACGCGTCAGGTTCGCCAGCTGGATGTCGTCATGGTCGGGATCATGATGAAATAAGAACAGGCGTTGAGCTCCCGCCTCCAGCGCCAGTGCCACCGTATCGTCCACACAACCGTGGCCCCAGCCTCGATGCCGCCGGTATTCACGGCAATCGTATTGGGCGTCCATGATCAACACCTCCGTTCCCTGCAAAAACTTCAGGAGTTTACGGTCCTTGGATTTGGCGGTTCCGGACCGCCGGCTGATCCGGGGTTCGTGATCGGGGAAAAACGCGAGCGAACGGGACCCGGCAAACAACCGATAGCCTAGACAAACCCCCGGGTGATTGGCGTAACAGGCTTCCACCCGCACGCCGCCAATTTGGAAATGCAAGTCCCGCAGTTCCTCAATCTGCACGTTGCTCGGCAATTCGTCCAAGCCCACCGGGAAAAAAGGATTCTCCATCTGATTTCCCAGAATCGCGGCCAGTCCCCGCCGTGCGCCTTCGGAACCGAGGATGCGGATATGATGTCGCGCCTGATACAGCGGCGCAAAAAACGGCAGCCCTTGAATGTGGTCCCAGTGCGTATGGGTCAACAACACCGTGAGCCGAAGCGAGCGCCGGGGGAATTCCGCCATCAAAGCCTGCCCCAGCGGTCGAATGCCCGTACCGGCATCGAGAATCAGGATTTCATCCCCCACCCGCACCTCTACGCAGGAGGTGTTGCCCCCGTACCGGACGGTGGCGCGTCCGGGGGTCGGGATTGAGCCGCGCACTCCCCAAAACCGCAGCCACGCGGACGGCAGGCGGGCCGTCGCCTGTAAAGCGGTTCGCAATCGGGCCAGGGACACCGGCTTGGTGAGGCAATCATCCGCTCCCGCTCCGCGGGCGGCCTTGCGATTGGCGGGAACCGCATGACCGGAAATCACGATGAGGCGGGTTTCATTCAGGCGTGGATCAGCGCGTAAGGCACGGCAAAATTGGAAACCGTTTCCGCGCGGCATCATCAAATCACAGAACACCACCTCGGGCCGAAGCTTTCGGGCGAGCACGATTCCCGCCCCGCCGTGACTGGCTTGCCAGGTTTGCCAGCCAAAGGCGGACAATAACTCCGAGAAAGTTCGGCGAAAGTCAGCGTCGTCGTCTATAATCAGGGCCCTCTGCATAGCGGCTTGATGTCTGTCGGCTCAACACTAACCCATGCCGGCGGAATTGAAAGTGGGGATTTCTCTTCGGCTGCCGCCGCAGCGGCATGACTTCTACGTTTTCCATACTCCAGAGGATCGGATGAGCGGGAATGCTTCGACGGACTACGATTTAACCTTCCGCAATGACTCGCCCCGGCGGTTGCGTGAAAATCACGCAAAATGCGTGAAAATCACGCGCGAATTTCACGCAACCGGCCGGACAAGCTCAAAATTGCCCAGTTTTTTGGGCTTTTTGAATTTGGCATTTGACTTGCGTTCAATCAGGCAACTTTAGTAAATCAAACTATGAAACAGACAAAAAAACTCAAATTCGCCGCGTTCACGCTCATCGAATTGCTGGTCGTGATCGCGATTATCGCCATTCTTGCGGGTATGTTGCTGCCGGCCCTCGCCAAGGCCAAGCAGAAGGCCCAACGCATTAACTGCGTCAACAACCTCAAACAGGTCGGTCTCTCCTACCGTATCTGGGCGGGGGACAATCAGGACCGCTATCCTTTGAAGGTGGCCAATACCGAAGGGGGCACGGCGTCCTACTACAATGCGGCGAACATGACCTACCACACCTACTCGGTGCTGTCCAACGAGTTGAACACGCCCAAGGTTGTGGTGTGCCCCGCGGATGAACGCACGGCCCGGACCAACTTCATGACCACCGGTGCGCTGGCGGACTTCGTCAATAACCTCGCCATTTCCTATTTCGTGGGACGCGATGCGGATGAGACCCAGCCGCAGATGTTCCTGGCGGGCGACCGCAACATCGGCAACGGCCCGGCTTCGCCGCAGCAATACGGTTATTCGCCCAACTCTCCGAGCGTTGCGGGGATGATGGTGTCGCTCGGCACCAACCCGCCGGTCGTGTTGCAGTGGACCGACAAGATGCACCAAAAGAACGGTAACATTGCCATGGCTGACGGCAGCGTGCAGCAGTTGACCTCTGCCAAGCTACGCGAGCAGTGCCGGCAAACCGGTGACAACAGCCCGAATGCGGGTACCACCGTGAGCCCCGGCGGCAACGTTATCTTGATTCCGTAAACTACTATCCATAAAAATCCTGAGCCGGCCGCAAGGCCGGCTTTTTTATTCGGAGAGTCTCCGATCTGGATGGATGTCGTCCCACCGTATTGGAGTGAAACGCAAAACGTATGCATGCTGCCTGCGGCCGTTTTTGGTTTTTTCCATTTGGTAGCGCTGCAAGTCGGTGAACGGAGAACAAACCGGTTTCTTCTGACGATTTCCCGCCGAAGCTTTGCGTTCCGCCGGGCCCGGATTTATGCTACCGCTCGTTGCTGCATGAAGTGGCTTTCATCAAGGCGATGGGGTGAGCGCTGGTTTGTCGGCGGGGCCGGAAGATGTTTCCGGCCACTGCCGGCGCAGTTTTGTCTGGCCCTCGGGATGTTGGTTCTGTCGGGAGGCTGGGTCTCCGGGACCATGTTGTCGCCACGTTTTCACCCGGGCCGCGTGTGGGTCATGCCGCGGGAGGGCGCGGCCATGCGCGATTCCGGACGGGAAACCGTGCGCGTGTTCCCGGGATTGGGCGGACTGCGGGTGGTGCGCTTGAAGGAAGGGGAAACTGTGGAGCAGGCCTTGCAGGAATTCCGGTTGCAACCGGAGGTGGCCTGGGCCGAGCCGGACTACCAAGTGACCGCCGCCGCAGTCCTGCCGAATGATCCCTATTTTCAAAACGGCACCCAATGGGCCTTGAACAATTACGGCCAGAACAGCGGTCTGCCTGATGCCGACTTGGACGCTCCGGAAGCGTGGGCTGTGCGGCATACCGCCAGCAATGTGGTAGTGGCCATTGTGGACAGCGGCGTGCGCACCACCCATGAGGATTTGGCGGCGAACCTTTGGCGGAATCCCGAGGATGGCACCCCGGGCTTCAACGCCCTGACCAACCAACATGATCCGGAGGATGACAACGGCCACGGCACGCATCTGGCCGGCATCATCGGCGCCGTGGGCGACAATAACCGGGGCATTGCGGGCGTGGCGTGGCGGGTGCAATTGATGGCCTGCAAATTTCTCAACGCCGCCGGGAACGGTTATCATTCCGACGCGGTGGCCTGCATCGAGTTCGCGCGGGCCCACGGTGCGCACATCCTGAATTTGAGTTGGGGCGGCAGCGAGTTTTCCGCTGCGGTTTCCAACGCCCTGTGGGCGGCACGGGCCGACGGTCTGTTGGTCGTGGCGGCGGCGGGCAACAACGGGGCCAACGTGGACCAATTCCCGTTTTACCCGGCCTGCCTGGCCATGGACCATATCGTGGCGGTGGGCGCCTCCACGCGCACGGATGAACGCTGGAGTCAGTCCAGTTACGGGGCGGCTCGCGTGGCGTTGTTCGCCCCCGGCGCGGAGATTTATTCCACGACCCAGAGCGGGGACAACGCATATCAAAGCCGCAATGGCACTTCGATGGCCACTGCGTTCGTTGCGGGCGCACTGGCTTTGCTGCGCCAGGCGGCACCGGCAGCCCCGGCGCCGGTGCTGCGCGACCGATTGTTGGGGGCGGTGGATGTTAAACCGGCTTTCGACGGCAAGTGCGTGTCGGGCGGACGGCTGAATTTGCGCAAAATGTTGGACTGGCCGGCCCTGGCGATGAACTGGAGCAACCAAACCGCGCAGGTGCGGCTGACCGGCGTCCCCACGCACGGCTATGTCATCACCGCCTCCACCAATCTGCAGACTTGGACCTCGCTACAGACCAACACGGCGGGTCCGGGCGGCGATTGGTGGTTCACCGATCCGGCGTCGGCCACGCTCCCTAGACGATTTTATCGGGCCCACCCCGGACCGTAACTCGCCGGACAGGACAAATCGGATTCAGGGAAAGCTGGAGACACCGTGACCCCTCTCGTCTTGATTCACGCGAGCTTGACACAAGAGGCGTTTGGGTGCTTGGCAACGGCGCTGACGCATCACTTTCAATTTGACTACGATGCGCTCGATCGGCTCAGAGAGGCACGATGGATTCTGCGTTCCCTTCTTTCCTGGCATTCGGAAAAATTGGCTTGGCATTTGCGGTGGGGACGCATACAACAGCCGCGTTCTTTGAAACGCGGCGGATGAGTGTCCGCCGTGGAACACAGCCGGTCGTCCGGGAACCCCGTGGAAATCGGGGACGGTTGCGCCACTGTAACGGATCACAAACTTCCCATACGTCATTGGAGGGCCGGCGGCCCTCCGAGAAGGCGGAAGCGAGGCTCGAGTCCGGAGTCAGGATACCGCACCGGTTGTGCTCGTCGGTCCCGAGGTTGCGGGACAACTTCTCCGCTCAAGAGAAGGATGAGGCCGGTTCGCTCCCGCACGGGCGGGGGCGGCTTCGCGGAATGCCTTCATTCTCCGTCGAGCGGGAGTGAAGGCTTAATTGTTTTTGGAACGGATCTCATTGCCCCGTTGCTTCCCATCAACCGAGTGGGCTGCGGACGGGAGTGATGCGATAATGTTCGCCGAGACGGCTTTTGCTTCCCGCGCTGGTCTCCTTAACTGAAACCAGCCGCGTTATTGCGGCTTATTGAATGGAAGATCAGCTGATGAAATCAATGCGTTCGTTTACACTAGCTTTGGCCGGCTTTGTGGTCGCCCAAGCCGCCTTGTTTGCCGCCTCCGTCCTGCAAGAGGATTTTGCAACCGACCCCTTGGCGGCTGGCTGGCAGGTGTTTGGTGATTCCCGCTTGTTCACTTGGGATGCCGGTGCGGGCCATCTGCAAGTCACCTGGGACTCGCGCCAGACCAACAGTTATTTCTATCGCCCGCTCGGCACGGTGCTGGACAAGGATGATGATTTCAGTTTCGCGTTTGATTTGCGTTTGCTGGAGCTGACACCCGGCATCAATCCGGCCAAGGCCAATTCCCCGTTTCAGATTGCGGTTGGTTTTATCCGGTTGGCCGACGCCATGGCTCCGGGTTTCCTGCGGGGTTCGGGTTCTCAATCGCCCAATCTCGTCGAGTTCAATTTCTTTCCCGACCCGGGCGGCGATTGGCAATGGGGGCCATCCCTCACCGCCGTCCTATGCGATCGCACCGGTCTCAACTGGTCGAGCGGCGGCTTCGCGCCCGCGGGTCTATCCCTGAACGACACGTTCCGCGTGACGATGACCTACACGGCGGCCACGCAGGCGTTGACGACCGAAATCGAACGCAATGGCGAGCCGTTTTTGACCATCCCTCCCGCCACGCTCGACGAAAATTTCACCCTCTTGCGCGTGGATGCGGTGGCGGTGTCCAGCTACAGCGATGCGGGCCAATGGCCCGGTTACGAAGGTTCAATCCTCGCTCATGGGATTGTGGATAATGTGCGGATCACCTTGCCCCCTTTGCCGGTGGAACGCATCTCGTTGGTTGAAGGAGCGGCGCCCGGACAGGCGCAATGTGACAGCCGCGTTAACTGGCTCTACACCTTGGAACGCACCACCGATTTCCAGACTTGGGAGCCCGTCTCGACCCCGCTGATGGGTACCGGAGAGACGCTGACGCTGCACGACACCAATCCGCCGCCCGCCGCGGCGTTTTATCGCGTGCAAGCGCAACGACCGTGAACCCGGCCGGATCATCTGCTCCGGGCGCCGGCAGAAACTGGGCGCGCCTCGCGCGCGAACACCCCGGATCACCGGCGCCGGAGCGTGCCGCGCCCGGCGCTTTCACGCTGGTCGAGTTACTGGTGGTGGTGGCCATTATCGCGCTGCTGGCTGCCCTGTTGTTGCCGGCGTTGGCGCGCGGCAAAGTTTCGGCGCATCGCCTGCGATGTGTGAGCAACCTCCGGCAACTCGGGCTGGCCGGGCAGATGTATTGGGACGATCATGCGGGCGCGTGTTTCCGTTACAGCGGCGGTTTCACCAACGGCGGGCAGCTTTACTGGTTCGGTTGGCTGGGCCTGGGCGCGGAGGGCGCGCGTCCGTTCGATGCGTCGGTGGGCGCGCTGTATCCCTACCTGCAAGGACGGGGGGTGGAGTTGTGTCCGTCGCTGAATTACGCGCTCAGCCACTTCAAGCTCAAGGCGGCCGGGGCCGCGTATGGCTATGGTTACAATCTTTGCCTCTCCGTGCCCTTGGGACGCCCGCCGGTGACGCTGGCCCAGGTGGCGCGTCCAGTCGGAACGGTTTTTCTGGCGGATGCCGCGCAGGTGAACGTCTTTCAACCGCCCGCTTCGCCGGCGAATCCGTTGCTGGAAGAATTCTATTACGTGAGCACCAACCGCATCGAAGCCACCGCGCATTTTCGGCACGGGCAACGGGCCAACGCGGTATTTTGCGACGGGCATGTGGCGATGGAGAAACCCGAACCCGGCTCGTTGAACCCCCTGTTGCCCAGCCAGTTCGTGGGCCGGTTGGTGCCCGCCGTGCTGGTTTGGCAGTGAGTCCGACGCCGGTATCAACGACCCCGACGGGGCGCCCCAATGGGAAGGGGGCCGGCCTGGCCAATTAAATTTCCCCATTTTGTGTTTGACCGCCGGCGCGAATTCCTTTACTCCAGCGCGGCTATTCAAAACTTGGCAACCCCGCGGTCCTCGCGTTAAGGTGTGTTGAGCATGGGCGTGTAGCGAAACAAAGCGGCAAATGGCGAAATCGAAATCATTCCTGGCAGTAGATTTCGGAGCGGGCAGTCTCAAGCTGGCCGAATTCGAAGTCAACGAAGCGGGCGGCTTGCGTCTCCGGCAATATGCCATCCGGCCCCTGGGCTTGGCCGGCTCCCAGGAATCCGCCCGGGAAGGGGTCATCCTCAAAGCGTTGCAGGAACAACTGGCCGCCCTGCAGATCAAAGGTGGCAACCTCAACGTCTGCGCCCCTGGCTTCCACGTCTTCTCCAAATTTGTCAAGCTGCCGCCGGTGGACTCCGGCAAGGTCACCCAGATCATCCGGTACGAAGCGCAGCAAAACGTTCCCTTCCCGCTCGAAGAAGTGGTGTGGGACTATCAAATCCTCGGCGCCACCCCGGGCGGCGAACTCGAGGTGCTGTTGGTGGCCATCAAGGCGGACATCGTGGAGGGATTGTTCCGGGTGGCGGAAACTTGCGGGCTCAACCTGCAAATCACCGATGTCTCCGCGGCGGCGCTGTGCAACGCGTTCCGTTTTAATTATGGCGACGTGGAGGAATGCACCATGCTCCTCGACATCGGCGCCAAGACGAGCAACCTCCTCTTTTTTGAAAAGGGCAAAGTCTTTGCCCGCGGCATCAATCTCGGCGCCAACTCCATCACCCAGGATTTTGCCAACGAATCGAAGATGCGATTCGACATGGCGGAGAAGCTGAAGATCGCCGAGGGATTCGTCAGCTTGGGCGGCGCGTACGAAGAGCCGGAGAATCCGCAACAGGCGGCCATTGCCAAGATTGCGCGTCAGTTCATGACGCGGCTGCACATCCAGGTCAACCAGACCATGCAGTTCTATCGCGGCCAGCAGGGCGGCAGCGCGCCCCAACGGCTGTTCTTGGCGGGCGGGGCGAGCATCATGCCCTACACCGCGCAGTTTTTTGCGGAAAAACTCAACATCCCGGTCGAGTATTTCAATCCCCTCCGCAACGTTCAGATTGATCCCTCCGTCAATCTGGAAGACCTCGCGCGCGTCGCGCATTCGCTGGGCGAAGTCGTCGGGTTGGGCCTGCGCAATCTGGCCACCTGTCCGGTGGAGTTGAACCTCATGCCCGCCAGCACGCTGCGCTGGCAGAGTTTCAATCAGAAAAAACCTTATTTCATCGCCACCGTTTTCAGTCTCGTGGTGGTGGTGGCCGCCGTTGGTTTCCTCTTCCACCGGCTGGCCCGGGTGCAGGAGGAAGACCTCGACAAGGTCACCGCCGACGTCACTCCCCTGCAGACCCGCGAGCAACAGTTCAAGCGCGCTTACAACGAGCTCAAGCGCCTCAAAGAAGATTCGGACCAGATGGTGTCGTGGATGGAGCAGCGCTATTTCTGGGCGGATCTGCTCAAGGAAACGCGCCAGGCTCTGATCCGGGTGGAGGAGGCGGGCAAACGGCGGCTGGGTGCGGATGTGGGCGTCTGGATTGAACAATTTCAAAGCAGCCAAGTCCGGTTTGGACACTTCCTCGGCGCGGGCGGTCAAATGCCCGGTTTCCCGGGTGCGGAAATGCCGGCGGAACAGGCCGCCCCGGCCATCCCCGGCATGCCCATGCCCGGCATGGATGCCGAAGCCATCGCCGCTTTCCGGCAACGTTATGGGGATGTGCCCACCCCCGCGCCCATGCCCCTGCCCATGGCGGAAGCGCCACCCCAGCCCATGGCGGAAATGCCGCCGTGGGAACCCGGTTTTCCCGCCGCTCCGGACATGCCGATGCCCGGCGGCGAAGTCATGCCCGGCATGGAAGGCATGCCGGGAATGGAAGGGGTGCCCGGCATGGAGGGCGTGCCCGGCACGCCGGCGCGCAACACCAATGAAGTCGCCTCAGTCAAGCTCATGTTCCGCGCCGTCAACCTGACCTCGTTCGCGGCGGCCGCCAACACGGAGCTGGCCTTTGCCGTGCTCAAGGAATTGCAAGCCCTCCCCTTGGCGGACTCGGCGGAAACCCAGTTCGAAGGCACCCTCGTTCCGGATGACCAGACCGACACCTTCACCTTCGGCATCAACCTCAAGCTCAAGCACCCCTTGAAGATTTATTGAGTATGGATTGGGTCAAACGCAATTTGTACTTCGTTGTTGGCAGTGCGGTGGCCTTGCTGCTGTTGGGGTTGGCCGGGTTCTATCTCTACCGCGGCTGGAGCGCCAATCATCAAATCGCCGAAAAACTCAGCGGCCAGTACGCGGAGTTGAAACGCCTCTACAATTTGGACCCCAATCCCGGCAGCGATAAAATCAACAACATCAAAGCCGCGCGCGAACAACAGGAGGAGTTGCGGCAATTCCTGCAACAAACCCGGACGCATTTTGCGCCGGTCCCGTCGCTGCCCGCGCCCCACGGCACCAACCGGGTGACCAGTGAGGAATTCACCTCCGCGCTGCGCCGAACCGTGGATCAATTGCAGCGCGATGCCACCAACGCCAGTGTCGCCCTGCCGCCCCAGTACAATTTCTCCTTTGAAGCGCAAAAGGGCCTGATGACCTTTTCGCCGGGCAGCCTTGATCTGCTGGCCGTGCAACTTGGCGAAGTCAAAGCCATTTGCCAGATCTTGTTCGCCGCCAAGGTCAACGCCTTGGACAACATCCGGCGCGAACGCGTGTCGCCGGATGACCAGCGGGGCCCGCCCTCCGATTACCTCGTGCAAAAGTCCGCCACCAACTCGCTGGCGATTATGACGCCGTATGAAATCACCTTCCGCTGTTTCAGCGGTGAGTTGGGCGCCGTGCTCGATCAATTGCACGCGTCGCCGTATTGTTTGCTGGCCAAGACATTGGACGTGGGGCCGGCCTCGGCGCTCGCGATGGAGGATCCAAATGCCCCGTATTATGGTGTTCCCGGTGCGCCGGGCGCCCTGCCCGGATACCCGCCGCCGGCGGAAATTCCACCCGCCGGCTTTGCCGAGCGTTACGGCGCGGAAAGCATGTACGCTCCGCGACCCGTCACCCCGACCCCGGCAATGCCGCTTCCGCGATATCCGGTGGGCGGCAGTGCGGCGGAGGCGCCGGGGGCGGGATTTGCCCAACGCTACCCCGGCGCGGGCGTGGAGAGCATGGGGGCCGGCCCGGTTCCCGGAGGCATTCCGTATCGTCCCCTGGGTTCCACCCAACCGGGCGCGCCCGGCGTGCCCGGCATGCCGGCTTACGCGCCGCCGCCCGTCATGCCCGCGACTCCGGGTCTGATGCCGGGCGCGACGCCGCGTGGCGGCATGCAGGCGGTCCTCAATGAAAAATTATTGCGGGTGACCTTGCTCATCCATGTGGTGAAACTTCTGCCTCAAGAAACCAACCGCTAATGGATTTCCTCAAGAAACACTACGAAAAGGTGCTGCTGGGTGTCGTCTTGTTACTGGCGGCCCTGGCGGTGGCGTCGTTGCCTTTCTGGATTGTCGGGCAACGCGGGCGCCTGGCCGCCCAACGCCAGGACATCATTCGCAAGACGCCCAAGCCGCTCACGAATTTGGATCTCAGCATGGGGCAGGCCGTGATGCAAACCCTGTCCGCGCCGTTGCACGCGGAGTTCGGGCGGCCGCACAACCTGTTCAATCCGGTTCAATGGCAGAAACGCCCGGACGGCGTCATTTTCAAGATCGCCCAAGGCAATGAAATCGGCCCGGAAGCCGCCGTGGTGACCAAAACCACGCCGCTCTACCTGACCATTGCGCTGGATTCGGTGGGGCCCCTCAGTGCCGGAAAGCCCTCCGGGTACATGGTGAGCGTGGAACGGCAAGCGGCGTTGTCGCCGCGGGAACGCTCCAAGCGCTCGGTATTTGCGGCGTTGGATCAAAAACGCCGGGACATTACGTTGCGGGAAGTCATTGGCCCGCCAGAGGCGCCCGAGGCGTTGGTGATTGAGTTTGGTGAAACCAGCGAGCGGGTGACCGTGAAAAAAGACACGCCTTTTCGCCGCGTGGACGGTTATCTGGCGGATCTGCGGTATGACCCGGAAAAACGCACTTTCCTCAACCGCCGGGTTGGGGACCGGCTGGTGATTGCTTCCGAGGAATACAATATCGTTGCCATCACGGAGAACGAAGTTGTAGTTTCCCAGAAGTTGACGGGAAAAAAATTCACAATTCGGAAGCGAACGGAAAATTAGCCAATCGTGAATGCCGCCCGGTGGGGGCGGCCAGTTTATTTTTAACGCCAATAAGCCATGATCAAAATCACTTCTTTTCGACTCTGTTGCGCCCTCCTGGTGGCGAGCACCTTCGGGGTGCTGGCCCAATCGGCGGTGACCGATGCGGCGATTGTTGAAGCCGTACGCCGCCAGGCCGCAACCATTGACCTGCGGCTCAAGCTGGAGGAGGCCGAGGGGGCGTTGGCGCGGAAAGACCTGCCCGGCGCCGCCAAACTGTACGAGGAAGCCTACGAGCTGGTGCAGAAAATCGGCGCGGGGATTGACGTGGAACAGGAACAAACCGTGAAGGGCTTGGCGGGTGTGCGCATGACCCTGGCCCGCGAGGCCGCCAAACGCGGGAACTACCGCGAAGCGGACGTGCAGGTGACGCGGGTTCTGAAGGTATCCCCCAAAGATCCGAACGCGCTGGCGTTCAAACGGGAAAACGATCAGGATCTTCAAGCCCAATATCTGCGCCTGCCCAATCCCGAAACAGAAGAGCAACTCCCGGGACTTAAGAAAGAACGCACCGACGCCGCCAAGCTGGTGCAAGACGGCCGTTTGCTGCTCGAACACGGCAAGTTGCTCGAAGCCGAGGCCAAGTTGAACGAGGCTCTCGAATTGGACCCGTCTAATCGGGCGGCGGCCTATTATCGTGACCTCGTTAAAGACGCCCGCCAACGCCGGGCCGCCGTGAAACGGGAAGGGGATGCCAAAAACGCCATCGTGGAAGTGGACGAGGCTTGGGAAGTCCAGACTAAGCGGGACCGGCTGCCCCAGCCCAATCCCTACGCCCGCACCAACCTGACCTACATCGGCAAAGGGCGGCAGAGCATTCTCAGCAAGCTGGACCGGATCATGGTCAATGAAGCGCGGTATCCCGGCCTGCCGTTGAGTGAAGTGGTGGCCGATCTCTACCGAATCGCCAAGCAACGCGATCCGGACAAGCGGGGCATCAATTTTCTGGTGGATCCCAACGCGCCGCCGGTGAATCCGCTGTATCAGCAATATCAGCCGCAGCAGCAGTTCATTGATCCCACCACCGGTTTGCCGATTCCCCAGGCGCCGCCCACGGAGTTGGAGGTGGAAGTGGCCGATATCGCCATCAAGCTGGATCTGGCGTTGACGGATGTGCGGTTGATGGATGTCCTGGATGCCATCGTCAAGGTGGCGGAACGCCCGATCAAATACTCGGTTGAAGAGTATGCGGTGATTTTCTCCCTGAAAGGTCAGGATGTGCAGAACTTAGTTTCGCGGGTGTTCAAAGTGGACCCGAACACGTTCTATCAAGGTTTGGAAAGTGTCGGCGCCTACGCCTTTGGGGATGTGGAAACGAGCAGTGGTTCCGGCGGCTCCGGCGGTGGCAGCCGGGGCGGCGGCAGCCGGGGTGGCGGCGGCCAGGGCGGGGGGAGTCAGGATTACGGCGCCACCGTGCCGCGGGTGAACGTTGCGGGTTACTCCAGCGGTGGTGGGGGGCAACAGGGCGGCGGCGGTTCGGGCGGTCTGAGCTTCATCACCCGCACCAACAACATGGAAGAAGTCAGCGCGGCGGTGCGCAACTACTTCCTGGCCCTCGGCGTGGATTTGAATCCGCCCAAGGCGCTGTTCTGGAATGATCGCGCCGGCAAGCTCATTGTTTACGCCACCCAGAACGATTTGGACATCATTCAATCGGCGATTGAAGTGCTGAACGAAGCGCCGCCCCAGGTGAACATCAAGGTGAAGTTTGCCGAGGTGACCCAGAACGACGCCAAGGCCCTCGGGTTCGATTGGTATTTGGGGAATTGGGTGATTGGCAACAGCGGCTTGCAAGGCGGCACCGCCCCTTCATTGAGTGGCCGATCCACCACCGCCAATCCCAGCGGGTCCTTTCCGGGCGGTGATTTCCCTCAATGGACTGTGGGCGGCGGCGATACGACGGGCGGACAAACGGGCGGCGGGCAAACCGGCGGCGGACAAATTACCAGCGGCCAAGGCTTGAGCACGCTGATTCCGCCGGCGGCGTCGGACAGCTTGTTGACCAGCGGCCTGCGCAACAGCGCCAATGCCCCGGCTTTGGCCACCCTCACCGGCATCCTCACGGATCCGCAATTCCGTATGGTGATCCGGGCCTTGGAACAACGGGACGGCGCTGAATTACTCACGGCGCCGGAAGTGACCACCTTGAGCGGCCGCCAGGCGCAAGTGCAGATGGTGGACGTTCGCACGATTGTCACCGGGGTGGATTTGAATCAAACCCAAGGCGGCGGTGGCGGCTACGGCGGCGGTGGCGGCTACGGCGGCGGCGGTGCGGGCGCGGTCGGCTCGCAACTCAACTACTACACCCAGCCGCTGCCCTTTGGTCCGGTGTTGGACGTGCTGCCCAGTGTTTCGTCGGATGGTTATACGATTCAGATGACGTTGATTCCCACCGTCACGGAATTCGTGGGCTACGACGAGCAATACGCGCAGAAGTTCGTGCCGCAGGCGCAATCCGTGAGCGGCGGTGTGGCGGCGGGCATTCCCATCACGGGTCAATTGCCGTTGCCAATCTTCCGCGTGCGCCAGGTCACCACCACGGCGATTGTCTGGGATGGCCAGACCATTGCGCTGGGCGGGTTGATCTCGGAATCCGTCACGAAATTACGCGATAAAGTGCCGGTGCTGGGCGACCTCCCGTTCCTGGGACGTTTGTTCCGCAGCGAATCCGAGGAGACGCGCAAGAAGAATCTGATGGTGTTCGTCACGCCAACGATCATTGATCCGGCCGGCAACCGCGTGAATCTGGATGAGGAACTGCCGTTTGCGCAGACGACCATCCCGGTGCAACCCGCGTCGGCGGCGGATCAATAAACGCCCGGCGCCGGGGGCGGTGGCCGGCAACGGCTGGAACCGCCCCGCCGTGGCCCGCATGCGAAGGAGTGGTCTTTGGACACACCTTTTGAGGTGGAAACTGGCAAGCAAGCGGGCGGGGACGGCGGGACAAAGGGCAACGGGCCCCGGTTGCTCTTGGTGGATGGGCACGCGTATGCGTACCGGGCCTTTTTTGCGATCCGCGCATTGCGGTCGCCGTCGGATGAACCGACGAATGCGATCTTTGGCTTTGTCCAGATGTTGACCCGGCTGCGGGCGGCGGTGCGGGCGTCCCACGCCTTGGCGGTCTGGGATGGCGGCTTGGCGGCGGAACGCGTGGCTGCGTGGCCGGCCTACAAGGCCCAACGACCTGCCATGCCGGATGAACTTCGGCCGCAGTTGGATGGCATGGTGGCTTGGTTGCAGGCGGCGGGCTGGAGTTCGTTTTGTGCGGACGGCGTCGAAGCGGATGATTACATCGCCACGGTAACCCGGCACGCCGGAGCGGCGGGCTGGCCGGTGGTCATCGCCAGTTCGGACAAGGATTTTATGCAGTTGGTGTCGGCGACGGTCGGGTTGTTCAATCCGAATGATAAAACCGATCGGATCTGGACCGCGGCCGAAGTGCGCGCCAAAACCGGAGTGCCACCGGAACAGGTGGTGGATTGGTTGAGTCTGGTGGGCGATAGCGTGGATAACATTCCCGGGGTGCCGGGGGTGGGGCCGAAAACAGCGGCGGCGCTGCTGGCGGAATTTGGATCGGTGGCCGGCATTTACGCCCGGTTGCCGCAGGTCAAAGGCGAACGGCTGCGAGCCAATCTAGCCGCTGCGGAAGAGTCGGTGCGGCGGAATCAGGCGTTGGTGCGCTTGAACCCGGAGTTGCCGTGCGCCTGGGATCCCGCCGGTTTGGCCATCCGATCCGCGGATGCGGCGCAACTGCGGGAATTGTATGCCCGCTGGGGTTTCCGCTCCCTGCTGGCCGCCTTGGGACCGGCGACGCCGGCGTCCCAGACGATTTGGTGGTAAGCAGGCGCGGTCCGGTGGAAAAACCGCATGGTGAAGCGCGTCCGGGGAAGAAAACGTGGACATCATTTGGGTGTCTTGTTAGAAGTAAGCGAAAGAATTATGTCATTGCCGCAGTATGTATGGAAGACGGCGCTGGGCTTGTGCCTGGGGTGGCTGGCCGCCACGCCGGTCCACGCCCAAAGCTATACGCCGCAGGGCGCTGAATTTGCCATCGCCGGCGCCCTGCCGGGCGATCAAATTTATCCGGCGGCCAGCCTCAATCCCTCCGGCGGATACCTGGTCTGGGAGGACAACATTACGGATGGCAGCGGTCAGGGCGTCAGCGCGCTGCGGTTGGATGGCAATCTGTCCGGAGCGCTGAGCAGTTTCCGCGTGAACCAACAGGCCGCCGAGCACCAGGAACGGCCGCAGGTCAGTCTATTGAACGATGGAGGGGCGGTCTTCGTCTGGCAGGGGGGACGGCAGGGATTCCAAGACATCTATGCGCGCTTCTTGGGGGCGACGGGGACTTGGATCACTGACGATGTGTTGGTCAATGCCTTTACCAATCACGCCCAAATCCAACCGGTGGTGACCACGCTGACCAATGGCCAGGTCATCATGGTTTGGGGCAGCTTTAATCAACGCGCCAGCGACAGTCTGCAGGACATCTACCTGCAACGGTTCGCTCCCGGAGGTCAGAAATTGGGCGGTGAAATCGCGGTGAATCAGTTTGCGGCGTTCAATCAGCGCACGCCGGCGGTGGCGGCGTTGAGCGATGGCCGCTTTGTGGTGGTCTGGGTGTCGGAACAGCAGCGCAACGCGGTGGGAAGCGCTAATCCCCAGCAACTTTATCAACCAAATCAATTGCCTAGCGTGGATATTTACGCCCGGATCTTCCAAGCCAACGGACAAGCGGTGGGCGGTGAGTTTCTGGTGAACACCGGCACCAATGTCTGCGCCAATCCGGCGGTGGCCGCCGCGGCGGACGGCGGGTTTCTGGTGGTTTGGAGCGAAAAGGATGTCCTGACACGGGAGAACAGTTGGGACATTTTCAGCCGGCCCTTTACGAGTGAGGGCACGGGCGGAGTGGTGCGCCGGGTCAACACCCACACTTTTGGCGATCAATTTGCCCCCCGGATCAGCAGCGTGGAGTCGGATTATCTGGTGGTCTGGACCAGTTTGGGGCAAGACGGTTCGCGCGAGGGCGTTTACGCGCAATTTTTGAACGGGGGCGGCGCCTTGGTGGGCGCCGAATTCCGCGTGAACACCACCACGGTCAGCCAGCAAATGCATCCCACCGTGGCGGCGGATGGCCTCGGCCGTTTCTTGGTGGCGTGGACCAGTTTCAGCGGGGGAGTCCACAGTTTTGATTTGCAGGCGCAACGGTACGTCACCGTCGTCCAACCGTTGCTGCCGATGGACGCCCCGTTTGTGGTGACCTTGAACGCCAGCGAACTGCAGGTGAGCTGGTCCCCGGTGGCGGGGCTCAATGTCACCGGTTATGAAGTCTATGCCAACGGCAGCGCCAGTCCCACCGTGACCGTCACCAACAACTGGTGGACCATGACCGGCCTGGCCCCGGCCAGCACGAACCACTTCCGCGTCGCTTATGTGTTGGCGGATGGCCGGCGCTCGCCGCTTTCGGAAAGTACCAGCGGCTGGACCTACGGGGAGATGATGCATTACGACATTATTCCGTTTGACTGGATGAAGACGTTCTGGGGCGGGTCGTATTGGACCTGGCCGTCGCCCTCGGAGGACAGTGATGGCGACGGGGCCTCGAATTACGAGGAGTTCCTCGCGGGCACGAATCCGTTGGATGCCGGCAGTGTGCTCAAACAGCAGTTGCAACAAACGCCGCAGGGCCTGTTCCTGACGTGGAACACCCAGCCCGGGCTGCTCTATCAGGTGCAGGTGTCCATCAACCTGGGGGCGTGGCAAAACTTGGGCGGCCCGCGTCTGGCGGCGGGGACGAGTGATTCACTCTTTGTCGGCCACGGCAGTACAGGGTATTACCGGGTGATCCGGGTGCGTTGAGATGATTTGTATGTTTCGACCCTTGAAAACGTTATTTTGGCTGGCTGCGGCCAGCGCGGGTGTGTATTCCGCCGCCGCCTTCTCGCTGTTGGGACCGCAGGGTGCCAGCGACGGCCCGGACGGCTACCAGGTGCCCGAGATCGGTTACTTCATTGGCGGTGACATCGGTGGCCCCAAGAATCTCAGTGAGGAATTCCGTTGGAATACGCCGGAATTGTATTATTCCTTCGACCGGAACTTCCTGGATTATTTCGGCTCGAACGGCGTGTTCGCCATCGAACAAGTCATCGCCATCATGAATGGCGTGACCAATGTATCCGCCTATTCCGCGCAACTCACCGAGTTTCCGTTGGAAAGCATGCGGTACAACTACCGGGCGCAGGCCATGAGTTTGATTGATTTGAAATCGGTGGCCTTGAATTTTCTGGTCGAGGAAATGGGATTGGCGGAACCCGACCGTTGGACCTGGTGTTTGCGGTCCCGGGAGACCCAACCGAATCTGCAATGCCCCTTCATGATTTACGGCGTGATCAAACGCAACTTCGATCCGGTCACGTGGGAGCCGACCAGCTATGTCAATGGCAACCTGTACAGCTATGTAATCCGGGAAAGATGCACGGGGGATAATCCACTGGCCGACGCGGTTGAGTTTTTGGTGGACCCGCTGGGGGTTCATTATAGTGCGGTCGCTTCTGGCGGCATTGATTACGGGGTGTTTTACACGGGATTGACCCGCGACGACGTGGGGGGGCTGCGGTACATGTGGCGCACCAACAATATGAACGTGGAGAAGGTGTCGAGCGACAGCGTTTTATCAAAGACCAATTTTGCCACCCCCCAGTTGTTGGTCAGCTCGAATTTGTCGCTGTTGGTCAGCCAGTCCCTGACCAACAGTCCGGACGGACTCAGCGCGTTATACCCCGACTTGATCATTTTGGAGAGCACGCCGATTTTTACCAACGTGGTGACTACCAACCGGCTGATCTATTTCACGAACGCCCCCTATTCGCCGGCCGGGGTGGCGAAGCTGGCCACCAACATCACCTATGAAACCAACGTGGCCATCTGGTATCAGCACACCTTTGGGAACGTGATCACCAACACCTACTACACGAACGGGTGGATGACGATTCTGCAGACCAATATCTCCACCACCGCCTGCGGGCTCTTTGCCCCGGCCGGGTCCATCTGCACCAATATCACCCAGAAGACGATCTTCACCAATTTTGTGAACGGGGATTATTTCCTGTTGACGACGAATTCCGGCTGTGGGTTCTTCCTCATCAAGACCCAGTTTGTCGGGGTGCTCATCGAGACAAACACCCCCGTGGCCGCCACCAATGCGCAGGAGGCCACCAATATTTTCAACCAGGAGTATTCGGAAAGCTACGTCACCTATTTCACCAACCATGTGCTGGAGGTCTATCCGGTGCCGTGTGAAAACGATTCGGTCGCCATGCGCCAAGGCATGGACCGGGTCCAATTCATCCGGCGCGATTACGATTCTTTGTTGGAACGGTATTTCCACCCGGTGACCAATAGTTACGTGCTGTATGCGGTCACCAATAATCAAATCATCCCCGAACATTTCCACCGGGTGGTGACGCGCCCGGACTTCGTCTTCTCCGCCGAGGAGCGTCAAGCAGGCAACGCATGGTTCGGCTGGGGGTTCCGGCAAGCGCCCCACTATTTCACGCCCACCAACGCGGCGGACCCGAATCCTGACAAGGTGTTGGGTCCGGGCACATTGGAAGCGCCTTTATTCATTGAATTCAACAAAGTGGGCCCCCTGCTGGTGAACTTTTACAATCCGTTCCTGCCCAACTCCGGTTTAACGGAGGCCGCGGCAACCACCAATTTTATCTGGGGTTCCTTCGACGGCACGACCAACGCCCCGATTGTCTATCCCCAAGGGACCAGCATTGCCGACTTGGAAAATCAAGTATTGATCCAAGTGCAGCCCTGGGTGGAAATGACCAACCGTCTGGCGCAAACCAGTGCGATTCTTCCCTGGGAAGAGCTGGCGTTGCCCACGGGCGGCCTCCAACAGCCGTATCCGCAACCGCCGGCGGGATTGCCGGTGGAATATCCGGTGCGGGCCTGGTTTGCCGTCAACGGCGGGCAATTCCCCTATGTCTGGTCGCTGGCCCCGGGATCGCCCGGCTTACCGCCGGGATTGTTCCTGGCGCCCGACCCCAGCGACAGCAGCCGGTGTGTGCTGGCGGGCACGCCCACCATGGTGGGGACGTTTGATTTTGTGGTGCGACTGACGGATGCGGGTTCGCGTTCTGTGGACCGGGCTTATTCGATTACCATTGAGCCGTGACCGGCGAAGCATCGTGGCCGTAAAGACGAGTTACCGAGTATGAGACAGGTTTTGATGACAGTGGGGTTGACGGCCATGCTGGCCGTTCCGGCGGGGGCGCAACCCGATCCTCTCTGGGTAAACAACGGGGTTTACACTTTCCCGCCGCCGGTGGATGCCATCAGCGTGGTGAATAACGGAATAATCAACATTGCCACGTTGGCTCCGTTTGACACCTCGAATACGCGTAATTTCACGAACAACGGCACCATGAACGGGATGGTGGGGTTCCGGTTCGACACGGTGCTCACCGGTCCCGGCGGCGGCGGCAATGCCACCCGCCAACCCGCGGTTAATTTCCACAATAAATCCGGGGCGACGGTCACGGCCCGCGACTCCTTTTTGGGCCCCAGCCGTTTGTCGGTTTTGGCCACGAACATCGTCAACCGCGGTTATCTTGGCGTGGGCGCCAATGGCGCCTTGCAACTCACCGCCACCAATGCCGACCTGTTTTACAGCGCGCTCGGCGCGGGGGCGATTGAACCGAGGGGCAGCGGCAACGATCTGGACGGCGGCCAGTTCAGTGCCGATGTGGCCATTTATGATTATTATTGGGGACAGACCAATGCCGACTGGAACAGCGCGAATTTGATGATGGCCGAGGAGGATAATTTGTTTGTCGTGACCCCGCCGCATTATGTGGAAGCCGTGCAGGGCAGGGGGATGACGCAGTTTTACCTCGAAAATCCCATTTCCGCCTTCTACACGAATTTTGTTGGCGGGCAGCGGTCGTTGACCCTGACCAACTTGGACGGCAGTGTCACGAATCTGCTCGTGGCCACCAATATCATCCGCCAGGCCGCCTTTGCCTCGGTGGCGGACACCAATATTGCCGTTGTCTTCCGGTTTGCTCCCAGCACGATTCCCACCAATCATTTTCAAACCGTCACGGCGGGACTGGCGTGGTCCACCACCAACCTGTTCACCGGCAAGCCGGCCATGACCACGCTCTACCTGCGGGATACGCTGGCCTCCTCCACCGCCCGCGGGTTGCTGGTCAACCCGGAGACCGGCAATACCTATCGGCCGGCGAATTATCTGCTCTCGCGCTTGGAACCCGGCGAGTTCGCCAACGGCAACTCGGGGAACGCGGCGCTGACGAATAATTTCCTGTACGAAGAGGATTTTACCAACCGCATCGTGGGGGGCGCCTACGCCGGCTACAGCGCTTCGGTGGACAACATCTATTCCCGGCCGCCGGAGATTGCGGGGGGCACCGTCACCAATCTGCCCGGGCGGGTGATCATTAACGCGCAGAATCTGAACCTGGAGGAAGCAGCCGTTCGCGCCGAGGGCTATGTGGACATCAAGACCCGGCATTTGGTGTCTTCCACCAACGCCATCGTGGATAGCGAACATTTAATTTATGATCTGGCCTCGACCAATGGGCTGTTGGTGATGACCGATCTCGCCAAGGAAACCGTGGCCCGCATGCGGGGCGATCTCTACGTTTGGAGCGGCGTTTGGCAGAATGAATTGATTGAATCGTACACCAGCTACAACCTCCCCGACCCCGATGACGAGGAGGGGGGCGAACCCGAGGAAGTGGTCATTACCAATGTGGTCCGGGTGGGCATCCATGCCTTGATGATCAGCGCGGATTACGTGCTCACCGAATTGCCGGTGATTACCCATGACCTGAAGTTGCGCAGCCGGCAGGCGGACGGGGTCCAGCCGGGCGATATTATCATGGCGGACCCGGTGACGGTGGCGCGCGGCTTCTACCTGGACGGGGAAAGCTTCACCATGAGCGACCGTCTGATCCTGTCCGGCGAAGTGCAGGACTGGATTTGGACCAATGCGCCGGGGGTGATGTACTTGACCAACACCGGATTCCTGGAGGTGCCGAACGAATTGCACCTGGGTAATGATCGGTCCCAGCCGTACGAGGCCATCGTCAACCAGGGGATCATCAGCGCCTACGGGCATAATTATCGAACGCGCTATTTTGAAAACCGCGGCACCAATTTCGCCGGCGCCAGCGTCACGGTGACCGCCGAGGATGCCAAATTGGACGACGGCCAATTTGTGGTGGATGGCAACCTGACGTTCACGGGAGGCATATTGCGGATGCGCGAACATGCCTTGGATGTCAGTTCCGGCACGTTGTACCTGGATTTGAGCACCAGCTTGGGCGACACCGGGGGCGGCGCCAATAATACCATTGCGGTGGGGGATGGCTTTTGGTTGATGCAAAAACCGGCCACCGGAGACTTGCTGGGCACGCGGCTATTGACGGCGGTGTCGGCGTCCCGGGTTGCGGACCATTATTGGGCGGCGGAAGACCGCGGCCCGGTGGGGGCGGGATTCCTCAATAACGTGGCCATCGGGCGCCTGACCCTGTCGGCCGCTGTGCGCGGCAAACTGCGTTTCTACGGCGTGGGGAGTGGCCGGGCGCTGTACGTGGATTATTTGGAATTGGATACCTATGTGGCCAATAATTTGGAAACCGCGGTCCACATTGATCCAGGATTCAAAATCTATTTTGCCGATGCCAACGTGCGGCCCGAGGAGTTGGATGGGAAGTTCGGTGGCCGGTTGATCTGGGTGAGGGATTTCGCCGGACCGAACAGTTCGGTGTCCGTTGTTTTGCCCGGGGGCAAACGGATCAAGGTCAACCGGGGCGTGTTGACCAGCACGATCATTGATTCCGACGCTGACGGGCTGGCCAATGCGTATGACCCCAGCCCCTTCGATCCGGTGCCGCTGGGCGGTGTCACGCTGGTGAGTACGTCGGCGCCGCCGCAGGCGCTGATTACGTGGCGGGCGGCGGCCAACACCGTTTATTATTTGGAATACCGGACCGATCTGTCCCCGCTGGCGGCGGGCGGGTGGCAGCCGCTGTTGGTGTTTACCAATCAGGCCACCACCAATGGTTGGATTACGGTGGAAGACCCGCTTCCCGTCGGTACCGATCCGCGTTATTACCGGCTTTATTATCGGCCCTGACGGGCCGGCCCGGGCGCGGCGCCCCCTCACCCGGGGTGTGGGGCGCCGTCCGGCGACACAGCTTTGGATATGAGTATGAAGCGTTTTACACGGATGGCCCTGCTCTTGGGCATCGCGCCGTTCTTCGTGGCGGCATCAGAGACCCAATATGTCACCATCGGCGGCCACGCAGCGCATCCCACGCGGATTCTGGCGAAGCGCAAGGCGGGCCAGGTTGAGCAGGCCGCCGCCGACTTGCTCGACGGGCAAAAATTGCAGGTGGTCCGGCAATTCAAACTGGTGCCGGGATTGCAAGTGCTGGAACCGATCGCTCCCCCGATCTCCGCGGCGGGGGACGAGACGGCCGATGAAGCGCTCCTGAATCGCATTGCAGCGTTGCGCGCCTCCGACCAGTTCGAATATGTCGAGCCCGATTACACCGTCTATGCCCAGCTTCAGCCGACGGATGAGAAGTTTCAGGACGGCACCTTGTGGGGGTTGAAGAACAGCGGGGGCAAAGGGGGCGTGCTGGGCGCGGACATTGATGCGGAGCGCGCGTGGGATATAACGACCGGGTCCACCAATGTCATTGTGGCGGTGATTGACTCCGGCATCCGTTATACGCACCAGGACTTGGCGGCGCAGATGTGGGTCAATCCGGGGGAAATTCCCGGAAACGGCATTGACGATGACGAAAACGGTTACGTGGATGACGTGTACGGCATCAATGCCGCCCAGGGTACGGGCGATCCGATGGATGATAACGATCACGGGACTCATTGCGCGGGGACCATTGGCGCGATGGCCAACGGCGGCGGACCGCATGTGGGGGTGGCGTGGAATGTGCGTTTGATGGCGCTGAAATTCCTCGGGGCGGATGGAACCGGGTCAACGTCCGCCGCCATCGAGTGCTTGGATTACGCCGTGGCGATGGGCGCCAAGATTTCCAATAACAGTTGGGGCGGGGGCCCCAAAAGCGAGGCGCTTTATGACGCGCTGGTGCGGGCCCGGGAAGCCGATCACCTGTTTATCGCCGCCGCCGGCAACTCTGGGACCGACAACGACATCCTCCCGCAGTATCCCTCAAACTACGAACTGGACAACGTCATCGCGGTGGCGGCCTTGGATCGGCGGGACCGGTTGGCCCGGTTTTCCTGCTACGGATTGACCTCCGTGGACCTCGGCGCGCCGGGGGTGGAAATTTACTCCTCCACTTCCGGATCCGACAGTGAATACAAAGTGTTTCAAGGCACCAGCATGGCGACGCCGCATGTCTCGGGGGTGGCGGCTCTGGCCCTCGCCAAATATCCCCAGGCCACCTACGACGAATTGCGTGATCTGTTGTTGATGACCACGGTTCCCGTGGCCGCGCTCCAAGACAAAACCACCACGGGCGGCCGGGTCAACGCGTACAATGTCCTTTCCGCCGCGCCCAGCGGGAAGCTGGACCTGTCTGTCACCCCGCCGCCGGGCGCGGCAATCCTGGCGCCCTCAGAGCAGGAATTTTTTGTGCGGGTGACGGATTTGTTCCGGATCACCGACGCCACCGTGACCGCCACGGTTTCCACCAACGGGGAATTCTACACCGACTTGGAATTTCAGAATGACGGAACGGATCCGGATGAGACAGCCGGCGACGGCATTTATTCCGCCCGGCTGGATATTCCCCGCACCGCCACCAATCTGGTGCTGACCATCACCGCCACGGCGCCCGACAAAATTCCCGGTACCGCCGTGGTGAACTATGATTGTGTGACGGTGCCGCAGAACGACAATTTTGACAGTCCGGGCAAGATTCCGGCCGGCGGCGCCGCCCTGATCACCACCACCCGTTTTGCCACCATGGAGCCGGGGGAACCGCTGCACGCGGGCGTGTTTTCGGTGGATCACTCCCTCTGGTGGACCTGGTCGCCCAGCACGGCGGGCCGGGCGATTTTGGATCCGGCGGGCAGTCAGTTTGACACCGTCCTGGCAGTTTACACCGGCACCAATTTGCTCACCCTCACCCCGGTGGCCTCGGTGGACGATGTGGGGCGCCTGAAGCAGGGCTACCTTTTTTTCGATGCCCAAGCTGGCAAGACCTACCGCATTGTTGCCGCCGGAAAGAACGCCCAGGAAATGGGTACCCTCCGGTTGCGCGCGCAGATGGGCGGTTTGCCGGATACCAATGCGCCGTCTGTCAGCATTGTCTCGCCGATCGAAGGAACGATGTTGACCACCAATTTCCTCATGTTGAGCGGCATCGCTTTTGATCCGCAGCCCAACGCCTCGGGCATCAGCCAGGTGGACGTGCGTTTGAACGACGATCTCCTGGCCGTAACGGCCCAGGGGACCACCAATTGGACCGTGCCGTTGCTTCTGAGGCCGGGCTTTAACACCGTGGCGGTCTGGGCGCGCGATTATGCCGGCAACCGTTCGACCGCCAAGACCCGGAGCTTGATATACGCTCCCCAGTTACCCGCCAATGATCACTTCAATTTGGCGACACCGTTGGTTGACGACAACGGGACAATCACGATCAACACCTACCCGGCCACCAAGGAATACGGCGAACCCAACCACGCGGACAACGACGGCGGTCACTCGGTTTGGTGGCGGTTCACGCCGACGGAAAGCGGTTTGCTGGAACTAACCACGGCCGGTTCGGAATTCGACACCCTGCTGGGCATCTACACCGGCAATCGGGTTGACGCGTTGACCAAGGTGGCCGCCAGTGATGATCTGGATTGGGAAAATTTCCACAGTGAAATCCAGCAGGCGTTGGTCGCCGGCCAGACCTATTCCATCGCGTTGGATGGTTACGCCGGGGCGGCGGGCGAGGCCATCCTCAGCTACCAGTTCACGCCGATGCCGGTGTATAAACTCACGGTGAATCCCCCCGTCGGCGGCACCGTCTCCCCCGGGTCGGGATATTACGTGAGCAACGCGGTGGTTACCCTCCTGGCCACGCCGGACTTGCTGCAGGATTTCGTCGGGTGGAGCGGCGCCATCGCGTCGTTGGATAATCCGCTGGTCTTCAACATAACCAGCCCGGTGACGTTGACCGCGAACTTTGCCCCCAAAGTGTTTGCGGATGATTTCGAGAAGGGTGAGTTTGACACGGAACGGCTTGATTGGGATCTCGAAGGGGACGCGGGGAATGTGCCGTGGACGGTGCAGAGCGATATTGTCAGCCAAGGCCAGTTTGCCGCCCGGTCGGGCGCGATCGGTCACGGTCAGGCCAGCACCCTGGCGTTGACCGTCCGGAGCACCGGCGGGACCGGTGCGTTTGATCTGCGCGTCAGCTCGGAAGCCAACTGGGATTACCTGGAATTTTACATTGGCGACGAATTGGTGGAGCGCTGGTCCGGTGAAGTTGACTGGCAATCGTATCAATTTGAACTGCCGGCGGGCCTGCAGACGTTGGCGTGGCGCTATGTCAAGGATGTCTCCGGCGTGGGCGGATGGGACGCGGCGTTTATTGACAATCTGGAACTGCCGTTGGTGCCCACCACGTTCCTGATCACCAACGTGCGGCGGGGTGCGTTTGATGTTCAGACCACCGGCCAGTCGAATCTGGAGTTCTATATCCAAGCCTCCCCGGATTTGTTGCACTGGAGCAACGTGGCCACCAACCGGACGGCGGATCACCCGATTCCGTTTACCGATCCCGAGGCGGTGACGAACGGGATGCGTTTTTATCGCGCTTTCAGGCCGTAACCTTGATACGGCTTCCGGCGACGGAGGAAAATCACACAGATTCAAGGGCGCGGTGTGGTCACCGCGCCTTTTTATTGACGCGAAGATGAAACTGGTTGGACTCACCGGCGGCGTGGGCATGGGCAAGACCACGGTGGAAGGGTTGCTCCGAGAACGCGGCGTGCCCGTCGTGGATACGGATGTCCTGGCCCGTCAGGTCGTGGCGGCGGGTCAGCCGGCTTTGGTCGAAATCCAGCGGGTGTTTGGTCCGGAGGTCATTGCCCCGGACGGACAATTATTGCGCGCGGTTATGGCCCGGCGTGTTTTTGCAGATCCCCTCGCCCGCCAACAACTCGAGGCCATCACTCATCCCCGCATCCGGGAACTGTGGCGGGAGCAGGTGGCCGCGTGGCGGGCGCGGGGAACGGCGCTGGGCGTCGTAGCCATCCCGCTGCTCTTTGAAGTCGGGGCGGAGAAAGAATTTGACGCGGTGCTTTGCGTAGCCTGCACGGCGGTCACACAGCGCCAACGCTTGCTGGCGCGCGGCTGGAGTGAGAAACAAATTCAGCAACGCATCGCCGCCCAATGGCCGATCGAACGGAAAATGGAGCGGACGGATTATGTCGTCTGGAACGAAGGCGAATTGACCGGGCTTACGGCGCAACTGGAACACATCCTTCGGCTCATGCCTTGCGCCAACGGAGAGGCCGCCGCTGCCGACGGCTAATCCCGATTCCATTTTCCGCGAGGTGGCGGGTACCCTGTCTATTGCCCCAGCCCCGACTGAACCAGCAGTTGCACCGGCCCGAAAAGGCCGCTCGCGCTCAACGGCGTGTCCGGGGTGAATTTGCGGATGTTGGTCCGGGTTCGTCGTTGGTCGGCGGGGAGGGAGGCGTCGCCAATAATCCGGTTGGGCCAGAAATTAATGACGCGAATCTCCAGTTCGTTTTTGCCTGGCTTGACGGCGGTGGTGATGTCCACGCGGAAAGGCGGCGCCCAGACGATGCCGCACGACCGGCCGTTCACGCGGACCTCGGCCAGTTCGCGAAGCATGCCAAGGTCCAGGTAAAGAGGTTTTGTTTGAGAAACCGGGGTCGCCGCCGGGAGGTCGAAGGATTTCACGTAGGTCGCCGCGCCGGAATAAAACTTGATGCCGGGTTCGGGATGCTCGGTCCAACTGATTAACCGATCAAATTGCGCGGTCGCCGGCCCGCCCCATTCCGGAGCAAATTTCACCGCCCAGTCGCCGGTCAGTTCGCCGAGGGACCGGAACGCCGGCTGGTTGTCGGGCGTGGTGGGGGGATGCGCCGCGGCGGGTTCCCGGAAAACAACGAACCACGAACCGTATGGCGCGAAGGTCAACGGCACGGCGGTTCGTCCGTCTACCTCCGTGTAAGCGGCGGCGAACTGATGTTCGCCGGTGACGGGATTCCACAGTTCCGGCGCCTTGCCCGTCACCCGGAAGGTGCCGGTGACGTTCTCCGTGCGGTTCGAGCGGCTGGCCACAAAGTAGATCTCGGTGGCGCCGTCCCGGCGATGGATGTAATCAATGAAGGCGTCGGGGTTCTCCGCGCGGAACTCGAAATCCGGCGCTACGCCATCCGCCTGCAGGATGGCGCGGGCATTTTTGCCGCTGATCACCCGGCCCGTTCCGGGCGGCGTCGCGCCCCACAGCGTCTCTGCCAGTTTTCTCACTTCGGCATCGCATTGCGGATAATCCGTGAGCGATTGTTCCCGCACCGGCTTCGGCCCCACCACGGTGGCCCCGGCGGCAACAAGTTCCTTCACCTTCCGCAGCACCGGCAGCGAGATCACGTTGCGTTCGGGCAGCACCAGCAGGCGGTAACTCAGGCCGTCCGGCAGCACCAGACGTCCCGCCTTCACGGACAGGCGGTTGAGGATGACTTCGCTGGTGACGACATCGTAATCGTAACCCGGAAGAATTTTGGCCGGATCGCTGCTCTTGAGCTGGGCAAAGTTTGGGACATGATCGCCGTAGTAATACGCCACGTCGGCGACAAACACCCCCTGTTGCAGCATAAACTGGCAGCGATTGAGATAATCAAAGAACGGTCCGGACTCCCGCCACCACGTCGCGTTGGGATTCAGGTGGGTGCCGGCAAAGTATTGCTGCCCCGGCAGACCCTCGCTGGCCGGGGAGCAGACGAACGCGTGCCAGACGAGCAGGTTCAATCCCTCGCACAACGCCTGGTCGAACGATGGTTTCAGGTTGTCCCAAAGGGTTTCCTGCCAATGCGGGCCAATGGTGGTAAAGCCTTCGGCGAGGACCAGCTGGCGGCCATAGGTGTGCGCGGCGGACGCCGGTTGTTTGACAAAAAAGCGGTTGGCGTCGCCGACCCGGTGCCGCCACGACCACGCCCAGAACTCGCTCATCGGCGCGTCGGTGTAGCCCAGGCATTGCTGGGCGTCAATCGGCACCGCATGCGGGCCACCGCTTTCCGGATGGATCAACATCCCGTGCCGGTGCGCGCCTTCCTTGAACAGCCGGTAATGGTTGTCAATCGCCAGATCCCCCATGGTGCGCCGGAAATCGTGCAGAAACCGGTTGCTCTCCTCGCGGCTGTTCACAATGCGCCCGGTGATCACCGGCAGCCACGGAAGCAGGTCGTAGCCCCGCCGCCGGCGAAACTCCTCGCGCAACGTCGGTGTCCAGTTCGCCACCTCGACCTCCCAACTGTCGGTGTGCAAATACTTCAACGTCCGGCCCGCGAGCGGCCCCGCGTCCGCAATCAGCGGCGCCACCACCGCGTTCCAGTAGCGGGTGAAGGCGCCGGCGTCGAACGGATCCAGCGCGTAACCGTCCCAGCCTTCGCTGCAGGTGGAGACGCGGCAATGATCGTTCAACGTGCAGCCCAGCCGGAGCACCCGCCACAAGCCGTCCGGGGCCGTCCAGCGCAAAATGCCGTCCGCCCCCCAATGCGCGGTTAAATCCAGGACTTCGGTCGCGCGCATGTCGGCTTCACCCGGTTGCTCGGGCCCTTCCGCGAACAGGGGACTGGAGTCCGGCGCGGAGAACGGCACCAGCGGTTTTAGCAGCGCCTTTTCCAGCCAATGCTGGAGCGGCGGATGCGTGCGGCTTTCGTCCTGCGGCCAATGACCGTCCGGCCCGGTCAAACGCAGTTCGGCAATCTGCACGTTGCGCGGCGTGTCGGGGAAGCGGGGATCGTAAGCGCTCCGGCAGACGACGCGGAAATGCCGGGCGCGGACTTCCGGAAAAGAAATCCGTGCTGCGCCTTGCGGGGACAGGGAAAATTTTTGCACGGTTTGAAACCGCCCGCTGTCATCCGACGCTTGCACTTCCCCGTCCCGCGGGCCATAGCCCGGCCGCGGGGTCAACTTCAATTCGCGGGCCCGGACCGGCTGGGCGAAATTCAGTTGTATCCATTCCGGTCGTTCCGGGGAGAGGCCCTGGCCGGGGATGGTGTTGGCGGAAACCCAATAAGTGTCGGCGCTTTGATCCACGGCCTGCGCGGCGGGATGTTCTGGTTGTTGGGAGCTGACGGTGACGCCGCTCAAAAGCTGGTTCGTCGCCCGCGCGGCCGGGAGGCGGTAGGCGAGCACGAATAAATCCCGGTAGTAACCATCCCGTCCCTTGGGTTGCGGCAGCGGCTGGCTCAACTGGGTCCCGCCGGTCACCTGGGTTTCGGTCCACACCAACTTCTTGGGGGCGTCATCGGGCGTCACCATCGGCCCGCCCAAATTCCAGCCGCTCTGGATGTTGAGGCTCATTTCCAAGCCGAGCCGATCCGCCTCGTGCAAGGTATGCCGGAAGAGCGCCCGCCATGATGGCGAGAAGAAAGTGGGCCCATGCGGCGCGCGCGCGTTGCCGTCCTGGCTGGAGCCGTCGGCGTCGCAGATCAACGCGCCGCCGAACCCTTTGGCCTTCATTTCCTCGAGGTCGCGGGTGATGGCGTTGGAGGTGACATTACCGTTGAGCCACCACCAATAAGCGCGCAGCCGGGCGCCGGGCGGCGGCTGCCGCCACCCCGCCAACAACGCATCCGCCGCCAGGCTCTCCGTCGCGCAAACGCAAAGACCGGCAATGCCCACCAATGCTGGCAACCAGCGATCCGAGTAGATTTTGATATTGCCCATACGCTCTTCAATCATGGCCTGGCTTGGCCGTCAGCCACCTCAACGACCGGCAGTTTGCGCAAAATCCGCCGGCTGATCGAGCCAATAAAAATTCCCTTCCGATCCGTCTCCACCGGCAGTTGTGCTTCCGTTTCCACCTCCGCGGAAACGACGTTCCGGCGGTGTTTCTCAAGCCCGGTTTAGTGACTCCGGTGCTGCGGATAAGGCGGCATCATTCCGGGGGAAACGCCCCTTCCCGGCATTGGATCCGCCAGAAGCGCGGCGACGCATCCCCGCCGTTGGTATGGATGAATTGCATCTGCCAAGCCGCCCCCTCCCGGGTCGTTAAATCATGCCAGGTCGTCAGGTTGGTGCTGGTTTGGAGCCGATACGTCCAGCCGGGTTGCGAGTTCCACGCCAGCACCACGTGGGTCGGATACTGCCCGGCGAGATGCAATCGTGGGCGGTGGGCGAAATACGCGGCGGCATCCCATTCCAGCACCCCAACCGGCGCGGCGTTGTTGGCGGGTGCGGTGTATCCCTGGCCGTTCACGGGTTGATAAAAAACGTGCAACACATTGTCCCGTTCCCAGCGGGGGAGATCCACATTGGGCGCATCTAACTTGCCCAGGTTTTCGGTGGTGAGAGCGAATGACGTCCAGCGGCGCCGCTCGGGGTCCTGGGCGCGCGGCGGGGTATGCGAGATGGTGAGGCCATTCGGGCCTTCGTTGTGGCGATAAATCACGATCAGGCGGTCCTCCCGATCCGCCAGAATGGTGGGCCGCCCCATGGTGCCGGCCAGCGCGGTTTCCGGCACTTTGATGGCGGGCGAATCAATGGTCCGTTCCGAGATCTGCCGTACCTGCCAGCCGGGGCCCTGCGGAAAAGCCACCAGGTATTGCCGGCGATGGTTGTTTGTTCCCGCTCCCGGCGCCCACCAGTTGGCGATGACGGGCTGGCCGGCGGCATCGAGGCACATGCCGGATTGGTTCATCAGGCTGGAGCCTTCGGGGATGGTGAGGATTTTTTCCGCCCGGGTATTGGGATCGCCATTTTCGCCCAACTCGGAAATCGGGAGCGCGTACGCCGTGCCGTTCGAACGCTGCCACGTCAGTCCGGCGTCGGGGGAGCGGGCGTAGGCGTAATCGTGGTTGGTTTGATAACCGACCTCCCCCTGGGGCGAATCGGCGTTGTAACGCCAGGTCCAGATCAGGTAGAGGTTGCCGGCGTTGTCCAGACACGGCATTTGCCAATAGGCACTGTAGTTGGGGGTCCAGCCAGTGCCTTTGATGAAGGGCAGTTGAGTCGCGCCCTGGTAATGAACGTGATGCCAACTGTGCGTGGCCAGGCGGTAACGGTTGAGAAACACATCGCCGTCGCCGGAGGCGCCTTTGCGGAAAAGATACAGCAAATCGCCGTCGGGCAGCGTGATGAATTGCGGATAGGTCACCCTTTTTTCCTGGCCGGTCATGGGGCCATCCGGCCCGAAGCCAATGGGGTCGGGCCCGGTGACCGGCGCGGTGCTGCGGGCATAATGAAAGGCGTCGCCGTGCATGCCCCAGCTCAGGTGCAGATACCCTTCCCCATCCATCCCCATGGAGATGCAATCGTGGCCGTCGGTGATGTTGTTGGCGGTGAAGCGGGTGCGGAAAATTTCCCAGCGATTGGTGGTGATCGTCCGGCGCGCCACCCACAGCGTGTTGTTGAAGCTGTAGTTCGGATCGGTCTGATGCCGTCCGTAGTAGGTGATGAACTGCTGGTCCCCCGCGGTCATCAGGGAGGAGCGGATGAACGACGCGGTGTTGATGCCGCCGCCCGCGTAGGCGTATTCGCTGGTGCCGGGGTCGCCGTCCTCGACCGGGATGAACCGCACCCGCGGGCCGGGCGGATGGGAATCGGGATCGGCCGGGTTCGTGCCGGCGCGGAATTCCTGCCCGTTGGAGAAGCCGTCGCCGTCGGGGTCATCCTCCGGCCCATACACCAGCGAGCCGAAGTAAGTGATCTCCCATTCATCGGGCAACCCGTCGTTGTCCGTATCCCCCGGGTTGGACGCCGGATTGTTTGGATCCGTGCCGGCGAGATATTCCTGGAGGTTGGTGTAATCGTCGTGGTCGGGATCCTCGTCCGGACCCGCCGTCAGGGACCCGAAGTGGACGGTTTCCCACACATCCGGCAGACCGTCGGCGTCTTTGTCGGTGGGAATGGACGCCGGGTGCGCTGGGTTCGAACCGCCCAGATATTCCTGGAGGTTGGTGTAATTGTCGTGGTCGGGATCATCATCCGGTCCCAGCGCCAGCGAACCGAAATACTTCAACTCCCAGGCGTCCGGCAACCCGTCGCCATCCGTGTCGGCAAAGAACACAAACTCGTCCGGTCCGCGCGCCACGCCGCTGATGCGCACTTCATCAATCAGCCCCACCCAGTTGCCGTCGGAGCCGCCGGTGGCGCGGCCTTCGTTGCCGATGCCCCAATCCGCGCTGCCCACCGGCAGGTTGTTGGTCATCCACAGGCTGGCGAGCCGATCGGCCTGGGTCCGGCCCGGCTCCGCCCGGGTCCAGTAGAGTTTGAGGTTGTTCGCCGTGTTCGGCTGTCCGTTGTAGGTGACGGCGACATGATACCAATTGCTTTGGGCCAGGGCGTTCGGACCGCTCAAAGGCAGCGGCGTCTCCAGCGTTTGAATTTTACTTTCGACGGCGCCGATGTTGATGAATTGCAGGCGGGGAGTCGGATCATTGACCTGTTTCCAAACCACCCGGAACTGGAAGAGCCGGAGCGTTTCTTCGGCGTCGGCGGAAATGATTTGCATCGCGCGCGATTTGTCGGGCGCCACGGCAAGGTTCGTGGGGCCAAAATCCGCGCGCACCAGGGCCTCCAAGGTGAAGGCGCCGTTGGGGCCGGCACAGACGAGCAAGGCATTGTCGCCGGGGCCGTTCACGAACGGCAGGGGACCGAGATACGCGTCGCGGCCGGGGACCCCATTGGGATTGGCGGCGAGCGTCGCGTTGGGCCCGCCGTCGTACGTGCTGGCCGCCGCGCCGAAGCCCGGCAGCGCGGGGTTGCCGAGCGTGGCGCCGTTGGCAATGGCCGTCAGCGTCACGCCTCCGGCGACGGCATTGGTGCAATGATCCGCATTGGCCGGTTCATCGAGATGCCAGAGATGCAGCGTGGCGGCATCCGGTGGATAGGGCGCCATGGCCGCCAGCAGCGGCAGGGTGGAAACGAAGGTCAAGCCCAGACCGGCCAATCCCAGACGCCAACGCCGGGCCCGTTGCTTTCGCGGGGTCGTTAAATCATTTACCATGTTTTGCCTTACCAACAACCGGGAGGAACCATTCCGCTCTGCCGACTGGCTAGAGCGAATCAACGAAAACGGTGGCCGCTTTGCCTTTGCCGCGAGGAGCGTGGCGTTTACGCCGCTTCAATGCCCGCCAGCAAAATCACGCGGCAGCGGGCTCAAGCCCGCGCTCCCGTCACGGCCACAGTTTTAGTTAAACTGCTATAACGGGTTTTAACCCGGCAACCCAAGAGGGCGTCCGATCAGCACCGCCTTCATCGTGTGCCGCGGTTTTTCCGCCAAGCCAATCGGGAGGGCGGCGCCAAAGCCCGGAATGGCAACGGGCGCCGGTGAAAGATTCAACCGGGACGCCCGATTCCGAAACCTCCACAACGACGATCCACTGATGACGCCCGCTCCCCGGAGAATGGTTTCAAGGCGCCGCGGCAATCAGCTTGCGGTACAACTCGAGGTCGCCCAGGTCCTCCTGGAAAAAACATCCCTTCCGGTTGGCGCTCCAGCCAGCGATGAAATACATGCGCTCGAACTTGATCCATTCCGCCGAGCCATCCACATAGACCTGATTACCCCCCAACGGGGCGGTGTTGCCCTTGTTGGGATGGGGTAATTTAGGCGGGCCGGGCGCGTCTTTGCCCCAGCCCTCCGGGATGTATTTGACGTTGGCTTCGGCGGCCAGCACCCAGCGGGGTTTGGCGATGCCGAGTTTGACCGGACTCCGCGAGGGCACCCGGGAGCCGCCGACCGCGAAATTCAGCCAGTTGGTAATGCCTCCCATGTATTGATACCCCAACGCGTATTGATTGTAAGAGTTGACCCACGGCAGCCCCGGCCGCGATGGGCAGGCCCACACATTCGCGGTGTTGGTGGTGTTGGCCAGTCCCACCGTCTTTGCCACCTCCGAGTTTTCCGGGCTGATGACGAGTTGAACGAAGCCGCTGGACTGCCACCACGCCGGCAACACCCGGTCCGCATTATCCAGCGCGTAAACATTCATGGCGACCGCGATCTGGCGCAGGTTGCTCAGGCATTGGGTTCGCCGGGCCTTCTCTTTGGCCGAAGCCAGCGCCGGCAACAACATCGCCGCCAGGATCGCGATAATGGCAATGACCACCAACAATTCAATCAAGGTAAAGCCCCGGCCGGCCCCGGGGCGGGGGCCGGCCAAGGGTGTGGTTATCTGGGATTGTCCGCTAAACATGACGTCACTTCATACTTTTCCCCGTCCGCCCGCCCCGGGAAGAGGCGGGCGGCCCGTGGGGAAGAATAGGTTACGGGTCTGCTCACGGAGAAACCAAGCGGTAGAAGACACTGCCATTGGCGGGATCAATGGGAATGAAGTGCCGATTGGTGGCCCCGGAATCAGGCACCGGCACCCAATTCGAGCTCAACCCGACCTCCACGCTGTTGGTTTGCACCAGCAAGAGCCACCCGAGGTGGCTTTCGGGCCAGGTCAATTCCAAGGTGTTGCCATCCACCATGCCCACCGTGATGTTGGTGCTGGTCGGCGGTTCCGTGCCGCCGGCCACCCGCAGGACGCCGTCCGTGGCCAGGGTGCTGGTGTCCCAGCTCAGGCCGGGGCCCGGATCGGGAACGATCGCGGCAAATTGCCCGCTGTAACCGTCGCCGGCGTCGAACAGTTGAAACGCATCCCCGACGGCGAGGGCGGGGCTGGCGGTCACGTTGAGCTGAAGGGTGCCGCCGTAGGCGAGGGCCCCCGAGACGTTGACTCGATCACTGGTCAACGTGTTGCCGGATTTGTTCAATTTCAATGCCACCGTGCCGTTGTTGGCGAAATTACCGGTGATGTTGAAAGTGCCGTCCCCGGTCAAGGTCTGGCCGGGATTCACCGTCAAGGTGGTGTCGGTGCGCAAGGTGACGTTGATCGTGGCGCCCGCCGCCAGGCGGATGGTGGCGCTGTTGCCGATGGCGCCGTTGATGAGCAACTCCAACGTCCCCGCCTGGATGAGGGTATCGCCCGTATAGATGTTGTCGCCGCCCAGGGTCAAGGTGCCGCCGGCCAGGGTCAACCCGACCTTGCGCGTCCCGCCGCCGGTGGCGTCCCGGATGGTGCCGTTGAAAAGAGACGGCTCGTCAGGATGCACGGTCAGGGTGCAATCGGCGGTGGTGCTGCTGCTGGCGATGACGCCCACGCCGGTCAGCGTGCCGATCTGCTGGTCAAAGCCCGCCAGATCAAGCCGGGCGTCGGCGGTGGTCACATTCACCCTGGCGATGGCGGGGAACACATTGGGCGCGCCCATCCGCAGCCGGCCGCCGGCGACGTCCGTTTGCAACCAGGAGTTGCCGGTGGAGGTAATGGTCCAGGTGCCGCCGTCCGTTTTGCTGACTTTCCGACCCAGACGGAGCTGGCTGGTGATCAGTCCGTTGCCGTTGCCGCGCAGGATCAACTGGCCGGTATAATCCGGGCAATCAATCAACGGCGTGGTCACGACAAACAGGCTCGTGTCCGCCGGACCATCCGACCAGAACTGAAGATTGCCGGTGCCCGACAAAACGATCGGACCATTAAAGGTGTTGGTCGCATCCAGCGATCTCAAGCTGGAGCGGAGGTCCGGATCGGAGGAGGCATCCAGCAAAGCGATGGTGGTCTCCGGTCCGAAGGTGATGCCCCCGCCCACGCTCAGGGTGGTGGTGCCTTGCGCATTCGGCGACGAGTTCAGGATGTAGGCCGGGGAGGCGCCTTTGGCCTCGGGGTTGACGATCCGGAGCGTTCCCGCATTGAGCGTGACCGGTCCGCTCAGGCGGTTGGTGCCGCTCAGCGTCACCGTATTGCTGGCGTCATTGGTCAGGCTGCCCGAGCCGACCAGGAGATCGTCCAGCGTGAGCGAACCGGTGCGGGCAATCACCAGGGCGCCGTTATTGGTCACCGGCCCCTGGCCGAGTGTGCCCCGGCTGGTGCCGTTGCCAATTTGCAGCGCGCCGTTTTCGATGATCGTGGGGCCGATGTAGCTGTTGTCCGTATCCACCACCAACGTGCCGGTCCCTTTCTTGATCAGCGTCATTTTGTTGACGAGGGCGCCGCCCGTTTCCGTGGTCAGGGTGTAATCCGTGTCGGCATCCATCGTGACGGACGAGGGATTCAATGGTTGCGTCAGCATGATCGTGGGCATCCAGCTCCCCACGCTGTCAAAGCGCACGGCGTCGCCGGGGATGAAGGCCGTGTCGGCCGATCCATCCTGGTCCGAATCCCAATAAACATCCGTCGTGTTCCAATCGGAGCCGTAACCCGCCCAAACCAGTTGGCGCGGTGTGCGCACCGTGACCAAGGTGGCCGGATCGCTGGTGACCGTGCCGTATTTGTTCGTCACCGTGACCGTGTAAGGTCCCGCATCCGCAAACTGGGCGTCGGGAATAATGTAAGCGGACTCGGTGGCGCCGGGCAGATTGGTGCCGTACCAACTCCATTGATAATACAAGGGCGGCAGCCCTGTCGCAGTCACCTTGAGGACGGCGGTTTGTCCCGGGCTGACCGTCTGGTCGGCGGGCGGCGTGGCGATGGCCGGTTCGGGCCGGCCGAACATCATGCCCTCGGGGGAACGAGCGACCTTGCTGATGCGCACCTCGTCAATCAATCCAAGCCAATTGCCGTTAGGCGGATTTCGCCCCGTATTCCCAATGCAAAAATCCACGGCGCCGGTGGCCAGATCGCGCGCCATCGGGCCCGCCCAGATTTCATTGGCCTCGGTCACGTCCTCGCTCATCGTGGTCCAATAAATGCGCAGATTGTCCATGGTGCTCTCGGCGCCGTTGTAGGTGACCGCGACGTGGTACCAGCCATTCGACAAAATCGCGTGCGGCCCTTCAGTGGGGATGGTGGCCACAATGCTTTGCACATCGTTACCATTGTTCACGTTGATAAATTCCAAACGGAGGGTCGAGAGTTCTCCCGGGCCGTATCCCACCGGCAGCAGCCGGAACTGCCAGGAACGCGTTCCCCCGCCGGGGCCGTCCTGTTCCCCGGTGATGATCTGCAATGCTTGGTTGCGGCCGTTGCCGCCGTTGGCCACGGAGCCGAGGTTCATAGTGGGGTCAAAGCCGACCCACACAACGGCCTCGAAGGTGAACGCGCCGGTTTCCGGATCGGCAAAACTCCAGCGCACATTGTCGCCGGCGCCGTTGACCAAGGGGAGCGGCGCCAGGTAAGCGTCCTTGGCGGCGTTGTCCGTACCGCTCTGCCCGCCATCCAGCGTGCTGAGGGCCCCACCGAATCCAGGGAAGGAATTGGGTTCGAGCGTGGCCCCATTGCCCAGGACGACCAGCGGGAGAGAGTCGCCCGCTTCATCCGGGATGGGGGCGGTGGCGGCGTCCATGTGCCATAAATGCAACGTGTCCGCATCCGGCTCGTAAGGGCCAACAATGGCCGCCAGGCTGGACAGCGCGAGGAGGGAGGTGAGACTGCCGACGATGGCCCAAGACCATCGTTGGCGCGATGCGTGGCGCGACAGTTTCATAGGTGTATAGAATGATTTAAGGTTTTAGAGAGGCAATTAGGTGGAAAGCAAGCGGGCTTGGAGGTAAGGCAACAATCTACCGGATTGTCCCGCACTCCTCCGCCGCAATCATTGACGCGGGCTGGTGCCCTCCCACTCGCCGCATGTTCACCACGAACATCCATTGACCCAATTGCCGGGACAACATACGCCACAACCGCAAAGCGTGTCAATATCGGAATAAGGGGTCACAATGAGCCCGGGAATATGACCGGGCAAGGGCCTCTTCCCAGCGGAGTCCACAGCGGGGCCTCGTCCTCCCAAGGCGGTGATGGCTGCGTGGCTGATGCCGGTGTCCCGCCGGCAAAGCGGCGACCCTTATGGCGTCGTCAGCGCCGGAGCGGATCGTTGCTTGGCGGAGGTCGCGCCCGGGCGGCCTGATTTTTTCGGTCGGGCCACGGTGATGACGGAATCCCGGCCCGCGCGCCCGGGGTAAGCGCCATCGTCCTTGTTCCCCAGCAGACCGGCGTAGAGCGCCTCAACAAACGACGGCGCGGCGGCCACGGTTTTCAGCGTTCGCCGGATTTGGACCGTCAATTCCTCCGTCCAAGCGTCCACGCGGGGGCTGGGGGCCAGGTCGGTTTCACCGAAGAACCGGAAGGTTTCTCCAATCCCGTGCAACGCGGCGGCGCGGCCCGCGGAAGTGATCGGGCCGCGGGAAAAGGCCTCGTCGGTCGAGGCGGTGGTGACCGCGTCCACGCCCAACGAGGCGCCCAATTCGGCATGCAGCGCGGTGGTGGCCGCCGATCTTACCTTCTCCTCGTCGTGCGTCATGAAGCCGATGGGTTCGCCCGGCCAGATGGGGAAATCCGCGAGGGCCTGCAACGCCCGGATTTTGGCGAAATTGTAATCCACATAATTCTGGTCCATCAAACCCTGTACCATGATGTAGGGCCCGTGGCAGAGGAGCGGTTTCAAAATGGGTTTCGCGCCGAGCCGCCGGCCGAGTTGCGCCATGATCAACATGCCGGCAAACGCCTTGTGCGGCGGCACCCCGGCCAGTTCCTCGTTGGTGGGGATGTCAAACGGCATGTCGTGCCGCACGGCGATCCGCATGGCTTCCACGCCGTCCACAGTGAGCCGCGCGGGATCGGTGCCGCCGCAAATGGATCCGTAGCCGATGTTGATTTTGGTCAGGTCGGCGCCGAGGAAACCCGCCAGCACGGCGATTTCCGGCGTGTTCAAGCCGCGATGCGCGCGGACGGACCAGAGCGTGGCGCGGTCCAGCGAGCACTTGATCAGCCAGAGATTGGCATAAGTGACGGGCGTGCCGTCCTCGGCGTTGGTGAGGAAACCGTCCATCAACCCTTCGGTGCGCGCGCCCCAGGCGGGGTCAAAATGCAACACCCCATCCGCGCCCGCGCTTTCAGCGACTTTGATGTGCATGCCGTCCATCAGCGGACAGCCGGTGCCGTATTGGACGAACACCAACGGTTGTTTGCGGTCTTGTTGCAGCACGCGGGGATGAAAATGTTTTTTCGCCGTTTCAATCCGCCGCAGATAAGCGCGCACCTCATCCTGCGTGATCTGCCGCACCGTGGGCGGACAGATGTTCTTTTGGAAAAAGTCGCCCACCGCCGCGTCACACTGATCCAGATACTCCCGGGTGAACGGCAGGGCGGTGTATTCCTCGACCGAGCCTTGGACCTCGTGGAGTTGGGCCTCGGTGATGTGGGCGCGCCGGATGCCGGGCGAAGTCTTGTCCGCCACCCAGTCCAGGATGCCGTCAACAATCTGGTCCAGATAGTTCCGCGTCTCGGCGCAATGCACGGCGTAGGTATGCGCGTACGGGAAGGTTGGCTTGTCCTTGACCGGATGCGTGACGGCGCGGGCGAGATCCGGGTTGCGCTCGACCAGCGCGTGGATTTCCTCGATGCGCGTGCGCGGGCCGAAGCCGCCCTCGAAGCCGAGGCGGCGGGCCAGTTCGTCATTCACCGCCATGCCGCCGATGGCCACGCGGATTTTCCCGAACACCCCCTGCTGGGTGAGCACGGTCTTCACGCGTTGGAACAATTGTTCGACGCCGTAGCCGACGGTCCGGCCGATGAAAATCATCTCCACGTTTTCCCGAAGCGCCGCCTCGCCGATTTCTTCGACGGTGATGTCCGGCGGGAGCAGCACGCAGGCGTATCCCAGCGCTTCCAGCTTGCGCCGGATGAGTTTCAGTCCGGCGTCATGCACCGGGTCCAAGGGAGCCAGGAGAATTTTCATAAGCTAAAATACATCAAACCCGCAACTCGCACACCTCCGGCGGCCCCATGGCGTTCCGCTCCCGGCGCGTCCCGTCACGGCTGCAGCCAGGTGTAATGGTCGCCGGGTTGGTTCATGTAGGCGCGCACGCGAAAATGCGCGCCCGGCCCGTTGAAATCCAGCGACACAATGACGTGCCGCGCCAGACCCAGCGATTGCATCAGTTGCGCGATCCGCGTTTTCGCCTCCGCCTCGCTTTCGCAGAGCAGATAGCTCTCGATGTCCAGCGCATCCACAATCTGGTTGCGGGCGTCCGTCATCAGCGTCTCACGCCACGCCGGCGTATTTGCAGGTGATATTCATCAACCCCACCATCGCCTTGACAATCAACCGGGTTTCCTTTTCCAGCAAATTGCCGTCGGCGTCCAGGGTGCCCAAGCCCAGCGAAATGAAGATGTTGCCGTCGTAGGCAATCGTGGGAATGATCCCCATCTGCGCCATGCCCGCCTGGAAAATGTTGGTGCCGCCATACATGTCCTCGATGGAAAAGATCGGGATGCCGGGCCGGTTGGGTTTCCAGGTGTTCTCGTAATTGATCTCCACCGCGAGCGAGTTGCGGCTCTTGCTGATGCGGAGGTCCGGATGGAAACGTTTGGGGAGGGCGCGGCATTCGTCCTTCACGATGGCCAGCAACTGATCGAGCGGTTTGGTCATCATGGCCGGGCGGTCGCGCAGGATTTTGAGCGCCGCAATCAGTCCCACGAGGGCTTCCTTACCCGGATCATTCGTGACGTAGGCGGCTTTGCCGTAGGAATAGCCCGTGCCGAACCGGTCCGAATGATAACCCAACGCGCGGCGAATCGGCACCATGACCTCCTCGCGGCCAATGATCAGGCCGACCGTCGGCGCGCCGGAGGATTTGTCCATTGAGTAGGCCATCACATCCGCCCCGATCCGGCGTGGATCCGTGCCGATGAAAGGCGTGCCCCAGGCGTTGTCCACGATGTACGGCACGCCGTAATCCCGCGCGAGCTTGGCGATGCCCGTCTGCAATGTCGGCACGCCTTTGGCGTCCTGGTCGCCATAGCCATAGCCGGCGCTGTCGTAGCCCAGCGAGGTGAACGCCGTCAGGTTGGCGGCGTGGCGGGCGGCGGTTTTTTCGAGCCGCGCCAGGGATTTCTTGGCGTCCACGTTCGCCAGCAACACCGCCGGATGCTGTTTGATGCCGTGCAGTTCATAGCGCGCTCCCTCCAAGGGGACAAAGACCGCGTCGGTATGGTCCAGGCGCTTGCCGGAGAATCCCAGTTCGCCCGCCGTGACCCCGCGGTCGGCAAAGAGATCCTTGTAGCGCGGCGGGAACGGCCGGCCATAGCCGCCGTGATGATGCAAATGGCGCTCGAACGGTGCGAGGTAACGGGCGCGGTAATTCTCGCCGCGCCCCGTGGTGGGCGGACTGGCGAGGGTGTCGAAGCTGACCCAGAGCGCGGCTTCGCAGGTGTTCGTCGGGGCGGCGTCGTATCCGTCGCCGTAAACGTCCTTCACGATCTCGCGGATTTCTTCAATGAGGAATTTGTTCTCCACGACCTTGCGGGACGCGGCTTCGATGGCTTGGCCGACTTCCGTGGTGAGCAGCGCATGGCAACTCGACACGGCGCCGGTCAGCCCGAGCTGACCTTTCATTTCCGGCGGGATGCCGATTTCATCCGCAAACTTTTTCGCGTCGCGGTAAATCGCCGCGAGGTTCTGGTGCAGGCCCTTATAAATTTGGAAACGATATTTTGCCGACATGGGATGAAAGAATGCCGGAGCGGGATCAGGAATTCAAGACCTGATGGCACGCGGCCTGGATGCTGGCGGCGTCAATTTGGTATTCCCGGTACAGGTCGGCCACCGTGCCGGACTGGCCAAAGCCGACCACCCCCAGGGGGAAGGTCCGGGTCCGCAGCGCCGCACCGATCCACGCGAGGCTGTGCGGATGCCCGTCCACGACCGTCACGACCGGCGCCGACCGTTCCGCCGGGGGCACGAGTTCCTCCAGCAAATGGCCCGGCGGCGGGTCGCCCGCCAAGGAGGCGTGGAGGGCGCTTTGAAATTCCCGATAGAGCGGGTCGGCCCCCGTGACGTTGAACACGTTCGCAAACACGCCCCGTTCCTTGAGTTCGCGGCTGGCGGCCACCGCTTCCGGGACCAGCGCGCCGCAGGCGAACAAATGCACCACATTTTTTCCCGGTTGGTAACCCGGCTCGTCGTGGTAGTCCACGAGGCGGTACGCCCCCCGGATCACGTGTTGCCGTCGCTGCTCGCGGCCTGCCGCGTCCGCGGGCAGGGCAAGGAGCGATTGGTCCACCGGTTTGCTGGTCAACCGGAGATACGTGGAGCGGGTGCGTGTGCGGATGTTTTCCAGGCCCGCGAGCAGAATCCATTCGAGTTCCACGCCGAAACACGGTTCGTAGGCGTCCAAGCCGGGCAACTCGATGCCAATCGAGCCGGTGATGATGGATTGATGCGCGCCTCCCTCCGGAGACAGGGTAATGCCCGAGGGTGTGCCGACGACGATGAACTTCGCGCCGGAGTAAAGCCCGTAGTAAAACGCGTCGAGACCACGCGGCACAAAGCAGTCGTACAACGTGCCGATTGGAAACAGTAAATTGCCGTTGATTTCCTGGGAGAGACCCAACTGGCCGAGCGCCATGAACAAATTGATCTCGGAAATCCCCAGGGCCAGGTGTTGGCCGGTGCCGGTTTCCTTCCAGACGAACACCCCTTGTTCCGCCTCTTCCGGGAGAAACTCTTTTTCCCCGCGGCGCCACACTTCCATCTTGTTGATCCAGCCGCCGAGATTGGTGGAGCTGGCCACGTCCGGGCTGACCGTGACGATGCGCCGGGCCACGTCCGGCAGGACGCGCGCGAGGGTGGTCAGAATGCGCCCGAAAATCTGCTGGGACGAAAGCGCGCCGGCATAATCGCCGGCCAACTGGGTCGGCACACGCAAATCAGCCGCCGCGTTGGCGGTCACCGCGGTGGGTTGCAGCCGGCGCCGCGCCGCCGCGCACAACCGTCCCGCGTCACTGTCGGCGGCCACGCCGCTCCAGGCTTCGGCTTCGGGAATTCCCAGCGCGATCCGCAGTTCCTCCATCTGCCCCGCGTTGAGGAGCAGGGCGTGGTTTTGCGGATGCCCCACCGAGGGCAGCATCCAGCCTTTCAAGGTGTAGGCAAAAATCACGGTGGGCGCGCGCCGGGCGTCGGCGCGGGTGAAGGCATCGCGTAATTCTGCAAAGTCGTGTCCGCCCAGATTGCGGAACAACGCCTGCAACTCGAGGTCGTCCCACTGACCGATCAACGCGGCCACGTCCTTGGGATAACGGCTCAGGCGGGGCAGCCATTCTCGCAGCCGCCGGGGGGAGAGCCGAAGCAGGCGTTGGTACGCCTCGTTGCTCAAATCATCAATACACTCGCGCAGCAGTTCTCCTTGGGGCAGTTGGAACGCCGCCTGCAATCGCTTGCCGTATTTGGCTTCAATCACATGCCAGCCGTTGGCCTTGAACATTTCCCGCCAGCAATGCACGCGGATGCCGGGGATCACCCGGTCGAGACTCTGGCGGTTGAGGTCCACGACCCACAACAGGTTTTTCAAATCCATCAGGGCCGGCTCCGCAATGGCCTCCCAGACCGCGCCTTCGTCCAATTCCGCGTCCCCGACCAGACTGACGTAACGCCGTTCGCGGCACCCGGCGGCGCCGAAGTGCATCCGGGCGTATTCCTCGGTGAGCGCCGCGAAATTCGGCGCCGCCGCTCCCAGTCCCATGGAGCCGGTTGAAAAATGCACGCCGTCCGGGTCCTTCATCCGGCTGGGATACGATTGCAATCCTTGAAACGCGCGTAACGATTTCAAATGCTCCGGCGCCAGGTTGCCCAGCAGAAACTGAATGGCGTGATAAACCGGGGAGGCGTGCGGCTTGACCGCGATCCGGTCGTCGGCGCGCAGATAGACGAAAAAGAGATACGTCAGGATCGTGACGATGGAGGCGCTGGACGCCATGTGGCCGCCCACCTTCACGCCGTCCGGGCCGGTGCGCGTCTGGTTGGCGTGCGCGATCATCTGCATCGCCAGCCACAACACGCGATTTTGGATTTGATGGAGCGTCGCGTCCTGCGCCGCCGTTTCGGGATTCAACACCGCACTCATAAACCTTCCACTCTGAATGTCGCCGCCCCGGTTGCCGGGCCCGAGTGTGTAGCCCCGGCCGCAACCGGCGCCGGAATCATTTCCATCCGTTTACTCAAGACTGGGGCGCCCGCTTTCCGCGCCGGACGAAGCGAATGTTTTGTCCGACGGAGAACCGCAATTGCCGCCCGGTTTGGCGCCGGTCCACGCCGATAATGATATTGATATGATTCGGCTCGTGCGTTTCGTCAAAGCCAATCACCGTGCCGACCGCTTTGCCGTTCCAAAGCAGGGTATCGCCGACAATCACACAACCGCCCCGCGTGACCTCGAAAAAGGCGAGATAGGCAATGCGCTGCGCCGTATCGCCCGGCTTGCGGTCCACCTCGTCGGTGGCAATCAGTTCATGGATTGAGTGTTTGGGTAGTGCCCGAGAGTAGGTCGGAATCAACTTCAAACCCCGGGACTCATGCGTCGAGTCCAGCAGCGTAACCACCTGGCCCGTGACCGGGCGGTTGGCGGCGTAGGTGGCCAGGGAGACGAAGTGGGTGGTTTTAGCGGTCCGCATGGCTTTTGCTTAACTGAAATCCCCATTGGAAGCAACCGATTTTCCGCCGGCCCCTTCCAAGTTCCTGCGCCAGCTACTGAGGCGACCAACGCTGCACGCCGCCCAGTTCAAAATCGAATGCGGCAGGCGCACGCTGATCTGGTCCGTCGCGTCTTGGGGCCTCCGTCGCAATCAGCTCGATGGGTCCCTCAAAGTGGCGGGTTCTCATTCGACCTGCCCGGGCTGGCTTTAATCATCCGCTGAAAATCGGGGGCGGATGGGGTTGGATTTGCGCCAGGACGTTCCACGTTTCTTCTTGGTCATCCCATGCGGAAATGGCGTAGCCGACGCAACGCACTGAGATGGGCGGGGCCGGATGATGGAGCGGTGGGTTCCGTGGTCAGGAAGGTCGCATGAATCAGGTGGTGGTCATGCACGAGCACACTACCCGTGAGCGAAGGCGTTTGGTAACGATGGTCGTGTCCGTAGCCGACCGACGGGAAAACCTCCTCGTGGGATTGATCCAGTGAATCGAGGAAGGCGCGCGCGAGCGCAGAAACGTCCACGTCCGGGGTGGTTTCCGGCGGGGATTCGAGCAACGCATCGAGTACATAACTCCGGATGAGTCGCTCGTGGAGGCGTGCATACACTTCTGGCCGCGCCACCACATCGAGCCCGACCACCTTGTCTTGGATGATCACAAGGAGACCGACTTGATTGGGCTGACAGGGAAAGGCCTGAAGGTATTCGGTCAACCTTCCCCGCTGGGCTTTGAAAGCGTCGTACAAGGCGCCGGTGGACGAGGAGAGCTTGGCCTTGGCCAGGAGCTCGAGAATCCCGTCCCACACTTCGCCCTGATCGGAACGAGGCGTGGCATTTTCCGCAAGCGAAGCGGAGACAGAGCGGCTCTTGAGCGAGCGAATTTTGCGTTCAAGGAAAGCATCGGACATGGCGAAGTGCGCCGAGGTATAAGCCCAGCGTCCCTGCTCTGTGCAACTGACCGGCACGACTGTGCGGGAACGTTCCTTCAACAAGATGGAGGTGTTGAGGACCCGGTTCTGCTTGGCGCCCAACAGTTCCTCACCGTCAATAATGAGCACCGGCTGTTCGCCGTCGTTTTCAACCAGCAACTGCGGGACGGAACCGCCCTGGCTAACCTCCCCAACCGTCAGCGTTTTTGCCTCCATGGCGTCGGCCAAGGCCACGAAGGCCGGTGCGTCCTTTACGGTCGCCGTCAAGGGGATGAGGAAGATATGGTGGTGCGACTGGGGTGCGCCCAATTGAAGATTTGCCAGGTAATTTTTGATGTCAGTATTCATAGTTCTGTGTCCTAAAAGCTGTTTGAAAATTCAGCCCTTGCCCCCGCGATGGAGCATGGGCGGCCCAGGGCCCGATCAACGAAAGCTCCGGCAACGTGAGTTTTGCGTTCGTCGTCGCGCGGCCCGCAAGCCCCGCTGCCTTTGATGTTCAGACTGCCCGCACCTGGGGCGACCGGAGGTTGGCGCGGCCACCCGGTTGCCGTGGGCTTCAGGAAATCATCGGCAATCAAATTCCATTCGGCGTTGTTCAGATCCGTTGTATATCGTATTCCCAGCCTGTAACGGCGCTGCCCCCGAGGCGCCAGAATATCGTGGATCGAAATCACCCACCCTCCTCCCGACAGACGTTGAGGTTTTTCGCGCATGGCTTACCGACAAACGGCCGCTGGCTGGTTCAAATGCTTTTCCACAAACGGTTAGGCGGTACGATTCCCCTGGCTGCAGATGTGTTTGACCGCTAGCCCGGTCCGGTCAATTCCCGCGCTGCAGTGGACGAGGGCGGGTTTGGGCAGCGAAAGATAGGCGTCCAAAACTAGCTGCAATTGGGTTGCGGTGAGCGGTGGTGATGTATGGTCTTGGGCGGGGACATGGGCGATAGTGAAGCCAGCTTGCCGATAATACTCAATAAGACCGGACGGGAGGGTTGAATAGTAGATCAACTGGTCATCGGCGAGAAGGCAAATGATTGATTGGATGCCGAACTCCCGTACGTCGTGCAGCCAGGCATCCACATCCGTCTGCGAAACAGGTATATCGTGTCCGTGGGGGTAGCCCGGACGACGTCCCCGAGCCAGTTGACCTTCGATGACCCAATAAATATTCGTGTTCATACGCGTAGTGTGGTCTGGACAATATGCCTCAACATGAAAGGCGAATGGGTATCGGTGATCCGAGAAGGGAGACTGTGCGTCGGGGTGGGTCGGCGTTCCAAGCTCCAAAGCTGTAAACCGAAGTTCAAACAACGCTTGGCAAGGATAATCAACACCATGAAGATCGGATACTCCGGGCCCCCGACGCTGTCAAGCCGCCAACGTTGGAAAGTGGGAAAGACTGGGGACATCGTGACCCCCTGGTGAAGATTGGCGTGTTGCGTGCCCGCTGCGGTGGATTGCGGTCTTCGCTACCCGTTTCTTTGAGCCTCATCGGGTAGATTGGCGGTGGGCCGGAATCAGTTGACTTTTCCGGGGAAAACGGTATTCCGGCTCGAAACACATAAATCTTCCGGGCGGAAGATGTTTGTTAAATGAAAACCGAAACCCAAAAACGTTTATGAAAGCAGTTCATCCGAAGAAGATCTCAAGGCAGCCATGGACAGCCATCGAGCGCGGCCAAACCGAACCGCCGGTCCGGCGTCATCGCCCCATCAAACGCTGGGGATGCGTGTTATTGGCTTTAGGCGTGATGCTGGCGGGCGGCATGACCAAGGCCCAGACGTATTTGATTGATTTTGGCGGGGGCACCACGACGACGCGCGGCCCGGCTCCGGATGATCCGGACAATTATTGGAACAATGTCACGAGCACCCTGGGCGCCACGCCCAATGCCGTGTTGGCCGGTTTGGTGACCACCCGGAATAATGCGAGCACGATCAACCTGGTCATTGTCAGCCCGTTTAATGGCGCCAACGAAAACGGCACGGTGGCGTCGCTGGCGTATCCGGTCAATGCCACCCGGGATTCGCTGTATGGCAACACCGAAATCTGGTCAGGAAAAGAAAACATCTATCCGAAGTTCAAACTGACCGGGCTGGACGCGGCGACTCAATACACGCTGACGTTCTACGCCTCGCGGATGGCCTCCAACGACAATCGGGAAACCGAATATACGGTGACGGGCGCGGCCACTGCCGTCGCCGTGCTGGATGCGGCTAACAACGTGGATGCAACCGTGACGGTGGCGGATGTCATCCCTGATGCCGCCGGGGAAATCACCATCGCCATGGCGCCCTCGCCCAACAACAACAATGCCTATCACTTTACCTATCTTGGCGTGCTCCAGATTGATGCCGTGCCGCCGCAGACTCCGTTGGCGTTTACGGAGGAGCCGGTGAGCCAGCGGATCGTCCAGTTGAAGCCCGTCACGTTTATCTGTGCCGTCAGCGGTCCGCCGCCGTATTTCATTCAGTGGTATGAGAACGGGAATCCGATCTATCAGGCGCACGATTTCAGTTACACCATTCCGTCCGTTGACCTCGCCCAGGATGGCTATACCTATTCGGTAACCGTCAGTAATTTGCAGTATGGCGTCGCGAGCAGCAACGCGGTGTTGACGGTCTTGAGCGACACCAACCCGCCCGTCCTGCTTTCCGCGGTCAGTTACGACGGCACGCATATTCAACTGACCTTCGATGAAATCTTGGACTACGGCTCGGCGCTGGATGGGCAGAATTACGCGGTCAATGCCGGCGCGGTCACGGTGGCCGGGGTGGACCATCAGTGGGAAAGCCGGCTCGTGACCCTGACCCTGGCGACGCCTGTCAGCGGCACCTTTACCGTCACGGTTAGCAACATCAAAGACGTGGCGGGGAACATGATTACGCCGAACACCCGCGTTACCGGCCAGGCGGTGGCCATTGAAGACCAGGATTTACTGTTCGACTTCGGCGGCAACGGTAACCCGACCGAATTTGGCCCCGCCCCCCACGACCCCAAGAATTATTGGAACAACATCCCCGCCACAATCGGTACCTCCGATGCTGGCATTTTGTCGGGGGCCGTGACGGTGTTCAATACGCCGACCGAAATTGCCTTGGTCATCCTCCGACGATTCAACGGCGCCAATGAAAACGGCACGCTGGAATCGACAGTCTTTCCCTCAAAAGCCACCCAGGATTCGTTGTTTGGCAACACGGAAGCCTTCGGGGCCGGGGCGAATTTCTTTCCCCAATTCAAACTCACCGGACTGAATCCGGCCCGACAGTACGCGTTGACCTTCTATGCGTCGCGCATGGGGGTGAGCGATAATCGGGATACGGGTTACACGGTGGAAGGCGCCACTTCGGATTTCACCTCACTGAACGCGGCCAACAACATTAACAACCTGACCCGCGTAGTTGGCATGGCGCCGACCGCCGCCGGAGAAATCACCGTCAGCCTGGCGCCGACCCCCCAGAATAATAACGCCAACCACTTCACTTATCTCGGGGTATTGCGGGTGTCGCCCTACGTTGCGCCTCTGCAATTCCAACCCGTGCAACTTAGTGAAGGGAAGGTGCTTTTAGACTGGACCGGCGAGGGACAATTGGAATGGGCGCCTTCAATCACCGGACCGTGGACCGCGGTTGAACCCGCGCCGGTGCCGCCTTATCAAGAAGAACTCGTCCCCGGCGAGAGCCGGTTCTACCGCCTCAAGCAGTAACGGCGCCGGGAGAGTGTCTTTCAGCCAGCCCATCCACGGGCAGCCGATTCGGTTGCCCGTGGGTGATTGGTATCGGCAGACCGGAGCTGCGTGCAGTTTGCGGGCGCAATGGTTTGCCAGCAAACGGGTCGTCGCGATGCCGGCGGAAGTGTTTCCTCAAGCTTTACGGGCTGGCTGAAGCCATCTCATAAATAGCCACTGCCGTTAATAACCAGAAACGCCAATCCGCCGATGGCGCAGCTTTCCCCGATTTTTCTGGTTTCCCATCTATGGGGAACGGCGAAACCTGCGGACCAAAGTGTTTTTTGAGATCGTTGCCAAGGTCCGCTTGCCGCATTCGCTCAATGCGCGTCGGGCGACGTTACTTCATCCGGAGTTCCCGGGTGATGAAAGCCAGTTTGTCCGCCGCCTCGGCGATCAATTTCGTGGTGGGTTTGCCCGCGCCGTGGCCGGCCTGGGTTTCAATGCGGATCAACACGGGCGGCCCCCGGCGGGCCTGGCAGGCTTGTAACTGCGCCGCGAACTTGAAGCTGTGCGCCGGCACCACCCGGTCGTCGTGATCCGCCGTGGTGATGAGCGTGGCGGGATAGCGGGTGCCGGGATGGAGATTGTGCAACGGCGAGTACGCGTAAAGGGCTTTGAATTCCTCTCTGTCCTCCGCGCTGCCGTAATCGCTGGTCCACGCCCAGCCAATCGTGAACTTGTGGAAGCGCAACATGTCCATCACCCCCACGGCGGGCAGCGCGGCGCCGAACAACTCCGGGCGTTGCGCCAGGCAGGCGCCCACCAGCAAGCCGCCATTGCTGCCGCCCGAGATGGCCAGGCGTTGCGGGGATGTGTAGCCGTTGGCGATCAGCCATTCCGCCGCCGCGATGAAGTCGTCGAACACATTTTGCTTTTGCTGTTTGGTGCCCGCCTGATGCCAGGCTTCGCCATATTCGCCGCCGCCGCGCAAGTTCGGCACGGCGTAAATCCCGCCGCGCTCCATCCAGACGAGATTGGCCACGCTGAATGCTGGGGTGAGACTGATGTTGAAACCGCCGTACCCGTAGAGCAGTGTCGGGTTGTGGCCGTCGCGTTTTAATCCTTTCTGATGCGTGATGAACATCGGCACGCGCGTGCCATCCTTGCTTTGGTAAAACACCTGCCGGGTTTCGAAATCGTCCGGATCAAAATCCACGCGGGGTTGGCGCCACAACGTGCTCGCGCCGGTTGCGCAATCATAGCGGTAAATCCGGCCGGGCACGGTGAAACTGGTGAAGGCATAGAACGTTTCGGTATCGTGCCGGCGGCCGCCGAAGCCACTCACGGTGCCAATGCCGGGCAGGGCCACCTCCCGCTCCAATTGTCCGGTGAGCGTGAACAGTTTCACCACGCTGCGCGCGTCCTGAAGGTAGGTGGCGACGAAACGGTTGCCCACGGTGCCCACGCCGGTAAGGGTTTCGGCGCTTTGAGGAATGAGTTCCCGCCAATGGGCCCGCCCGGGTTGGGCCGTGTTGATGGCCAGCAACCGGCCGCGCGGCGCGTCGAGATCGGTCTTGAACCAAAACACCGGCCCGTCATTGTCCACGAACGCGTAATCCGCCTCAAAGTCCGGCAGCAATTCCACCACCGTCCCCGCAGGGTCCTGCAGGTCCTGATAGAACACGCAGTTCTTGGGATCCGTGCCGCGGGTGACGGTGATGATGAGATACCGCCCGTCGTCCGTGACCGTTCCATGGAATCCCCACTCCTTTTGATCCGGCCGATGATAAACCAGCCGGTCCTCCGCCTGCGGTGTGCCGAGGCGATGGTAATAGAGTTTCTGAAAATAATTCACCCGGGTCAGTTTCGATTTTTCGTCTGGTTCATCGTAGCGACTGTAGAAAAAGCCCCGGCCATCCTTCGTCCACGAGGCTCCGCTGAATTTCACCCAGCGAAGGTGGTCCGCCAAATCTTCGCCGGTACGCACGTCGCGGACTTTCCATTCCTGCCAGTCGGAACCGGCTGTGGCGAGGCCGTAGGCCAGCCAATGGCCGTCGTCGCTGACCGCCGCCCCCGAGAGCGCCACCGTGCCGTCCGGCGAGAGGGTGTTGGGATCCAGCAACACGCGGGGCGCGGCGTCCAGAGCGTCGGCCACGTAGAGCACCGCTTGGTTCTGCAACCCGTCGTTCTTGCTGAAGAAGTAACGTCCCCCCCGCTGCGAGGGCGGACTGTAACGCTCAAAATTCCAAAGCTGCGTCAACCGTTCGCGGATGGCCGGGCGTTGGGGGATGCGGTCCAAGTAGGCAAAGGTGACCTCATTTTGAGCCGCCACCCAGGCTTTGGTTTCGGCGGCGTGATCGTCCTCCAACCAGCGATACGGATCAGCCACCGCCACGCCGTGGTAGAGGTCCACTTGGTTGGTCTGGCGTGTGACGGGATACGTCAAGGTCGGCGGAGTAACGCAGCCGGTCAGGCCGGTGATCAGGACCAGGAGGAGGAATAATTTCAACGGCGTCATGGCGCAAACGATGGGGGGATTGGTAGATGCGATCATAATCAAACCGGAAAACGCAGTTGGCGGTTTCCTACCATTTCACCGGCACGGTCATTTTCTTCCCAAACCGGTTGCGGAAATGAAGTTGCCGGTGTTTCCGGCCGTATTCGTGGACGAGTTTGGTCAGCTTCACGTCGTAACAACAATACTCCGCGATTTCGTAAAGCTTGCCCTGGCGATACCACTCGATGGCCTGCAGCCCCTCGGCGGTTTTTTCCAAGTTAAACGTGGCGATGGCGATGGCATCGAGCGAAAGCCGGTGCTGCAGGGTTTCCTGAAGCGAGAGCATCATGTCGAGCGTCGGCACCTGGCGCAGATCCAACGCCGTGTACCCGTGCAACACCTCGTAATCAAAGCGGAGAATGTTGAACCCCACCACCAGGTCCGCGCGCTGCAGTTCGGTGATCAACTCGTTCACCCGCGCCTCGTCGTAAATCCGGTAGTCGCCGCGCGCGGTGCTGAACGTCACCCCCACGCTCATGCCCATGCGGCTGATGTGATTCCAGCCACCCACTTCGTCGGCGGACTTCTGCGTTTCGAGATCGAAATAGACGATGTTCTTCACGGTGCGCACTCATGAAACCGCCGTCCGGGCGCGGATACAAGTCTGGCGATGAAGAAAGCCGATGAAGCCAGCCCCGGCAGTCTCAACTTGGCTTTTCCGGCGTTCCAGTTTAACGGCGGCTATCCGCCGGTTTTTAACAGCTTGAACGCCGCGTGGTCCGCGTTACGCTGCCCCCGTGCGAAATCGCGGCATGAGCGCGTTCAACCTGCCCTCGCTGCGCCAGCTATGGGACACGCCGGCGCCGGCGTCGTATGCCAATCATCTCGGCCGCAAGCTGGTTTATTTGCTGTTGACGGTGCAGGGACTGGGTGCGTTTGCGCTGATTACCCTGGGCGTGCTGTTGACCAAGTTCCACGTCGCCCGCGGTGTCCTGCGTGGACAGGTGCGGCAGGAAATTGCCCGCGCCGGACTGCGGTTGCTGCCGATGTTTCTCTTCCTCGCGGCGGCGCTCGGGTTTCTCGTCATCGGACAGACCGTGTCCTGGCTCACCCGGGTGGGCGCCATCAACTATCTGGGCACGGTGATGGTGGTGGTCGTGGTGCGCGAACTGGGCCCGCTGTTGACGGCGTTGGTTGTGCTCGCCCGCGTGGGCACGGCGAACGTGGTGGAACTCGGCACGGCGCGCGCGACGGGGGAAGTCGAGGCGTTGGAGGCGTTGGGAATTGATCCGGTGCATTATCTCGTCGTGCCGCGGGTGCTCGGCATGGCACTGGGCATCTTTTCGTTGACGGTGTATCTGATTCTGGGCGCGGTGGTCAGCGGTTATCTCTGGGCTTTCCTGCAGGACGTGCCGTTGACTCCGGGGGATTATTGCCGGCAACTGGCGGGCGCTTTGAGCTGGCTGGATTTCGCCCTGCTCGCCCTTAAGACCCTGTGTTTCGGTGTCATCATCGCCGTCGTGACTTGTTATCACGGCCTCGCGCAACCGTTGCGGCTGGCGGAGGTTTCCGCCGCCACCGTGCGCGCCGTGGCGCAGGGCTTGGTGGCGTGCGTGTTTCTGGATGCGCTCTTCATTGTGATTTATCTGACGGTGGCCGCATGAATCCTTCCTCCGAATCCGGGCGCCCGCCGGTGTTGGAACTGCGGGGCGTGTCCGCCGGGACCTCGCGCGATCCCGAGGCGGTGTTGGCCGCCGATGTCAACTGGACGGTGGCCGCGGGTGATTTCTGGGCGGTGGCGGGGCTGCAGGGCGCCGGCAAGAGCGATTTTTTGATGCTCGCCGCCGGATTGTTGCCACCGCGCACGGGGGAACACCGGCTGTTTGGCGAGCCGTTGGCGGGGCTGGGCGAATCCCGGCTGCCCCAACGGTTGCGTGTGGGAATGGTTTTCGATGGCGGGCAATTGCTGAATCATCTGACCGTGTATGACAACGTGGCGTTGCCCGCGCGGTATCATCGTCAGCTCCCGCCGGCGGAAATTGAACAAGCGGTGCAGACGATGCTGGAGGCAACTGGATTGCTGCCGTGGGCGTCCAACCGGCCGGGGACGGTCCCCCGGGCGTGGCGTAAGCGGGCGGGGTTGGCGCGCGCGCTCATGCTGCGGCCGGAATTGCTGTTGCTCGATTGTCCGCTCAGCGGTTTGGACGGGCGCCACGTGCGGTGGTGGTTGCACTGGCTGGCGGCGCTGGCTCGCGGCCACGCGTTGCTGGAAGGCCACCCGCTGACCTTGGTGGTGACCGGGGAAGATCCCTGGGTTTGGCGCGGTCACGCGCGGCAGTTCGCATTGCTGGACGACCGGCAGTTCCTCGTGCTGGGCGACTGGGCACAAGTGGAACAAAGTGCGCACCCCACTGTGCGCGCCTTGCTTGCCGGTCCCCGGGCCGGGTGAACGGGCGAAAGCTTTCCGGGCGGCAACCGACGAAACCGTTGCGCATCGAGACCGGAAACAAGCGAGTTGTGGAATCCCGTTTACCTCGTCACGCTCTGACCGCGCGAGGCGGTGATTCCCCGCATGAGATCATCGCTGCGGAGACGACAGCCATGTCAGCAAATCCGCAATGGCTTCCCGTGACAACCCGGCTTCCAGATTCTCTGGCATGGCGGAGACTTCCAGCGGGATTACCATCCCAATGGCCGCGCGCGGCAACGTGATCCGGCCACCGTAAGGTTGGGCCAAATGCAGGCCTGCCGGGGTTTCGTGCTCCACCCAACCCAGCACGCTACCGAGGTGGACGGTCTCGACGGCGACCGCCATTTTACCGGGAGCCACACGGCGGTTGGGGTCCACCAAATGGGTCAACACCCATTCTTTCCCCCGGGTGCCGACGCTCTCTAAATCCGGCCCATAGGCAAATCCTTCGCCGCGAAAACGATGACATTGCTGGCACCGGGCCTGGTAAATTTGGCGGCCCCGCCCGGATTGTCCGGAAGCCTCCACGGCAGGCCGCAAGCGTTTGAGAGCCGCATTTGAGTTGTTTTCAGTTCCGGAACCGAAAATGGCATTGGCCCGTCGTGCCACGAATTCCACCGGATGCCGGCGCAGGAAACGTTGTTGCACGGTGGATAGTTCATCGCGCGCGATGCGGCCCGATTGCACGGCGGCGAGCAAAGCGCTGGCGTGACTTGGCCGGCTCAGCAGGACATCCAAAGCCGCGGCGTGCACCCGATCCGGCAATCCGGACCACCGCTGGACCAGTCCCGGACCGATGCGTTCCTCCGGGAAACCCGCCAGCGTTTGCACCGCGGCAAGCTGCACCTCCGCCGGTTCGGTTGGATTAATCAACGCGAGCAAAAAATCGCCCATTTCCCGAAAAGGCGCCGCCCCCAGCAAACGAATGGCTTCCTCGCGCCAGAGCCGGTTGGCAAAAGGGTCCTCCGCCACCAGCGCCGCGTGGTGCAGCACCGGACGCAACTGATCCAAGGACACCACGCCCGCCAAATCCCGGCCGGTTTGGCGCAGACCCTCGTCCAAATGACGCAGCACCGCAAAAGCCAGCGGTCCCTCGGGAAGCCGGGACCACGCCGTCCATACCGCCATGACTTCCGCGCGTTCATGACGATTTCCAATGAGCCGCGCCAGTTCGCCTAGGAACATCTCTCCTGCCGGGTTGCGCAAGCGGGCCTCCCGCGCGGCGAGTTCGAAGGCGTTAGCCGGGTCCGGTGCCAGGGCGTATAAAACGGCCGCCTGAATCCACGGGTTGTCCGGGTTGCGCCGCAGGATATCCAACAAACGCCCGATGCTTTCGGGCTGGGTGCTGCCGGCAAGGGTGAGCGCCAGTTCATAGCGCACGGACGCCGAGGCATCGCCCGTCAGCGGACGCAAGGCGCGTCCCAGCGGTCCGGACAACGGGTCGTCCGTGAGGGTGCGTTTGCGGGCCAGCCGCACCGCGTGCAGCCGCACCGGTTCCTCGCCATCCTGCAAGGCGCGGATGATCAAGTCATCAGTGAGCGCGCCCAATCCGTCCAACACCGCCAATGCATGCAGCCGGGCGAACGGGCTTTGCGCGCGATTTAGCATGTTGGTCAACAACGGCACGGCGGCGGCCTCGTGGCGTTCGTAGAGCAAGCGGGCGGCGGTGTCGCGATGCCAGCCGTTCAAATGGGCCAGGTTGGTGACCAGTTCGTGCAACGTAGCCCCGGCCAGGCGGGGCGCGGGCGGCGGTTGGAACCGGGCGGGCACCACCCGGTAAATGCGGCCCCGATCGTTTCCCCGGCGTCGGGCCGCTTCCAGACGCGCCGCGTCGGGCAAAGCCGCGGGGATGTCCAAAAATTCGCGGTGCAGATCGAGGATATAAAGCGCCCCGTCGGGGCCTTCGGCCAGTTGCAGGGGACGCACCCAGGCATTGGTGGTGGCGAGGAACTCGGTGCCGGCTTCGTCCGCGGGACGTTCAGCGATGAATTCCGGGCCGCCCCGGCGGAAGACAAACCGATGGATCAGATTGGCCCGGGCGTCGGCGACAAATACGTTGCCCCGATAGGCGGGCGGAAAAGCGTTGCCCCGGTACACCAGCACACTGCGGGCGTCGGAAAAATGTTCGACGACGCGGTGCATCCGGCCCCGCCGCGCGGCGGAGGTGGCGGGCACGTATATTTCCCGCAGGGCAAAGAGAGGCGTGGCCGCCGCCGGCCCGGTTAAGTCCGCCAACGGCGGCGGCAGCACGTAATCATTCCGCGCGCCGAGTTCATACGGCGCCCACATCAACTGTTGTACTGGATGTTCGGCGCCGCAGTGGTATTTGCGTCCGCTCGCATCAAATGTAAGGCCCGATGAACCGAAGGTGGAACCCATGGCAACAGTTCCAGTGCGCGGGTCGAATGCAAAATCGAAACCGATTGGCGCCGATGCGCCGGGGCCATCCGCATCGGACGGATGGAAGCCGGAGTTCTTTCTGCAAACGGCGGCGTGGATGCGGTTATCCAAGCCCCAGGCAAAGCTGCGGATGGCCAGCGGTGAATCCGCGCGGTCGGCGGCGTTGGTGGGACCGGGAATGAGCACGCGTTGTTCGTCGGCGTGACCGTCTCCGTCCGTATCTTTGCAGTGCCAAATCTCCAGTCCCGCCGCGACAATCACACCTTGATCCCAGCAGATTAAAGCGGATGGCGCCGGCAGGTCATCCACGAAATCGCGCCCCGTGTCGAATCGTCCATCGCCATCCGTGTCTTCCAACAGCCGCACGCGGCCTAAATAAGGCGGCCCGGGGTCGGGGCCGGGAAAATCCCGATGCTCGGCGACAAACAACCGGCCTCGGGCGTCGAACGCCATGGCCACGGGATCGCACACCAACGGTTCGGTCGCCGCGGTTTCGAGACGGAACCCGGAGGGGAGCTGGAACGCGGGCGGGGCGTTGGTGGCGGGCGCGGCGGCAGCCAGGCACGCGATCAGGAGCGCGCTTGCGGCCTGGCAGGCAAGAACACACAGCCGGTTCATGGTCGCAGCATGGCGCACGGCGCGCGGTGAGGCCAAGTCGGAAACTGTGGTGTTGCGTTTGCTTTCCCGCATCTGTGGACGGGGAGTGAGAGGTGACTGATGAGCAGCGGGGAGAATCTGGCGTCCGCCTGGTTCGCATGGGCCCCGCCATAAAAAACAGGCGACTCGCGCGAGTCGCCCGTTTGAATTTTTCCTGGAACTGCCGAAGGCTCAAGCCTTCGCCGCCTTGTTCTTCAAGGCGTTCTTGGCGACGGCCACCAATTCCGCGAAGCCAGCGGCATCCTGGGCGGCGATGTCGGCCAGCACCTTGCGATCCAAGGCCACCTGGGCCGCCTTCAAGCCTTCCATGAACCGGCTGTAGGTGATGCCGGCGGCGCGGGCGGCGGCGTTGATGCGGATTTGCCAGAGATAGCGGAACGTGCGCTTTTTCGTGCGCCGATCACGATAGGCGTACTGCCGGCCGTGATCCACGGCATCGGAGGCGTAACGATATAATTTGGAGCGGCGCATCCGGTAGCCTTTGGCGGCGCGGATCATGCGCTTGCGACGTTTGCGGGAGGCGGCGGCGTTGGTGACTCGCATAGACCGTTGAAAAAAGTGTCAGGTGATGATGGGAAACAGGCGTGGCGACGAACTAACCGCGATGGTTGAACGGCAGGCTTTCGGTCACCCGGGCCAGGTCGGTGGCGTCCACAGAGGCGGCGCCCCGCAGACGACGACGGCGCTTCGAGCTTTTGGTTTCCAGCAAATGCCGGCGCCCCGCACTACGGCGCAGCGCTTTGCCGGTGGCCGTGATCTTGAAGCGCTTGGCCACCGATTTCTTTGTTTTATTTGCGTTCGGACGTCGCATAAATCCAGCTTTCTTGTCAAAAAGAGCACGCAATATAGGCAGGTGCGGTTCAACCTGCAAGCGGTAATTTAGCAGGGCCAAAACTCGTGGGGAATGGCTCTTTTGGTTTGTGTTTTCTTTTTTTCCCGGAGACTGGAGACACCGGGAGGTTGACCCGTGTCCTCCAGCCCATCATCTGCCGTCGCTTTCTGCGCGCCAAGTGCGCTGTCACCGCCGCCGGCGGGGGTTTGCAAAAAGTGCGGGACAACCCAGCGGGGGCTGGACGGCGCGGCGCCGGTGTTTTAGTCTCGCCAGTGCATGGCAAAGACATCTAAAACTGCGGCGGCGAAACCGGACGCCCTGCTGTTTGAAACGGCGCTGGGCCGCTTGGAAACCATCGTGGCCGCGATGGAGGGAGGCGACCTGCCGCTGGAACAATTGTTGGCCCAATATGAAGAAGGCATGAAACTCGCCACCGTGTGCCAGGAAAAACTGGCCGAGGCGGAGGCCAAAATCCAACAACTGGAAAAGACCCCAACCGGGGAATTCAAACTGAAACCGTTCACCGGCGCCGGAGACGCCGAGTCCGTCTGATTGTTCGCGGGGGCGGTCCCGCCGGGGCCGCGCCGGCGCGCCACTGATCACGAAGATGAGCCGTTACCTCGACATGGTGGATGAACCCCGTCACGTCAAAAACCTGACGTTCCCGCAACTGATTCAACTGGCGGACGAAATCCGCCAGGAACTCATTCAGGTGCTCGCCGTCAATGGCGGCCACCTCGGGCCCAACCTGGGCGTGGTGGAGTTAAGCATCGCCCTGCACTACGTCTTTGAAACGCCTAAGGACAAATTGGTCTGGGATGTCAGCCATCAGGCGTATGTGCACAAACTGTTGACCGGGCGCAAACACCGGTTTCCCACCATCCGCACCACGGGCGGGCTGAGCGGGTTCACCCTGCGGACCGAGAGCGAGCACGACGCCTTTGGCGCCGGCCATGCCGGCACGGCGTTGTCCGCGGCGCTGGGCATGTGCGCCGCGCGGGACCGGCGCGGCTCGCGGGAGCACGTGGTGTGCGTCTTCGGCGACGCCGCCTTGACCAACGGCATTTCGTTTGAGGCCCTCAACAACATCAGCCACACCACGCGGCGGTTCATCGGCGTGCTCAACGACAATGAGTTCAGCATCGCCAAGAACGTCGGCGCGATTTCGCATTACCTGCACAAACTGATCACCCACCCGCGGTACAACCAGTTGGCGCGGGATTTCGAGCGGTTTCTCCTGCGCCTGCCGAAGGGGGAAATCGCCCTGAAACTGGCGCACAAAGCGGAGGAGGGATTCAAAGGCGCGCTGACGGGCGTCGGCTTGAAACCCGCCGCGGTGCAGTTGGATGTGGATGGCCGCGGCGGTCAGGGCAGTCCGGTCATGTTCGAGGAAATGGGTCTGCGCTATCTCGGCCCCATTGACGGGCACGATCTGCCGCTGGTCATCAGCACGCTGGAATTCGCCAAGACCTGCGATCATCCCATCGTCATTCATGTGCTGACGCAAAAGGGCAAGGGCTTCGAGGCTGCGCTCAAAAATCCGGAGAAATTCCACGGGCTGGGGCCGTACGATGTGAAAACCGGCGCCACGTTGCCGGCCAAAGCCGGTACCCCGCCGCACTGGCAGGATGTGTTCGGCGAGGTGATGGTGAAGCTTGCGCGGCGCAATAAATTCCTGGTCGGCATCACGGCGGCGATGCCGAGCGGCACCGGTTTGAAATCCTTGGAAATGCAACTGCCGGATCAGTATTTCGATGTGGGCATCGCCGAGGAACACGCGGTGATCTTCGCCGCCGGCATGGCCACCATGGGGTTCCACCCGGTGTGCGCGATTTACTCCTCCTTTCTGCAACGCGCCTACGACTGCATCCATCATGATGTCTGTCTGCAGGATCTGCCGGTGATCTTTTGCATGGACCGGGCGGGGCTCTCCGCCAGTGACGGCCCGACGCATCACGGATTGTTTGACATCGCCTATCTCCGCTGCCTGCCCAACGTTATCGGCATGGCGCCGGGGAACGAGGACGAACTGCAGGACATGATCTTCACCGCCACCCTGCAGGCGCATCCCTGTTTCATCCGGTATCCGCGCGGCCCCGCCGAAGGCGTGCCGCGAAAGGACATCCCCGCGCCGTTGCCGATCGGCAAGGCGGAGGTGCTCCGCGGCTTTGCCGGCACGGGCGGACGGCGCGTGGCGCTGTTTGCCCTCGGCAACATGCAACGCGTGGCGCGGGAAGCGGCGGAACAACTCACCGCGGCGGGTTGCGATGTGGCCCTCATCAATCCGCGGTTTTACAAACCTCTGGACGCGGGGTGCCACACGTTCTTCGGACAGGGCGCCGAGGTGGTGGCCACGTTGGAGGATCACGTGGTGACGGGCGGGTACGGCACCGCCGTGCTCGAGTTGTTCAGCGAACAGGGCATCCGCACGCCGGTGGTGCGCCTCGGGTGGCCGGATCAATTCATCGAGCACGCCAGCACGGCGAAGCATCTGCGGGAGAAATACGGGTTGACCGCCCCGGCATTGTGCGAGCGTATTCAAGCGGCGCTGGCTCTACGCGTGGGGCAGGACACGCCGTCGCTCGCCCGGCTCGGTTGATTTCCCCGTCAGCACCCGATCCGTCGCGCCCGGTTATTTTTGCGCCGCACGCAAGGCCGCCTTGGTTTCCGCCTGCAACCTTTCCAAGTCCGGGCGGAGCGCCTCCCGCGTCGCCTTGTCCATCCGGTCAATGAAAAGAATGCCGTGGAGATGGTCGTGTTCGTGCTGGATCGCTCGCGCCAACAGTCCGCCGCATTGAAAATCCAACGGTTGACCGTCGGCATCCCAAGCTTGGACGCGCGCGGATTCCGGGCGCGGAACGTCCCCGAACAGTTCCGGAAAACTCAGGCACCCTTCCGGGCCGGAAACCAGCGGGGCCAGGGGCGTGATCTCAGGATTGATCAACACCAGCGGCATGAAAGCCTCCGGGTCGGACGCCTGACGGTCCAAGGTCAATTGGGAAGGCCGGTCCGTGATCCCGCGGATGTCGAGCACCGTGAGTTGCAACGCCTGCCCGACCTGTTGCGCGGCCAGCCCAATGCCGTGGGCTGCATACATCGTCGCCAACATGTCCTGCGCCAATGTGCGGATGGCGGGGGTGACGGCCTCAATGCGCGCGCCTTTTTGCCGCAGGACCGGGTGCCCGTATTTGACCACTTCCAGAATCATGGACGGTCGGGTTTCAAAACGCGTACGGCCCGGTGTGTCCCGCCGGCCAGTGTTGCAAGGCGCGCACCAAGTCGGGCACGGACGGGCTTTGGCCTTTGATGACGTAGTAACCGCTGGCAGTCACGCCGGTCAGCAACGCCAGTTCATCCTCCAGCCCCAACAATTTGCCGAGGCAAAAACCGGAATTGAAATGATCCCCGGCCCCGGTGGTGAGCCGCGGTTGCGTGGTATACAAGCCCTCCACCATCTGGGTTTGGCCGTTGCTGACGCAGAGGGCGTATGGCACCGGATGCACGACCAGGGTTTGCACCGGCACCCGCGCGTGAATGGCTGCGGCCAGCGCGGCCAGCGCGGGGCGGGAGCCGTCGCCTTTGTCCAAGCCGAGAACACGGGCGATTTCGTAGGCTTCCTTTTCGTTCAATCCCAGGATGACATCGAAATACGGACGAAACGCCAGGATCAGGTCCAGGGCGCGTTGGATGTCCGCTGCGGTGCGTTTTTCCGGATCTGCCAGGTCAAAAAACAGCGTGCGTTTTTTTGCGCCGGCGGGAAGCGTCGGGCAAATCTCCTGCAGCACCGCCGCCCAGATGTCACTCATGTGGGTCAACATCGTCCAGTTCACGAAGCCGACGAGGTCCGCGCTGCGGAACTGCGCGGCGAAACGGTCCCGCCCAAACCGGGTCGTGATGTTTTCCCAGTTCACCTCTTTCAAATAGGTGTGCTTGCCCAGCATGACCTTGCCATCCTCGAATTCGATGGCGTCGGTGAACCCCGGTTGCGCAATGGAATGCACTGCGGCGCGCTGGGCGAATTCGGCGAACACCGGATGCAGGTTCGGATACCCGAGGTTGCCGAGGTAGGTGACATGCAATCCCATGCTGGCCAGCGCGTTGGCCATGATGGGCCCGTTCCCGCCCAGCTTGGTGAGCTGCGGCACGAACTCAATGTTGGTGCTCTTGCCGGCGGCGCCGGCCAGGCGCTCGGCGAGTTGGGTGATGGTGAGCATACGGTCGTACGCCGTGGCGCTCTGCCGTTTGTCCACCACGTGCAGGATTTCATCCACAAAACCGTCCAGCCCGACAAAGGCGGTGAGTTCGGCTATCCGCGCGGTGGCGCCGGCCAACGCGGCGGCGCAGCGGGAACGAAGCTTAGGGGTGTTCAAGTTCATGAGGATCAAAAAACAAGGGGTTCTACTCGGGCGGAAGGCCAAGGAGCTGCAAAATACGCTCCAGTTCGGCGTCGCTGAAAAACTGGACCTCCAGCGCGCCCCGGCCGCGATGATAACGCAAGCGGACCTTCGTGCCCAAACGCTCGCGCAGCCGGTTTTCCAACCGGGCCACGTGGGGATCCGGTGGAGCGGCCGCAGGGGATTGCGCGGGCCCGGCGGCGCGGGATTCGCGCGCCTGGCGCTGGGCCACCCATTGTTCGGTCTGCCGGACATTCAAGCCCTCCTGGAGCACCCGCGTGGCGGCGGCGCGTTGGGCTTGCTCGGTCGCCAGTCCGAGGATCACTTTCGCATGCCCCACACTCAATCGGCCGTCGCGCACATAATCCTGCACGACCGCCGGCAGCTTCAGCAGGCGCAGGGCGTTGGCCACCACTGCGCGGCTCCGGCCCACGCGCGCCGCTACTGCCTCCTGCGTGAATTGAAACTGCCCGACGAGTTGCGCGTAACCCTGGGCTTCTTCAATGGGATTCAGGTTTTCCCGCTGGAGATTTTCAATCAGCGCCAGTTCCAGAACCGTGCGATCATCCGCCACGCGCACGAGGACAGGGACCTCGGTCATCTGCAGCAACTGCGCCGCGCGCCAGCGGCGTTCCCCGGCAATGAGTTCAAAGTGCCCGTCCCGCTCGCGGACAATCAACGGCTGCACGATGCCCTGTTCGCGAATGGAATCCGCCAGTTCCTGCAAGGATTCGGGAGGGAAATCCTTGCGCGGTTGCAGCGGGCAGGGCCGGATTTGGGCCAGCGGCACCCGCCGGAGCCCTTCGCCGGAGGCGACAGCGTCCGACGGCGACGAGGCGTCCGGCTGCGTGGCGGAGGACGGCCTGCCCGGGGAGGGGGTCGGTTGGGAAAGAACCGGACTGCTCCCCAGCAAAGCGCCCAGCCCGCGGCCCAAAGCTGGTTTTGCCATGCGGCGAGAGTGGCCAAGCGCTCCCCCGTTGTCAATTACCGGCAATCATCCTGTCACGACTCTTTGGGCCTGCTCCCTTGCAAGGACCGTTGCGGCCGCCACTGCCGCCCGGATGGGCGCATTAACCATGCGGATGAAGGCGCGACGCCGGGTCGGGATCATGGCGGGAGTCCAAGCGGGGGAAAGACCTTCCGATCTCGTCGCCGGCGTACCCGGCGGCGAAGTTGTCCTTGGAACGGCAGCCGGCGGCGACTCCGGAGACAGCACGTAATTCCCACATGCGCCACGTGCTCAACCCTTCGATCTTCACCACTGAAGGATTACGATGTCCCCAGTCTTTCCCAGTCGGAGCCGATTCCTCGCTTTACCTGGTTCACAAGGGAAGTCATGCTTTCGACGGACGGTGATCGAAAGCAAAGTCTCGGAGTTCTTTGACCAGTGTCTTCGGCACCTGAAACCCGGAACCAGGAGTGATAAGCGATAAGAGCGGAGATTCCCTGGTTTGCAAATATGAAAACCATAGCCACCATCTTCTTCGCCAGCTTGTGCGGCCTCGGTTGGTCACTGGAGGCGGCCCAACCTCCGGTCAGAGACGTGACCTTCTTCTTGCAGCGCCTGCGAACCGTCGAGCACCTGCCCGAGTTGGAACCTTCGCACACGGCCATGTCCAGCACTTGGGACCGCTCGGGCGGCAATCTCGACGGCTGGGATTTCAAGCGGGTGGAACAAAACACGAATATCTTGCTCGATGTGGCCGGTCCCGGCTGCATCCATCGCATGTTCACCGGCTGGCTGGGCAAGGATAAGGATGGCCTCGGCAAGCCAGGACCGGCGGGCACCCGGCTGCAGGTGTTCCTCGACCATTCGAAACACGCGGTCTTTGACCTGCCGGTGGAGGTTTTCTTTGACGACCGCCAGGGCCCGTTTGCCTATCCGCTCGTCTTCCACAAAACCTACCCGGGCGTACTGTTCCCGATTCCCTTCGCTCATCATTGTCGCGTGCAGTTGGTCAACCCTGAAGCGCCCAACTGGGGCAACTTCTGGCAGCTCACCTACACCACCTATCCGCCTGGCACCCGGGTCAAGAGCCTGCGTTGGCCGCTGAAACGCGCCGAAGCGGAGGAAGTGAGCCGGGTCTGTCGCACCTGGCTGGAAGCTGAATCGCGCGATCCAGCTGCGCCGGCCCAGTGGACGGTGACGCGAGACTTGGATTTGGCTCCCCAAGCGGCCAAGGAGGTGACGCTCGAGGGTTGTGGTGTCATCCGCCAAATGCGCGTTGGCGTCTGGCCCGCCACCCCGGAATTGATGCGTGGCCTGCGCCTGCAGATTTGCTGGGATGGGGCCAGCGCACCGAGCGTGGATGTGCCCTTGGGCTATTTCTTCGGCAATGCCGACTACGCCTATGCCGACGAGATTCGCTTTAATTCCCTGCTCCTGGGCGTGCTCGATGGAGAAGCCTACAGTTGTTTTCCAATGCCGTTTGCCCGCGGAGCCGTTGTGCGCGTGGTGAACCGCTGCGGGGACGGAGACGCCCGCGTACGACTAAATCTCGAGGTCGAGCGGCGTGAGCAGTTGCCAGAGAACTGGGGTCGCTTTCACGCAACTTGGACTGAAACCCGTGCCGCACAACCAGGGTCGCCCGAATTCGGTCCCCAAAAGATTCCCTCACACCAGGTGCTGGAGCGCCAAGGGATCGGCAAATACGTCGGCGCGCTCCTGCACGTTTCCTGGCCGCATACAGACTGGTGGGGTGAAGGGGACTGGATGATTTGGACGGATGAGGACGGTTGGCCGCCGAGCTATCACGGCACCGGCACCGAGGAGTATTTCAATTCCGGTTGGTGCCGATTTGATCGCAAGGCCATTTCCGGCTTCATCAAAACCCACCCGGGAGAGGTGGGCGTGTATACCTTCCATCTCAACGATGCTTTTCAATTCCGCCGTAATATCCGGGTGGCGGAGGAAACCGTCGGATTGGACGGTGGCGACATCCTCATTCACCGCGAGCATCCGATCTGGGGAAGCACGGCTTTTTGGTATGCCTTGCCCGCGCAGCCAGCGGGCTCTACTCCCGAACTCCTCGCACGCTAAAAGTCGCGTTGAGGCGGTTCATGGCCCAATGCAATCTGCAGCCGGTCGCTTGGATGCCAAGCCGCTCAAGAAGTCTCCCGTTCCCGGCTGGCATCAATAACTGCACCAGCCATGTCTGTTCGCCACTCCGAACCCAAACCAGGTCGCAACGACCCATGCCCGTGCGGTGGCAAAGCCGGCCTAGCTTCACCACCGGGTACACGAGGTCCCCAGTCTTTCCCAACGCGAGCTGGTTTTGAAGTTGATCTATCGTCGGCAGGAGAACACCCTGAAGCGGCTCAAGGATTTGCCTTCGCCGTCATGACCAGAACCGATGCCCGCATCCAGACCAGCAACAACACTCATGAATCCGACATGCTTTGAACTTTCGACGGCCATTGCAGACCACCAAACCACCCAACACTCCGGAGTTTTTTCACGCACGTGGGGTTACGTCATCAAGCCCCTCACTGAAAAGAGTCCCCCTGCTGGTGGGGACGAAGACGCGGCGCCCCGCTCCGCAAGGTGGCGCCGCAGAAAGTTTGTCTGCTTTCTCATCGCCGTAGGTTGCCTGGCGTTTACTACCCCTGCCGCGTTACAGGTGGTCAACGGCGACTTCAGCGATCTCACCGGCCTGACTCCGGGCAACGACGGTTGGTTCACGGGTGTGCCGGCGGGATGGGCTGGGTCGGGTCGGGCCTACGCTGTCAATACCAACTACGGGCCGACGCCGCCCACTGCCAATCCCTCTCAACTGGGACATCTCCGCCAGCAAATTGGCACCGTGGACCGGCGATCCGATGTGGTGTTGACGTTTGATGTTTCCGCGCCATGGAAACCGGACGGATTGCTGAACGTTTCCATCTTGGATGACCAATTGAATCCGCTCGCTGGCGGGAATTTTCCAGCGGGCCCCAACCAACAACTCACGGCTAAAGCCGTTCCCGCGGGCACCGCGCTTACCATCCTGTTCCAAGCCCTGCAATCCACTCCCGGCCTCGACAACGTCACCGTCATCGCCCGGCCAGCGAAACGCAGCCGTGCGGCGCGGGTGAAAACCACCAAAGCTCCCGTGACTGTGGCCGCTTATTATTATCCCTGCACCCATCCCCATCCGCGTTGGGATTCGGCGAAGTATCCGGGCTTCACGGAATGGGATTTGGTCCGGGCGGCCCGGCCTCGTTTTCCTGGCCATCAACAACCGCAAGTTCCGCTCTGGGGTTATGGCAATGAATCCCGCCCCGAGGTAATGGCACAAAAAATCGCGGCAGCGGCGGATTGCGGACTCAACGCTTTCATTTTCGATTGGTATTACTACGACGACGGCCCCTATCTCGAACGCGCGCTGGACGAGGGGTTTCTGCGCGCCACCAACAATGCCCGGCTGCAATTCGCGCTGATGTGGGCGAACCATGACTGGTACGACATCCAAGGCTACAACCCGGCGGATAATAATCTGAAGCTGCTCTATCCCGGCAAGGTGACGCCGGCCACCTGGGATAAAATCTGCGACCTCGTCATTGAACGGTATTTCCGCCACCCCAGCTATTGGCGGGTGGAAGGCCGGCCTTATTTTTCCATCTACGAGATGAGCCAATTCCTGGAAAGCTTCGGTTCGGTGGAAGGCGCGCGTGCGGCGCTGGATCGCTTTCGGGCCAAGGTCCGAGCCGCCGGGTTTCCCGGGGTGCATCTCAACGCCATTCTGTGGGGCGAACCCAACCTGCCCGGAGGAAAAACACCGCCGGGATGGCCGAAGCTCTGCCGGGAACTCGCGCTCGACAGCCTGTCCGGTTACACTTGGGTGCATCACGGCGCGCTTAATTACCAGACCTTCCCCGTGTCTGATTACGTCGAGGGGCGCAATACGTATTTGCTGTTTTGGGCTGGGGCGCAGACCGCCTATCCCGTGCCTTATTTCCCCAACGTCATGATCGGTTGGGACAACAGTCCGCGCGCGCATCCCGAGGCGGATTGGCGCCGGCCCGCCCTGCCGGCGGTCAACCCGGTGGTGCTCGGGAACACGCCCGCGGCGTTCAAGGAATCGCTCGCCCTCATCAAAGCGCGATTGCTCGCCGCGCCGACCCAGCCCAAAATCCTCACGATCAACGCTTGGAACGAATGGCCCGAAGGCAGTTGCCTGGAGCCGACGCAGGTTCACGGCTACGGCTACCTCGAAGCCGTCCAGGAAGTTTTTCCTCCCGCCAAAAAAACCACGGCGTCTAGGAAAACCGGCAAAAAAAGTCCTTGAGGCCAGACGCGCCACCGGATGCGGGCCCAACTCAAATTTGGACGACGTCCCTTCTCAGACGGTGGTTGACGCGGGAGCCATTTCCGGCGCGGTCGGGGGCCGGATTCGTGAGCCTCCCCGGGGTGCCGAAGCCGCATTACCGCCCGGTCATGGCTCTTTCCGGCAGAGCGCAAACCGGGAAGGCCGGTCGGACGCAACTTGAACTCCGCCGCAAGCCATTCTAAGCTGCTTCCGATAAATGACGTGTGGCGGGGCCCGTAACGGCGTAAGGTGAGGATGCAGCGAAGCAGCCGGATGCGGCGGCTTCGATGTATCGGATGGGAATGACGTTTCAACCACATCTCTGGCTGACGAAATGGCGATTGGCGGCCCGATCGGACCAGACGCGGCTGCGTGCGGTTCAACGCCTCCGGCAGACCGGCAATCCCGCGGTGTTGGATTTGCTCGCCACCGCGTTGCGGGATAAAAGCGTGCCGGTGCGCGTGGCGGCGGCGGCGGCGGTGGGGGAGTTGAAATCCCGCCAAGGCGTGCCGGTGCTGTTGGCGGCCATCAATGATGCCGCTCCCGAAGTGCAAGGGGCCATTCTCCAGGCGTTAAAGCGCATCGGCCATTCCGAGGCCAAAGAACCGCTGGTGGAGGTGTTGCTCAAGGGAGAACTGACCGCCCAGGGAGTGGCGGCGCACGCTTTGAACGCGTTGGGATGGGAACCCCGGACCCCCGAGGAAGAACTGCACTACTACGTCGCCATCGGCGAACTGGAGCGCGCGGCGGCTTTGGGCCCGGCGGCCGATCCCCTGCTGGCCCGCCTGCTCCGATCGGGTTCCTACCCGCAACGGGTGGCGGCAGCAAACGTGCTGGGGGGCCGATCCTCCGAGGCCGCGTTGCGGGGGTTGGTGGCGGCCTTGAAAGACGGGGAAGCGCTGGTGCGCACCGCCGCCGCCGAGGCGCTGGCGCAACAACAGAATCCGGAAGCCATTGACGGTTTGCTGACCAGCCTGCGGGATCGCACGCCCCAAGTGCGCGCGGCCGCGGCCGAAGCACTGGGACAGTTAGGGGGTGAACGGGTTTCAGAGGCGCTCTTGCAAGCCTTGTCGGATTCCTCTTGGGAAGTCCGGGCAGCGGTCTTGGAAGCGCTGGGGCGGTTGCGTGATCCAAAGTCGTTGACGGCCGTCGCGGCCCGGTTGGGCGATCCGGACCCGGAAGTCCGCCAGGCGGCGGCAGACGCTGTGGCCGCTTTGGGCGACGAACGGGGAATGGAAGCGCTTTTGCCGCATCTGGTGGATCTTCACGCGGGCGTGCGCCAGGCGATTCTGCGCGCCCTGAATCAACTCTCGCCCCAATGGGAGCGCTCCGCCGCCGCCCAGCAGATGATCCCTCAATTACAGACCGCCACCCGCCACGATGATTCCGGCGTCCAGTCCGCCGCCGTCAGCCTGCTCAAGCAGATCACCGGATTGACGGCCACAGAGTTTTCCCAAACCACCCAATCCCTCGCGCAACGCCGGGCGCTGGCGGCTGAAATGTTGTCGGCCTTGTTGCAGGATGGAGATCCGGTCGTGCGCCTGGCGGCGGTGGAGGCGTTGGCGCGCGCGCGTCTGGCCGCCGGGGTCGGGGCGTTGCAGCAGGCGTTGGGCGACGCGGATGCCTGGGTGCAACTGGCCGCCGGCGAGGCGCTCGCCGCCTTTGAACAGCGGGGCGCGGAGGAATGGTCATGAGCGCAGCCGCCCCGCCCCGTTACCGCGTGATGTTTGTGGATGACAGCGCGGATTTTCTGCAATTGGTCCGGGAGGTCATGACGGACCTGAGCGGCGGTACGTGGGAGATTCTTTGTTTCGAGAGCACGGCGCGGGCGTTCGCGCGGTTGCAGGAACAGCCGGCGGACCTCGTCGTCGTGGACATCGAAATGGAGGTCATGGACGGCATCCAATTCCTCTCGCTGCTGAGCCGGGGACATCCGCAGATCCCCAAAGTGACGCTCACCGGCTCGCCCAGCGAGGCGCGGCGCGCGGCCTGCCTGGCCAACGGCGCGGAACTGTTCCTGCAAAAACCCACCCGGCCGGAGGGCTGGCAGCAGGTCTATTTCGCGCTCAACGAGCTGTTGCGTTTCCAGCCCGAACCCGGCTTCCGCGGCGTCTTGCGGCGGGTCGGTTTGGAGGACGTGCTGCAAATGGAATGCCTGGCGCGCAATTCATCCGTGCTGGAAGTGGCCGGCGGCGCGGTGCAGGGGGAAATTTTCGTGGAAGACGGCCAGATCATCCACGCGCAGGTGGACGCGTTGCAAGGCGAAGCCGCCTTCAACCGGTTGCTGGCGATCGCGGGCGGCCGATTCAACCTGCGCCCGTTCGTCGAACCACCCGCCCGGACCATTGCCGGTCAGTGGGAATTCCTGCTGATGGAGGCGGCGCGCCAACGGGATGAGGCGAAACAAACCACACCCGAAGAAGCAGCGGAACCGGCTTCCGAATTGCCCAGCGCCCCACCCTTGACGGCACCTCCGCCCGATTTCGCGCCGACACCGGCGCCAGCGGCGCCGCCCGCGCCGCCTGCCATGGTCGAGCGTCCGGACATAACGGAAATGCTGGTTTGCTCAAGCCACGGCGAGGTGCTGCATGAATGGCAGTGTCCCCAGCGACCGAACTGGGTGACCTTTTTCGAGTTCCTTTCCCATCAGACCCCCCCGCTCGCGCACGCCTTGTCGCTCGGTGAATTTGACCGGCTGGCCATCGAAACCGCGACGGCGTGTTCGACCGTGCTCATCTCCACCGCAGGCGGCGTCCTGATCACAGCCCGGAAACCGGCGGGCGCTTCATCTCGCGCCAGTCAGGCGGCGGCGAGCACCCGCGAAACCTTGGCGGCATGGTTGCGTCAGGCGACTCCTTTGCCCGGTGAATTATTTCGCGCCGTGCGTTTGCCGAATGAAACCTTTCTTTACGATAACGACACGGCGCCCTATCCGCCGCCCGCGATTGCGCAATCCTGGCGGCGGATCGCGGATGCCTGGGATGTCCTGACCGCGCACCAAGTGCGGCCTGAGAGCCTGACTTGGAGTTATCAGCAGGCCACCCTGCTCAGCGCCCGGCGGACGGACGGGACGTTGTTGGGAGTGGTGCTGTCGTTGCCCGGGCGGGAGGCCCTCCCCGCCGCCGCCGCTTGGCTGGACGAATTTCGCTCACTTTGATCCAACCTGGGTATGCCGGCGGAAATTCCCTCTGCCGGTTGATCAACGCCCCCGCCGGAACATGCTGAAGAATCCGGTCCGGTAAATTTTCTCCCTCCTCCGAGCGGCAAACAATCATCCGAGAAACAAAAAACCGGCGCCTGGGCAGGCCAGGCGCCGGTCGCTGTCCGTACGGACAAACCCAATCAAGTTTCCGCCAACGTTCCGAGGGCGATCCGATAGAACCGGCTCGCGCCACTGACTGACGTCGTGGCTTTGAATGATCCCGGGCCAACTTGAATGATGTTCGCGGCATTATCCGTCGCGTAGGTGCCGTTGACGGCATTGGCGCTCTGCACCTTGAATTCGCTCGCGGCTTTTTCCGCCGGACCGGTGAAGCTGATTTCCGCGTTCGCGCCTTTGATTTCAATCCGGGTGATCCGGATGGGATCAGAGGCAAACGTTTCCACGCGGAAATTGTCCACCAGGACAAAGCCCATCTCCGGAACCCCGGCGGCGCCCGCGAACAGATCCGAGAAGCCCACAAAGACATTGCCGTCGGGCAATCCGCTGGCCGGAACGGTGGCGATCAGGATGCCGTCAATATGCCAGGTCACTTGATCACTGGCTTTGGTCAGCGTGATTGTGTGCCAGGCCACACCCATGTTCCCCGGCTGGCTGATGCCGGTCTGGCCGGGATAATTGGCCAGTTGCGCCGCCGGCGCGGGAATGTTGCCCCACAGGGAGGCGTAATACGGATTTCCCGTGCTGCGGGGATAGTTCTCCGTTCCAGCCGCATACACGCCGGAAGTATCCTCCTGCCGTTCCATGTTAATGTAGGCGTTGCAATCGCCCATGGCGAAGGTGGAACCGCCGTCACCATCCAGATCGAACCAAATGCCATCCGAAAGTCCGCCCAAGGCCATGTTGGCATGGTCCCCCGAAGTGCCCACGCCCATGGTGAAGTGCATCGTGGACCCGGCCCCGCCGTCGTACATGGGCCCGTTGTAATTGATCCACACCTTGAATTTCACGCGGAAATCGCCGGACAAATTCAGGTTCAAAGGCGAGGCGCTGATGGCGTTGATGCCGGCGCCGGCTTGCTCGTTCAAACGGAAACGCAGCGCCTTCGTGGTGGTGCTGCCCGGCATCTGGGGCACGTAGAGCGCGCTGTAATCGAAGGCAAAATCCGCCGCCGAATCCCAGCCGCCATCGGCGCTGTTGACGGTCCAGCGCGCGGACGAGTCGGTTTCAAAATCATCCGTAAACAAAACAGTGCCCGCCGGATAATCGTCGTCAATGATCGTCGCCGTCGCTGTGGCGGGCGAGCCGATGGCGTAGCCCGTTCCGGCCGCCACTGAAATCACTACTGTCTCCGACCCCTCAAAGAGTTCATCGTCCAAGGACGTGATCTGGAATGTCGCCTCCGCGGCCTGGGCCGCCAAGGCCACCGTGGTCGGTCCGCTGAAGTCAGCGCCGCGGGTGGCGGTGCCGCCATACCCGAGGTTCACCGTGAGCGCCGGCCCGATCAATCCCTTGCGGACCAATTGATAGCCGAGTTTGGATTCGGAATACCCCTCCAACAGCCGCTCCTCGGTTTGGGCGGGCACAATGGAGATTTCCGTGGGTTCATTATCCAGGATGGTCACGGTGGCGGCGGCAGAGCTTCCGATGCCGTAACCCGTCCCCGAAGCCAGCGTCAGGATCGCGGTTTCGGTAAACTCCGCAACCGCATCATCAATCACGGCCAACGTGATATTGGTGGTCACCGCCCCGGGTTGGAAGGTCACCGTGCCGGGCAGGGTGGTGTAGTCCTCGCCGTTGACGGCGGTGCCGCCCAGGGTGTAGTTGACCGTCAATGCGGCTGTGTTGTCACCGGTGCGCGTCACGGTGAAAACGCCATTGACCGGACCTTCCTCGTTCGCCTCAGCCTCGGTGGCGGTCACGCTCACCAGGACCGGCGGCACCGCGATGTCCAGCGTGCCATCGGTGCCGGTGGTAACGACTGTTGAGCCGCCTTTGGAGAAGATGCGCAGCCATTCTTGCGCCGTATTGACCACATAAAGGTTTCCCACCGCATCGTACGCAATGTCCCGACTGTTGACGCCGAGGTAACCAAAGTCAAATCCGTCAATATTGCCGAGATCAAAGACGCCGTTGGTCAACGGCACCAGCGTAACCGCGGGCGACACCGCACGCAGCAGCGCCAGGGTTTTTCCGTCGGGCGAGAGATCCAACGCCAGCGTTTCCCGCAAGTGATCCACACTGGCCGGGTCGCCGGTCAAATCCCGGGTAGCCTGCAGCGAGTGAATGACCAAAGTGCCCGTTTCCGTCAGCACGTAAACATTGGGTTCCGTTCCCGCAGAACGTCGTTGCGAAAGATAAGAATAATTTTCCGACCCCCCGCGGACCAGGTCCATCACGCCGCTGAACCCTTGAATTTGCGGACCAAACAACTGGGTGGGCATCCCCGCGAAAGGCAGGGCGGTATTGCCGATGTCATAACGCCAGAGGTTGTCGCCAGGCGACATATCTTCGTCCACGGTATAAATTTTGAGATCCACGCCCGCGCGGCCTTCAATCCAGGCCGCCGGCACACTGCCGTGATTGTAGGAGCCGTAAATCAAATCCCCAATGCCATCGAACACATTCATCCCGGTGGTGACGTCGGGGTCGGTGACCCAAAGGCCGCCGCTCGGATCCGACCAATCGCACAGGTAGAGTTGGCCATCATCTTTGCCAATCACCAGTCGCGTGGGCGAAGCCGTGTTGCCGGGGGTGAACATCAGCCCTGCCGTGCGCGGGAATTCGCCGGTATCCAGCGCGACCGTATTATCCGCATTGAGCATGTAAATGCCTTGGTAAACATTGCGCACCGGATTCTCGGTGGCGGCATTGCCGCGCGCGTTGGCAATGTAGATGCGCCCGAACGCCGGGGAGGCCGGGTTCCGGTCCACCACCACCCCGCGCGGATGTTCGTATTTGTTCACATAAACGCCGTTGTCCTGATAGGCGTCGTCGCTGGACTGGGTATAACCGGCGGCAGCCGAGCGGGTGACCATCACGCGGATGTCGCCCGCGGCCAGGCCAAGATTGATGACCGTCAAGCCTTTGACCCCCGCGCCGAGATCGTTGGTCACGGTCCCGTTGCTGGAGATGATCTTGACGTTGTCCGCCGCTTCATTGAGGCGGAACGACACCGTCCCGCCCTGGTTGGTAACACAGGTGGCATAGGGAACGGCCGGGGTTTGGGGTGCGGCACACCACAAAAGGAGCGCGCCGACGAGGAGCGGGAAGGTTGGTTTGATCATGGTTCTTTTCATGTGGTTGTTGGTGTTGATGGTGATGGGAGTGAATTCGACAGAAAAAATTACCGGTCGTTACGGCACGTTTTTAACACCGATGCCTTCGTCCTGCGACAGCTCGCGAATGCGCAAATAATAGTTGCCTTTCTCGCGCACCCACTCGGCGTGGCCATCGCAGAAGTTGGCGTTGCCGCCGTCGGCGCCGTGATTATCCCCGGGGTCCGGGTAATTGTTGAATTTGTTGGCCGGGTTGAATTTGTTGTCGCCATCCAAGGTCAGCCAGGTCTGGCTGGGCCCGGGAATGATGTCCTTCATCCCCAGCCCATCCGTCGTGTTCTGGTGCCGGCGCGATTGCACCCGGGCCTCGGTCTTTTTGGTTTGAATACCGCCGGTGCCGTCCGTCTGTTCGGCGACGGCGCCGGGCGTGCGGTCGTTGCGCCACCAGGAAAAATTTTCGTAGCTGTACCCGTTGGTGAACCCGGTGTGGAAGGCAAAATCCTCCAAATCCCAGAGATTCCCGTTGGCCCGCACGTAGGGGGCATGCGTCCGAATAAAATTCCGGGTGCTGGGGCAAATGAAGAGGTTGGCGCTCTTGGCGTAGGCCTGGTACATCCAGTTTACGTTGTCGTCGTAATACCCCCGGGAACTGCCTGCGAGCACGCCGTTGAAATCCTGCGCGTACATGAAGCTGCCCGCCCCCATTTGTTTCAGGTTACTGAGGCAGTTGATGCGTTTGACCTTCTCCTTGGCCCGGGCCAGCGCGGGCAACAGCATGGCCGCCAGGATGGCGATGATCGCAATCACCACCAATAATTCAATCAACGTAAAGCCGGCGGGACTCCTTCCTGTCCACACCGAAGGCGGCACCTCGGACGAACGATGACGAATCATAGACCTCATAATCTCCAAGACCCGTTGCCATCAGATCGCATCCGCAGGCTCACTCATTACTGCGGATGCATTCGCGACGCCATGCGCGTTAGCGTTGGTTTAACGCGTGGTGGCTCGACGGACGGCATTTTGGGGGGAATCGAGTAGCTGCGTCAACTGTAAACATCCCTAAAATTGGGAAAGACTGGGGACAGCGTGATATCCCCCGGTGGTGAAATTGAAAGGGTTGAACTCCCGTCACAACTCCACTCGTGAACGCGGGGAACCGGCTCGCACGTGGCCGCACCTGGTCCGGCGAGGTCGTCGGGCCGGCCTAAGCCCACCAACGCCCTGCTTTGCCGGTGCGAAATTGTGGGCCGACGGGTTTTTGATCCGCTGCATCTTCCTTGTTGAGTTGGCGCGAGGGACAATGGTAATGTCTTTCCGCTCGCCGCACGGCGAGTGATCGGTCGGGGCGTAGCGTAGCCCGGCTAGCGCGCTTGCTTGGGGTGCAAGAGGTCGCGAGTTCAAATCTCGCCGCCCCGACCATTTTCTTCCCCCGTCGTCTTTGCCCAAGACGTCTGTTTCCGAACGCCATCCGCCCCGACGCGCTCGCCCAAGCCAGCTGGTTCCACCGGCGGGAATGGTTCGTCGCTTTTGCTCCTCTGCACTGCAATAATCGGCGGGAGTCGCTGCCAGTCGGGGAATCCTTAACCCCGCCAGAGTTTTCCCATCACGCAACGCCATTCGACACCGCTACCTCAACGCAAGCGCGTCAAGTAACGAATGCGTCGGGGTTCAGCTTCAGGCCGCACCCAGGGCGACCAGCGGCGCCACCACCTGCCAGATGGCGGATTGCACTTGTGCCTCCGTGCCCGTGCCGTCAAAAACCCGCACCCGCTCCGGTTCGGCGGCGGCAATCGCTTCATACCCGCGCGCCACCCGGTCAAAAAAGGCGCGGTCGGCCTCCTCAAAACGATCCCACACAAACGGCAGGGTGGATTGCCGGGACCGCAGCCGTTCCGCGCTAACTTCCGGCGGCACGCGCAACAGCACGGTCAAATCCGGCCGGGTTTCGCCCACGGCAAAGTCAATTATCCGGCGCACGGTTTCCAAGTCCAGTTCCCGGCCATACCCTTGATAGGCGGTGGTGGAATCGTAAAACCGGTCGCAGACCACAATTTCCCCGGCGGCCAGAGCGGGACGGATAATTTCGCGCACCAGTTGCGCCCGGCTGGCGTTCATAAGCAGCAACTCGGCTTCCCACGTCATGGCGGTGTTGGCCTTGCTGTGCTTGAGGGTGTGCCGAATCTCCTCGCCGATGGAGGTGCCGCCCGGTTCGCGCACGAGCCGCACTGTGCGCCCCCAATCGCGCAGACGCTCCACCAACCGCTGAACCTGGGTGGATTTCCCGCATCCCTCGCTCCCTTCAAACGTGATGAACAAACCTTTGGGCGGCAGGCTGACCGGTGGCCGCCCCGTCCTGGAATGTCGCCCGCCGCGCATCCTACGCCTTTCGCAGTTTCGGTCCCTGGGGAGTGTCTTCGATCAACCACCCCTGGCTTTTCAATTCGTCCCGCAGCGCGTCGGCCCGCGGAAAATCCCGGGCTTGCCGGGCGGCCTGGCGGGCGGCCAGCAACGTCTCGATTTCCGGCGGCACCGTCGTTTCCGGAGCGGCGGCGATGCCCAGCACGGCGTTGAGGCGCGTCCACAAGGCCAGCGCATCGGCGGCTTCGGCGGCGGTCAACCCGCCTTCCGCGAGGCGCTTGTTGGTGTCGCGCACCCAGTCAAACACCACCGCCCAGGCGGCGGAGATGTTGAGATCGTCATCCATCGCCTCGGCAAACCGTTGCCGCACCGCCTCACTGGCGGAGAACAAGGGGCGTTCGGTCCCGGGCGCGGCGCCCGCCGTCGCGCGCAATTTTCCCACACACTCGTCAATCCGCCCCAACGCCGCGCGCGCGCCGTGCAGACCGTCGAGGGTGAAGTTGAAGGTCTCGCGGTAATGCGCCGTGAGCAGGAGAAACCGGATTTCGCGTCCGTGAAAACCGCGGCCCAACAGATCGCGCAGGGTGAAGAAATTACCGAGCGACTTGCTCATCTTCCGGCCTTCGACGAGCAAATGGGCGCCGTGCAGCCAGTGCGCGACAAACCGCCGGCCCGCCGGTTGCCAGCCCGCGCCCTCGCTCTGCGCGATCTCATCCTCGTGATGCGGAAAGATCAAGTCCTCCCCGCCCAGATGCAGATCAAAACTGGGCCCGAGCACCTTCATGCTCATGGCGGAACATTCGATGTGCCAGCCGGGACGGCCCTCGCCCCACGGACTGGGCCAGAACACCGCGCCGTCCTCGGGCGCGCGCGCTTTCCACAACGCAAAATCCGCCACCGCTTCCTTGGCGTATTCGTCACTCTGCACCCGCGCGCCCGGGCGCATCGCGTCGAAGTTGAGCTTCACCAGTTGCCCATAGGTGCAGCCGCAACCCTGGTATTTCTCGATGCTGAAATAGACCGAGCCATCCGCCGCCTGGTAAGCCAGGCCGCGTTCAAACAACCGGGCAATGAGCGCGATGATTTCCGGAATGTGCTCGGTCGCCCGGGGGGTGTGATGCGGCCGCCGGCAATGCAGTGCCTCCAGATCCTCCAGAAACGCCGTTTCAAAGCGCCGCGTATAATCGCGCAACGACTGCCCCGTTTCGCGCACCCGCCGGATGATCTTGTCCTCCACGTCGGTGATATTCATCACGTGGCAGACCGCCCAGCCTTTGAATTCCAGATAACGCCGCACCAGATCGGCAAAGACGAACGTGCGCCAGTTGCCGATGTGGGCAAAATCATAAACCGTCGGCCCGCAGCAATACAGACCCACCCGCCGACCAGCGGGATCCAGCGGGGTGAACGCCTGCACCGTCCGCGACAACGTGTTGAACAGTTTCAGTCCCATGTTCTGAACCGCTGCCAGCGTAGGACCGGACTCCTCCGAGCAAAAGCAAAAAGGGACGCGCCGGCCAACCATCCGGCAACAGCCGGCTTGGGTGGCGCCACCTCCCGGCTCTTCATGGCCAGAGGAATCGCGGTTTTACCCCCTCGCACGCCGCCCACAGCGAGGGCTTGATGATCAGATGTCCTTGGCGGTGCGGGATTGCGCCGCGGCGGGCCGCCGGGCACAATCCCGCTCCGATGAAACTTGCCCGCGCATTTGCCGTTTTCGCCGGTCTGATTCTGGGGACTAGCAGCCTGGCCCAGGAAGCATGGATCTCCCGGGCCAGCCGCTTGGAGGAACAGGGCCGGTTCCAGGAAGCCGCCGCCGTGCTGGAGGAGGCCCTGGCCCAAGACCATCTCGCCGCCGCGGCGCGCCGGCAGCTCACCTTCGAACGCGAACGGCTGGACCGGATCCGCCAGGATTTTTCCTACACGCGCGACACGCTTTTTGCCGCCCTGCAACAGGCGGTGAAAGATTTGACCGCCGCGGAGTTTGCCCAGTGGCTGGCCGAGGGCCGGTTTGATTACCGCGATTTTGACGGGGAACGGCGTTACATGGATTCCAGCGTCAGCAACCTGTTTTTCCGGCACCCGGAATTGAATCCGCGCCGGCAACCGCCCCGGGACACCACGCAACATGACCGCGCCGTTTACACCGTGTGCATGACCATCCGCGCCGCCGCCCGCGCGGCCCGGAAACCTTACGTCCTGCCAAAACGCTTTCACATGACGATGACCGTGACGGCGAAAGCCGACGCCGCGCCCGCCGGCGAAACGGTGCGCGCGTGGCTGCCGCTGCCGCGGCGTTATCCGTTCCAAACCGATTTCAAGCTGCTGAAGACTTCGTCGCCGGTGGTGCATCTGGCGCCGGAGACCAGTCGGATCCGCTCGGTGTTGCTGGAGCAACCGGCGCGGGCCGGGCAGCCGACGGTGTTCCAAATTGAATACGAATACACCGCTTGGGGAGTTTCCTTTGATCTGCACCCCGAAGCGGTCACGCCCTGCGATCCGCACGATCCCGCGTTGCAACCGTGGTTGCGGGAGGCGCCGCACGTGGTTTTTACCCCCGCCCTGCGCGCGCTGGCCCGGCAACTGGTGGGCGACGAAACGAATCCCTACCGGCAGGCCAAGGCGTTTTACGATTGGATCGCGGAAAACATCAAATACAGCTACGCCATCGAGTATTCCACGATCCGCAACATCAGCGATTACTGCCGGGCGCGCGGCTACGGCGATTGCGGCCAGGAAGCGCTGCTCTTCATCGCGCTGTGCCGGGTGCAGGGCATTCCGGCGCGCTGGCAATCCGCCTGGAACACCTTCCCTTCGAGCCAGTCCATTCATGATTGGTGCGAGATTTATCTCGCGCCCTACGGCTGGATGCCGGTGGACCCCTACCAAGGCATCTGGGCCATGCAATACGCGTTCACGCTGACCCCGGCGCAACGCCGCGAAATACGCGATTTCTACTTCGGCGGCTTGGACCCGTATCGCATGGCCGCCAACGCGGATCACAACCAGGAACTCACGCCGCCCAAACAGAGCCCGCGCTCGGACCCGGTGGATTTTCAACGCGGCGAACTGGAAGCCGGCGGCCGCAATCTTTACTTCGATAAATACACCTACCGGATGGTCGTCAAAGAGCTGCCCTGACCGGAGGCGGGAATCCTTCTCTGCGCGCTGCGATCGCCACGGTTGAGGCGGTGGAATTTCATCGGAATTCTCGGGTGCATCTCGTCGCGCTGCCTCGCCGTCAGTTGTGGGATGGCCGGGAATTGCATTGTCCGCCCCGCCGGGAACGCACACAATCCACGCATGAAGAGGTTCGCCGCATTGATCGCGTTGGGCGTGTTGCTGGGAGCCGGGCGGGTCGCCGGGGAAATCCTGTCGGTGGCCAATCCGCACCTGCAACTCGCCGTGGACCGCGCGAGCGGCCAGTGGATTGAATTCCGTGATCGCGCGACGGCGCACAATCTCCTCGGCGGCAGCGCCGCGACCGGTCCGCTTTGGGAACTGGAACTGGCGGGCGCCGGCCCGTTGACGCCCACCAATGCCCGGTCCGTGACGGTCACGCCGTTGCGGGGGAAAACTCCGGGGCTGCGGTGGCAATGGAGCGGATTTGGTCTCGCGCAATCCCCGGAGCTGTGCGTGGAAGCCACCGTCACACTGGAACGCCACCAGCCGGTCAGCCACTGGCGGCTGGCCGTGCATCATCACGGCGGCCAAGCCATTTCGGTGATCCATTTTCCGCGGGTATTGCATATCGCCGAACAAGCTGGAGAACGTCTGGCCGTGCCCGCTTGGCTGGGCGAGGAAACGGATCAGCCGCGGGCGTTGGTGCGGGGCGGCGGCAGCAAACCGCAGCGGCGCGAGTGGCCGTATCCGGGTTATCTCTCGTTGCAATGTTTCGCCCTCTCGGCCACCAACGGCCCCGGCCTGTATCTTGCGTGCGATGATCCTGCCGGCCAGCGCAAAGCCTTTGCCCTGTTTGGCGGCGGCGACACAGGATTGAATCTGGAAATCCTGCACTATCCCGAGCGCGACTCGTTGACGCGCGACACTTACACCATGCCCTACGCCGTGGTGTTGGGCACGTTCCGCGGCGGTTGGTTTGACGCGGCGGCGCGGTATCGCGCCTGGGCCACCAACCAACCGTGGGCGCGGGCGAGCCGGTTGCGGCAGGGACAGACGCCGGCCTGGGTCACCAACACCGCGCTGTGGGTGTGGAATCGTGGGCCCTCGCCCGGAGTGTTGACCCCGGCGGTCGCGTTGCAACAGAAACTGGGCTTGCCGGTGAGTGTCTTCTGGCATTGGTGGCACGGCTGCGCTTATGACCACGGGTTTCCGGAATACCTGCCGCCGCGCGAAGGCACCGCCGCTTTTCAAGCCGCGTTACAGCGCGCCCAAGCCCAGGACGTGCATGCCTTGGTTTATATGAACCAACGGCTCTGGGGCATGACCACGGCCAGTTGGACCAATCAAAATGCCGCGCGGTTTGCGGTAAAAAATCCGGCGGGCGATATCCGGCCCGAGGTTTACAACACGTTCACCAAGGCGCCCTGCGCCTCGATGTGCATGGGCACGGCGTTTTGGCGGGACACCTACGCCGGCCTGGCCGCCGAGGCGTTTCTGGGATTGGGTGTGGACGGCATTTACATGGACCAAGCCTGCTCCAGCCTGGCTTGTTTTGATCCTACCCACGGGCATCCCCTCGGCGGGGGCACGTATTGGATGGAGGGTTTCCAGAAACTGGCGGCGGACATCCGGCAACGGTGCGCCACGCGGGGCGGCCCGGCGCTCGCCGGCGAAGGCTGCGGCGAAAACTGGCTGCCGCATCTGGATCTCATGCTGGCGTTGCAGGTGAGCCGGGAGCGTTACGCCGGACCGGACGGCTGGACCCCCATTCCGTTCTTCACCGCCGTGTATCACGGCTACAACGTCTATTACGGGAATTATTCCTCGCTGACCATGCCGCCCTACGACGAATTATGGCCGGCGGAATTCGCGCCGCGCGAGCCGCTCCAGTTGTTGGACCGGAAATTCTCCCGACAATTTTATCTGGAACAGGCGCGCGCTTTTGTCTGGGGACAACAACCCACCCTCGCCAATTTCCAGCCCGCCCAGTTGCAGACACGTGCCGAGGAACTGGATTACCTCCTGCGCTTGGCCCGGTTGCACGCCGGCGCGCGGCCTTATCTCCTGCACGGCACCATGCTCCCGCCCCCGAAGGTGACCGCGCCGAGCGCGGAGCAAGACATGTCGCGCCTTTCGATTTACGCCGGGCAACGCGGTGGTTTGACGGAATTCCGCCGAACCGTGCCGCAGGTGGCCGCCGCGGCCTGGCGCGCCGCGGACGGCGGCGTGGCCGTGGCCGTGGCCAGCCTGAGCGATCAACCGCTCACGCCCACTTTGGAGCTGGAGGCGGCGGCGTGCGGATTGCCCCGGCGCGGCCGGGTGTATCGCCTGGACCCGGATGGACGACGCTTGATCGGTACGTTCCAAGGGAAAACCGTGCGGTTACAACCGGCCCTCGGTCCACGCGACGCCTGTCTGTTGGAATTGAAACGACATTGATCCCTCCCCCGATGAACCGACGACAATTACAAACGGCACTGACCCACGCGATCGAGGCCGCCCGGGTGGCGGGCCGCCTGATGCGCCAGAATTTGCATCGCGCCAAAACCATCAACGAAGAGCATCCGCACGACATCAAATTGGCGCTGGACGTGCAGTGCCAGGAACGCATCGAAAACCGGTTGCGCCAGGCGTATCCGGGCTTTGCGGTGTTGGGCGAGGAAGGTGTGTCCGGCGCGCCCGATGCCGAGGCGCGCTGGGTCATTGATCCGATTGACGGCACGGTGAACTTCGCCCACGACGTGCCGCACGCCTGCACCTGTATTGCGTTGCAAATCCGCAAAACCAATTCCCCGGTCCGCCAGGCCGCCTACGCCACGGTGGTAGGCGTGATTTACGATCCGTTTTGCGACGAACTATGGACGGCGATCCGGGAGCAACCGGCGCGGCTGAACGGGCGCGTGATTCAGGTGAGCCGCCGCGCGAAACTGGCCGGGGCGATGGTCACCTTTGGGGTTTCCAAGTCGAAAGCCGGGCTGGCGCGCTCGCTGCCTTACTTGAACTGGCTCTGCCGGCACGCCCGCAAGGTGCGCATGATGGGATCGGCGGGATTGGGGCTGGCGTATGTGGCGTGCGGTCGGTTTGACGCTTATGTGGAACGCAGCGTGCGGCTTTGGGATCTCGCGGCGGGCGCGTTGCTGGTCGAATGCGCCGGGGGCGAATTCTGGAACCGGTCGGTGCCGCAAGAACCGGAGGCCTTCCGCCTGCTGGCCAGCAATGGCCGATTGCGCCCAGCCCTGACCCGGTCGCCATTGTTCCGCGCGCTGATGTCGCCAGCCAAGTAAAGCCGGGTGAAATGGGAAAGCGGGGGAAATCATGGCTCAGGGTAAAGGCGACAAGTAAAGATGGCGGTGTTCGGCTAGGTTCAGGAGACGCCAGTTTAGCGAGGCTCCGACGAGTGCCTTTGGGTCTTGCGGATTTGGCGGGGGACTATGCCGCTCCTGACGGAGCTAAAAAACTGTTGGGATCTGTGGCTACAAAGATACCGCCCCTAACTGGGCTTGGTTATCCTCCGTCCTCGACGTTCGCTCTTCGGTTTGTTTGGGGACTGGTGGAACAGCCAACCTAGCTGTTTCGGGCGGCAACCTGCCGCCCGTTCCAACCATACATCTCGATGGAGCACAGCATATTTTTGGACTGCGGCGGAAAAAAGGTTCCACATCCGCCCGACTGGAAGCCTAACGGAACGTCCGGGTCGCCTGTTCCACCAGAGCCTGATGCCGCAAACGAGATGGCCTACTCCTCCATCTCGATTTCCTCTCCTCCCGCAGCTCGGGAGCGCCGTAGGCGCGGCATCTTTGTAGCTACCGCAAGCAATATTTTCGAGCCCCGCTCGGGGCGGCATCTTCTGTTGGTTTGCCGGAGTTAAAGGTAACGCCAGTCTGATTAGGCGAGACGATGCCGCTCCGGACGGAGCTAAAAAATTGTTGGCGTCGGTGGCTACAAAGATGCCGCCCCTGACGGGGCTTGGTTATCCTCCGTCCTCGACATTCGCCCTTCGGTTTTCTTGGGGACTGGTGGAACAGCCAACCTAGCTGTTTCGGGCGGCAACCTGCCGCCCATTCCCCCCAGAGCCTGATGCCGCCAACGAGATGGCCTGCTCCTCCGTCTCGATTCTTTCTCCGCCCGCGGTCCGGGAGCGCCGTAGGCGCGGCATCTTTGTAGCTACCGCAAGCTATATTTTTCGAGCCCCACTCGGGGCGGCATCTTCTGTTGATGTGCGGAGGGAATGTTGAAAATAACGCCCGTCTGATTATCCGGCGAGACGATGCCGCTCCGGACGGAGCTAAATAATTGTTGGCACCTGTGGCTACACAGATGCCGCCCCGGACGGGGCTTGGTTATCCGCCAACTTCCATCTCCGCCCGCGGCTTAGGCGCGCCGGAGGGGCGACTTTTTAACTTCTCCCACCGGGGACCACGCTCCATCCAACCTTTCCCGGCCGCAGGCTGAAATGGGTTGAGCCCGCGATAACTTTCTGTAAGGCTGCGCCGCGGGTATGAAATGTTTAATGGGTTTTCGGGTGGCGGCCATCATTGGGGCCGTGTCGCTGCCGTTACTCGCCGCACCAACAATTGATCCATTGCCCGAGGTCTCCCTCCCCGCGGGGACCTCGCTCACGCTGCCGGTGACCGCCAGTTCCCCCAACGGCCGTCCGCTGACCTATACCGCGATCAGCAGCACCAATCGCGTCACCGTCCAAATTCGCACCAACAACCCGTTCTGGCGCGTCCGGGTGACGCAAATCGCGCCGCCGGGCAGTCCGGGCGCCTACGCGACCACTTTTCGCGGCGCCACGGTACTGGTCACCAATGTCGGCGACATGGATTTCCTGTTGTTCCGCGACCAGGCGCCGCGGGCGGTGGACGCGTTCATCGGTTTCAGTCATGCCGGATTTTTTGATCGGCACACCATCTTCCACCGGGTGATTCCCAACTTCATGATCCAAGGCGGGGATCCCGCCACCAACGGCACCGGCGGTCCGGTTTTCCGGTATGACGATGAATTCCATCCCCAGGCGATGTTCACCGGCGCCGGTCAACTGGCGCTCGCCAACTCCGGTCGGGACGTGAACGGATCGCAGTTTTTCATCACCTTGGGCCCGCAACGGCACCTGGATTTCAAGCACACCATCTTCGGCCAGTTATTGCGCGGGCGGGCGCTGTCAGCTCACATTGCCAACACCCCACGCGACGACCGGGACCGTCCGCTCCGCGAGATGATCCTCCAACAGGCCGGTCTCGTGACCAACTTCACCGATACCGCCCTCACCCTCACCGGCACCAATCTGCCCGGCGTGCGCGCCACTATTCGCTTGATTGCCGATGACGGCGCCGGCGGCCGCGCCACCAATACCTTCACCGTCCTGACCGTCACCAACACCCACAACGCGGAGCCGTTTATTGATCCCCACACCGTGACCAATTTGGTGGCTCCGGTGAACGGGCGGTTGACCAATTATTTCACCGCGCGGGATCTGAACGGCGATGTTTACCATTGGTTTCCCCAATTTGGCGACCAGGCATCGTTCAACAACGCCTCGAATTCGTCTTACAACATTCTGCCCAACGGCCAGTTGGAATTGTTCCTGGTGCCGGCGTCCAACTTTACGGGTGTGATCCACATGTACGGCGTCGTCAGTTCCAGTTCCTTATGGAGTCTCCTGCCCGATTTTTTCCCTTATGACGCGCAGGCTTACCGTTTTGTGTTTGGCGATACGCCGATCACCGCCCATCCGGTCCGGCTGACCGCCGCGCCGGGTCAATCGTTCACCCACCAGGTGGTCGCCACCTTCACCAACGGCGTGCCGCACAGTCCGGCGGGCAACTTCACCGCGACCATCAACTGGGGGGACAATGTCATCAGCCCCGGGACGATCACTACCAACGCCAGCGGTCATAAAGAGGTGCGCGGCAGCCACACGTACGCGTATCCGGGAGAGTATCCGGTGCAAGTGACCATTCGCAGCACCGTGGGCGCGGAGGCGGTGGTGACGGCGACGGCCGTGGTCCCGCCGGCGTTGCGCTTGGTTCACGGATCCCACCCCCCCCAGCTCGCCTGGCCGTCCTGGGCGGCGGGTTATCAATTGCAAACCCACACCCAACTCGACGCGCCGGATTGGAGTCCGGTGACGAACCAGCCGGCGCTGGTGGACGACGATTGCGTGGTCACCCCGGACGCCGGGAGTGGCAACGGTTTTTTCCGGCTCAAACGCTGAACGGCCGGGCCACCGCCCCGCTGGCCTTGAGGGCCGCCAGCGCCCGGGCCCGGTGGCTCAACGTATTCTTCACTGCGCCGCTCAATTCCGCAAAGGTCTGTGTGTATCCGTCCGGGATGAACAAGGGATCGTAGCCGAACCCATTCCGGCCACGGGGCGCCGGACCAATCCGTCCCTCGCACACGCCTTCGAACAATCGCGTTTGCAACTCGAATTCGTCCGCGTAACACACCGGCGACGCGCTTTCGATGGGGGCTTCCGTCACCGGAGTCAAAGCCATCACACAACGGAAACGCGCCGTGCGCCGCGCGGACGGCACCTCGCGCAGCAAACGCAGCAGCTTCGCGTTGTTCTCCGCGTCGGCGGCGTTGCCCGCTGGGTTGGCATCCAGCGCTGCGAAGCGCGCCGAATGCACACCGGGCGCGCCGTTCAACGCGTCCACCTCCAGCCCGGAATCATCGGCCAATACCAGCATGGGCTCCTCCGGCACTTCCGGCGCTGCGATGCGGGATTGACTCAACCAACGCGCCAGCGCGACAGCTTTCTTCGTGGCGTTGCCGGCAAACGTTAGCGCGTCTTCCACCACCTCGGGGGCGCCCGGGAAATCACGGAGGGTCAGATAATGAATCCCCTCGCCCAGCAGGGCGCGGATTTCGTCCGTTTTATGGGCGTTACGGGTGGCCAGCAACAGCGTCAACATCGCGCGCTCACCTTAGCCGGAACGATGCAGTTGGTCCAGGTGGAACGGCCAACCTGGCCGTTCTGGGCGGCAACCTGCCGCCCAGCCGAGCGCACGGAGATCGCACACCATCAGGTTCGCACTCTTTGGGTTCAACTATCGGGCTGGTAGCCCGACCGAACAGGCCAGTGGCCCGTTCCACCCAAACTCCAATCGAATCGTTCCGGCTTAGCGCATTCCCGGGCGGGCGAAAGCCCGGTCTGCCGGGATTCCACTGGAAGGGGGGAAATGGCTTCCCTTGAAAACGCCCCGGCAATGATTTGCGTGCTGACCGCGCTTGGGCCATTTTCCGCGGATGAATTGGACCGATCCATTGGATGAAATGTTGCGGTGCCGGCTTGAAACCGGTCGGAAAACCGTGACGCCGTGTTCGCTCATTATTTTCGGCGCGAGCGGTGACCTGACGATGCGCAAGCTGATTCCCGCGCTCTACCATCTGTTCCACGACCAGCAGTTGCCGTCCCGCTTCCGCATCGTGGGCGTGGCCCGCCGGGAAAAGACGGCGGAGTCTTTCCGCGCGGAATTGCGGGCGGCGCTGGACCGGTATTCCCGCACCCAGCCGGTGGACGATGCCGTCTGGGAACGTTTCGCCGCCAACGTGTCCTACTGCCAGGGCGACCTCACCGATCCCGCCACGTATGGCCGTTTGCAGACGCGGCTGGCCGAAGGGGACGACGCGGCGTTGCGGCAAAATCTCCTGTTCTATCTGGCGGTTTCCCCGAGCCATTTTGCCGGGGTGGCCGAACAATTGCACACGGCGGGGTTGCTGGGTAAGAACGAGGAAAAAGGCTGGCAACGGCTGGTCGTCGAAAAACCTTATGGCCACGACCTGTCGTCCGCCCAGGCGTTGACCCGCACCCTGACCCAGTTCGCGTATGAACGGCAAATCTTCCGCATTGACCATTATCTCGGCAAGGAAACGGTCCAGAACCTTCTGATGTTCCGGTTCGCCAACGCGATTTTTGAACGGCTGTGGAATCGCGACGTGATCGAGCACGTGCAGATCACTGTCAGTGAAGCGGCGGGCGTGGGGAGCCGCGGCGGGTATTATGAAGAAGCCGGTACCTTGCGCGACATGGTGCAGAACCACCTGTTGCAACTCCTCGCTTTGGTGGCCATGGAACCGCCGGTCTCGCTGGAGGCGGAAGCCGTGCGCGATCAGAAGGTCCAGTTGCTCAAATCCATCCGCCCGTTCACTCCGGAAACCGTGGCCCGGCAGGTGGTGCGCGGACAATACACGGCGGGCGGCGGGAACGGGCAACCCCTGCCTGGCTACCGTCAGGAACCGATAGTACGGCCGGATTCCAACGTGGAAACCTACGTGGCGCTGAACCTGTTCATTGACAACTGGCGTTGGGCCGGCGTGCCGTTTTACCTCCGCACCGGCAAACGCCTGCCCCGCAGCGCCAGCGAAGTGCGCGTGACGTTCCGGCGGACGCCCGACGTGCTTTTTGCCGCCCAATGCGGCGCGGATCTGGACGCGAACGCGCTGATTCTGCGCCTGCAACCGGACGAAGGCATCACCCTGCGTTTCAATGGCAAGGTCCCGGGCACCAATCTCATCGTCAGTCCGGTGCGCATGGACTTCGGCTACCGCGCGGAGTTCGGCGCCTACACGCCCGAGGCGTATGAACGACTCCTGCTGGATGCGCTAGCCGGCGACGCCACGCTTTTCATCCGCCAGGATGAAGTGGAAACCGCGTGGCGGCTGGTGGATGCCATTCGCGTGGCTTGGGACGGACAACCGTTGCAGGCGCACGAATTTTACCCCGCCGGCTCCTGGGGCCCGGCGGCGGCGGACGCCTTGCTGACCCGCCGGGGACATCACTGGAAAAAACCGCAGGCGAACGGGCAAGCCACCCACGAAACGATCGGCTAAACCCCTATTATCCGCCGCTGGCGCCGTTTCACGCCGATGAGGCGCCGGAAAAAATCGGGGACATCTGCATCCCCAGCGTCGTCCTTGGCGTCAGCCGGGTGAAGCCGTTGATCGGAAAAACCGACACTACGGGCTTCAGCTCGCCCCTTCTCCCTCCCTGTCCACTGCCCGGTCAATGACCCTCTTTGGCATCCTAAACTTCTGCGTTTTCACCGTGTTCTCCTTGTGCAGGCTATGTATCAGAACCGTGTCGCGGACCACGACGACCCTCCCCAGTGTCCGGATACGGAAGCTCGCTGCTATCACCGGCTCCGTTCCGGAAACGTCAATCAGGTGGAGCGCGTGCTTCCAGCTTTTTCGACCAGCATCCCATTTCGTTTCGGTGAGGAACATGTGCGTGGCGTTGATCTTCCCGCTGAGCCCACCCAGGCCCTCGAATCCTGGCGGCTTCTTGCTGAAAACGAGGTTCCCGCTCAGATCAAACTTGCGAACGACGCCCTCCACGTTGGCGACAATTACGCAGTCACCCAGACAAATCGGCGGTTTAACGGTTTCCCGCATGTTCAACGTAAACAGGTGCTCCGTTTTTTCTCTCCCCACCCTTATCAGATGAACTTCGGTGTTTTCCTCTTCCCCCGTGCGGAAGGCCAGCAACCCGCCACTCTGCCAGCCGCCCGGGCCGGCGACAGCCGCCACATGCGATGATTCAGGATTCTGTCCAGCCGAAACCGCCAGGCTGCCTAACAGCACCATCGTGCTCCGGATCATCCGTATCCTCAGCGTCGTCACTTTCGTCACCTCTCTATCGAACCTGTTCGTCCCGCGAGGGACCTTTGTCTGCGGGTGCGCCGCTAGGCCGCACTTGCTTGGTATCCTGCAAACGAATCCTCACACCCCGGACTCGTCCCTCATGGAAATCCACCCACATGACCCAATTAACCGCTCCCCATCGTAGCGGCGTCTGCACCGAGAGAAGATCTTCAGAAACCTGCTGAAGCTTAAGTTTCTGATACGCTCCCTCTGCCGCGAGCTTATACAGTTGCTGCTGCGACATCCCCAACTCGATTTGGTTGAATAGTGCTATGATTTCGTTCTCAGCCATCCTGCCGCTTGCATGCTCCCAGTACCATAGGGCAGCCAGTCCCGCAGCACAGCACAGAAACAAACTCAAGAGGCGAGTCTTCTTCATTTTGCGAAGCATTTGCAGCGGTCTTTGCACTTTTGAAGCAGATCGTACGACGCTATGACTCCGTACACATCGGCCACCAAATCACCCCATTCAAACACGCCGCCTGGACGCACCTCCCACAAGAGGCCCGCAAGCAGCGTCACGTTGGGGGCGCCTAACCCCATGCACTTATTGTGCAAGCAGCTTATCATGCAGTGCTGAGCTTTGTCTTGGGCGTCTGTGGGGTATTCTTTCAAGCTCTTATCCAAAGCGTAATTAACGCACAAGTACTCCCACAGCGCCAGACCTCCGACCACTACCGGAATACTCCAACTCCCGTCAGGATCATAATAGGACTCCGGACTATTCCGACAGAAACTATACAGATTGAGTCCAGCAGATTCTCGGAGCGGGTCGCGGGTTAGCCACCTTTGCCATCTCGGCGCGTAGAAGCGGTAGCCGTAGTAACTGAAGCCGGTGGAGGCATCCCGCTCCTTCGACGAAAACTTGAACCGGCATACATCGGGACCCAGTGCGGAGTGCAGAATGCCGAATGCGGAGTACCCATACCGCCCCACCGTGGCCGTCCCGGCCCGCGTGAGCGTGATGTCGCCCCGGTGGTTGTGCTGGGTGTAAAACACACCGTTCGTGCTGCTGCCAGCGTGATGCGTCACCGCCACCAGCGTCCCGATGTCGCCCGCCAGACCCGCGCCCCGCGCGAAGGTTTCCCGCAATTGCCCCGCCTCGTTCATCACAGCCACGATATCCCAGCCATCGTAGAGATACAACCACCGCTGAATCGCCCCGCCCACCCGCTCGGTCTTGGCAATCCGCCGGTTGTGGGCGTCATACCAGTACTGCGCCTGCGTCACGCCGTTGCTCCGCACCCGGACCAGCCGGTCCGCCCCATCCCATTCATACGCCCAGTTGGTTGTGCCACAGACCCAGTTCGTCAGATTCCCGTTCCCGTCGTAATGGAACATCTCGGGGAACGGGCGGCTCACCGTCCGCACCTGCCGGGCTTCGTTTCCAGACACGTCCCGCACGGTGACGACCAAGTGATTGGTCCCGGGGTACAGCGGCACCTCCGCCAAACTGAAGGTCCCATCCGTCTGGCTCACGGGCGCGCTCACGCCCCGGCAACGGACCCGGGTGTTATACCACTTGTTGCTGTTCGGGCCCGGCTCCACCTCGCCCGTCACCGTGACCGGAATGCTCACCGGCGCGTTGGTGGAGGCAATCCCCGCCAGCTCGTTGTCCGCGTTGTACAGCCGCCATCGCCCGTCGCCCGCGCGCCAGTTGCCCGCTTCGTCATAAACCCAGGTGTTCGTCGCGCCCCCGGCAAGGCCGTTCGTCAGGCACACTTCGTTGGTCAACTGCCCCGCCCGGTCATAGCCGTAGAGGTTCACGTTGGTCCCGTTGTTGGTGATCGCCAGAATGTTCCCCCCGTGGTCCCAGCCGTACCGCCACCACCACACCGGCGTGCTGCTGTTCGTGATCCCCAAGCTCAACAGCCGGCTCTCCGGGTCGTAGCTGTGCGTCACCACGTCCCCATTGCCGTAACCTTTCTTCCACAGGCGGCCCGCGGCATCGTAGCTATACCACGCGCTGGCGGTGGTCGCCGCGTTGGTCAACTGCACCACGTTGGTCAACCGGTTCATGACGTCATATTGATAACGGGTGGTAATGACCCCGCTCATGCCCTGCAAACCGGTGATCACGCGGTTCGTCACGTTGCCGACGGGATCAAACGTGTAGTCAATCTGGTACTTCACCGTCGCAAAGCCCGGGATGTTCGTCAGCAAACAGACCGCGTTGGTCACGCGGTTCAACGGGTCGTAGGTGTAGTTAAACACCGAGTTGGTTGAGGCCACCCGCGTCACGTTGCCCAATTGATCGTAGGCCGTTTCCACCAGCACGTTGTCGTCGCTGTCGGTCACCGACGTGAGCCGGTCCAGCGAGTCGTATTGATACTTCGTCACGTCAACAATACATTGATGTCATCTCTTACGCCTTTCCTCTTCCTCCTGCCGTGTCTTATCGACAATAACGTCAAAGCGCGGAAACAGGACAGTGTTCAGCCACCTTCTTTGCGAGGATTTTTCTAGCGAATCCACGTGCTGCGGCACGATCGAATCCACGAGTGCACCAATTATATGGTTGCCGATAAGGGTTAGCCTTACTTCTGTCACGCGCTTGCCTAAGCGCGCAGGCCCTTGTTTCGTCCAAACAATCACTCCACCTGGCTCTCCCGCAATCTGCCAGCCCGTGCGACTAAGCTGATGGAGTAGTCCTTGCCAATCTACTGCTAAATCACGAACACTGACGTACTCGTAAATTATAGCATTCCGGTCATGATCACCCCAGTAGCCAATAAATCGGCTTTGCGCGACCGCTAATTCGGGAAATGAATTCGTTAGTGCTGCCTCGCTTGGCCTGTATTCATTAAGCCGCTCACTGCAACCCAAAAGGCCACTCAAGCACAGCGACATCATCACAAGAGGCATGCCACACCGTTGCCGTGTTTTTGCGTTCATAGTTGCCTAAAAAGCGTATTTTTGGCACGTGTTGCAGCACGATTCGCAGGATTCTAAAATGTTCAACGCGCACCCAGTGCCAATCCAAGTGTTCAGAATGTCGCGAATTTCCGGATTCCCTTTCCTCAGTACGAGATCGAACAGCTCCTTACCCAGGCCTGCCGCGAAGCTTGTATCTAAACCACATGATCTTGCGATTTGGCAGCCAAGATTGCAGTGTTTGAAGTCGTCCGCAGGAGCGCCGTATCCCGGCGGAGGTCCGACGTTCCGATACAAGCAACGGTATTTAATTTTGGGGGACAAAGTTTGGATTTTTGAGGGTGTGGTTCATGAGGACGATCAATTTCCGCATGACGGCGGTGAGGGCGACTTTGGCGGGTTTGCCGGCCGCGCGCAGGCGCTGATAGAACGCCTTGAGCTGGCGGTTGGAGCGCGCCGCTACCAGCGCCGCCATATACAGCGCGCGGCGC